>SXGS01712139.1_pt1 | contig 15513 bp, 18 predicted proteins | sample 3174681 | NCBI WGS metagenome assembly SXGS01 (sample SAMN11356861, study PRJNA531348) | freshwater metagenome | isolation source: freshwater sample F1-80 | place: China: Fuxian Lake, Yuxi | collected 2017-12-25 | reverse complement strand
TTAGGTGGTGAGACCCAATGGGCCGATCGGCAATTCCGCCGCGGTCGAGTGAGCGTTACCTTGATGCGATAGCCGACGCGGAGACGTTTCCGTATTGGCTAGACGATGTTGACGAGCCCGACTCGAACCCAACTGCAGTCAAAGACGAAGACTGCGACCTGTGCGTGGTTGGTGGCGGTTTCACGGGCCTTTGGACGGCGATCATCGCCAAACAACGCGACACAAATCGTGATGTGGTGCTGATCGAATCACATGAAATCGGCTCGGGTGCGAGCAGCCGCAATGGCGGCTTCATGGATTATTCGTTGACTCACGGCATCGCCAACGCCCAAGAACGCTTTCCTGATGAGGTGGCGATTCTCGAACAACTCGGTCGCAAAAACTTTGCCGAAATCGAAAAAGTTATTCGTGAATACAACATCGACTGCGACTTCGAACGCAACGGCGCAGTTGAAGTAGCGAGCAGTTGGCATACAGAAAATTACACCAAAGAACTGCAAGAAGACTTCGTGCAGTTGCGCGACTTGGGCCATGATGTCGTGTGGCTCGACCAAGATGCGATGCGCGCCGAAGTGCACTCGCCAGTTTTTGTGGGTGGGTTGTGGGCCAAAGACACCTCGGCACTTGTCGATCCTGCGCGACTGGCGTGGGGTCTCAAGCAAGTTGCACAAAACCTGGGTGTGCGCATTTATGAAGACACAAGGGTAGTCAAACTCAACGACACCAAGAAAAAAATCGAGATCAAAACCCCGTTGGCAAAGATAAATGCCAACCATGTCGCGTTAGCTACTAATACTTTTAAGCCGTTATTGCGCAAAGTGAATAAATACATTGCGCCTGTTTATGACTATTGCCTCGTCACCGAGCCACTAAATACCGAACAACTCGCAAGTGTCGGCTGGCAAAACCGCCAGGGTCTGGCCGACTGTTCGAATCAGTTTCACTATTTTAGGTTGACCGCTGACAACAGAATTTTATGGGGTGGCTACGACGCGATTTATTACTTCGGCGGCCAGATGGACAAAGAACTCGAATCACGACCCGAATCTTGGGCGATGCTTTCGCGACAGTTCTTCACGACTTTTCCGCAACTTGAAGGTGTGAAGTTTTCACACATGTGGGGGGCGCCGATCGACACATGCGCGCGCTACAGCGTGTTTTGGGGGACACAATTTGATAATCGTGTCGCTTATGCGCTCGGCTACACAGGGCTCGGGGTCGCCGCGTCGCGTTTTGGTGGCGAAGTAATGCTTGATCTGCTCGCAGGCAATTCGACTCGAGCCACGCAAACCAATTTTGTTAAAACAAAGCCACGCGCGTTTCCGCCTGAGCCGTTCAGGTTCATCGGCATCCAGGCCACGCGGTGGTCGCTTGATTACGAAGATCGCACGGGCAAGCGCAATTTGTGGCTACGCCTACTCGACCGCTTGGGCTTGGGCTTTGACTCGTAATCTTCTAGCCTGACAACATGAGTTTGCAGTCAGTCGCCGATGTACGAAGCGCACTTGACGAACATAACTACCTCGCCAGCGACGGCCTGGCTACTGCGGTTTTCTTGGCGATGTCGCTCAATCGGCCATTGTTGCTTGAAGGTGAGGCAGGCGTCGGCAAGACCGAATTGGCAAAAGTTCTGGCGGCGATTCGTCGCAGCGAACTAATTCGCCTGCAGTGCTACGAAGGCATCGATGCCGCCCAAGCAATGTACGACTGGGACTACTCACGACAGCTGTTGCACCTGCGCACGGTCGAGGCAACGGGCGAAGCAACCTCGATTGGCGCCGACAAGCTCGAAGGCCAACTCTATAGTGAACGATTTTTGATTCGTCGCGCATTGTTGCAGGCAATTGATCAACATGCCGGTGTGTCACCAGTGCTTTTAATCGACGAAATTGATCGCGCCGACGATGAATTCGAAGCATATCTATTAGAAGTGCTTTCAGATTTTCAAATCACCATCCCTGAACTTGGTACGTACAAAGCGACAACCCCGCCACTGGTTGTACTAACTTCGAATCGCACCCGCGATGTGCACGATGCACTCAAGCGTCGATGCCTTTATCATTGGGTGGAACACCCGGACTTTGACCGCGAAGTGGAAATCGTAAAACGTCGCGTGCCTCAAGTTGCTGAAACTCTTGCCAAACAAGTTGCTGGTGCAGTTGAGGCGTTGCGCAAAATGCAACTTTACAAACCACCAGGTGTGGCTGAGACGATCGATTGGGCGACGGCACTCGGTCGACTTGGTGTCGGCGAACTCGACGAGTCGGTCGTGCAGGCCACGCTCGGCACCGTGCTCAAGTATCGCGAAGACCACGAACGCGTGCAAGATAACGGCGTCGCCACACTGGTTAAGCAAGCCTTTGAACGGGGCTTGTACAGCAATTGATGACGACCCAGACATTGACCCTGTCGCCCGCCCACAAAATGGCAGTGGCATTTGCCCGTATCTTGCGAGGCGCCGACATAGATGTGCCACTTGATTCGGTGATTGTTTTCGTCAGCGCTTTGGGTCGAATCGGCCTCGAAAACCGTGATGATGTTTACTGGGCGGCGTATTCAACGCTGATTCGCCGTCACGAAGACACACAGATTTTTGATCGTGCATTCGCCGTGTTTTGGGATCAACTAATCGCCGTCGGCCCAACAAGTTTCGAACAACAAACCGAGTCAGTGACACTGTTAGTCGATACCGAAGAAGACAACAACGATGACACGAACAAAGAACCTGTTGAAGAAGATGAAAATACGATCGCCTTGCGCTTTTCAAACGTTGAAACGCTGCGCGAAAAGGATTTCGCCGCATACAGCGACACGGAATTGCGCGAAGCAGAACAATTCATGTCGAGTTTGAAACTTGCGGGACCCCCAAAGCGGTCGTTGCGACTGCAAAAAGCAACTCGCAAAGGCTCGCGACCCGATATCCGCCGCACGATGCGCGCGGTGCTACAAAATGACGGTGAGCCAATCGAGAGATACTGGCGCGAGCCGAGCACCAGATTGCGTCGACTGGTTGTATTGCTCGATATCTCGGGCTCAATGGAGCCATACGCACGAGCATTGTTGCGATTTATGCACGCTGCCGTGGTGGGTCGTCAACGGGTTGAAGCATTCACGCTTGGTACTCGCCTGACTCGGATCACACGCGAACTCACCAGTCGCGACCCAGATCGCGCTCTCGCACGAACTTCAGCCCAAGTTGCAGACTGGAGTGGCGGTACCCGACTCGGAGAATGCCTGCAGAACTTCAACGACAAATGGGGCGTTGGCTCGTTGGCGCGGGGCTCGATTTTCGTGATTCTGTCCGACGGTTGGGATCGCGGCGAGCCGAAAGTTCTAGCGGAGCAAATGTTGAGGTTGCGACGTGTGGCGTATCGCGTGATCTGGGTAAATCCACTGAAAGTCAGCCCTGGTTACGCGCCCCTGGCTCGTGGCATGGCGGCGGCGATGCCACATATTGATGACTTTGTTGAAGGGCATTCGCTCGAGGCACTGCGCGAATTGACTGCGGTTATCGCGCGCGAATCAAACGAGACGCGAGTGGTCGTGAGCCATGCGTGAAATTTTGGGCGATATCGATCGCTGGCGAGAACAAAAAAAACGAATCGCCGTCGCGCGAGTGGTCGACATCGAAGGATCGGGGCCACGCGACCCTGGTGCAGCAATGGCTGTCAACGAAGATGGCGAAGTATGCGGTTCTGTGTCGGGCGGCTGCGTCGAAGGAGCAGTCGTGGCTGAATCGTTAGAAATTTTGAAAAACAACAGCCCCGGACGACTGGTCAAATTCGGCTATTCGGACGACGAAGCGTTTGCGGTCGGCCTTACTTGCGGTGGAACCGTTCATCTATTCATTCAACCTTTGAGTTGGTGACCGAGAGATAATGATTTACTCAGCGCTCGCCGACTGCATTCGCAAGAACAAACCTGTGGCGTTGCTCACCGTGATTGACGGACCAAATCTTGGTGCAACCCTGTTGACTTCGCCCGACATCGAGAATATTGGCACACTTGGTAACCAAGAACTCGACCGCGTTTCTTCACGCGATGCACTGGGCGAACTCGAAGCGGGTCGCACAAGCGTGCGCAACTACGGCCCGTCGGGTCAGGTCACGCCAGAAGATCTGCAAGGCACGCCAATCGTGCGAGTTTTTGTTGAATCATTTTCGCCGCCACCTGTCATGATTATTTTCGGAGCAGTCGACTTCACCGCGGCCCTTGCTCGCGTGGCGAAAATTTTGGGTTATTACGTGGTGGTGTGCGATGCACGCGAAGTGTTCGCGACGAAGCGACGGTTTCCGATGGCTGACGAAGTTCTCGTCACTTGGCCAACGCCCGTGCTCACAGAGCGTGGCCCCGATCTTGGCGCACGCGATGCGATTTGTATTTTGACTCATGATCCAAAATTTGATGTGCCCGCCGTGCAGGGCGCACTCGCAACTTTGGTCGGCTACATCGGCGTGATGGGCAGTCGCAAAACACATTCAAAGCGACTCGAGCGTCTTGCCGAAGTGGGCATTACTGAATCGCGAGATCTTGAACGCCTGATGTCACCGATCGGTCTCGACATTGGTTCGCGCACTCCCGAAGAAACTGCGATTTCGATTTGTGCCGAAATCATCGGCAAGCGTGTCGGCCGAATCGTGCCATCACTCGCCAACAGCGAGGGTCCAATTCATAAGTAACTTTTTTTCGGAACTATGCGGTCGGATCGATCCAACGTATCCAGTTAATTCGTGACTCGTCAATTTGGTGTACCTCGACGGTGCGACCATTCGTCGGTGCTTGAATAACGACGTTTTCAAGACCAAGCGACATCGAGACGTGACCCGGGTACCACGCCAAATCACCTAGTTGCACCTCACTGCTCTTGATAGTTTTACCGAAAGCAAATTGCTCTGCTGAGCTGCGAGGCATATTGACCCCTGCGCTTGACCAAGCAAACTTAATTAGCGCGGAGCAGTCCAGGGCTTTGCCAGGTTGATCGGCGTTGGTTTTATAAGGCACACCAAGTTGAGTTAGCGCAGCGAACAATACTTTTTGGCGCGAGAGACCTGATTGCAACCATGCACGCTCTATCTCTTTGCTGCTAATTTCGAGATGCTCGGCCAAAATCACGGCGATGCTTTTTATCCAGCGTGAAGCGACATCGCGTTGCTCGATGGCACTGATCTCGCTCGCGGCGTCAAGCGCATCAAATGCCATTTGCGCCTGCATCGCCACCCACGCCGATTCAATGGCTGGCATCGGCTTGGCTGCGACAGTTTCAACGTGGAGCACGGTAAAGATCGACAGGCTTGGTACGACGCCCAATGAGAGCAGGCCGGCAAGAAACAACGCGCGCAGCGTCACCTTGATTGACTTTGGGTAATACGAAACTCGGTCTGACATGTTAATTGTCCTTTCGGACCCGCCAGAGATGGCAGGCATTCGACTGTTAAACGGCCTCCGCCCGGAGAACCTCAGTTCACGCCTTACTAATTGCTTGTAAAAACTTTATTCAAGCCGTGTTACAGGGTAACGACCGCTCGGTAACTGAGGTGTAACACTTGTCACCAGATTGGTGAATCAAACGCTTAATTTCAACACTTGCGAATTTTGCTGCATAGTTGGCTATGTTGCAGAAAAAAGTTTTACACTGATGGCATGGCAATTTCGCAAAAGTCTCTCACGGCAAAAAGTTCAGCCCAACAAAAAATCGTCGCCAAAGAATTGCGCAAACTCAGGATCAAGTCCGACCTCAGTCAAGACGAACTCGCCACGCGCGCCGGCATCGACCGCAAGACAATTAACCGCATTGAAAACGGGCATTTTTCGCCAACTTTAGACACGATTACGCGATTAAGCCTCGTGTTGCGGATCACCCCAGGTACTTTATTGGGTAGTGGTCGCAGAGCAAAAAAATAACTCGACAGCAACAGCGGTTCTGTTAGCAGCCGGAAGCGGATCAAGATTCTTAGGTAGCCAACACAAATTACTGACCCAAATTGTTGATCGAAGCGTTTTTGCCTGGTCGGTTGAGCATCTCGCAGAAGCGCGATTCCGCAACACCATCGTCGTCACTGGTGCAGTTGACTTGTCGTCACAAATTTCTGATTCAGATTTGATCGTCGTGCATAACAAAAATTGGCAATCTGGAATGGCCAGCAGTCTGCAATGTGGGCTCGCTGAAGCGCAACGACTCGGTGCCAGTGCCGTAGTGATCGGTTTGGCAGATCAACCGGCAATCTTCGGGTCAAGTTGGCAACGTGTTGCCCGTTCAACTGCCCCACTTGCCGTGGCTACTTACAATGGGGTCCGCGGCAACCCAGTCCGAGTTCACGCAGAACTCTGGCCGTTACTGCCAACTTCAGGAGATGAAGGCGCGAGAAGTCTGTTCAAGTCGCACAAAGATCTGCTCGAAGAAGTTGCCTGCGACGGATCGTCGCATGATCTCGACACGAGCGAAGACATCGTCACCCTGACGAAGTTGCTCAGCAAATGAGCAAGGCGTCAGCACAAGATATCGATCGTGTTACGCAACTTCTCGGTCGCAAACCGCAGGGAGAATTCGAAGTTGTCGTGCGTGATAAAAATGGCAACCCGATTGTCGTCAAAAACGACCCACTGCTGTTCGATGGCACGCCGATGCCAACTCGCTATTGGCTTGTCGGCGCGCAAGAACACATCGCAGTGAGTCGTTTAGAGTCGGCTGGTTGCATCGACATTGCAGAAAGCGAAATTGATCCCGAAGCCTTGCGATTAACACACGAGCGATACGCCACCGAACGCGACAGCGCAATACCTGCGCAACACTCGGGCCCACGACCCCATGGCGGTGTTGCTGGCACCCGAGTCGGCGTGAAGTGCCTGCACGCGCATTACGCAAATTGGCTGGTTGACAAAACTGATGTCGTTGGCCAATGGGTGGACAAGCGACTTCAGCAAGACTGACGACACTAACTAGTGTGCCTAATTAATGGATAACTCACTCGCGGTGCTCGCGGCAATCGATATCGGTAGCAACTCGACAAATTTGCTAATCGTCGACCGAGACGGCAAAATACTTGAGCGAATCGTGCGCTCAACACGACTCGGTGCAAACATTGGCTCGACTGGCGTGCTCAGCGCAGATTCGATGCGGCGAACTCTTGAATGCCTGCGTGAATACGAGTCGTTGATCAAACAGCACAATGTCTCTCACCGCCGAACCGTGGCGACCGCCGCGTGCCGCGCCGCGAAGAATACGCACGAATTTTTTGCAGAGGTCAAAAAAATTTCTGGTGCCGAACCCGAATTAATCACGGGTGAAATTGAGGGCTCGTTGTCTTTTGTCGGCGCGACGAGTTCGTTCAAAGACAAAAAATCCACCCTTGTTATCGACATTGGTGGGGCTTCGACCGAACTCATGGTCGGTACCGAAAGTTTGGAGTTCGCCGTCAGTTTGCCGTTTGGTGCGGTGAACATCACTGAAGCAGAGTTGCGTCGTGACCCGCCGCGACCCGAAGAATTAACGAATGCGATTTCTTTGGTCTCAGATGCGGTTGATGACGTGGCACACAATTATCCACTGGTTCGTCAGGTAGATCGAGTCGTTGGTGTCGCCGGATCGATCGTCACTGTCGCCGCCGTGGAGGTTGGCCAAAAAACTTTTGACCCAGCGTTGCTACACGAGTTGAAACTCTCGCGCGACGCGGTCGAAGATGTTTTTCGCACACTGGCTACAGAGCCGCTGAGTGACCGCGTGTTCAACCCCGGCTTGCCGCGCGACCGAGCCGACATAATCGTCGGAGGCTGTTGCGTGCTCGTTGCCGTGATGCGACGACTACAAATTTCTGAGTTGGTCGTCAGCCAATACAATCTTCTTGACGGGCTAATCTTTGAATCACGAAAGAAAATGTCTTGAGTCACTTGTCAAACACGCATCCGAAAAGGTTTTTGCATCCTGCTGGTGCACCAGTTGCTCCGCCGCGTCTATATGGCCAAAGAGTAATGCTGAGACCGTTGGTTACCCACGACTTCGAAGCCTGGAGCGAGGTACGACTGCGCAATGTCGACTGGCTGAATGTTTGGGAACCCCGTCGTTCAGAGTTTTTGGCTGACCCAGCAACTGACCGTGATGCATTTGAGCGACGCTGCGTGGCGCGTGACCGCGAACGCCAAAACGGTTCGGCGTATACGCTCGGCTTGTTCTTGAATAATTTGCTTATCGGCGAAGTCAACATCAATAATGTCGTGCGCGGGGCGATGCAGACGGGCACGATCGGTTATTGGATTGACCGCAAGCATGCGGGCAACGGTTACGTCGCCGAAGGTGTCGTGGCAATCATAAAATTCGCCTTTGACGAATTGAACCTGCATCGCCTTGAGGTTTGCATAATCCCGCGCAATACAAATAGCAAAAGAATCGCCGAGAAGTTGGGACTGCGACTAGAAGGCTTGGCCGAGAGGTTTCTTGAGATCAACGGGGTTTGGGAAGATCACCTGCGTTATGCGATCACCTCCGAAGAGTGGCACGAGCGTCATGATGCCCTCACCCACCAGTGGCTCGTAATCCGCAAATAAACTTTATTTTTTTAAGCGAGATTGCAGAGCGGCGAGGCGCTCAGCGAACCAAGGTTGGCGCGTTGTCCACACTTGTGGCTCTAGTTCTTTGGCGACTGCTTGTTCATGGGTCGTGACGTTGGCCATTTCTTGAATCGTGCGCTTGGTGAGAATTGCCAACTCGCGCGGCGCGCTGGCCGCGCGCATCGCGATCGTCTGAGCCACTTTCATTAAATCGTCATCAGGCACACACTTATAGGCCAAGCCAACTCGCGCGGCTTCGGCACCATCGAAAATTTCGCCAAAGACGACTGCAGCCATCGTGGCTTGCGGACCCACAATATTGCGGAGCATCCAAGTGTGACCCCCGCCTGGATGCAAACCGATCTGCAAAAATCGCGTGTCAAATTTTGCACGAACACCGGCGATACGCACATCACAACACAACGCCAAGTTCATGCCCGCGCCGACTGCAGCGCCGTTGACTGCGGCGATCGTCGGTAAAGGAGTGCGTGCAATGCGCAAAAAACCCTCATAAATTTTCGTCAACGACGCGCCATCGGCTTCGGCCAAATTGCCGAGGTTTGCGCCAGCACAAAATGCCGGCGCCGCACCGGTAACGACAAGTGCGCCGACTTTTTGATCAGCTTCAATGTCATCCATCGCAGCGGTGATATCAGCCACCATTTCAGCAGTCATAGTGTTGCGTTCGGAAGGGTTGTTAAGCGTCAAAGTTGCCACCCCATCTTTACGCTCAACTAGCACTAAGCCCATGAGCATTTAGTTTGGCACATTGTTAGCGTAGATATCGCATGTTGGACCATGTCTTTAGCGATGCGATTAGCGCCTTGCGCGACGCCTTCTCAAACGCGTTTCTCGAACGCCAGGCATTTGACGAACACTTCCAATCTGATGTGTTACTCGGTGACCTCGTCTGGGAGACGAGTTATGGCCTGCCTGGTGAAGGTCGACCACCGCGAGTCGTTGCCCACATCACACTCACCTGGCCAAGCTGGAGTCAAGCCATTTATCGGGCTTGGTATACCGATGAAATTTTTCATGAAGCGCCGGAAATTGAAATGGAGATCGTGTTTCGCGTGCAGCGACTAACGACGCAGCCAGACGCAAGCATGGTCGAAAACATCGTGCCGATGAAGAGCCCGCAAGTTGGCAAAGAAAAATTGTCACGCGAAGGCATCACCGTTGAAATCAATCAGCCCACGCCGACCGACAAACGCTCCACTGGTCATCTCGACTACGCAATTGAAGTGACATACCAAGGCAGCTATGAACTCGCCGAAGCGACTTTGCAAGATGGCACGAGCAAATTGTTAGATGAAAACTTCAACACGCTCGGTGGTTGGATTGCCACGACACTTGTGGGGCTGGGTGATCTTAAACTCGCTTTTTATCCAGCCGAAGATGTTTAAGAACGCAATAAATCTTTTGGCACGACCGTCGTAAGTGACACAAGGGGTCTTGGCCCCATGTGCGTGATCACTTCAGAAGCAACGATCGAGCCGATCTTGCCGCATTGCTCAATTGGCATGCCGCGCACGAAACCATAAAGAAACCCTGCGGCATACATGTCGCCAGCCCCCGTCGCGTCGACCACGCTATCGACCGGTTCGGCGTCAATAATCACGACTTCATCACCATCGATCACAACCGAACCATGCTCGTTGCGCGTCACGGCGGCGAACTCGCAATCGTCTCGCAGACGATGTAGGCCGTCATTGATCGACTCGACTTTATAGAGCGCCTTAAGTTCGTCTTCGTTCGAAAACAAAATGTCGATGTCATTCTTGACCAGCGACAGAAAGTCGTCCCGATGGCGATCGACGCAAAACGAGTCAGAGAGCGTAAGTGCAACCTTGCGTCCGGCTGCGTGCGCGAATTCGGCCGCGGTTCGAAAAGCATCTTTCGCCGCATCTTTGTCGAACAAGTAGCCCTCGAGAAACACGACTGCCGCACTTTGCACAGCAGTTTTAGAAATATCGGCTGCATCAAGCAGCGAGGCAGCGCCCAAAAATGTGTTCATCGTGCGATTGCCATCTGGTGTGACGACAATCAAACAGCGACCAGTATCTTCTGTCTTGCAGGTCACCCCCGGAAAAAACTTGACACCGACCGTTTCGAGGTCATGGGAGAATGCCCCACCGAGACGATCTGCAGAAATCTTGCCGATGAAACCTGCCTTGCCGTTGAGGCTGGCGAGGCCGTAAGCCGTATTGGCGGCCGAGCCGCCACTCATCTCGGTGCGCGAGTGAACCAGTGAATGCAAGTGTTTGGAGCGTTGAATATCGACGAGGTTCATCGAGCCCTTGACGATTTTTTCGCGCACCAAAAAACCTTCGTCAACGGTTGCCAAGACATCGACGAGTGCGTTGCCAATTGTCAAGGCATCGAGAACCACACCATCAACATTTGTGAGATTTACCGGTGGCACGCGAAAACTAACTTGTGCGAGTGACCGCTGTAAGTTCACCCTTGGCTAGGCGTTGCTGCAACTCGCGCTTCAAAAATTTGCCGGCGGCGTTGCGTGGCAGAGGCTCGTTCATCACAATCACATGACTGGGCACCTTGAACGGTGCCATTTTGCCTTCAAGAAACTTCCATAATTCCTTTGGATCAAGCACGTAGCCAGTTTTTGGCAAAATCGCCACACCAACTTCTTCACCAAGTCGTTCGTGGGGCACGCCAAAAACTGCGGCTTCGTGCACAGCAGGGTGATCATAAATTGCACTCTCAACTTCGGCGCCGTAAATGTTTTCGCCTGCACGCAAGATCATGTCTTTGACGCGGTCTTCAACATAAACATAACCATCGGCGTCAAGACGACCGATGTCACCTGAGCGAAGCCAGCCGGCAACAATTGTCTCAGCGGTCGCATCAGGGCGGTTCCAATATCCACGAATCAACATCGGGCCAAAGAACCAGATTTCGCCTGCTTTACCCGGAGGCAATGACTTCAGATTTTCGTCACGAACCTCAACACGCATCGGCAAAACTGCGCGACCCGTGCTGCTTGGGCGCTCAAGATAATCCGATCCAGTGATTGCCGGACCAAAAGCGTTCGTTTCAGTCATGCCGTAACCAAGTTGTGGATTACCGTTTTTGACTTTGTCATTGACTTTGCCGACAAGTGACGTCGGCGAAGGTGCCCCGCCACCGCCGACCGCGCGCAAACTTGATGTGTCGTATTTATCGAACACAGGCGAATTGACAAGGTCCCAACTTTGCGTCGGCACACCAACGAAATTAGTTATCTGCTCGCGCTCAATCATTTCGAGTGCTTTTTCGGCATCCCACTTGTACATGATCGCAAGTTTCAAGCCGGCGATGAAACAGCTCATCATCACAGGCACACAACCAGTCACATGAAATAGAGGCACGATCAAAATAAATGAAGTTGGTATTTCTGGGCCCGGCACCTCTTTCAATTTTGTACCCGACATTGCCAGCACCGCGTTACGCGATGAAAACGCCATCAGCGAAGAGATGATCGCGCGATGAGTCGACACCGCACCTTTGGGGCGACCTGTCGTGCCCGATGTGTACAAAATCGTCGCATCATCATCAGACTTGATGTCGACCACGGGGCACTTCAGTGCAGACTTCAAATGTGGCCCAAGAGCGTCTTGCCATTTGTCAACGCCGCTTGGCAACGGCTTTTCGGCACGCACAACCAAAACTTTGACGCCGAATTTCTTGCAACTCGACGCGGCGACATCATAGCGCTGTTGATCACAGATCAACTCTTTGGCCCCCGAGTCTTGCTGTGCGAAGTCCTTTTCGTCTTCAACCCACCACGAGTTCATCGACACGGAAACCGCGCCAACAGAAATAATCGCCGCAAACGACATCACCCATTCGGGATAGTTGCGCATTGCGACTGCGACTCTGTCGCCTTTTTTTACGCCATAGGTGTTCACGAGCAGATTCGACAGCGCGTCAATTTGATCCATGGCTTGGGTAAATGTGTAGGTCTCGCCTTCATAGACCAAGAAAGTCTTGTCGCCATGACCGCGAGATCCAGCAAAAACTTGACCCAAATGGGCTGGAGCGTTTTTGAAAACTTGCATCTTCACACCGAAAACATCGGCGTCGACCAACTCAAAGATCTGTCCCGGCGCAGTGACGGCAAGACCTGCCTCAGTGAAAGTCATCGTCATAAAAATTCCCCCGCTAATTGTTCAAACTTGACGCTTTAGTACCCTGCCATTATGGCAAGTGAAGTGGAGCTGAGGGGAATTGAACCCCTGGCCTGTACATTGCGAACGTACCGCTCTACCAACTGAGCTACAGCCCCGAAATGCGTTGTTTGGTTTGACGAGTTAGGCGGCGCGGTTGCGAAACTGACGCATATAACGCGTGCTGTCACGCTGCGAGCGAAGTTGCACCAGCCAATAGCAATAGAAGATCAACGCAATGAGGCTCAGCGTGAACGCGTAAACCAAAACCATCGAGCCGGTCGTAAGCGCCAAGAACAACGAAACCACGACTGCCGTGGCCAGACCAACAACCGTATGTTGACGGCGCTGACGAACAAGCTCGCGAGCGTAAAAATCGCCAGAGCGCGACTGATGCGAGCGGGTGCCTTGTGGTCGCAAAATCGGGCCAGTTAGATGCGATAAGTGGCTTGCTTGACGCGAACGGGCTTGGTTTGGTGCCAATTCGCGCGACATACCTCGCAACTGCCCTTGCGGATGGCGCATATTTGAACTCTGCAAAGTCGAGAGGTGACGACGAAAATGGCTTACCGAAATTGTCGGCGATTTGTTTATTCGCGCTCGCACTATGGGTGGCAAAAGAACTGCCAGCCAGGCGGCACCAACGATCAAAAGAATTAACTCACTCATGGGGTTCTCTAAGTGTATTACGGGTTAACGAGATCACTACCCAAGCCTCTCAAAGCCCTAAAACTATGGGAATCACCGAACAAAATTTATGGATGAACTAGCGCTCGAACTTTACGCCTCACGCCGATAGGTACCCTGTCGCCCACCTGACTTCTCCCACAAAGTCAGTTCACCAATGACCATTCCGCGGTCTGCACTCTTGCACATGTCGTAAATGGTGAGCGCGGCGACCGAGCAAGCATGCAGCGCTTCCATTTCGACGCCTGTGCGGTCAATCGTGTCGACTTGCGCCTCGACTGCAATATGGTCGTCGCCGAATTCAAAGTTGATAAATACCGCACCAACCAACAACGGATGACACAACGGAATCATCTCGGCCGTACGCTTTGACGCCTGTATCCCCGCGACGCGGGCGACGGCGAGCACATCACCCTTTTTTACTTCACGATTGACAATCGCCGCCGTCGTTTCGGGCTTCATAAAAACTTTGCACCTAGCCACCGCGCGACGATGCGTCGGTTCTTTTGGCGTTACATCGACCATCCGGGCTCGACCCATCGGGTCAAGATGGGAAAAATTCAGGTCAGACATTATTTTCTACCGTCATGATTAGCCGCCGATCTGACTCATCGAGCGTTTCGGTCGCACGAAAGTGACGTTGCCAATTGCGTGCCCCGCCCACTTGGTGCCCACTGCGCGCGCGATTTCGGCCGCGATTGCATCGTCGTCTGCACCGCCCCGCAGCATCGCCCGTAAGTCAAACTCGGTCGTCGAGAACAAACAGGTGCGAAACTCACCTTCGGCAGTCAGTCGCACGCGATCGCAGTCACCACAAAACGGTTTTGTCACCGACGGAATTACACCAACCGTGCCTGCACCGTCAAGATATCGCCAACGATCTGCCGGTGCAGCACCTCGAGCCGCAACTTGCACAAGCGGGAAGACGCTATTTATCGTCGCAACGATTTCATCTTGGCCCACTACATCGTTGCGTTGCCATTGCCCCTGCGCGTCCAGGGGCATGAACTCGATAAATCGCACTTCGATTTTTTTGTCACGACCAAAACTCGCCAGCGCCAAAATTTCGTCATCGTTGACGCCACGCTGAATAACTGCGTTTATCTTGACTGGGGAAAAACCAGCCTGAATCGCCGCATCGATGCCATCTAGAACATTTGCTAGGTGATTGCGACGGGTAATCTTGAAAAACCTTTCGCTTTGCAAAGTATCAAGGCTGATGTTGATGCGCGACAAACCTACGGCTTTTAACTCAGCGGCGAGCAATCGCAACGTTGCGCCATTTGTGGTTAGTGCTAGGTCGATATTTTTGCCAGCCAAAGGTGACTTTGCTGTGCTTGGCACCTTGAGTTGGGCGAGCCTTTCGACCAGCACCGGCAGATTTGCCCGCACTGTCGGCTCGCCGCCAGTTAAACGAATGCTGTCGACATCAAATCGTTGCACACAAATTGTCGCCAATCGCTCGATCTCTTCAAATGTTAAAATCTGGTTTCGATCGAGCCACTCCATGCCTTCTTCGGGCATGCAATATGTGCAACGAAAATTGCAACGATCAGTGATCGAAATTCGCAAATCACGGACAGTGCGCCCGAACGGGTCAATTAATTCCACGAAACTTCCACGTCGACAACTCTATTGCCTGAGCCTATTAATGCTCATTTAATTCAGCAACATCACGTCGACTTCAGCGCCCGCCGACAAACCATGGCCATCAGGCACCATCGCCAGACCGTTGGCCTGCGCCGTGACTGCAAGTTGATGGCTACCCTGCGGTCCCGTGTCGCGCACATGCAATCGTCCATCGTCACCGAACTCGCCGAACACTCGCATGAAATGAACCTTGCCATCCTGTTTGCGTTTCATCGGTGCGTCGACAATTGCTCGCACCGTCGGTCGGGTCAGATTAGTCGTATGCCCCATCATCTTTCGCAGTGAAGGTCGCGCCAAAATCTCGAAACTGATCATCGAAGAAACGGGGTTACCAGGCAGTCCAAATATTGGGATTACTCTTGCGTCGCTGGTTTTGATTTTGCCGAATGCAAAAGGTTTCGCTGGTTTGATAGCCATCTGCATCCATTTCATGTCGGCGATTCGTGACAGAACAATTTTCACGACA
>SXGS01192395.1_pt1 | contig 15515 bp, 15 predicted proteins | sample 3174681 | NCBI WGS metagenome assembly SXGS01 (sample SAMN11356861, study PRJNA531348) | freshwater metagenome | isolation source: freshwater sample F1-80 | place: China: Fuxian Lake, Yuxi | collected 2017-12-25 | reverse complement strand
CTCGACCCGGCCGCGCCGGCAGGCCGGCTCGCAGTGGCGGTCGCAGGTGCGGCCGAGCACGCCCGGAAACACGTTCGATTCCCAGGTGATCATGTAGGCGTCGGAGTAACGCCCTTGTGCGATGAGACGGATGTATTCGGGTACAGGCGTGTGGGCAGGACATGCCCACTGGCAATCAACGACCTTGTGGAAGTAGGCCGGATCGCCGATGTCGGTCGGCTTCAAACGAAAGCGCTCCTCTTAGTGGCTGCGACGCGTTTCTTTTCACTCAACCAGGCGCCGCTTCGCTGGCAGCGGGAGAGTCTACGCCTTGATTTGCAAGGAGGAAACATCACCCGCCAAGACTGTTGTTTCCCAGTAACGGATGGTTATCGGGGTACCGCGCATGACAGAAATTGAAATTCTCCCACATTCCGGCCGGGCCTCCGGATGGGGGACATTGATCCGAGATTTTCCATTAGCCTGAATTTCTAATGGAAGCGATTAGGGGAAGTGGTTGATTTGTAGACTTTTCAGGTTAGGGGTTGGGTAGAATTTGAGATCATGAACCAGTTCATCTACAAAAAGCTTCCCTACGACCCGGTCCGCGACTTCCAGACTGTCAATCTGATTGCAGCCGTCCCCTATGTGCTGCTGGCGAACAAGGACTTCCAGGCGAAGACCCTCAAGGACCTGATCGCCATGGCGCAGGCGCAGCCCGGCAAGGTCAACTACGCGTCGTTCGGAGTGGGCGGCGCCGGCCACGTGATCATTGAACTTCTGGCCAGCCAGGCTGGCATCCAGCTCACGCACATCCCCTACAAGTCCGGCGCCCTGCCGAACGTGCCCTCGATCGCCGAGGTCGTGCCCGGCTTTGCCGCCGACGGCTGGCAAGGCATGTTGATGCCGGCCGGAACCCCGGTGGCGCTGGCCGAGCGGTTCGGGCGGGAAATCGCTGCCTTGCTGGCCCCGCCGGAAACAGGCGAGCGTTTTGCCACGCTCGGCATAGAAGCATGGCCATCAACGCCCAGGCTGATGGAGTCGGTCATCGCCGCCGACATCGTCAAGTGGGGCAATGTGATACGCGGCGCGAAGATCGAACTGCAGTAGCAAAGTTGCGCCCGATTGCCAGAGCCGCAACAGCCTTAGCGCGCAGTATCTGCGGCGACGGCAGCAAGAAAGGTGGCACCTGCGCGCGGATTGCGTTATTCTTCGCCCTGGCGCCGCCTCATCGCTTACGACGCGCTGCGGCGCCGGTTCCTGCGCAGGCACTAACCGGGCGACCTAAAAATACAGGAGACGACATGGCCAATGGCACCTTCAGGATTTTCGCGGCGCTCATTGCCGCCAGCACGCTCGCAATGGCCGGTAGCGCCGGTGCACAGCAGAAATTCACCTTCAAGCTCGGCTGGGTCACGCCGGATAACCCGCAGGATCCGTACGCGGCCGGCGCGATCTTCTTCAAGCAGACCGTCGAGCGCCAGTCCGGCGGGCGTATCGAGGTGCAGTTGTTCCCCAATCGCCAGCTCGGTGACGAGAAGCCGCTGCTCGAGGGCCTGCGCTTCGGCACGGTCGACGCTGCCGTCATCACCAACGCGGTGGTGGCGCAGATCGAGCCGGCCTTCCAGGTCAATGATCTGCCGTTCCTGTTCCGCAACGAGGTGCAGGCGCACAAGGCGCTCGACGGCAAGATGGGCCAGTTGCTGGCCAAGAAGCTCGAGGCCAAGGGCGTCGTCTCGCTGGCCTACATGGAGGGCGGCTTTCGCCACATGATCAACAATGTGCGCCCGGTCAACCGGCCCGAAGACATCAAGGGCGTCAAGTACCGGGTGATGCAGAACCCGGTCTACATCGACATGTTCACCTCGCTGGGCGGCAACGCCGTGCCGATGGCCTGGGGCGAGACCTACACCGCCGTGCAGCAGGGCACCGTTGATGGGCTGGAACTGCCGATCGGGCCGATCGATTCGCTCAAGGTCAACGAGATCACCAAGTTCCTGTCGCTGACCAACCACACCTACTCGATGATCGCGCTTCTGGCCTCGAAGAGATCCCTCGACAAGCTGCCCAAGGATCTGCAGGAAATCGTGCGCGAAGCCGGCAAGTCGGCGCTCGGCCCGCAACGCCTCGCCGCCGCCGCCAACGCCAAAGTGCTGCTGGGTGTGCTTGAGAAGAAGGGCATGAAGATTAACACCATTGCTGACAACACGCCGTTCCGCAACGCGGTCAAGCCGATGTACGACAAGTTCAAACCCTCGATCGGCGCGGACGTGATGAACGAGGCGATGCTGGCCATCAAGTAGGCGCGCGCGACGCCATGACAGGCGCAGCCCAGACAGCCATCGACTGAAAGCGGTCCCCCGGGTGCACCTGCTCGTTCGCTTCAACAGCTTTGCTGCCAGCGCGGTGCGCGCGCTGGTGGTGACTGCCGTGCTGGTCATGCTGGGCGTGCTGACCGGGCAGGTCCTGCTGCGCTACGCCTTCAACTTCGTGCTAACCTGGAGTGAGGAGTTGTCAATTGCACTCCTGACCTGGGCCGTGCTGCTGTCGATCGCACTGGGCGTGAAGGAAGGCTTTCACGTGCGCATGTCGCTCCTGATCCGCCGCCTCCCGGCACACGCGCGCCTGCGCGCCGAGCAGGTGATCCACTTTGCCACAGCGGGCGTCGGCGTCTTCCTTTCCTGGTCGGGCTGGCGCTACTTCGCTGACACCCGCGGATCGATCTCGGCGGCCATGGGCTATCCGAACGAGCTGGTGCACATCGCGGCGCTGGTGTGCGGCGTGCTGATCACCCTGTTCGCACTGGAAGCTGCGCTCGAAGGTCGCGTACCGCCTGACGAGGGACAGGGATAGGCACTGTGTCGACCACCGCCTGGATCCTCTCGGCCGGCTTTGCAGTCCTCCTGCTTGCGGGGTTCCCGTTCGGGGTCGCGCTCCTGGTCATCACGGCGACGGTGCTGGTGGTGGCCGACATCGAGCCGGTGCTGCTGGCGCAGACCCTGGTGGCCGCCACCCAGTCGTTCAGCCTGATGGCGATTCCGTTCTTCATGCTGACCGGCGAGATCATGACTGCCGGCGGACTGTCGCAGAAGCTGGTGCGCGTCGCCGACGTCTTCGTGCGCCACCTGTGTGGCGGCATGGGTCATGTCACCGTGTTGTCGGCGTGCATCTTCGCTGCCATTTCCGGCTCGGCGCCGGCGACCACCGCGGCGATTGGCGCGATCATGATTCCGGCCATGGTCGCGAAGGGCTACGACCGCGGCTTCGCCACCGCCCTGGCCGTGAGCGCGGGTGTGCTTGGTCCGCTGATCCCGCCCTCGATTGCCGCCATCATCTGGGGGGTGATTGCCCAGCAGTCGATCTCGCGCCTGTTCATGGCCAGTGTCGGTCCGGGCCTGCTGCTGGCGGCGGGGCTGATGCTCGTCACCTTCCTGCACGCCCGGCGCCACAGCATCGCCAAGGAGCGGCGCGCCACGCTGCCCGAGATCGGCCAGGCGCTGCGCGAAGGCGTGTGGGCGCTGGCCGCCCCAGTGGTCGTGCTGGGCGGCATCTATGGCGGGGTGTTCACGCCGACCGAGGCGGCCATCGTCTCTTGCATCTACAGCCTCCTGGTCGGCATGTTCGTCGCGAAACGCCTGCGCATGGCCGACCTGCCTGGCCTGGTGCTGCGCGCGATGCGCGTGACCGCGATGGTGCTGTTCATCATCGCCGCCTCCGCCGGCTTCGGCTGGCTGGTCGCGCAGGAGCAATTGGCCACCAAGCTCGCCGCCTGGCTGTCGCAGAACATCACCGAACGCTGGGCCATGCTGATGCTGGTCAACGTGTTTCTTTTCCTCATCTGCGCGGTGATGGACGAGATCGCGGTAATGGTGATTTTGGGGCCGCTGTTCATCGCGCTATCCTCCAAGTTCGGCATCGACCCGATCCACTTCGGCGCGATCATCGTAACCAACGTCGCCATCGGCATGGCCGCGCCACCGATCGGCTACTGCCTGTTCGTCGGAATGGCGATCTCGGGCCTGTCGCTCACCACGGTCGCGCGGGCGATCTGGCCGATGATCCTGATCATGCTCGGGGTGCTCATGCTCACCACCTATGTGCCGGCTTTCACGCTGTGGCTGCCGGGGATGGTCTATCGCTGAGCGCTGTGCTCTCGGGCGCAATCGTGCGGCGCATGCTGCGCCGCACGATTGCGCGATGCCAGCCGCAGGACTATGATCCAGCAGATTGTCCGGCATGCGCGCTGGGCTGATGTCCAAAAAGGAGAAGCCGTCATGATGATCGAAGTCTTGGAACCGCTGGGGCAGGTGCAGAAGCTGGTCCCGGTACAGATGAACGAGGTGCCACCCCTGGCCGGCAAGCGCCTGGCTATTCTGGACAACGTCAAGCCCAATTTCCAGCGTCTGGCCATGCTCTCGGCCGGGAAGCTGAAGGACGAGTTCGGCGCCGCTTCGATCACCCATTTCCACAAGGAGAATGCCGCCGTCGGCGCCGCCCCGGAGCTGCTCGACGAGATCGCGCGCTCTGCCGACCTGGTGCTGACAGGCTCGGCCGACTGAGGGTCCTGTTCGTCGTGGAGTCTCCACGACCTAGCCGAGATGGAGCGCCGCGGTGTCCCGACCGTGGTGCTGACCTCCTCTGCCTTCTACGCGAAGGCCCTGTACGACGGCCGCAGCCTGGGCCTGCCCGAGCCGCGCATTGCCGTTTTCAAGCACCCGCTGGGCGGCCTCACCGACGCCCAGGTGATCGAACGCGCCGATGCCATGTATGCGAGCCTGCGCGAAGCGCTGGCCCGACCGCCAGCTCCGCTGGCCAAGCCGCCCAGCGCCATCGCCCTGCGGGTGACCGTACCGTCGGACGCGTTCGAACTGCAGGGATGGTATGCAGAAAAGCGCTGGAGCGACGGCCTGCCGGTCATCGCACCGACTTCGGAAGCGGTGGCGCGCATGGTCGCCGGCGCGCACCGCGCCGGCAATGATGTGGTCGGCATCGTTCCGCCACGCGGCGGCGTGGCCACCGTGGAGCAAGTCGCGGTCAATGCCGTGATGGCTGGCTGCCGGCCGCAGCACATGCCGGTGATCCTTACCGCACTGGAAGCGATGCTCGAGCCGCAGTTCAACTTGGCGGCGATCCAGGCCACTACCCATCCGGTGGCGCCCTTGGTCGTCGTGCACGGTCCGATCGCCAAGGATCTGGGCATGAACTCCGGCGCCGGTACCTTCGGGCCGAATTCGCTCGCCAACGCGACCATCGGGCGCGCGATACGGCTGATCCTGCTCAACATCGGCGGCGCGCTGCCCGGCGACGTCGATCGTTCCACGCAGGGTGCGCCCAGCAAGTACGGCTTTTGTATCGCCGAGAACATCGAGGCCTCGCCCTGGGGCTCGTTCATCACCGACCGCGGCTTTGCGCCGGATGCGAATGCGGTCACCGTCTATGGCTCCGAGCCGCCGCACAACGTCAACGACCACGAGCACGGCGACCCGGAAGGCGTGCTGCGCGTCGCTGCCGACACGCTCAAGGGCCTGGGCCACAACACCTGGTTCCTGGCCTGGCGCGGGCAGAAGGAGCTAATGCTCATCCTCTGTCCGGAGCACGCTTCCAGCGTGGCCTCGACCGGCTGGTCGCGGCGCCAGGTGCAGGAGTTCCTGTTCACGGCGATCAGCCGGCGGCGCGAGGAACTGGTCCCCGGCGGCATGTACGGCATGCGCGACTGGCCGGACGAGCTCAACCAGCGCCCAATGGACGCGCTGATTCCGCCGGTGCCCAGTGCGAAGGACATCCTCGTGCTGGTGGCCGGCGGCACCGGCAAGCATTCGGCCGTGCTGCCGAGTTTCGGCCCGACGGTATCGGTGACACGGCAGATTCCCGGCAAGTAGTTGCGCCGTGGCGTGGCACCCCGTTCGCCCGGGGCGCCACGCAGCCATTTTCCCGCCGCGGATCTCCTCCGGCGTGCAGCCGTTGTTGAGGGCGGCGCCGACGTGGATGCGGAATTCGTTGGAGCGGCCCAGCGCGGTAAGCATCACCAGGCAAAGCAGGCTGCGCGTCTTGCGCGGCAGGGCGTCATCGGCCCAGGCGCCGCCGAAGCAGATCTCTTCCGAGAAATCGCGCAACGGCGCGTTGAAGCTGTTGCGGGACTTGTCGCGGCGCTCGGTGTACTCGGCACCTATGATCTCGCGCATGATGCGGCGGCCGTTTTCCTGCTTGGACATTGATTCGATCCTCTCGGTGGTTGATGGAAGTCGGGTGCCGGCTGCAGCACAGGTCCGGCTTGCGGGCGGCGCAGAGGCGCGGCGGCGACGTCAATCCGTTCCGCGCACCCGGGTCAGGGCCTGCCGCTCGAACAGGCCCAGCGCCTCGGTGACGTCGGCGGCCGCGCCGAATTCGTTGATCGCGGCCTGATAGTGCTAGCAGACCAGAGCGCCGAAGAACAGCGGAACCGCTGATTTCGCCGCAAGGTCGTTGGCGAGAGTCACATCCTTGTGCATGAGAGCCAAGGTAAATCCGTGGAACAGCTTGCCTGGCAGGATGTGGCGCGGATAGGTGTTGTTGAGAGTGTAATTCTGGCACGAGCCGCTTTGCAGCACCTTGACCGCGACAGCCGGGTCGACGCCATTCTTGACCGCCAGGCACATCACTTCATGGGTCATCGCGCGCTGCGCCGCCGCCGGCAGGTTGTTGGCCACCTTCATGACGTGCCCAGCGCCGACTTCGCCGACGTGGAAGACATTGCTGCTGATGGACCGCAACACGGGCTCGACGCGCGCGAACAGGTGCTGCGGGGCGCCTGCCATGATCGCGATCGTCCCGGCATCGGCGCCCAGCGGGCCGCCGCTCACCGGGGCGTCGATGAAATGAATGCCGCGAGCCGCGAGTTCCTTGTGCATGGCGCGCGTCTCGAAGGCGTCGCCGGTGGTCTGGTCGATGATGACGGCACCCGCCGCCAGACCTTCGGCAAGGCCGTCAGCCCCGAAAATCATCGCGCGCACTTGGGAGGACGTCTGCAGGCAGGACAGCACGATGTCGCATGCCTTGCCCACCTCGCGCGGCGAGGCACAGGAGGTCGCGCCTGCCGCAGTCAGCCGGCCAACTGCTTCGGGGTTCAGGTCAAATACGTGCAGCGGCTGACTGCGCTGCAGGCGCCGCGCCAACGCGCCGCCCATGTTGCCCAAGCCGATGTAGCCGACGCGCATGATGATTTGTCCTATCCGTTCGAAGTTCTCAAGACTCCGACTCCCGGAGCATGCAATGCGGGGAATCTGAAAAGATGATACGCGACTCTGCCCGATTCGGCCAGCGCCAGTCTTTTCCATGTCAGTAGCAAATGATTTGTCCGGGTTTGTAGCAAATAATCTGTCCGGTTTGGGGAGGGAGCATGGAAACCCCCTTGAGCCGGGCGAAATTGCTACAGGAGACCCGGAAGATGAGATTCGAAGAAGTGTACGAGGGCTGGCAGGAGAAGCGGCTCACGCAAGAAGAAGCAGCCCTGATCCTGGGGGTGACGGATCGCAGTTTCAGGCGGTACGCGGTGAGATACGAGGCGGAAGGGTGGGAAGGGCTGCTGGATCGACGGATCGAAGCGATCTCGGCACGGCGTGCGCCGGTCGATGAAGTGATGCAGCTGGTGCAGACCTACCAGAGTCGGTATGAAGGCTGGAACGTCAGCCACTTTTACAACTGGTACCGGGATCAGCACCAAGGGGAGCGCAGCTACACCTGGGTCAAGAGCGGCCTGCAGAAGGCCGGGGTGGTCAAGCGGGCAAAGGGTAAGGGAAAGCATCGCAAGAAGCGCGAGCGGCGGCCGCTGCCGGGCATGATGCTGCACCAGGACGGCAGCACGCACGAATGGGTGCCGGGGATCAAATGGGACTTGATCGTCACGATGGACGACGCCACCGGAGAACACACCAGCATGTTTCTGGTTGAGGAGGAAGGCACGGCGTCAAGTTTGCACGGGATTGGGCAGACGATTGCCAGAAAGGGGCTGTTCTGCTCGTTCTACACCGACCGCGGCAGTCACTACTTCCACACACCGGAGGCGGGCGGGCCGGTGGACAAGAGCAGCCCGACGCAGGTGGGGCGAGCGCTGGCGCAACTGGGAATCGAGCACATCGGCGCGTACTCGCCGCAGGCGCGGGGCAGATCGGAGCGGGCGTTCTCGACCCACCAGGAACGGTTACCCAGGGAATTGGCGCTGGCGGGCATTACTGAAAGGGCAGCGGCAAACCGCTATCTGGAGCAGGTCTACATGCCGCGCCACAACGCCCAGTTTGCGGTGGCGGCAGCCGAACCCGGAACGGCCTACGTAGCCTTTATTGGCAGCGCTTTGAAGGACATACTGTGTGAGCAGCATGAACGCACCGTCGGTAACGATAACTGCATCAGTTTCGTCAAATTGACGCTGCAAATTCCCGGTGATCGGGAGCGGCATCACTACGTCAAGACCCGGGTGCGAGTTCATCGCTATGTCGATGGCACATTGGCGGTGTTCCACGGCCCGCGCAAGCTGGCGGCCTACGATGTATACGGCAAGTGTCCGCAGGACGCTGAACAGGAGTTCAAACAGGCTGCGTGATCCGTTCGCCACGTGGCCGCGATTTGGCGGTGCTGCGGCTACAGGCTCCGGGCTTCGCCCTCCACCTTCCGCCCCAGCACCGCCAAATCGCAATAAGCGGACAATTCACTTGCTACAAAACCGGACAATTCTATTTGCTGCCAACACGCTTATCCGGATGCAATTGAATATGTGGGGTCACAGTGGATCGATTGCGGGTTCATTGGTCGTCTGCAAGCGGCCGGCGCCGAAGTTGGCGTCGTGGCGCACCATCGATGCTGGATAGTCGCGCCGTCGCCCGCCGAAAGCTGTGTACGTGACTTTCGATTCCACGCCGGCATTTTCCTCACCGTCCGCCTGGGTTCCCGCAATTCCGGCGCCGCAAGAATTTCAGTTCCGGTTGCACTACATTGTCAGTTGATGCATCATACAGTATAGGCAACAATAATTCCTGTCGTGAAACAGGCGGCAAGAACTCGATTTGATATGGGGTAAGAAGATGACCAATTCCTGGAGGTTTTCCGCGCTCGAGACTCGCCATCGCGCGCTTGGGTCCAAGCTGGAGGATTGGAGCGGGATGGGCACGGCTTGGCAATACGCCGGCGACCCCGAGCCTGAGTACCTGGCGATTCGCACCAAAGCGGGATTAATGGATGTCTCGGGCTTGAAGAAGCTGCATGTGACCGGTCCGGCAGCCAGCCACATCATCGAGCGCGCGACCACCCGAAACATGGAAAAGCTGATGCCGGGGCGGTCTGTGTATGCGACCATGCTCAATGATGCCGGCAAGTTCGTGGAAGACTGCCTGATCTACCGCACTGGCCCAAACGCCTTCATGGTCGTACATGGCTCGGGTGAGGGACATGAGCAGTTGACAATGGCCGCCGCCGGGCGTGACGTATCGATCCGTTTCGATGACAACCTGCACGATCTGTCGCTGCAGGGCCCGCTTGCGGTTAACTACCTCGAAAAGCATGTCCATGGCATCCGCGCGCTGAACTACTTCGGGCACATCCAGACGTCTCTATTCGGTTTCCCGACGATGATTTCGCGCACTGGCTACACCGGCGAGCGCGGCTATGAGATCTTTTGTCGGGGCCAGGATGCGCCGACGATTTGGGATCGCATCCTGGACGAAGGGAAGGGCATGGGCATCATCCCCTGCCGATTTACCACCCTTGACCTGCTTCGAACCGAAAGTTATCTGCTGTTCTTTCCGTTTGACAATTCCGAGATGTATTCCTTCGCGAACGAAGGCCCCGGTGACACGCTATGGGAACTGGGCCTGGATTTCACCGTCTCGCCTGGCAAGGCCGGCTTCCGTGGGGCGGAGGAACACTACCGGCTCAAGGGCAAGGAACGCTTCAAGATTTGGGGGCTGAAGCTGAAAGGCAAGACCCCGGCCGACAACGGGGCGCGGGTGCTGCGCGACGGAATCGAGGTCGGCGTGGTCACGCAGGGGATGTATTCGTCACTCAACAAGCACAACGTCGCCATCGCGCGCCTGCCGGTCGATTGCGCCAATACGGGTACCAGGCTATCAGTGCGCAACTCGTCAGGCGACATCGCGGCGACAACGCACCCGATGCCGTTCTACGACCCGGAGAAGAAACGCCGTACCGCCCAGGGCTGACGGGAACGGGCAGCATTGCGGAGTGCTGACATGGGGAAAACGACTGCTTTTGAACCATCGATCCGCAGCCGTCCGGTTTACGGCGAACTGGAGCCGCGAACCGGCCATGGGCATCTGATGATCGCGGATGGCGCGGGGGCCGATGCGATTGCCGACCTGATCGCCAGGATGGGGGACGGTGCGGCGGCGATGCTGGCCGCGACTCACATCATCTATATGCCTGGTCCCAACGGCGACGACCACTCCGCACGGTTGCAAGCCCTCGGTCCCGCGCAGTTCCATCGCAGTCCGACGATTCCAGCAGCCCTTCCGCGCCTCCGGCAGGTGTTGGCCGATGCGCGCATGGGCCTTCAGGTCTACCTTGCAGGGACCGAAGGGCTTATCGGGCAGGCACAGCGCGAGGCGATGGAGGCGGGCCTGCCCCACACCGCCGTGCAAACCGAACACCGGGGTTCCACGGTGCGGCGCGTGCAATGCGTACATTGCAAGGGCATCACGGAAAACGTCCGCACCGATCCGTTCCAGTGCGCCCATTGTGGCCTGCACCTGTTCGTGCGCGATCATTACTCACGCCGGATCGCAGCGTTTCAAGGGGTGAATATCGACGCGGAAGACCCTGGCCAAGTGCCGCCAGCGCTGGAGCGGTTCAGATGACCATGGGCGCCGCCAAGATACCAGTGACCGTCGCCGAGGTGGTCGAGGTCAACGGCTTGATCAAGCGCTTCCGCTTCGTGCGCCGAGACGCCGGCCCGATGCCGGCGTTTTCCGGCGGCGCGCATACCGTGGTCGAAATGGACGACCACGGTACGCGCCGCCGCAACCCCTATTCGCTGATGGGGGATCCTGCGGATGCCTCGGGCTATTCGATTTCGGTCCGGCGCGATGACGCGGGGCGGGGCGGATCGCTCTTCATGCATCGCCACGTCACGCCGGGGCTGGACATGGTGATCAGCCATCCGGTGAACCTGTTCGCGCTGGACCTCCTTGCGAAGAAGCACCTGATGATTGCCGGCGGGATCGGCATCACGCCGTTCCTCGCGCAGATTGGCCAGCTGTCCGCTCGCGGCGGTCGGTTCGAATTGCATTACGCCGCACGCTCTCCGGCGCTGTCGGCCTACGGCGCGGAACTGGTGGCGCGACATGGATCGCGGGTGCGGCTTTACTACGACGATCATCTGCAGGCGGTCGACCTGGAGGCCCTTCTGAAGGGCCAGCCGCTGGGCACGCATTTGTACATCTGCGGGCCGAAGGGGATGATCGGCTGGGCCCGCGCCGCGGCCGAAGCGGCGGGCTGGCCGCGCGCTGCGGTGCATCACGAAGAGTTCCTTGCGCCGCCGCCGGGCACGGCGTTCGAGGTGAAGCTGGCTGCATCGGAAAAGACGATCACCGTCGGCACCCACCAATCGCTGCTGGAGGCGATCGAGGCGGCAGGCGTCGAGGCGCCCTACCTCTGTCGGGGCGGGGCCTGCGGGCAATGCGAAACCGACGTTCTGCGCTGCGACGGAACAATCCGGCACAACGACCACTGGCTGACCGACGACCAGAAGGCGGGCAGTCAGAAAATTATGCCGTGCGTGTCGCGTTTCGAGGGCCGGTCCCTCGTGTTGGACCGATAGGGGGCATGATGGACCTGGCGTTCAAGACCGAAACCTTCCGCGAGGATTTCACCTTCTTCAACTCGCCCGCCGCGATCATGCGCTTTCCGTTCCCTTTCGCGGAAGACAGCTACATGTATGCGGTGAACACTGAGCCGCATGTGCCGGGCCGCGCGGGATCGGTGTTCGAAAAGACCTTCGACGTGGACGAGCACTATGTCGCCGAGATGCGCGAACGCGCCAAGGTGCTCGCCGAAGATCCGCTGCGCTGCCAGTCGCTGCCGCACATGACGCTGGCCGGCTGGGACCTGCTCGAACTGATCATGGAGGCCAAGGCCCGAGAGTATCCATGCTGGTTCGAACTGCACAAGCGGGGCGACAGGTGGCACTGGATCAACCGGCCGCTGCAGATCGAGCAGCGCTTCACCTTCGGCGACGAAGCAACGCTGCCGTGTGGCCCGATGGAATACATCACCCGCCAGACCCAGGGCGATTTCACGCTGCAGGACCAGCGCGACGACAACCTGTGGATGGACGCGGGGATGGTCACGACCCAGGCCGACTGGTCGCTCGATTTCGACGTCGGCATGAACTTCTTCGAATGGCACGCACCGGTGCCGCTTGCGCACGAGATGGGCATATTTCAGCGCGCACTGAAGTTCCTGCTGAACGTCCAGCAAGGCGCGCCCGCGCGGCGCTTCAACTGGACGCTGACCATCGACCCGCTCCTGGACACAAGCCCCGAGAACTACCCGAAATGGGGCCCGTCGCGCACGACGCTGACGCGTGAAACCGTCGGTCAGCGGATGCATCTGCGCGTGGAACTGCAAGTTTTCTTCCGCCTGCCGCGGTCGAATGCGCTGGCATTCCTGATCCGCTGCTACCTGATCAAGTTCGACGAGCTGGTCACGATTCCGAAATGGGGCCGCCGCATGCACCGCGTGATCCGCGACCTTCCAGAGAAACTAGCAGCCTACAAGGGCTTCCTACGCAATCGTCCGCTGATGGTCGAGTGGCTGTCGCAGTACGACGATGGGGCGCCGACATCGCCCGGCTGGTGGCCCGACAGCTAGTGTAGTGCTTCGTTCTGTTTGGAACTTACTGATTAGTCAATAAACAATGCCCCGGACGAGGCGCCGAGCTTCAGCTTTCATGCCGCCCTCGGACTCGACGCGGCGGCATTCGCCGACGTGCAGGCGCGGGTGCGGACCCGTGTCCTCTCCACTTTCGTCAGGCGCGGCCTGATCGACAAGGATGACGCGACCGAATCCTTACAGCGCGTTCTGCGCCAGGCACCCGAGCCAGAACCACGCCAGCGCCGGCAACAAACCGCGCTCACGAAACTGATCGAACCAATACTTGTCCGACACGCAGCTCCACAACGTCAGCTGATCGCTTCCTCCTCAAATCGCGAAAGCATAGATGAGGTGCCGCTTTCGAGCTCAATCAATATGGTTGAGTCGTGCTCGCCCAAGATCGCATCCCTAAGGCAGCGCTCAACAATTCGCTGTGCTGCTTCTGTTACCGTCTCGCGAATGGCACTCGACGCCCTTTGCCTTTCGGCTACCGCCTCTTCGGCAAGGCGCTCGACTTCTAGACGCAAAGTCTCAGCAGCCAAAAGCTGCTGCGCTGTCCGCTCGACAGCCAAGGCTTCTTTCCTGGCCTTTCGCCGCGCTTTGAGCACGAGTGCTCTGGCGGTCGCTGCGGAGACTGGCCCAAATTGCGGCATGGCGGCTTGAATAAAAAGGGAGATCGTTGGTGGGAGAGGTTCTCAGGCCGGTACTAGTTGCTGCAGGTCCCGGCTACGGATTGTGCGTCGGATCAAAGCGTTCGATGGTCAACCCTTCTACCGCAACGAAATGCTTGAAGTTCAACGTGAGCAGCGGCAAGCCATGCTCGAGTGCGGTTGCGGCGATGAGAGCGTCGCCCATGCCGAGCCCGTGCGAGAGCGTCAAGCTTTCCATCAGCGATATGGCACGCAGTGTGATCGCAGGGGTGACAGGCAACTGTTCGGCATTGCGCATCGCCAAGCTTTTTTGTACGGCCTGCATTTCGGCGCGACTACGCATCCCTTGCAACAGTTCGAGCCAGGTGATGGCGGAAATCGTCAGATGCGGCAATTGATCAAGGCGTTGCGTGGCGCGCGCCAAACCGCGCAAATGCCAGATCAACACATCACTATCTACCAGCACCCGGCTCAACCTTCGTTGCGTGAGCCATCGCGGTTGTAGCGCGGGGCGCGCAGCTTGCTCAGGTAGGCCTCCACGTCGGCCATGTCTTCGCGGTCACGCCAGATGCCGAAGGCCGGATCGCTTGATGCGAACGTGGTGTCACCTGCGGCATTAGACGTGGCAGGCGCAACTGCCGCAGTTTCAGGTTCTTCGGTATCGATGCGCACCGTCACGCGCTCGGTTTGCAGTGAGGGCAGCTTTGCACGCCACAGCTCTGGCAGGTCGGCGATATTGACGTGTTCAATAGTGACTGAACTCATGGCTTGCTCCCTCCGGGCCGCTGGTGAAAATCTGTACCGGGCATTCCCCCATTATCTCTCACGCAGGGCAATCTGCACAAATTTGTAGGTTGCCTTCTACGTCTGCTTGCCGTAAAGGTCGATCACCGCCGATAGTTCTTCCTCGCCCTTGCCCTGTGCGGCGAGGGTGCGCAACAGTTGCGCGGCCAGGCCGCTCACTGGCAACGGGGTGCCGGTGTCGCGCCCTAGGTCAAGCGCGGTGTCCAGATCCTTGAGCATGGTGTTGGCGGCGCCGATCGATTCCGCCGGCCGGTCGATCATTCTCGGTACAAAAATCTGCAGGGGCCGGGAATCGGCGAAGCCGCCCGCCAGGGCGCGGGGCAAAAGGCGCGCATCGACTCCGGCGTTCTGCGCCAGGCGAATCGCCTCGGCAATCACGGCGATGTTACTGCCGACGATCACCTGGTTGCACAGCTTGGTCACCTGGCCCGCCCCGGAGGGCCCCATCAGGTTGATGTTGGCGCCGTACGCCGCCAGCACGGGTTTGGCGCGCTCGAACGCGGCCGCATCGCCGCCGCACATGATGGCGAGGGTGCCTTCGGATGCACCCTTGACGCCGCCGGAAACCGGTGCGTCGATCCATTCCATGCCGTTGGCCTCACTCAGGCGTTGCGCGAAGTCACGGGTTTTGTCCGGTCGAATGCTGGCATGGTCCACCAGCACCTTGCCGCTGCCTGCGGCTTTGGCGACACCTTCCGCACCGAACACGACTTCCTCCACGGCCTTGGCATCGAACAGGCACATCATGATGATGTCCGCTTTCTCCACTGCCGCGCGCGGGCTCTCGGCGGCAATCGCGCCTAGTGCCAGCGCGGGTGCCAGCTTGGCCTTGGAGCGGTTCCACACGTGTACCTCATAGTCTGCGGCGAGGAGGCGTTTGGTCATGGGGTCGCCCATCAGGCCGAGGCCGAGGTAGGCGAGGACGGGTTTGCTCATTTTCAGACTCCTTCAGGCCAATCAACCGCGCCCGAATGGGTCACCGCCCCCAGATTTGCCGGGCCGACCAGCTTCGCGTATTTCTCCAGCGCACCGGCCAAGCGTTCCTGCCGGTAGGGTTTCCACGCTGCGCGCCGCGCTGCCAGCTCGGCATCGCTCACCAGCATGTCGATGGTGCGGGCGTTGCAATCGATGCGGATCGCATCGCCATCCTGCACCAGCGCGAGCGGCCCGCCTTCGGCCGCTTCAGGCGCGGCGTAGCCGATGCACATGCCGCGCGTGGCGCCG
>SXGS01307278.1_pt1 | contig 15524 bp, 10 predicted proteins | sample 3174681 | NCBI WGS metagenome assembly SXGS01 (sample SAMN11356861, study PRJNA531348) | freshwater metagenome | isolation source: freshwater sample F1-80 | place: China: Fuxian Lake, Yuxi | collected 2017-12-25 | reverse complement strand
GGCTTCCTGCCGTCCGTGTTCCAGGGCGTGCAATGCCGTTCCAAGGGCGACCCGGTGCTCTACGCCTCCGACCCGGCGGGCATCGATCGCGAACTGCGCCGCATGAGCCTCGACACCTTGCGCGACCTGAACGAAATGCAGGCGCGCGAACTCGGCCATCCCGAGACGCTCACGCGCATCGCGCAATACGAGCTGGCGTTTCGGATGCAGGCGTCCGTGCCCGAGGTGATGGATATCACGCGTGAATCAGCCGACACGCTCGCTGCCTACGGCGCGAAGCCCGGCGAGGCAAGCTTCGCAAACAACTGCCTGCTCGCGCGGCGGCTTGTCGAACAGGGCGTGCGCTTCGTGCAACTGTTCGACTGGGGCTGGGACTTCCACGGCACCAGCCCGGCCGAGGACATTCGCGACGGGCTGACGAAGAAGTGCGCGACAATGGATCGTCCTGTCGCCGCGTTGCTGAAGGATTTGCGCCAGCGCGGAATGCTCGATGAGACGCTGGTCGTGCTGGGCGGTGAGTTCGGCCGCACGCCCTTCCGCGAAGGCCGCACGGCCAAGGGCGACATTCTCGGGCGCGATCATTTTCCGGACTGCTACACCATGGTGGTCGCGGGCGGCGGCATGAAGGGCGGAACGATGTATGGCGAGTCGGACGAACTCGGCTTCTCTGTCGCGCAGGACAAGGTGACCGTCCACGATCTGCAAGCCACCTTGCTACACCAGCTCGGCTTCAACCACGAACGCCTGACTTACCGCTTCCAAGGCCGCGACTATCGTCTGACGGATGTCGAAGGCCAGGTCGTGCGCGGGATAGTCCGGTCCTAAGTGTCGCTCCCGGATCGCAATGACCAACGCCAAAAAGGAGCTTCGTTTTGAGGGCCCGCCGCCCAAGTAGGAGCTGACTAATCATGGACGATGCAGCCCGGGTAGCGCGTCGCTGCTGCGACGCCTTTCGGTGTACTTCACAAAACCACTCTCGGCTGCAACTTCATGCGTGGTTTTCGGGCAGAGCAACAGCTCTGCGCTACCTTTTGTTGCACGGTTCCCGCTAAATCACCACGCGCGGCCGCACGCCCACCACCGCCTTTCCAATGCGCAACCCACCCCGTCACGCCGCCTTGCCGGAAACTTCCAGGCTGTCCCGCAGCAGGCCCAGGTAGCCGCGAAGCTTCTTGAGACTTTGCAGCCGGGCGCTGGTGAGTTCGATGCGCTGCGACTTGCCAGTCACACCGCAGACCAGCGCGAACGGGCCGCCCATGTCCTTCACCGGGAACAACGCCAGTGGCCCCTTCGCGGGACTCGACCGCAGCCAGCCCGGGATGAACCGCGCGATGCTCGCTTCGTCCGGATCACGAATCAGCACATCCTCGCCCCGGTTCAGGCAGACGGTGAACACGTCCTGATGCGCCGGGTTCACCAGCGGCTCGCGCCGGATCTCGTGGAACAACGGGCCGCAGCCATACTCCGCCGCGAACAAAGTACCGTTCGGTGCCTGGAGGAAAATCACGCAGCTATGGAGGTTCAACCCGTGCTTCACGCACCGCGCCGCAGCGCTGAAGACGCGCCCGGCGGGCACGGGCGTCGCGCGCACCAGTCGCTCCACTTCGATCAACCCGCTCGCAAACGGATCTACGGCAGCGGCCTTGCCCGCTTCCGGGGTCGCACCGGCCGGGAGCGGCGCTTTGCCGTCCGTCGCGGTCGCCGCCCAACTTCGTCCCTCGGCGAGACTCTCCAGCCTCCGAACGATCCCGCTCTCGAACGAATCAAGCCCCTGCACGAGGCCAACAGAACGCATGAACCGGCTCGCCTTCGTCAGAATTTCACCGAGCATCTCGTCATCGAGGTTCAGCGAAGGCGCGAACTGCTCGAGCATCGATTCGCACTCCGCCTTGAAGCTGCTGCTGGTTCCGTCAGGGTCCGCCAGCATCTCGGCCAGCCGCGCGGAGAATTCCGAAACCACGATTAACTTCTCCGTGTCGCCGAGCTTCTTCGATCGAATCATCTCCTGCCGCGCCGGCTCCAGCGTGTGTTGCAACAGTCGCGGCAGATTCGCCTCGACGAGGATTCGTTGCCCAAGATCCAGTGGCGTCAGGCCGAACACGCGTCGGCAGCCCGCATCGATCGGACCGTCGCCGGCCATCTCCAGCGCGTCGAGATACTCGTCCGGCATGAAGGTACTCAACAACAGCCGGCCGTAATGCCGGAGCGCCCCCGCGACGAACGCCTGCTCGGCGTTCAACCCCTCGACACGTTCCGCCACCGCCTGAGCAATGACCGCGCTGCCAAGCGCCGTCCCCGCGACATCATGCGCGGGGTTCCGGCCGGCGCGTTTTTCAGCTGTCTCAATCAGAAGCAACGCGATGACGAGGTTCCGGATCGTCTCGAACCCAATCACGCCGATCGCCTCCGGCAACGTCGTCACCTCGACTCCGCCGGGATTGTAGCCTAGGCAATTCGCCGCGCGCATGATCTTCGCCACCGTCGTCAGATCGCGGCCGATGATGTCGGAGAGTTCCTGGACCGAGAGCCGGTCCGCCTTGCCGGACAATTGTTGAATCACCTCCAGCACCTGCGCCACGCACGCCGTGTCGCGCTGCGTCAGTCCTTCGCGGATCTGTGCCACCGTGCGTGCCGCCGATGCGCCGTCGTCGTTGGTGAAGGGTTCGCTCATGAAAGTTGCGTGGGCCGTCCGCTGGCGGACGGGCGCCCGGGCCGTTGCAGTTGCACTCCATCTCAACGGCGCAATTACGGCGCGCTTGAGGGTCGAAGGACCACGATGGGCACGCGCAGGATTTGACGATTTCACCCGTTGACGCGCGTTGCTCCCCCCGGTTGAGTCGAAAGCATGAAGCCACTGCATCTCGCCTTGAGTGTTGTCCCTCATCACTTGAGATCCCTGAAGGCGACGATTCAAGCCATCGCGCTGCCCTGTGTCTGGTTTGTCATCACCACAACCGCCCCGGCGGCGAGCGACCCCCTGAACGTGTGGCACCTGCGAACCACCGGGGGCACCCGCGGGCTCATCTACGCAAACGGCCAGTTCGTGACCGGTGGATATGGTGGAATTTTTCAAACCTCCACCGATGGGGGCAACTGGACCCTCCACTCCAGTTTCACGAACGGCTTCTCCGCCATGGGCGCGGCCTACGGCAACGGACGCTATGTGTTTCCCGGCCTGCTCGGATTCGCGACTTCCCCGGATGGCCGTCAGTGGACGCAGCTTGATGTCGCCACCAATGGCTGGCTCTGGGACATCGTCTATGCGCAAGACAAGTTCGTCGCCGTCGGGACGTCCGACACCTCCCTCAACGGCGATGGAGTTGTGCTGACTTCAAGCGATGGAATCCGCTGGCAGCAGCAAGTCATCGCCCCCAAGTCGCTCTTCCGGGGAATTGCCCACGGAGATGGTTACTTCGTCGCCACCGGGCACCAGTTGGACGGACCGAACGCCCTCACCGCTGTTTCAACAAACGGCCTCCACTGGCGAACGACCACAAATGCTCCCACCAACCGCGCCTACCGTGTGACTTTCGGCAACGGCAAGTTCGTCGGCCTGGGCATCGGCATCGACGCGGTCGAATCATGCGCGCTGACCAACGACATCATCCCATGGAGCCAGTCCACCACACGCTTGAGGCTCCTTGGGGCCGACTCGCAAGTGGAATTGCAGACGGTCACTTTTTGTGAAGGCCAGTTCATCGCAGTCGGCACCCTGGGCGCATTCCTCGTTTCTCCCGACGGCACGAACTGGACCCGCAAAACGTTCCCGCAGTCCACACCCGTGCTGTCCGTCGCCGCCGGCAATGATCGCATCCTCGCCGGGGGCAGCGGGATTCATCAATCCGATCCGCTGCGCCCCGCTGCGCCGCTCTTTTTCGTCCGCGTACAGCCTCGGGACGCCATCGTCGCGACAGGCCGTCCGTACGTGAACAGCGTGCTCGCCGAAAGCGAACCGGCCACCGCGCTCACCTACCAATGGCGGATCGATGGCGTCGTTCTGCCAGGAGCGACCAATGCCACCCTTTCAATCCCGTCGGCCACACCTCCCAACGCCGGACGGCACGACGTCGTCATCTCCAGCCAGCACGGCTCAACCACCAGTGCCGTCGCCACCGTTCGGGTGCTTGACCCATCCGGCATTCGTGTTCAGCCGCAGTCGCAGTCAATCACCCGGGGTGAAACGGTCACCCTCAGTGTCACTGCGACCGGTGCGCCGCCCATCTCCTATCGCTGGCGCAAGAACGGCCAGACGGTTTCGTACATCGCCAACGGAGCCAGCCAATCGTTCCTCACCGTGCCAAACGTTCTCAGCAACGCCGTCTATACAGTCGTCGTCAGCAACATCGTCAACCATCCGGGGGAACTCAGCCAGACCGCACAGGTCACCGTTGTCACCGACACGGATGGCGACGGCTTGCCCGATGACTTCGAGAACAACAATGGATTGAACCCCAACTCGGCCACCGACGCCTCGCTTGATGCAGACGGCGACGGCATCTCCAACCTCGACGAATACCGCGCCGGGACGGACCCCGGGAGTGCGTCCAGCTTCCTCCGCATCGCCCGCGTCTCCACCGAGGGCGGCGCGCGCGTTCACTTCAACATCAGCGCCGGCAAGACCTACACCATCCAATACACCGACGACCTCGCTTCACCCGTGTGGCAACGCCTCGCCGATCTCGCCGCCACACCGGCCGGTGGCGCAATCGCCGTTGCTGATCCAGCAGCTCCCGTCACGCGCTTCTACCGCCTCGTCACGCCGCGCACCGAGTAGCGTGGGTAAAATGCCGCTGCGTTTTTTGCCGTGCTGCGAACAAGGGCCACTTCACTCCACGCCGCACAGATGCCGCGCCCGGCTGCCGGTAGGTCTATCCAGAAAACCTGGATTGGCCTCGCGCCAACGCGCAAAGGCAGCACAGGAAGCGTTTGACAGACTCGGGACGTTCCGTTCCACCCTTGGTGTTCTTGAACCCTTTGCGCCTTCGCGCCTTCGCGTGAGGCTTTCCGGAACAACTCCGGCGTCGGGTCGATGTCGGCACGGGTGCGCCCGCCGGGAAATTTCCCGCTTGTTTTGTGCATGGCGCAGTGTAACGACGGCGGGCACAAACATGAAAATTGAACTCAAACAGAACTGCAAATACTCCCTGATTGTCCCCACGAGCATGGGGCTTCGCCTCACGCCGCCGAATGGCGGCCCCGTCCACACCGCCGGCTCCTTCATGGTGCAGGTGACCAGCGCCGAGACCAACGTCGCCGCCGTCGCCGCCTACCTCGGCCTCCCGGTCAAGGTGCTCACCACCTTCGTCAAGGGCAGCCCCATCGCCCAGATGATCAAGGACAGCCTCCGCGCGCGTCACATGGACTACGAAGGCGCCGAAGTGCCGCAGGGCGGACCGTGGGGTTACCGTCACCAGATCAACATCGCGGACAGCGGCTACGGCTCCCGTGGACCGCGCGTGTGGAATGATCGCGCCGGTGAAGTCGGCCGCACGCTCAACGTGAAGGATTTCGATCTCGACCGCATCTTCGGCAAGGAAGGCGTGCAGATTGTTCACCTCTCGGGACTCGTTGGCGCGCTCTCGCCCGAGACCAGCCAGTTCTGCCTCGAACTCGCCCGCGCCGCGAAGAAGCATGGCACCAAGATTTCCTTCGACCTGAACTACCGCGCCACCTTCTGGAAAGGCCGCGAAAAGGAACTCAGCGCCATCTTCGCCGAAATCGCCAGCGTCTCGGACATCCTCGTCGGCAACGAAGAAGACTTCCAACTCTGCCTCGGCGTGAAAGGTCCCGAAGCGGGCGGCAAGGACATCAAGGCGCAGATCGAAGGCTTCAAGGAAATGATCAACCGCGTGAAGAAAGCCTACCCACACGCGCAGACCTACGGCACCACGCTCCGCGAAGTCGAGAACACCAATCATCACCTCTGGGGCGCAGTCCTGGCTGCCGGAGATCAATGGCACGTCGTCGAGCCGCGCCCCATCACCGTCATGGACCGCATCGGCGGCGGCGACGGATTCGTCGGTGGTCTGCTCTACGCGATTCTCAAGGGCTGGGAACCGGAGAAGTGGGTTCAATTCGGCTGGGCCACCGGCGCGCTCGCAACCACCAGCCTCTACGACTACGGCCAGCCTGCGGACGAGGAACAGGTCTGGAGCATCTGGAAAGGCAACGCCCGCGTGCAGCGCTGACGCGTTCCGGCGAATCTAGCTGGCAACCCTCGGCCGGCGCAGGTGAACAAAGTCGGACAACGTCCCTTCACTTGCGCCGGCTGTTTCGTTGCATAGGGAGCAGACTACTCCGCCGGTTCGACCTCCTCCAACTGCGACTTTGCCGGCGTCGCGGTCGCACGATGCGCTTCGATCTCCTTCAACAGGTCGGCAACCACAGTGGGATGGTTCGTTGCGACGTTGAAGGTTTCGCCCGGGTCGATGTTGAGGTTGAAGAGCAGCGGCGGCTCGTGCGCTTCGGGCTTGGGCTGGCCATAGCCTTTCTGCGTGTAGAGATGGAGCTTCCAGTTGTCCTTCCGCACCGCGAAAAGACGCGCGCCACGATAGTAGAACATCGATCGTCGCGGACTCGGCTCGCCGCGCAGCAGCATGTCGCTGAGATCATGGCCGTCGATCACGCGATCGGCGGGAGCCTTCGCGCCGGCGAGCTTCAGTGCGGTGGGGAAGATGTCGAGCATGCAGGCCAGGTTCGTATTCGCGCCGACGCCCTTGATCCGGCCGGGCCACCACGCGATTCCCGGCACCCGCATCCCACCTTCCCACGTGCTGCCCTTGCCGTCCCGAAGCAACCCCGCCGAACCGCCCTGCTGGTTCATGATCAGCCACGGGCCGTTGTCGCTCGTAAAGAAGACCAGCGTCTTCCGGTCGAGCTTCTCGCGGCGCAGGGTCTCCAGGATCTGGCCGACGCTCCAGTCAAGTTCCTCCACCACGTCACCGTAAAGTCCGCGCCGGCTCGTCCCGCGAAACTTCGACGAGGCGAAGAGCGGCGTGTGCGGGAACGTGTGCGCGACGTAGAGCAGGAATGGCTCGCGTTTATGTTCGCGGATGAAGCGCTGCGCCTCCTCGGTGTAACGACGCGTGAGCGTGGTCTGGTCCACGGGGCGCTCGATGATTTCCTCGTTCCGATACAACGGACTGTTCCACCACGCGGCGTCCTGATCGGCCAGGGTGTTCGCGCGCGGAGGAATGCCCGGCTTCGGATCCATGTCGTTGGAGTGTCGCAGGCCGAAGAAGGAATCGAACCCATGACGGCGCGGGTGCCCGGCGGGATTGATCGACCACACGCCGAGATGCCATTTGCCGATCATGCCCGTGGCGTAGCCGCGCGCCTTCAGCGCCTCGGGCAGCGTCAACTCGTCCGCCGGCAGGTGGCCGGTGGAGCGCGGGCGGAGCACACGGAATTGATCGTGCGCCATCCCGCTGCGCACCGGATAGCGGCCGGTCAGCAACGCCGCGCGGCTCGGGGTGCAAACTTCGGCAACGGAGTAGAAATCCGTGAAACGCATCCCTTCCGCGGCCATGCGGTCGAGGTTCGGCGTGCGGATGGTCGGATGGCCGTAGCAGCCGAGATCGCCATAGCCGAGGTCGTCGGCGAAGAGGATGACGATGTTCGGACGTTCCGCGGCGGGAAGAGAAAAAGCGACGGAACAAACCAGTGCGGCAACGACGAGCGACAATTTCATGGGCATGGGCGCTTCTTGTCCCCGATTTCGCGCAGCACGTCAAACGGCGGCTCGATCGGTTCTGGCCATTCCCGCGTCGTGAAGAAGTTGAAGAGGTAGATCCCGTCCGCACCGTCCGCCCATCGCTCGCACGCTGCCCTCCGGTAGCCTTCTGCACCGAGGCAGAACCCACAGCGCCTTCCGCCCTGCGTTGGTTTGCTCTCCGGTTGAATCGCCCCGTAGATCGGGATGCCACTGACGTGCTGCCGCCACGACTTCAAGTCCAGCGTGTCGCTCGTGAACAGCCAATCACTCACCGTCAGGAAATCGATCCAGCCCTGCTGCGCCCATTCAGCCAGGTCGCAACTCTTTGCCGCCGACAGCGCCTGCGCAATCGCCGGGCGCGCCTGCCCGTAATCCGACGGCGCACGCACCGCCAGCACCAGACGCCGGCCGTGCCGCTCACTCTCTTCATCAAGCAGCTTGCGCACGCGTTCGACGAGCGCGTTGATCTTCGGGATGTTCTCCGCCGCCACGCCGCCTTTGAACAAGGTCGGGAATCGTTGGAAGTCCAACTCGATGCCGTCGCAGTCGTAACGACGCACCGCCTCGGCGATCAGTCCGAAAACATAGTCGCGCACTTCGACTTGGGCGAAGTCCAGCGCGCCGTTGCCGAGCCGGAACTGCGGATGATCCCGCCAGAACGCGGTCCGCAGAAAATCGTTTCCGTGCGCGTCATTCATCCGGAACGTCAACAGCGCCTCCAGTCCGCGCCGCTTTGCCTCCGCAAGAATCACCGCGTAGGGATCCACACCCGCATCGAAGAACTTCCGCACGTTCTCGAAACGCTGCCGCTCGTGCGCGGACCACTTCGCGCGTTCCTCGGGCGTCGAGAGCGCGCCGCGCATCGTGCCGGCCTTGGTCGGGTAATACATCACCTGCGCATTCACGCAGACGAGCAACGTGTCCACCTGACTGCCGGGCCGCGTGAGCTCCGCGACGATGTTCGTGAGGTCGGCGGGCCTCATCGGGCCCGGGCCGTTGCGCCCGGCCTTGAGGGTCAGGCACGAATCACCATCAAGGTTGTAGAGGATGCGGCGGCCAGATGCCACAGCCGCAGGTGATGCGGCGAACGTTCCAAGCACGACGAGAAGAAGCGCCCACACCAAGGTACGAGAATGCCGGCTTTGGACAGAGCTGGACATGCGAAGAGGATAGCCAGATCCAATCGGAATTGTCGAGCCGCGGTTGCCTCCAAAACGAAAGCCCGTCAACCTCGGCGTCGTCGGCAGTCGCATCCGACTCGTGACCATGAAACGCCTCTTGACCCAATCGACTTCCAACGGTTCGCCACAAACACTTTGGCGCGAGCTGTTGCGCTCCGTTCCCGCCCGACAGCAACCAACGCCATTCTACCTGTTCTCGATCGTCCCGATTCGGCACGCCCTCGCCGAACTGGACCAACACTTCGCCGGGCTGCCCATCCGCCACTGGCTTTCCTTCAAGACGCAGCCGCTGCGCCCGCTCGTGCAGTGGTGGTGCGAGCAAGGTCGTGACATCGAAGTCGTCAGCGAATTCGAGTTCCTCGCCGCGCGCGCCGAAGGATTCGCGCCGGAACACATTCTCCTCAACGGCCCCGCCAAGCATCACTGGCTCCCCCGGCACGCGGTCGCCGGACTCAACGTCAACTTCGATTCCGTCGCCGAAGCCCGCGCCCTAGCGCCGCTGGCGAAGAAACTCGACTGGCGCTGCGGCATCCGGTTCCTCACCCGCGAGGAGTTCGATCCCGAGAAGCCCGAGTTCGCCACGCAGTTCGGCCTCAATCCCGAGGAAGCCCGGGCGGCCATCCGGTTGTTGCGACGCGCCGGCGTCCGGCTGGAGACCGTGCACTTTCACCTCCGCACCAACGTCGCCACGCCTGCGATCTACGAACGCGCCCTCCGCGAAGTCGCCGCGACCTGCCGCGAGGCCGGCTTCCGCCCGCGCCACGTCGATTGCGGCGGCGGCTTCCCTCCCGCGAATGTCCGCACGCGCGGCGACCGCGCCGTGAACACGCAGTTCGACTTCGGCGAAATGGCGGCGGTGCATCGACGCACCCTCGCGCTCTTCCCGGACGCGCAGGAACTCTGGCTCGAGAACGGCCGCTGGATGAGCGCGCGCTCCGGCGTACTCGTCATCAGCGTGCTCGATAGCAAACAACGCGGCCCGGCCCGAGTGCTGATCTGTGACAGCGGCCGCACGATGAACGCCCTCATCTCGAACTGGGAACTGCACGACGTCTTCACGTTGCCCGAACGTCACGGCCCGGCCGCACTCACCGCAATTCACGGCCCCACGTGCATGGCCTTCGATCAGCTCGCGCGCACTCCCCTGCCCTCCAGCCTGCGCGCCGGCGACCGGATCGTCTGGATGGAGGCCGGGGCCTACCATCTCCCGTGGGAAACGCGCTTCTCGCACGGGCTCTCCGCCGTGCTGTGGCACGATGGTGAGTCCATCCGCGAAGTCCGTCCTCGCGAATCGTTCGAGGCGTGGTGGGCCCAGTGGCGGTGACCGGAACGCAGTCGGCGCACGACGATACCCAGCTCGTAGGAGCCGACGTGAGGAGGCTCTGATCGTTTTGCGGGAGCAAGCCTCGCGGGTGGAAAAGATCAGAGCCTCCTCACGTCGGCTCCTACGGGAAGAAAGGCGAGTGGCGCGAGGCAGCCGGGCTATTCCCAGATGCCCAGAGCTTGAAGTTGCTTCGTGGCGGCGGCGGACCAACCGCGATTGGCGGCGGGACTCGCGGGGCTGGGGTGGAGGATTTTTCCAAAGCGGACGCCGGTGTCCGTCACCGCGAGGCGGGCGCGTTTCTCCGCGAAGTCACCAACGCCAATCACCCAATCCGGTCGCAGCGCGGCGACGACCGCTCGCAGGTGCGCGTCGCATACCGCGTGGAGCGGTTCGGTGTCACGAGTGGGGAACTTGTCTGGCGTGAGGTTCCGACCACCGTCGTCCATGAAAGCCAGCGGGCAGTAGTTCGCCACGAAGTGTTCGGCGAAGAAGTTTTCCGCCGCGCCGAACCGTTCCGCGAAGAGTCCCCACAGCCGGCGGCCGCTGACTTCGGAGCGCTCGCACGCGAACCCTTCTATCGGGCGCTTGGGATGAACTTTCGCCGGAGCCGCCACCGGGCACTCGATGCCGAGCCAGCCGCGCACGGCGGCGACTTCACCGAAAGGCACGCCCGTCTGCGCCATGCCGAAGGGGCCGGGGTTCATCCCGAGGAAGAGGACGCGCCGCCGGCCGTTGGCGTAGCGGCGCAGATATTCTTCGTGCGCGGCACGGGCGTAATCGAGCGGGTTGTAGATCCACGACACCGGCGGGCTGAAGCTCAGGCGCGTCACGGCGTCGCTGAGTTCCCGGGCGGCGTCGAGCATCCGGGTGGCGACGCCGCTGGTGCGGGCACGCGGCATCGTGGTGGCGGAACGTTTCACGGGGAGACGACTAGCAGTCTTCGCCGCGCGACTTCGAGGAAATATCTGCGGGACGAACTGCGTCAGAATCTGCCAACATCATCTCATGCCCGCGTTTCAGAACCATCAAAACGGCGCCACTTGTGGCAGCTCCGATCATGCGATTCATCGGCGGCTGTTCCTCAAAGGGCTGGCGGCAGGTGGCGCGGCGTCGGTGGCAAGCTGGAGCGGATTGTTCTCATCGCCAGCTTTTGCGGAGACCACAAAGCGCGCGGGCAAGCGGTGCATCTTGCTGTGGCTTTGCGGCGCGCCGAGCCAGTTCGAGACGTGGGACCCGAAGCCGGCCAGCGTCTATGGCGGGCCGTTCAAGAGCATCCCGACGAAGATTCCCGGCGTGCATTTCAGCGAGCTGATGCCGAAGTGCGCGAGCATCGCGGATCAGCTTGCGGTCATCCGCTCCATGAAGACGAAGCCGAGCGAACATTTGCAGGGCATCGATGCCTTGAATCGCGGGGACGGGCCGCGGCCGCCATTCATCCGCCCGACGCTGGGCTCGGTGCTGGCGCAGCAACTCGGGCAGCTCGACAGCGCGATTCCGAATTTCATCCTGCTCGATCCGTGCCCGGAGGGGAACGAGTTCAAGGAGTTCAAGGCCGGGAACTGGGCGGGATGGCTCGGCGCGCAATACGGCCCGGTGCGCGTGGGCGGCGATTACAAATTGCAGGATGTCGAGCGACTGCCGGGCTTCAGCGAGGCGGAGCAGGACCAGCGCGAGGCGTTGCGCCAGTTTTTCAGCCGCAAATTCGAGAATGAACGGCAGAGCGCCGCCGCCGCTTCCTACAACGCGGTGTTCGAGCGGGTGAAGGGGCTGATGAGTTGTGCGCACTTGTTCGATCTCGAGAAGCTGCCGGCGAAGGACAAGGAGCGTTACGGCCCGGGGACGTTCGGAATGCACACGTTGCTGGCGCGGCATCTCGTGGAGAACGGCGCGCCCTTCGTCATGGTGGCCAATGGCATGCCGTGGGACAGCCATGTGTTTCACAACGAGATTTATCAGATGCTGGTGCCGGACCTGGACAAGATCATCTTCCACCTGATCACGGATCTCAAAGAGCGCGGGATGCTGGATGACACTCTGGTGGTGATGATGGGTGAGTTCGGCCGCACGCCGTGGATCAACACGGCGCGCGGGCGGGATCATTTCCCGGACGCCTGGAGCCTTGCGCTCGCCGGCTGCGGCATCAAGGGCGGGGCTGTCGTGGGCGCAACGGACGCGGATGGATTCGAGGTGATCGAGAAGCCGTTCAACGAACGCAATCTCTTCGCCACGATCTTCACGGCGCTGGGGCTGGACCCTTACTCGGAATATACGCTGCCCGGCCTGCCGACGTTCCATCGCGTGGAGGACAAGGCAACGCCCATCCGCGAAGTGCTGGCGTAGGTGGCAGGACTGAAGTTCAACCGCAGAGACGCAGAGGCGCAGAGAAGAAAATACGTTGCAGGCACTGAATGGGTTTCGCGCGAAGGACGCGAAGAGGAGAGGGATTTCCAAATTTCATCGGAACACCGCTTGTCGATGGACAGCCAAAGCTGTTGGCTTCCTTTCCCACTTCGCTGCCTTCGCCTCTTGGCGCGACTCCTCACTGGGTTCGTCTGCGTCCTCCGGCTGCGGTCAGCCGAAAGTGCGCTGGAGCCGGGCCGCGTCGTAGGATTGGCGCTGCGCGGAGGTCATCTTCGCGAAGTCGGGCCGACCGTCGGAGAGCTTGGGCCAGGCCTCTCCAATTCGGATTTCGGATTTCGAATTTTGGATTTCAGAGGCCGAGCCGCCGGCCAACGGATTGTTCTTCACCTCCACCGTGGCGCGTTTCTGGGCGCTGCCGTCGTAGCTCATGGCCTGGTCGGTGAGCTTGATGTCCTCATCCAGCGCGCGGTGCGGCTTGATGCCCTTGCCTTGGAGGATCCCGTGGTAGGCGCGGACGGCTTCCTCGGGCGAAACCTTGCCGTCCGTGATCAGCCGCAGCATCTCGATGAACGCAAGCTGATGCTCGGCGTTGTTGATCTTGCGGCCGAAGAGCGCCACGCGCGCGCCATATTTCTGCGCGTCGTGGATGAGCTTGAAGGCGTCGTAAGTCGTCCCCGCGCTGCCGCCGAGGATGCCGACAACGAGATTCGGATCATACTGCGCAAGCTCCTCCATCGCCTTCGGGCCGTGATAGACGATCTTCAGAAAGTCCGGGCGGCCGGCCTCTGGCACGCCAGCTAGCGTGCGGAGAATGTTGTCGTTGATGAACTCGCCGAGCTTCTCGGGTGCAATGCCGGAGTCCACATTCGGATCGAAGATCTCCAGAAAGTGTCGGAAGCCCTTGCGCTCCGCTTCCTCGCGAAATTCCTTGTACCACAGGAGCGCCTCACGATCCTGATCGAGCTCGTTGACGAAGGTGATCGAGTAGAGCCCGAGGTTCGCGCCAGGGAACTCGCCCTTGCCATCGCGGGCGCATTCCACCTCACCGCACTGGATGTGGTCGATGCTCGCGCTGCGGAACGGCTGGCTCGGCTCGCGCGTGTAAGCACCGTGACGCGCGGCCCAGACGTCCGTGGTGTCGTTCGCGCGGGCGGCGGGTGTGACGTGGGAGTTCCTGAAGAAGCTCTCCTTGATCGCAAGCTGCTCAGTGACGTAGGCGGACATCAACATGATGTCGACAAGGCCTTGGTGCGTGACTTCGCGGATAATGTCGAGGAATTCAGGGAGATTGCGATAGCCGAACTCCTCGCGGTTCCAGACCTCGGGCGAGAACTGCGCAGGCCGTGCGCCGCGTTTGGCGAGGTAGCCGCGCGGACCGGGGGCACGCACGCCGAAGGCCATGTCGGCGTCCTTCGCGTCCGCGAGGATGAAGGCGCGAGAGCGGGCGTTGGAACGGATTTCTGCCAGCTTGGCGTCCAGGGATTTGGTCATGGGAGAATGTTCGGGACGGGAGCGCGGGCTCAGTCGCAGTTGCGATTCTTGCAGGAGCCGGACTTCTTCATCTGCTCGCACGCGCCAGTAATCTGGAGGCGCTGGGTCTTCACGGAGAAACCGAGCTTCTGACTAATCTCGTTCTCGAGCTTCTCGATTTTCTCGCTCTCGAACTCGACGATCTTCTCACAGTCGTTGCAGATGATGTGATTGTGGTGCGGATGATCGGCGTAGTTGGGATCGTAGAACTTGTGGTCCTTGCCGAAATCCATCTCGTGAAGCATCCCGCTCTCGGTCAGCAGCGGCAACGTCCGGTAAACCGTCGCGCGGGAAACGGAGCGATCCTTCTGACGCGCCCATTCCAGAAGCTGCTCGGCCGTGAAGTGCTCCTCGGTGTTGAAAACAACATCGATGATGGCCATGCGCTGCGCGGTCATGCGCAGTTGTTTCCCCGCGAGGAACGCGAGGAATCGATCTTTGGCGGCAGTGCGGGCCGGCGATGGCATGGCTAAACTATATTTTCCCGCGCAACGCAAAGTCAACGCATGGCTCAAAGCGACTTGGACCGAACCGGGCTAAATATCCGCTCGAACTGCGGCGTCTGAGTCTCCATTGTGAACACGATGTCTGTCATTGAACGCACCATCACGGTCAGCTTTCCGCACCGGGTCCATTTCACTCGGAACATCTTCGGCCTCGCCAACAGCGTCCTCAAATCGGTGCTCACCGGTGGTTCCGGCCAGCCGCCCAAGGTGCTGGTGGTGCTCGACGAATCGCTCCACAAGGCCCAGCCGGCACTCGCGCCGCAAATTGAATCCTGGTTCAACTCCAACGCCCCGACCGCGCGGCTCGTCTGCCCGCCCATCATTCTGGAGGGCGGCGAGCGCGTGAAGAACTCCTACTTCCACGTTTCCGAGATCCAGTCCCAGATCGATCGCTATCACATCGACCGGCACTCCTATGTCATCGCCGTTGGCGGCGGCGCGCTGCTGGATCTGGTGGGGCTGGCTGCGGCCACGGCGCATCGGGGTGTGCGCCATGTGCGCGTGCCGACGACTACCTTGAGCCAGGACGATTCCGGCGTCGGGGTGAAGAACGGGATGAACGCGTTCGGCAAAAAGAATTTCATCGGCACCTTCGCCGTTCCGTGGGCCGTGGTGAACGACTTCGAGTTGCTCGCGTCGCTGCCGGCGCGCGACAAGCGCGCGGGCTACATCGAGGCCGTGAAGGTCGCCTGCATCCGTGACCGCGAGTTCTTCGAGTCCATCGAGCGGGATGCCGCGAAGCTGCGCGAGTTCGATCCGGCGGCAATGGAGAAGCTGATCTTCCGCTGCGCCGAGCTGCACATGAATCACATCGCGACCTCCGGCGATCCGTTCGAGATGGGCTCGGCGCGTCCGCTGGATTTCGGCCATTGGGCAGCACACAAGCTGGAGCAGATTTCGGACTACCG
>SXGS01293574.1_pt1 | contig 15527 bp, 14 predicted proteins | sample 3174681 | NCBI WGS metagenome assembly SXGS01 (sample SAMN11356861, study PRJNA531348) | freshwater metagenome | isolation source: freshwater sample F1-80 | place: China: Fuxian Lake, Yuxi | collected 2017-12-25 | reverse complement strand
GTGCGCTACCAGACTGCGCTACACTCCGATCTAATCGCATTCTCATGCGTTATCCGGAGCTTTATAACGAGAGCTTTTCGATCCCGCAACTCTTCAATTTTCAAGATATAATTTTACAATGCTTTACGTCTTTCAAGCGTAACATAATGGAAGTCAGCGTCATCTTTAGGACCGCGCATGGGATGCTCGTGATGAATTTTTTCCCATTGGCTCAGGTCTAGGTCGGGAAAACGCGCGTCGCCATCTGTGTCCAGTGCGACTTCAGTAATTTCAATCCGGTCAGTGCACTCAAGAAAGGCGCGAAAAATATCTCCTCCGCCTGCAATAATAATTTCATCTGTCTGCATCATCTTAGCAAGGCGTTGCGCTGTCGCCAGGGCTTGTGCAGGAGTTGAGGCAAGATGCGCGCCTTCTGCCCGAAACATCGTATCTCGCGTTAATACGATAATTTCACGACCCGGTAGAGGCCGTCCAATAGAGTCCCAAGTTTTACGGCCCATAATCATTGGTTTGCCCATTGTCAGGGCTTTAAATCTTTTTAAATCGCTTGAGAGACGCCAGGGAAGATCATTATTTGCGCCAATGATATTGTTGCGATCGCGCGCAACGATAGCGATGATTTTCGTTTCCATATTAGGGTCACACCGCTATCGGCGCAGCAAGAGCTGGCCAGGGATCATAGTCGAGGATTGTGATATCGTCATAAGTAAAATCAAATATGTCCTTGATATTTGGGTTTAGTTTCAACGTTGGGAGTTTCTTTGGCGTGCGAGCGCATTGGATGCGCGCTTGATCCAAATGATTGAGATAAAGATGCGCATCTCCCAGGCTATGGACGAAATCGCCAACTACACAGCCTGTCGCTTGGGCAACCATGTGTGTGAGGAGAGCGTAGCTTGCAATATTAAACGGCACGCCCAGAAAAACGTCGGCTGAGCGTTGGTATAATTGGCAAGAGAGGCGCATTTCGTGATTGATCTGGGCAACATGAAATTGAAAGAGACAGTGGCAAGGCGCTAGCGCCATCTTATCGATATCGGCAGGGTTCCAAGCTGTTACAATCAAACGTCGTGAAAAGGGATTGTTCTTAATCTCTTCAATCACCCATTTAATTTGATCAATAGTTGACTGATCTTGCCCGGGCCAAGCGCGCCATTGCCGCCCATAAACGGGACCTAAATCTCCGTTCGCATCGGCCCATTCATCCCATATTGTTACGCCATTTTCTTTTAAATAACGAAGATTGGTGTCGCCTTGTAAGAACCACAGTAACTCATGGATAATCGAGCGCAGGTGTAGGCGTTTTGTTGTGACGAGCGGAAAGCCCTCAGTTAAGTTGAAACGCATTTGATGCCCAAACAGGGATAGGGTTCCCGTGCCAGTGCGATCTTCTTTGCGGACGCCTTCCGAGAGAATTTTTTCAAGAAGGTCGAGATAGTGTTGCATGGGCCGATTTAACCCTTTGTGGGTCTGGAGTCGCCCATAACAGGCAGAAAAGGGATATGAAATCTGTTGAAACCTTAAAAAGATGTAATGTGTTAATTGCCCCTTTCCCCTTTGCCCCGCAGGCTGTCTGCTCCTATATCTACAGTCGGTATGTGAGCATACTGCTCTATAGGGGGGATATTGGCCATGTTGCGGTTTTTGGCGTTAAAACGCGGATCGCTTAAAATTCTGTTTCTAGCCGGTCTTTTGGCTCTCGCGCCTGCTATTGCGGAAGCGCGAATGGGAGGCGGGGGAAGTTTTGGCAGCCGCGGTATGCGCACTTGGTCGGCGCCCCCCTCAACGCGAACAATGCCAGGCGCAGCTTCGCCTTTTGAGCGCAGCATGACGCCGCGACCCGGTCCAGGAATGAATGGCGGCTTTGCTGGGCAGCCTGGCTTTGGTGGGTCATCCTTCGGGCGCGGACTGATGGGCGGCCTGGCGGGCGGTCTGCTCGGCGCAGGTCTTTTTGGCTTATTGACAGGCCAGGGCTTCTTTGGCGGCATGGGGGGATTCATGTCGATCATTGGCCTGCTGATGCAGGCTGCTTTGATATTTTTTCTGGCTCGGTTGGCGTTCAATTGGTTTGCCAATCGTAAAAGCTCAGCTGCGCCTTTCGCGAGCGCTTTCGCCCGCGGGTCGTCTTTCGGCGCTTCCTCAACGCCATCATCGGGCGTTGGTGGATTTGGTGGTTGGAACGGCGCGCAACAGCAAACTCGCGCTGTTCCGATCAAGCTTTCGCCAGATGACTTTAATTGCTTCGAACGCTTATTAGGTGAACTTCAGTACGCCTATAGCGCTGAAAACTTGGGCGCGCTGCGCTTGAGAACAACCCCGGAAATGGCTTCTTATTTTGATGATGAGTTAGAAGCCAATCAACGCCGTGGCGTTATTAACCGGATCTCAGATGTTAAGCTTCTGCAGGGAGATCTCTCAGAAGCTTGGCGCGAAGGAAGTGATGAATACGCCACTGTTGCGATGCGATTTTCCTTAAATGATGTCATGGAAAATCGAACAACTGGACGAATTTTAGATGAGTCCCCTGGGACGATTGAGGCGGTGGAAGCCTGGACCTTCCAAAGAAAGACGGGATCAGGGGCAAATGGCTGGAAGCTTTCAGCTATTCAGCAGCAAGGCCGCCGCGCTGCATAAAATTCAGTAAGGAAATTTTTTAACGCCCTCTCTATCCTTAGAGAGGGCGTTTTTTTTAAAAAAGGCGTGACGCGTCAATTGAGCTCTTTCTTACCCATTGATGAGGTCGTGCCAAAGATCGTGCAGGCTCTTGAGAGCAATGTGCATATCGTGATCGTGGCTCCGCCAGGCGCGGGTAAAACAACGCGTACGCCGCTCGCCTTGCTGGGTGCGGCTTGGTCTAAAGATCGTAAACTTATTTTACTGGAACCGCGTCGTCTTGCGGCGCGGGCGGCAGCCAATCGTATGGCGCGGCTTCTTGGCGAAGTTGTTGGAGAGACGGTTGGCTTAAGAATGCGTCTTGAAACAAAAGTCTCTTCTAAAACGCGTCTTGAGGTAGTCACTGAGGGCGTTTTTGCCCGGATGATTATTGATGATCCTTCTCTTGAAAATATTGCTGGCGTCATCTTCGATGAATATCATGAGCGATCGCTTGACGCTGATGTTAGCTTAGCGCTTGCGCTCGATGTTCAAGCGGCGTTACGCAATGATTTACGCATTGTTATAATGTCTGCGACACTCGATAGCGCGCGTATTGCCGCGCTGATGAATGATGCCCCAGTTATTATTTCTGAAGGTCGAGCTTTTGATGTTGACGTGCGTTATCTTGGACGCCAGCCTAATGAGCGCATCGAAGAGGCGACGCTCAGAGCAATCCATTTAGCACTGCGTGAAGAGCAGGGCTCAATTTTGGTTTTTCTGCCAGGACAAGCTGAAATTCAATGTGTCGCAAATCATTTGAGAGAGTTATCGCTTAAAAATATTGATATTGCGCCTTTGTATGGCGCGCTTGACCGTCAAGCGCAAGACTGGGCGATATCACCAGCGGAACCAGGCCGTCGTAAAATCACTCTAGCGACCTCAATTGCAGAAACATCGCTCACAATCGAAGGGGTGCGGATTGTTATTGACTGCGGTCTTTCCCGCATACAGCGTTATGAGCCAGACCTGGGCCTTACGCGATTAGAAACCGTGCGCGCAGCGCGCAGTAGCGTTGATCAGCGCGCAGGACGCGCTGGTAGAACAGAGCCTGGCGTTTGCTATCGCTTGTGGGATGAACCCCAAACCAATGCGCTTGCTCCTTTTGCAAAAGCTGAAATCCTTGCAGCGGATTTATCTAATCTCGTATTGGATCTTTCCGCATGGGGCGTCAACGACCCTCAACGGCTAAACTGGTTAGATCCGCCGCCAGTTCCTGCTTGGACTGAGGCGATGACGCTCGCACGCACATTAGGCGCGATTGATCCCTCAGGTCGACTGACGCCTCAAGGCAAAGCGCTCCGCGCTTTGCCGCTGCCGCCGCGTCTGGCCTGCATGGTTTTAACTGCAGCCTCTCAGGGCGATGCTGAGCGCGCGGCGCGACTTGCTGTCCTATTAACCGAACGCGGATTAGGCGGCGATAATGCAGATCTTGCTGATCGATATGATCGATTTCAACGTGATCAGTCACAACGCGCCATAAACGCTAAACGTCTTGCTGCTAATTGGGCGCGACAGGCTCAAGCAAGCGCAAAAGATCTAGCATTTAATTTGCCTCAAGCGACGCTTTCAGATGGCGCTTTAATTGCTTTGGCTTTTCCTGATCGATTAGCCAAATCGCGAGGTATAAGGGGTGATTTTCTTATGGCGAATGGGCGAGCGGCCTATCTTCCTGAAGAACATCCCTTATCGCGCGCGCCCTATTTAGCTGTTGCGGAAATCGTTGGACGCGCGGCAAAAGCACAAATCCTTGCCGCTTGTGCGTTAACCGAACAGGAAATTGAGGCGCTTGGCGCTGATCGTCTTGCTATCAGCGATGAGACGATTTTTGATCCCACAAAAGGCGCGTTGCGAAGACGTAAAATCCAACGTCTTGGCGCTATTCGTTTCAATGAACAAAATCTCGCTGTTGAGCCCGGTTTAGACAATGCGATAATGCTTGCGCAAGGCGTTGCGCTTGTAGGAGTTGCCCGCTTGCCTTGGACGAAAGCGCAACTTCAAACGCGGGATCGCGTTAATTTTCTCTGTCAAGCCGAAGGTCAGGGAACTGCTTGGCCAGATTTATCAGATCATGCGCTGGAGAGTGGAGTAGAAAATTGGTTGGCGCCTTATATTATTGGTCGCACATCACTATCAGAAATTACACAAGAGGATTTAACCAATGCGCTTGGACATTTCTTACCTTATGATTTAACTGCGCGCCTAGAGCGCGAGGCTCCCGCCTTCTTTGAAACACCGGCTGGATCCCGTCATGCGCTTGATTATTCCACTGCAAATGGTCCACGCTTATCTGTACGCGTGCAAGAACTTTATGGTCTTGCTGCACATCCAGCAATTGCAGGCGGGCGCGTTGCGCTTTCGTTAGAAATTTTATCTCCTGCGCATCGACCCATTCAAACAACGCGTGATCTGCCAAGCTTTTGGAAAGGGTCATGGCATGAGGTTAAAAAAGAAATGAAAGGCCGTTATCCGCGTCATGAATGGCCAGATGATCCAGCGCGCGCTCAGCCGACCCTAAGAGCGCGGCCGCGCTCTAGCGCGTAGAGATCTAAAACTGGTCTCGATAGATTGAGACGGTTAAAAGAGAGATTAGTAAAATAGCGGTCGAATCGGCTTCCTGACCCATTAAGGACAAAAATTATGTTTCCGAGACCTGTGCAGAATTTACACCAAAATACATTTATGTATGAAATGGCCCCTTTGATCAAACAAACGGGATTTCGTGAATATGACGCCCGTTGGTTATTTGGGCCCGATTTAAATTTGATGGGCGTGCAGGCGCTAGGGTTAGGTCTTGGCGTATTATTGCGTGAGTTAGGCGTTGAGCCTGAGATTGTGGTTGGTCACGATTATCGCAGTTATTCATCTTCGATAAAATTAGCTCTTGTAAGCGGCCTCATGGCTGGGGGCGTTCGCGTTCGCGACATAGGGCTGGCCTTATCGCCTATGGCTTATTTTGCTCAATTTGCGCTTGACGTTCCAGCTGTCGCGATGGTGACGGCTTCCCACAATGATAATGGGTGGACTGGCGTTAAGATGGGCGCGCAAAGACCTGTAACGTTTGGGCCTGAAGAAATGACGCGTCTTAAGGAAATTGTCCTTTCGGAAAAATTGCAGACTATGAATGGTGGCGCTTATCACTATGTTGAGAATTTTTCAAAACTCTATTTAGATGATCTTACTAAGCGTCCGCCCTTCTCGCGTAAGATGAAAGTCGTTGCGGCTTGCGGCAATGGCACAGCAGGCGCCTTTGCGCCAAAAATGCTGGAAACGCTTGGTTGTGAAGTCATTCCGCTTGATATTACGCCAGATTTTAATTTCCCGCGTTACAACCCAAATCCAGAAGATCTAGAAATGCTGCATGCAATTGCAGAAAAGGTTCGCGAGACAAAAGCGGATGTTGGGTTAGGATTTGATGGCGACGGCGATCGCTGTGGCGTAGTTGATAATAATGGCGAAGAGATTTTTGCTGATAAAATCGGCGTGATGCTCGCTCGCGATTTATCAAAAGTATATCCAGGCGCCAATTTTGTCGTTGACGTTAAATCGACAGGCCTTTTTGCAACAGATCCTGAGCTCATCGCAAGAAAGGTTAAGACAGAATATTGGAAAACGGGACATTCATATATTAAGCGTCGGGTCAATGAATCCAAAGCGCTTGCGGGCTTTGAAAAATCAGGGCATTTTTTCTTCAATTCCCCCATTGGTCGCGGCTATGACGATGGGCTTTTAACTGCAGTACATATTCTTGAAATGTTGGATCGAAATCCAGGTAAATCAATGGCGGATCTATATTCTGCTTTGCCAAAAACCTGGGGATCTCCAACGATGTCCCCCCATTGTGATGATGAAAAAAAATATGACGTCGTGAAAAATGTTATTTCACATATTGAAGGCATGCGCGCGCGCGGCGAATTATTAATTAATCAAACGATTGAAGAGATTGTGACGGTTAATGGGATTCGCGTTACTGTAGCAGATGGCACATGGGGTTTAGTGCGCGCATCTTCTAATAAGCCTGAGCTTGTTGTCGTTGTCGAAAGCCCAGTTTCTGAAGCCAATCTGCGCAGCATGTTCGCCGCTATAGACGCAATTCTTCGGCAAAATCCAGAAGTTGGCGCCTATAATCAGACAATATAATCGCTTTAAAGCCATCAAGATTTAAGGAAGCGCTTTGCATTGGATCTATCAGGCGACTGTTGAAGGCTTAAGATTTTATACGCGGCTGCCTACGCCGCAGAATATCTATTCAAGCGATCGACTTAATTATCAATCGATTGCTTGGAGCCTGCCGATTGTCGGACTGATAATCGGTCTCAGCGGCGCTAGTATTTTACTTTTAAGCATTGCTCTTGGCTTGTCTTCTATGATTGGCTCAATCCTCGCCATTGCGACGCTGATTATCGTGACAGGCGGATTGCATGAGGATGGTCTGGCTGATTTTACTGATGGCTTAAGTGGTAAAACAATTGACCATCGTTTAGCGATTATGCGCGATAGCCGGATTGGCGCTTTTGGAGCCCTGGCTCTTTTTATCGCGCTGTCACTGCGCATAACGGCTTTGGCGAATTTGGTTGAACAAAATTTACTCAGCGCTTTACTCGTCATCCTTGTTGTGGCGTCGCTCTCGCGGGTCGCTGGGCTGGCGCCTCTCATTTTTACACAGCCAGCGCGCCAAGATGGCGTCGCCGCTAACGCTCTTGCGCCAACTCTTCAAACATTCATTTATTTGCTAGCGTTAGTGACGCTCTGTGGCTTTTTTCCCGCCATTTGGCTGGGTCATCCGATGAATGCAATTTTAGCAACGCTCGCGGCCGTAACAGGCGCTGTTGCGATCCAATTGCGCGCCCAACAGCAATTAGGCGGTTATACAGGAGACGTCTTAGGGGCTGCCCAGCAGCTTGCTGAAGTAGGGGCCTTACTGGCTTTCAGCCTCAGCTAATTTTTCCGCATGCGCCAGTTGTAAGCGAAGCGTCGCTACGCGAACTTCATTTACGGCAGAGCGTAATGTCTCGAGACTTGCATTTGGTTGTGTTGCTTGTGACGTAAGTTTTTGACGAAACAGTCTTGCGCCGGGTTGACCAGCAAAAAGTCCCAGAAGATGACGCGTTATGTTCGACAGGCGTTCGCCTTTCACTAATTCTTTTTCAATGTAGGAGCTTAGAGCCTCAATCGCCTCAAAATCATCATGGACTGGTTTGGGCGCGTTAAAGAGTTCTGCGTCGATCATCATTAAAAGCGCAGGGTTATGATAGGCTGCGCGCCCAACCATAACGCCATCGACATGTTGGAGTTGTTCTTTGATTTGCAAAATAGTCTCCAGGCCGCCATTGATCGCAATCGGCGTTTTAGGAAATGTTTTTTTAAGCCGATGAACGATTGTGTAATCTAGGGGGGGGATATCTCTGTTTTCCTTGGGAGACAGGCCTTTGAGCCATGCTTTTCGCGCGTGAATGAAAAGGGCGTCGACACCGGCTGCGATGGAGTTTTCCGCAAGTTCAAATAATGCGATTTCAGGGTCTTGGTCGTCAACGCCAATGCGACATTTGACTGTTACGGGAAGAACTGTCGCGTCCTTCATGGCTTTGACGCAATCGGCTACCAATTTAGGTTGCAACATGAGGCAGGCGCCAAAGGCGCCATTTTGCACGCGATCGGAAGGGCAGCCGACATTTAAATTCACTTCGGCATAGCCTTGGCTTTCAACGATTTTCGTTGCAAGCGCTAATTCTTTAGGGTCGCTGCCGCCAAGCTGAAAGGCGACGGGGCGTTCAAACTCATTAAAGCCCATCAACCTAGCTCGATCGCCATGTTTGACAGCGCCAGTTGTGAGCATTTCTGTATAAAGACGCGCTTTGCGTGTAAGGAGGCGGTGAAAATAGCGACAATGACGATCGGTCCAATCCATCATTGGCGCGACACAAAATCGGATATCTTCAGGACGGATCATCTTTTAACGCGCTTTAATTTTTGGGAAGTTGCTCTGGTTTTTTTTCGGCTCTTGCCTTTGTTTATCGTCTGTCCTACCACCCCTGCAAGCGCAGAGTGGACGCTCGCTTGGGGTTGATTGGACTAAAAAATGAAGCAGAAAACGAAAATTGAGGCGTTTCTGCGCGAAGAATTAGCCCGAGAGCATCGGCAAGAACATCCTCTTTTTATCTATCTCAAATCGAAAGCCCAGGAATTTTTTTGGACGCTTTCGCGCATTTTTGGCTTTAGTCATTGGCATGATGGCCGGTGGCGTGCGCCAGATGCGCAACAGGCTGCAGCCTTAAGATCAGATTTATTCGGCGATATTCCAGCCCCTGCGCTGACGCGTCGATTATTTATAGATATGACAGCGACGCATCGCTATCAAAAACATACAGGCGTGCAACGCGTAGTGAGAGAGATTGCGCGTGTTTGTGTGATGTCGGGAAGGGCAATCCCAATTTTTATCGAAAATGGACGTATCTTTTCTCATTTTCGGCATGAAAATCTTCCTGATGAATTTGATTTATCTTCAGGGGATCGGATTTTTTTACTCGATTCAGGCTGGGGCTCTTGGCAAGAATATCTGAACTTAGTTGCGCAAGCGCGTGCGGCTGAGGTAAAACTTATCGGCTGTCTTTACGACATTATTCCTTTGCTCTACCCAGACGCTGTTGAAGAAGCAAATTGCGCAGCGTTTCATCAATGGTTTGCGCATGTGCTTAGTCAGTGTGATGCGTTAATCTGTATTTCAAAAAGCGTTGCATTAGATTATTTGGCCTATCTACAAGAAATGCCCATTCAAGATTTACACACGCGCCAATTAGGTTGGTTTCCGCTTGGCGCCGATTTTGAGGCAAAAAATATTCTTGCGCCTACGCCCGTCGTTGAAGAATTTATAACTAAAAACCAGAGCTTTTTTTTAAGCGTTGGCACGATTGAGCCAAGAAAGGCTTATCCAATCGCCCTGGCCGCCTTTGAGACACTTTGGGCGCAGGGCGATGCGCGGGTTTATGTTATTGTTGGCCGCGCAGGTTGGAACACAATCGCTTTACAAAAGGCAATTCAATCACACGCAGAATATGGGCGCAGACTTTATTGGTTCGCTGACGCTAGTGATACGGATCTGAGACTGTTTTATGAACATGCGCAAGCTTTGGTTTTCCCTTCCTTTGCCGAAGGATTTGGGATGCCGCTTGTTGAAGCGCTCTATTATGGGGCGTCTGTTATTGCGTCTGATATCCCTGTCTTTCGCGAAGTAGGCGGCGACGATGTGCGCTATTTTTCGCTGCTTGACGCTGACTCATTGCAGAAAGAAATTTTAGCAACTGATCAAATGGTCAAGAAAAAAGGTCGACCGCGTCTTATTAGCTGGCAAGAGTCCGCTTCTCACCTGGTCGATATGATTAATCATGACAGCTATCAAATTAATCAGAGTCAATGGGCTGGTCATTTTTCTAGGCAAGATCTCTCTGCGGAGGGAAGGATAAAAAATTAAGGCCCGCATCTTTGCGGGCCTTTGAACTTGCTCAGAAGATGTCGAAGCTTAGACGTCAAATCCGCCGTCGCCACCGCTATCAAAGCCTGTGCTATCGTCATAACCTGCATCAGAACTATAGGCGTCGTCATAACCGCTGGATCCATAGTCTGCACCCTGCGTGGCGCTGTGATCGCCGGGATAGCCTTGAGCGTCATCGCCATAATAATTATTGATGATGGTGGTGTCGCCAGTTGGCGTATAGCCTGCGCCAATTCCTAAATTCGACATGCCGCCAAGACCGGGGTGGTAAAATAGGCTGCGAATGCTTTCAGCCAGCAATACGCCGCCAGCAACGCCTGCAGCAGTTCCCAGCGCCCCGCGTAAAAAACTACCGCCTGAAGCATCAGGCGCATAGGCTTGCGGTTGGGGGGGCGGATAGCCGCCCATATTCTGTCCCCAAGGGCCTGTCGCTCTTGGCGCTGGATCTGCCGGGCGCTGGCCAAATAGGCCGCTTAAAAAACCGCCGCTTCCTCTGTTGGTTGCTTCGGCCAGTCGCGCTTCAAGTTGCTTGATACGCGCATTTGCGCCTTCCAGGGCTTGTTCTTGAATGATGACTGTCTGAGCAAGGAGATATGGCGCGGCAGGAAGCGCCTTGACCTGATCGTTGATAAAAGCTTGCGCCTCCTCATCTCTGGGACTGTTTGAGGCTGATTTGATGCGCTCAAAAAGGCCGTTAAGCAGTTGGCGTTCTTCCGGTGACATGCGTAATTCTCCGTCTCCTGTCGCTAGAAGGGCGACAAAAGAGAATATGGCGAAAGGGCGCGATCTCGCCAAGAGCGATCAAATGACCAAGACATTAAAGTTTCGTCATTCGCCCGACAGGGCCATATCGTCTCGATGGATGATTTCGTCTGGTCCCTTAAAGCCCAAGAGGCGTTCAATTTCTCTTGTTGAGTGACCGAGTATTTTCGCTGCGTCAGTTGCGTCATAGGTTACGAGGCCTCTGCCGATCTCGCTTCCAGAGCTGTTTCGGATCAAAATACAATCGCCTCGGGCGAAAGTTCCCTCAATCTTTGTGACGCCTGCGGGCAATAAACTGCCGCCAGCGCCTAGTGCGCGCTCGGCTCCCGCGTCAATATGCGCCGCGCCGCGAGGCTCCAGCGATCCGGCGATCCATTTTTTTCTAGCAGTTACCGGATTGGAAGGGGTCAGGAACCACGTACAGCGCTCGCCGCGACTGATCCGCTCAATCGGCGCTTCATTGCGTCCGTCTGCGATCACCATATGGGCTCCGCCCGTAGAGGCGATTTTTGCGGCCTCAATCTTTGTCCGCATGCCGCCACGAGAATATTGTGACGCCGCGCCGCCAGCCATGGCTTCAATTTCTGCATTGATGCGGGGAACGAGCGGAATATGACGCGCTAAAGCGTCGCTGGCGGGCGGGGCAGTATAGAGTCCGTCGACGTCGGACAATAGAATGAGCAAGTCGGCGCTCGCCATTGTGGCGACGCGGGCGGCAAGCCGGTCATTATCGCCATAACGTATTTCAGCGGTGGCGACCGTGTCATTTTCATTGATGATGGGCACGGCGCGGAGCGCTAAGAGGCGCGTCAAACATTCCCGCGCATAAAGATATCGGCGTCGTTCTTCCGTGTCGCCAAAGGTAACGAGGATTTGTCCCGCAATCAGACCGCGGTCGGCCAAGGCTTCGGCCCATAGGCGGGCTAGGGCGATTTGACCGACAGCTGCAGCTGCTTGGCTATCTTCAAGCGGCAGAGCTCCAGAGGGAAACCCTAAGACGCTTCTGCCAAGCGCGACTGCGCCAGAAGAAACAACCAATACATCGGCTCCGGCGCGATGGAGCGTCGCCAGATCGTCTGCAAGGCGGGAAAGCCAATGACGTTTTACGGCAGCTTCTTTTGGGTCAACCAGTAAAGAAGAGCCAACCTTTACAACGATACGTCGAAAGGAGGAAAGGGACGGCGCTTTTGGAGTCATGGGACGGTCAATAAATGTTGTTTGTTAATTTAAAACTCGCAGGCGCCAATGGCGTGATGCGCAGCGAGGGTTAGCCCAGACGCGAGGCTGCGGCAAATTTGGCTTAAGCCAGCATTTCTATGAGCCTCAGGCCCTAGAAACTGATGCGGCTTTATCAGGTTCAAACGCCCAGCTTATTTTCCAGCCAAACTTAAATGCTGTGCTGAGTGCTTGCCCTGTCAGCAATAACTGAATTTTGACAAACGAAAGCAGCAAGGCATTTTACTGGGAAGACTTCATTGCCAGTTGATAATTTTGTTTTGCGAATTTTTGCTCGGATGCGCCTGGCATGATGGTGAGCACAAAGGCGGCATAGACGAAAGCCAGGCATTCAATCATGAAGATTGTTTTGAGGCTGAAGAATTTATCTTTTTTGGTCTGACGACTTTTTACAACACGCGAAAACAAACGCATCTCGCCCATCCGAATCATATTTTGATCAGCGATCAGTTTGGGCGGATAGGGTTAAGGATTGAATAATCTCATATTCTAAAAGACTTTATCAGGCTTGTCGCAAGATGCGCCGGACGGGATCGGGACGCAAAGAGATGGGCATTTTTCTCTCTCATTAAAATTAAAAAAGAAGAAAAAACTGGTAGGCAGAGCGGCGTCATAAGGGAGCAGAGATGTTGTTTTACTTAGATTATCTGCTGCTGTTCCAGTCTATTTCTTGGCAAAATTAAGGCGAGGCTATTCATATAAAGGTCATGTTCGCGCTCTTAAAGAAAGCTAACCAAAACGCAGTTTGAGTTTTTTACTAATGGGTGTTTCATGTCCGTTGTGACGGTTCTTCACGCCTTATCTTTTCTTGTTTTGAGCGGTATCGCTCTGTCTTTGGGCTGGATGGCGGTTGCGGTTTTATTAAAGCGCGCCTCGCTTATTCGTCGCCATCAAAATCAGCATCAAAGAAGATTAGCCAATGAGGTGAGCGCTGCTTAAGCCGCCCCTGCCTAAATTTGCAGCTCGGCATTCGCTAGCTAATCTATGAGACAAGCTTGCGCTTCAAGCCTAGCGGTCCAGCGGGTTTAAGAGCCAATAAGGCTCCTGGAAATGATTTTAATCTCAACATTAAGAGCTAATCGCATCTCCTTGAATAGTTGCGACTATTAAGCAGCTTATTATTTTCCTAGACCGAGGGCCTGACGCGAGGGCTCGTTATTTTTATCCTCTCAGTAACCATTCATGCGCGTGATCCATGGGCTGTCAGGCTAGAATTTTAAAAGCGCATTAAATTAATAGAAAAAAATATTATAAAACAAATATTTATATGAATAAACTAATGTTATTTCTAGGATGGGACATTAGTGCTTTTAATCCAGGCTAATCGAAACTGATCTGTTGGCGCCAGAAATGCAATGTGAGCTGCATCATGCATTTTGGAAGGGATTACTCATGAAAGAGGCGATCGGGGCAACAGGCGTCTTCCTCTATTTTGCAACGCTTCTTTTTGGCGCGCTCATGTTGCAGTTTTGAATAAAGCGCAAATCCGCAAGTGGTGTGAGTCAAGTGATGTGAATTTAGGGTCTCAACCCTAAATGGGCCGTCTCTCCCCAGAGGAGCCCTGAACCCTGCCGAGACACACTCGGTAGGGTTTTTTAATTTGGATTGGGCAGGGAAATATTATGTCATGTTTGCAAAGCGGATGTCTTAGTCGTTGCGTCATATCTTTGTAGTGAGAACTCGCGCGGGTTGAAACAGTGAACCCGCATGAAGCGCTGTAGCTGCGGGGAAAGGTGCTCCTCAAATAAGAGAGCTCTTAGGCGAGGAAAAATTCATTATAGAATCTGATGGGATTGGTCGATAACTCTGCGGTCGAGACAAATAAATTCAAGATCTCGCTCTCTTGAGGCAAAAGATTAATTAAAAATTAATTCTATGTTAGGCGAAACAATCTTCCAGTCCTTCCGACCCGATGATGGGCGTTAGGAAGGACGTAGCTTCTCGTAAAAATTGGCGCCTATCGGGAGGCGATCTCATATGCTTCATATAACAATGAGGGCGTTATTGCGCCCAAATTGTTGCTTGCGTCGGGCGAAATCAAGAGTCTTCAGCGTGTCCTAGCGCACATCATGAATGCTTAGAAGCGTTAGTCTGTTACCTCTAAGAAGCTCTGCAGGAGATAACTAATGCAAGAACATCAATATATTGACACTGAATTTTCAGGCGATGTCGCCGCATTTGAAGGTATTGCCTCCTACGCCGTTGTCGGGATTGGAGCCCTTGTTGCGCTTGCGGTCATCGTCTCGGGATAATTTTCAACACTTCAAGCGACGATGAGACAAGTTCTATATGTTTATCGGTGTTAAGGGGGAGTAGTTGCTGACCGGCGCTCGCCACATAGTTCCTTAGCTGACTGCCGGCGCCAATGTTTCGGGCGAATAGAGGCCGTTGTTCATTCTTGATGGGAAGGTTTTCTTATTTTACTCGGGCTAAAATGCATCTGCGGGGCCGCGAGTTAGGCAGCCGATCGCCATCCCGCATCCTCCAGCGGCTCTATTATCCCAGCCGCCGATCTGCGAGTTCATTCTCGTCCTTAAGCAAGTCGCGCTAAAATTTGCAAAAAAATCAGACAATTTTTGTCTTATTGCTCGCCTTTGGTCTGGGATTGCTAGCGCCTGAATAATGAGAAAATCAAGCTTAAAGCGATGCTGATCACGATACAGGTCGTTATCGGGAAATAAAAACGGAAGTTTTCGCGCTCAACGACAATATCGCCAGGTAAGCGCGTAAAGCCGAAAAGCTCGGCAATCAGCCAGATGAGGCCAATGAGGATAAGTCCTACGCCAGCGATGATGAGTAGTTTGGGCATTAAATCGTCCTGAATATTTGCGTAACTTTATTGCACCACTAGTCCTGGAATGATTTCGAGCGCCTGAGCCGGCGATTGATAAGGCATGGCGTTCACCTGTCCGCCATTAAAATGAAATTCCCGAGCCGATTGCTGAGCTTTGGGACCCTTAGTGTAAACTAACCTTGGTCCTGGGGAAGTGCTGTCTCGTTCAGCTGAGCCTATGAAGATCTCTTCGGCTTGGCAGGGTAGGGCCAGAGTAAAGAATACGGGGAGTAAGGCCTTTTTATTCATTTCTTCCTCGCAAAAGAGGTTTCTTTCGCCTTTTGAAATAGGCCGTCTGAGCCCTCTGTGGGATGGTCAATTATAGATGTTTTTCACAGAAAACGCTCAGCCAAAAGAGACGTTGCTAAATTGCAACAGCTTATCCTTATTAACTTCATGCAGGTAACAGACAAGACTAGAGAGTGTCATCAATTAGGATTGAACTAAGCCGCTTCGCGGCGGATTTTGAGCAGTTTCCTAAGTTTCCTCCTGTCTGAGAAGATTGGGTGTTGCAAACCCATCCCAGACAGGAGTTAACAGATGGACACGATCAGC
>SXGS01133976.1_pt1 | contig 15527 bp, 6 predicted proteins | sample 3174681 | NCBI WGS metagenome assembly SXGS01 (sample SAMN11356861, study PRJNA531348) | freshwater metagenome | isolation source: freshwater sample F1-80 | place: China: Fuxian Lake, Yuxi | collected 2017-12-25 | reverse complement strand
TGGCTCAGACCCGCCGGATTGGCGAAGAGCGCGTCCCCGTTGTCCGCCACCGCCACGAAACTGTTCCCCAGAGCCGCCGAGCGAGCGCCGGCGCCCAAATGCTGGATGTTCACCACCGCCTCTGCCGACCACGCCCCGGCGCAAAGGACAGCGGCGGCCATCAAGAAACGCAATTTCCTCTGTTTCATCGTTGGGACTCCTCTTTAATTGGGATGCCTGCGCTCTTAAGCGAAGGCGCTCAAGATTTGCCCTTTGCCTGGGTGAGTTCCACCTTCCCGTCCCGGTATATCCTGCCGACATCCCGGCTGAAACGGCACTCGACATCGACGGCTTCGACCGGCTCATTGCGGAAATCGAAGCGCAGGACCATATCCTTGATCACCACCCTGAGTTGACCCACATCTGGATGCAGCACTGGGAACACCACAAACCCTTCGACTTCCTGACCGCTGAAAATCTCTTCGTTTTTGAAAAGGGTGCGGCGCAGCAGATCGAGGCGTTCCTGATAGCGGGCGTATTCGTTGCCCCGATAGCCAATGGCATAGGCTCGGTAATAGGTGTCGAGCTGCTGGAGCCCGAGGCTCCAGTACTCGCGCTTGCTCTCGGATTCGAGCACGATTCGCGCTGGGTCGATTTTGACTTTGGGGAAGGCGTAGTTCTTGACGTTCAGGCGGAAAACCGTAAATCGGGGGCGTTGGGGCTCGCCTCCCCAGAATTTGGTGTTGCCAAAGGTATAGGGATTTGTAGAGCTGGGGCCGGCCTGCGAGTGGGTGGGAAACTGCCGGTTGAGTTCCTCATCCGACATCGGTTTCAATCGGACTTCCAACCGGTCGCGGGTGTAGATCACACTCCCATCGTCGGCGACCGTCATGGCCTCCGGTTGCTCCTCTTGGGGTCGAAGGACACCGGCATAGTGGTGATACCCACAAGCCTGCAACATCAACCCGACCGCCAAAATCCAACAGGCTCTTGCCAATTCTGCCCCCCTTTGGGAAAAATGCTGCATTTTGGGCGACAAACCGCTAATTATTGAACTGATAGAGCAAGAAGACTGCGGGCACCAAATTCGGCGCCGCTCCTACCATAAAAGGTATTCCGCGCTGTATGTTAAGCAATGTACAGGGCGGTGTCAACCTATTTTGCGAAAGCAATATTACGCCAAAACCTATATGCTGTCAATAACAAATTTGACTCTTTTCCACCCCGTTTTTCCACCCAAAATCCCCCTACTGGACCCCTGCGTAAACGGTCACAAAACCGCGGGTCCGGGTCTGGACTTGATCGAACTCGAAATGCCGGCGCGCCAGTTCGAAACCGATGGTGGTTGTCAGGCGATATCCTTGATATTCCGAGAGATTGGTCAACTGCCAGGTGCCGACCAGGCCGCTGAAGCTGGGCTCGGCTCCCGCAGGCAAAGGGTTGCGCAACTGGGCGAAACGCTCGTATTCCACCCCGCCTTCGAGAAAACTGCTGCGAAACACCGGAAAACGCGCCATTATCATATATAATTGGTCCCATTGCTCCTGGTGCGGCTGGTTCCGGCTGACCTGGCTGTAGCGGAGCAACTCGCTCTTCCAGCGGGGCACCAGCGTGAGCCGGCCGAGTTCCAAGCGGTATTCCACCTTGTCGATCAAGCCCAGGAACACCCCATCGCGGCGCCTGCCCGCCAGTTCCAGGTCCAAATCATCACCTGACTGGTGGTAAATCTGCCACTTGAACTTGGTGCTCAGGCTCAGTCCCGGAATCCTGGTGTATTCGCCGCCCACCCAGGTGGTGTTGACCCAGGTATCGGGTGCCGGCATGACATCGGTCACCAGGCGCAGCCCGCCCCGGGTGTTGGCCGGCTGCACCCACTGGAGCAGGTCGTCCTGGATGGTGTCGTGTACCTTGCGCAGATCCTGGAAGAACTGCAGGCGCCCCCAGGAGCGGCGCTGGTCAGCGGTGACCAGCAGGTAAGTGGCCAGGTCCCGCCGGCCCGTTGAGATCTGGCGCAGGCGCTGCTGCCCCACGGCAAAGCGGATCTCCTGCCCCAGGAAAGCCCCGGCGTAAATATTGTACCCCCGCTGGTCGCGGCGGTAGGGATAGTCGGGGGCCTCGTCGTTTTCGAACCGGTCGATCCAGCCGTTGTGGTTCATGTCCACCCCGTAGAGAAACTCGGGGCGGTCCACCTGAAAGCGCAGAAAGGGCTCCTGATAATCGGGAATGAGATTGGGGCTGTCGCGATTGTCGTTCTGGTTAAAATCGGAGATGAAGTCGTTGTTCTCGTCCCAGCCGGGAAAGACCTCCAGGTCTCCGGCTTCCCAGCTCTTGCGCCGCCAGTCGGGCCGGCGATCCTGGTCATCGTTGTCATCGACCATTTCGAAGCGCTGGAACTCGTTGCTGTCGTCGAGTTCACCTTCGCTGTCGACCACGGTAATCGAGGTGCTGTAGTGGGGGCTGACACTGAAGGCCTCGCCGAAGGCGAAATAGGGATAGTGGTCCTGAGAGAGATTGAGCAGCCAGGCATTGGCGCGCCGCGCCGCCACGTGGTGCTGCTCCAGATTGGGATTGGGATACTGGCGGAACTGGTGGTTGACATCGACCTCCATGTAGCCCTTGAAACCGCCCAGGTCGTCTAGTTCCAGGGTGAAGCCGGTGAGCTGGTTGGCGGTGGGCAGCCCGTAGTCGAAACGGAGCACCTGCTGGTTGGAGTTGTCCTGCACATTGCCGGACGCCCGGGCCACTACCTGGTAGACCGGCTGGCGGTCGGAGGCCACCTCAATGCGGTAGTCGTCGGCCACCACTAGCTCGACCTCCACCCGCCCCAACTCGCTCAGGTCCGGGCCGGTATAACTGCGATCGCCAAAATCGTAGGTCACCACGATGCGTTCGTTGCCGTCGGCGGCGAGGAAACCCTGTCGTTCGAAACCACCTTCTATCAGGGGGCGGAAGCCCAATTCGCTGGCCCGCAGCTGCTGGCCCTGCAGGTCGTAGAGCACCAGGTCGGCGGCAAAAAGCGCCCCCCCGCCTTCGTTGTCCTCGGGCGAGTCGTCGCGGATGGCGATCTGCAGCCTGGCCACCCCTTCGGCGTTCTGTTCGGCGGTCAGGTTGCCCCGGAACATGTCGCCGCTGAAAGCCTCGATCTGGGTATGGGCATGATGGGCGCTGACGAAAGTGGTTCCCACCCGCACGAAGTCGCCCACCTGAGCCACCAGGCGGCCGCCCAACAGATTGGTGTTGTCGGTGCGCTGCTGGGGATTGGCCCCCGAAACCCCGGCATCGCTGATGCGCGACAGCAGTAGCGTGGCGGTGTATTTATCCGAAGCAAAGTCCCACTGCAGCCCGTCAAAAAGTGGTTTGGAGAAGGTCATGGGCGTCAGCGTGGTGCGCAGCTGGTTGCTGACCGTGATCGCGTAGTGATACTGGCCCTTGTGGTCCGAGGCGATGACCAGATTCGAGAACCAGGAACTGAAGCGGCCCGACTTCTCGACCGCGCTGCCGAAAGGCTGCGGGTTTTCCTGGCGCCAATCGTAGATCAACCAGCCGCGCATCAGGTAGTTGCCGTAGATATCGTAGAAGTACTCCCCCTCGAGAGCGGTGTTCACGTAGCGCTGGTACAGGGTGCGGGCGTAGTTGTTGTACTCCTGCTGTTTCCATCGGTACTCGCTATACAACTCTTGAGGCACGTACCACTTGCGCACCACCGGGTCCAGCGCGTCCATCATCACCCCCGGTCCAGTGGGCTCGAAGCTGAGCCGGCCTCCTCTTTTGACCTGCCCCAGGCGGGCCCCGTAGTCCTGGGCATGCAGGGGGCCAGCCAGGAGCAGCAACAACCATGTCAGGCGCCTGAGTCTCATCTCGTCCTCATCTCAATACACCAGGGCAATAACCCCGGTGTGCCTTTCCTCGAAGGCATCAGCCTCCACGCGCAGCACCCAGGCGTAGTTGCCCGGGGGCAACAGACCCCCGGCCGCCCGGCCGTCCCAGCGATAGGCCGCCGGGCCGATGCGCCGGTCTTCGGCGAAAACCGTGTGTACCCGCCGCCCCGCCAGATCGTAGATCTCCCAGGCCACCAGGGTGGGCCGGGTCAGCTGCAGCAGATTGAACCCCATCTCCACTGAATCGTTGACCCCGTCGCCGTTGGGAGTGAGAAAAGGGCTACTGAGCGAGATCTCGCCCACCAGCTTGCCCACCTGCGACTGGGGAATGGCCACCGACAGACCCGAGAGTTCCGGCACGTCGCCCGGCCCGAAATCCACCGCCTCGCCGGCCTCTAGCCGTTGGGGCACGGTGGGAAAGCTGTGATGGTAGGCCCGCCCAGAGAAGGTGGTGCCGAAGCGGAAGATGGGCAGGTCGAAGGTGAACTCGAGGGTCGCCCCATCCTGCTGCACCAGCGGAAAGTCGAGCCGGAGGAAGTCGGGGTGATCGAGGTCGGCGGTGAATTCGACAGTCCGGCCCTGGATCAGCAGGTTCCGCACCGCCGTCACCGGCACGTTGGTGTCTACCTCCAGGCGGTCGAAGCCGCGCACCGGGCCAGCGGTTCTGAGCCTGACGGCGTAGCGGAAGGTGGCCGGCTCCTCGGCCCGGGCCAGGCGCGGAAAAACCTCGGCCCGCAGGGTGTCGCCGATGGGCGGCTGGAGATAGTCGAACTGCAGCTGGCCCAGCTGGCGGGTTTCGAAGAGGCCACCGGCCAAGTCGATGCCGAACTGGATGAACCGGCGCGGGCCGGGTGCACTCACCAGCGCCCCGTTCTGGGCCGTCTTCCAGGGACTCCAGTTCTGGGTGTCCTCCAGCAGTGGGGCCCGTGCCGCCCGCTCCAGGGTGCGGTACTCGGCGCCGGTCACTTCGATGGCAAAGGCGTCGCCGAACTCGCCCACCCCCTGCCGGCGGTAGAGGATGGGGCTGTCGTCGTTGCCGGTGCGCACCCGCACCCCCACCTGGGAACGCCCCGGTTCCCCTACAGCCTCGTCGCGCCAGCGCACCGGCCCCACCGTGGCCCGGTCGCCCAGGTCGATCAGATCGCTCAGATAGGCGGCGCTGGCCAGGAAGCCGGTGCCGTAGACCTCGATCTCGTCGAGCTCGAAAGGTGTCTCGGCCAGGGAACGCAACTTGACAAGGCGCACGAACTGCGCGGGCACCGCCAGGTCCACCACCGGATTCTCGTTCTCCGCGTCGCGGGCGACCAGCAGATCGGGCGCGTTCTGGGCGGTGTTGGTGATCTTCTCATTGACGAAGAGTTCGTAGCCGCGCAAGAAGTCGTCCTCGAAAGGCACCGCCGCGTCGGGAACCACGGTGTTGCGCGGATAGAAACGCACCCGTTGAATGCCCACCGGCACGCCGAAATCGAGGATTACCCAGATACCCCGGGCATTGGCCTCGGGGTTGAAAGGTGTGGGCTTGCGTTCGAAGGCCACGCGGTGGTCGCCGTTGACCGTGCCTTCGAGCTGCTTGCGCAGCACGGCACCGGACTCGAGCAGCGAGTTGGGCGAGGTGATGTTGCCTCCTCCCAGCAGCACCCGGCTGGCGATGTTCTCGCCCTCGTCGAAACGCAGGGGGCCAATCCAGCCGGGCCGGTGGACAAAATCGATGGCCTCGCCCGGGGTGTTGGTGGTGTCCACCCCTCCGATGACCAGGATCTCGGGGTCCACCCCACCGCCCCCTGTTGCCCAGGGATGGCCACCCTGGCCCAGGGTGAAGGTGCGCAACTGGGCCCCGGCCACAGCGGCCCACCACAGCGCGGCGACAATTAACGGCCAGCTCGTTCTCATCCTTACAACCCCGCGTTGATGCTGAGGAGAAAGAGGCTGGTGCGCCGTGCCTGCCTGCCGTCGGCGCGCTCCTGGCCCACCCGCAGCCCGGCGCGGGCCACCAGATTGTAACCCTGGTATGCCACCCGATCGCTGAGCTGGAGCACGGCGCTCCAGTTGCGGCTGTCCGGCTCCGGGGTCCCGGCCAGGGCCCAGCGCCAACCGAACTCGAGCCCGACCTCCAGCTCGGTGTTGAACATCTGGCGCCCATAGCCGGGGAAGTAGGTGATCCCCGCCTTCTCGGCCAGCAGCGGCTGGGTCCACAGGAAGTACCCGGTCTGTTCAAGTACGGTCAGCTCCGCGAGGCGGGTGCTGTAGGGGCGCTCGCGGCGGAACTCGCTTTTCCAGCGCGGCTCCAGCACCCCCATGCCGATGGGAATGCCCCATTCGACCTTGTCGATCAAACCGACGAACCCCGCCTTTTTTCGCCCCTCGCGGGCCAGCACCTCGGCCGCCGGTTCGCGCTGGTAGAGCAGCTCCCATTTGGCCCGGTGCAGCAGGTGGAGGCGTTGCCAGAGCTGGTGCTCCAGGTCGGCGTAGAGGGTCTGGGTCCAGGCGTCGCGCTGGGGCAAGAGATCGGGCCGGGCGCGCATCCGACCCAGGCTGCCCGGCGTCTGCACCCACTCGACCAGGTCGTCGGCGATATCGTCGCGCACCAGCGCCCCGTAGGCAAAACCGCGCAGCCGGCCGCTCTGGGCCCACGGGTGGGTCCAGCCGCCCATCAGGTAATAGGCGCGGGTGCGCCCCTCCCCGGCAAGCAGGCGGGCGCGCTGGCGGCCGGCGCTCAGCTTCAGATCCGGGCTGGCCTGCACCTGCAGGTAGGTGTTGTAACCCCGCTGGTCCCGCCGGTACGGATAGTCGGGCTGCTCGTCGTTCTCGAAACGGTCAATGACCCCGTTGTGGTTCATATCCAGCCCAAAGAGAAACTCTGGCCGGTCGGAACGGTAGCGCAGAAAGGGTTCCTCGTAGTCGGGAACCAGATTGTGGTTCTCGTTGCTGTCGTGGCGGAAGTCGGCGTTTTCGTCGTACCCGGGCCAGGCCACCGGGCTCCAGCTCTGGAAGGGCCGCTCCCAGTCCGGCAGGGCGTTGTGGTCGTCGTCGTCGTCGACAAACTCGTAGAGCTGGGGCACCAAATCGCGGTACTTGATCTGGCCATTGGGCTGGGTCAGCCAGTAGTTGGTCGAATAGGCGTCGTCGGTGGAAAATACCTCGCCGAAAAGGGCCCAGGGCAAGCGGCGGTAGGCAGCCAGGGCATAGGCGGCGTTGGACTGGGACACCCCCAGGTGTGGATCGGGGGCGTTGGGGCTGGGGTAGCGGCCATAGCGCCGGCTGAGCACCAGTTCGCCCTGCAGCGACAGGCCGGCCCAATCGACCAGGTCCCAGTTGACCCCGATCAGCTCGTTGGCCGTGGGCAGGACGTAATCGAGCTGTAGCACCGTGCCGTTGCTGCGGTCGCGCACATTGCCGGCAGCGCGGCGGAAAGGCAGAAAGACCGGAGACGGCGGCCGGTTCTGGCCGTCGGTCTGTAGATTGGAGGCCATCTCCACCCGGTAATCGTCGGCCACCGATAACTCGACGATGGCGCGGCGCAGCTGGGAGGCCCGAATACCGTCGAGCCGGTCCAGGTCGAAGCGCAGCAGGATGGCGTCGGCCCCCTCGGCCACCAGGGTACTGCCCTGGGAGCGCCCCCCCTCGACCAGGGCCAGGAAACCCAGCTGGCTGCCGCGCACCTGCCGGCCGCTGGTGTCCTCCAGCACGATGTCGTAGGAGAACAGGGCAGCCCCCGACTGGCCGTCAGCGGGGGAGTCGTCGCGCACCTGCACGTAGATGGTCTCTGGCACCTGGTTCTGCTGCGAGGTGAGGGTGCCGCGCAGCGGGTTGCCGGCGGCGAACTCGTTTTTGGTCTGGGCGTTGTGGGCGTTGACGTAGGTGAGGCCCATCTTCATCGCCGGCCCCAGCTGGAACTCGGCGTGGCCGCCCATCAGGTGGGTGGCGTCGGTGAAGCCGCCGCGGTTGGGCTCGCTGGGCCGCGACAAGAGCAGACTGGTCTGGTACCACTCGGAGGCGTAGTCGAGGCGCATGCCGTTGAAACGCGGCTTATAAAAAGTGAGTGGCGTAAAGCTGGAGTAGATCTCGTCGCCGATCAGCAGGCGCATACTGCTCCTGCCGCTGCCGTCCGAGGCGATCACCAGGCGGTCGAAGAAGCGGTCGTAGGCGCGCACCCGGCCGGGATCGGCGGGGCCCTTGAGGATCTGGCTGCCCAGCGGCGCCTGCTGCTGCTGGGTCCAGCTGTAGACCAACCAGCCGCGGCCCAGCGGGGTGCCGAAGGAGTCGTACCACTCCTCGCCTTCCAGGGAGACATCGACATAGCGCCGGTACAGATCGCTGGCGTACCCGCCCTCGCTGGCGTACCAGGGCCGCACGTAGCTGTCGGCCAGCTGGCGCGGCGCGTAGTAGCGGTGCACCACCGGCTCCTCGAAGGCCATGCCGAAACTCGGGGTGATCGCCGCTTCCCGGCCCTGGCCCAGCACCCCCAGGGGCCGGCCCAGGTACTGGCCCTGGAGGGGTGCCGCCAGCAGGAGCAGAAGCAGCGCGTGACGGGTATTCATCAGTACACCACTCTCACCGGACGCACGAGTGTCCGGCCCTCGGCCTGCCCCTCGACCCGCAGGCGCACAAGGTAAATACCCGGCGGTACCAGCCGGCCCCCGACATCCCGCCCATCCCATTCCAGACGGTACTCGCCGCTGGGCGCCTGCCGCTCCTGGGAGAGATTGCGCACCGAAAATCCGGCCAAGGTGAATACCTGCACCTGCAGGGTCTGGGATCCCTCGAGGCGGAATACGGAGAACTCGATGCCGGCCTGGTCGTTGACCCCGTCGCCGTTGGGGGTGAACACCGGCGGCCTCAGCTCCAGGCCCCCCACCAGGGGAGAATTGGTCAGGTTGGCCACCACCACCAGGCTCTGGGCATCGGCCAGGACACTGGCATCTCCCTCGCTGGCCACCTGGACCACCCCGGGGCGCTGGGGGTTGAGTAACTCGGTGGTGAAGGTTGTGCTGTTGAGGAAGAGGCGGGTGCGGAAGCTGAGGGCGTAGATCTGGTCTCCCTGGCGCTGGGCCTGAGGGAAAACCACCTCGAGGGCGCCGACCGAAGCCCGCGCCACCTGCACCGGCCCGGGCCAGAGCTGGGTGGCGCTGCCCTGGCTCAGCTGGGCGTCGCTGCCGGTGCGCAGGGAGACCAGCTCCAGGGGCGCTGAGGAGGGGGAGCGCAGCCGCAGGCGTTCGAAACCGGGGTCTCCGGCGGCGACCCTGGGGCGCAGATACAGGGTGAATTCCTGGACCGCCCCTGGGTCCACGTCCCGCACCGGCCAAATCTCGGCATGTGCCTGGTCGACCAGGGGCGCGGTGAAGTGCAGCTGGAGCCGGCGCAGGCTGGCGGCCCGCAGGGCCTCGTTGCTGCGCAGAGTCACCTGGACCTGCACCATCTGACGCGGGTTGGGAGAGCGGAAGGCACTGCCCGATTCGGGGTAGATCTCGCTCCAGTTGCTCCAGCGGGGCCCCGGCTGCTCGTCCACCACCTGGGGGCCGCGGTTGGCCGGATCGCGGATATTCTCCCAGCGGGCCTGGGTGATTTCGCGGCCGAACTTGTCGAAATACTGCACCGTGCGCAGCAGATCGTCGCCGCTGCGGGTGCGCACCTCGACACGGGTGCCCGGCAGCGCCTCCCCGTCCCAGGTGAGAGCCGAGAAGATGCGCGGCCGCCCCAGGCGGATCAGCGGCGAGGTCATGGTCACCTCGGAGACATAGCCCTCGCCGTAGGCCTGCACCTCGCTGAGGTTGGCGTGTTCGGCGCTCTCGTCGACCAGCACCAGCCGGCGCAGTTCCAGGTAACGAACCTCTTGCAGGGGGAAACGCTCCTCCAGCTGCATGAAACCCGTGGGATTGGTGCGCTCGGAGAAATTCTGCCACACCCTCCGGCCCTCTGGATCGAGGGTGCCGTCGGAGATGCGCAGCTGGTAAGCCACCGGCGGGTCGAAGGAACTGAGCAGGCGGATGCGGTCCAGCCAGTACTTGCCGCCCAGGTCGATGTCGAGCTGGTTGCGGTTGCGCTGCGCGTCGTACGGACGCAGCTCAAAGGAAGAGCTGTGCAGGCCGTCGGTGAGCTGCCGGCGCAGGATATTGGAAAAGAAATCCTGGGCTTCGAGCAGTTCGCTCTGGGTGAGGGCCACCACGTTGTCGCCCAGGCCGTGGACCTCGACCTCGGCCAGGCGGGGGCGCTCGTAGCGGTGGTAGCGCACCGGGCCCTGCTCGGCCTCGGGCAGCAGCGGATAGGTTTCGGCGGCGACCGGGATCTCGCGGCCGGCGCCGGTGACCCGGAAGTAGTCGACCGCACCCCGGTCCAGGGAATCGAGGAGCGCAAATTCCCCGGGAGAAACCTCACCCCCGCGCGGCCCATCGCTTTCGAGGGCATCGATACGCACAAATTGCACCACTTCCCCCTCGACCCCCTCGGGCACTGGCCGCAGTGGTTCGATATCGAACTCAAAATAGCGTTGGTCCTTGTTGCGGCGGTTGACCTGGGCCACCCGGAAGAACTGCCGGCGGTTGCGCTGGCCAAAAGCCAGGCGGCCGTCGGAGATCATCACCCGGAACTTGAGAAAGGGGTCACCGCTCTCGGCAAAACGCACCACCACCCGGCGGGCCAGCACTGCCCGGCCCAGATCCACCTCCACGTACCAATTCTCGATGGGATTGTCGCGGCTGGGTTCCCAATAGGTCTGCAGATCGCCGTCGATGATCTTCGCCGCCTCTGCGGTGTTGCTGCCAGTGGCCCAGATGCCGCCGTACACCGTGTCTTCCTCAGCCTCGATGCGGCGGAAGAGGCCGGCGTCGCTCACCGCGTTTGCCACCGAGCGGACCAGGCGGGGTCGCACGGTTCCATCTGGCTCGATCACCCGCACCCCAGGAGTGGACTGCCAGGCCTGCCAGTGTGCGGGGGTGGAGACCACTACCCGGTTGGAGAGCAGCCGGTAGCCGGTGCTGTCCTGGGCCCACAGCAGGCCGGGCAAGAGGCAGAGCAACAAAATGGGCATCAGTACACCACCCCCACCACACCCTGCTGACGTTCGGCACCGGTGTCGGCTTCTACCTGGAGGCTGTAGAGGTAGAGCCCCGGCAGCGCCAGGTTCCCCGCTTCGTCGCGGCCGTCCCACTGCCCGGTCTGGCTGCCGCTGCCCAGTTCGCCCAGGTCGAGGCGGCGCAGCCGGCGCCCGGACAGGTCGAAGATCTCCATCACCACCGGTACCAGGCGGGTCAGCTTGAGCAGGTCGAAATCGAGGGCGAAGGCCTCGTTGATCCCGTCGCCGTCGGGAGTGAATATCCCGGCGTGGGCCTGGGTCTTTCCGAGCACCCGGAGGTGTTCTTCTTTCAGCCGCACCACTAGGCTGCCGCCCAGCGAAACGGGGTCCACGTCCTCCTGGCGCGCCTCCTGCTGGACCTGCACCACTTGGCCTTTGACCACCCGCTGGTCGAGGGCCTCCACCTGGAAGGCGGTGGCGTCGCGGAACAGCCGGGCCCGCAGGTGAATCTGGACAAAGGTCCCGTCCTGCAGCAGGCGCTGGGAAAAGCGGATATTGGCCCCCTGGCCGGCGGGCAGGCTGGCGGTGTACCTGGCCGGTGCATCGTCGACCAGTACCTGCTCCACCGCCGTGATCTGGGCGTCGCTCTGGATGCGCAGGCGCTGGAAACCGGTATCGGCGTTTTTCAGCAGCGAGCCATCCGATTGGAGCCGCTGAAACTGGGCGCGCATCGAGATGGTGAAGGAGGTCTCCAGGCCGGCGTCGGCCTCCAGGGGCGCGATTTCGGCGGCCAGGTCGGCGGCGATGGGCGGATTGTGGTATTCGATGGCGATGCGGCTGAGCATGATATCCGGCTTGTTCATCAGCAGGCGGAACTGGATGTAGGGCCGGTTGCCCGGCGAGCGCACCTGACCATCGGTGGCCGTCTGCCAGGGCGTCCACTGCGGATTGCTGAGAATGGGCCCCCGTTCCTCGGGCTGAAGCTGGTCGTAAGTGCTCTTGGTGACCCGCTCGCGGTCCGCGCCCACTCCGGTCAGCCGATGGAAAAGCCGTGGGGTGGCGTCGAGGCCGGTGCGGGTCTGCACCACCACGCCCTCTTCGCCACGGCCTTCAACACGAACGGCCCCCCACAGGGGGCGCGGGCCGCCGGCGGCAAAGATGGGCACCGAGACGAACTCCCCCACCGGCAGGGTGCCGTCGCTGAAGATTTCCAGCTCAGCGATCTCCCAGGGCAGGTTTTCGCGCGGCGTCAGCCGGATAAAACGCACCTGCCGGCTGGGGAAAAGCAGCTCCACCAGAGGTTCGCGGTTGGGGTTGGCAGGGTAGAAGTCCAGCAGGGATTTGAAGGGGCGGTCGAGCAGGTTGACCCCCGGGGTCAAGCCCTCGTCGGTGGCCAGGCTGAAGGAGCGCAGGAAGCGGTGTTTGTGTTCTTCGTCGAGCCTGGGGTAGAAGCGGATGCGGTTGACGCCAAAGGTGCTGCCCAGATCCAGGTAGAGCGGGCTGGTGCGAGTCAGTTCGGTGGTGCGGGACCATTCGTCCGGGTCGAAAGCCGTAGCCAGGTCGCCGTCGTACATGACCTCGGCCCCGTCCACAAAGGTGGCCACCGATCCTGGAAAAAGCAGATACCCGTTCCGTTCCACCACCCCGGGGGCCAGGTTGCTGTTGGCCGCCACCTTCCACATCCACACCGAATCGGGGCTAAAAGAAATCAGTTGGGAGGACTCGCGCACCGCGATCCAGCTCTGATAGGAACTCGCCCAACCGACCCCTAGTGAGTCGGCGGCCCGCAGCGGGCTGCCAGCCAGCCCCAGGACCAGTCCACCACACCAGATAAGGTTCTTTATGCCCACCGGTTCCTGCGTTCTGATAGGAAGGATACCGCCGCGACTGCACCATTTAGACCGTTATGGCGGGGAAATGGTTCTGGGTCGGCGAAAAATGAGCCTGCACAACCCGACAGGCAGCAGAACTGAAGTATATAAAACCCAAACCCCCATTCCCCGTCAAATAACAAACTTATATATTGTGACAGGGGCTATTTTTCCTTATCGTTTCAAGACTATCTGCCCTAAGGACCATGCCCGGAGAGATCCTATGCGCACGAGCAATTTCCTGATCGCCTGCAGCGCTTTGTTATTGGGAACCGCCACCACTCAGGCCGAGGTCCAGCGCTGGCGGGTGGGAGACCAAGGCCAACCCTGGAATCTGTCTCCGGTCAGCGGCCGGTTGAGCTGGGGCCGCGGCTGGGCGGTGGAGGTGGTCACCGACGACGATGGCGATGGGGCGGTGGACGAGGACGGGGTGGAGTTGATCGACAACGATGACGACGGCATCTTCAACGAGGATCCCGTCGATCCCCAGCTCGACAGCGACGGCGACGGCCAACTCAGCGAAGATCCGGTCGACAACGTCGACACCGACGGCGACGGCCTCATCGACGAGGATCCCGCGGAACTCTTCGACAATGACCTGGACGGGCTGATCGACGAGGACGGCCCCGACCCACAGGTGGACAACGACGGGGACGGGCGCTTGAACGAGGACGGGCGCCACACCAACGGCAACGAGGACTACGACCTGAGGACCAACGAGGATCCCCTCGACGGGGTGGACAACGACGGCGACGGGCTGATCGACGAGGATGGCCCACGGCTGGCCGACGGTCCGGGGGTGAGTACCTGGCTGCAGCCCATCTTTCTGGACAGCACCCGCAACCTGGCCACCCTGATCAACGAACGCTATCTCGACGGCGAGTTCGGCGGGGTCACGGCCGAGAAGACCCTGCTCAACCCCTCGATGGTGATCCCCAGCGAAGACGGCTATCGCAACGAAGGGGCTGATCCTATCTCCGCGGACAACTATGCCGTGGCCTCGGCAACCGGCCGGATCGATTTCGTCCGCATGGTCGACAATGATCTGGCCACCTCCTTCGGGGGCCGCGGGGACGGGCTGGGCGGCATCAATATCATCCTGAACGGCTACTACTACATCAACCGCATCGCCTTCCGGCCCCGCCCCACCCTGCCGGGCGCCACCCTGTCGTACCACAGCATCACCTACGGCGACCAGACCACGATCAGCTCTGTCGCTCAGGTCATCCAGCCCTGGAAGACCCTGCGGCCGCCGGTCGAGGCGGAGTTCGTCCCGGTGGTCAAGGACTTCAAGCTCGATGAGCCGGTGCTGATGGGCCGCCTGGACATCAATGCCACCTACCTCTACGGCCTCTACGTGGAGACCGCCGAGGTGCAGGTTTACGGCGACGGTTTTGCCCAGGGTTCCCAGTTTACCTCCGAGATCATCGACGTGGGTACCGCCACCCCGCGTTTCCGCCGCTACGCCCAGCAGATGGAACTCTACGCCGAATCCGACTCGGCCAAACTCACCGCCCAGTTCCCCGACCGGGCCGGCAAGCTGGTCAACTGGGGCAAGGTGCGCTGGAAGGGCCGCCGCCTGGGCGAGAGTGACGAAGGCAAGGTGCGCATCCAGTTCCGCGCCGGCAACGCCCTCGACACCCACGTCTACGCCCGCCGCCTGGGGCCCGGGCTTTCGGACGACCGCGACGACAAGGGCACCCCGCTCACCGCCTTCAAGTGGGCCAAACTCACCGACGGCCGCATCGAGGAACTCAGCCTCCAATACAACGAACTGGGCCAGCGCCTGGGCGCCGACGAGGGCCGCGGCTGGAGCTACTGGTCAGCCCCCTTCAGCTTCGAGGAAGGACTCATCGACACCACCCTGCCCCCCGAACAGTGGACCACCGCCGGCGTCCCCCTGCCCCTGCCCGGGGGCACCCGCTACCTCCAGTTCCGCCTGCTCTTCGACGCCACCCAGCACAGCGCCGTCAGCCTCGACTACCTCGAGGTCGACTACGACGTGCCCCTGGCCTCGGGCGGAGTGCTGGCCGAGATCTTCCCCGCCCAGGTGCCCCTGGGCCAGGACCAGCGCTTCCACTACTACCTGCGCCCGGTCTTTGGCGACGGCGACGGGGCCAGCTTCAACCGCATCGAGATCGAGGTGCCCGACCAGGCCACCCGCATCGAGGCCCTGCGCTTCGACGGCCAGGACTGGCAGCAGATCGATCCGGGCACCGGCGCCGACCCCCTGGCCCTGGTCCAGCCCCGAAGGCTGGCCCCCGCCGCCGGCCGGGCCGACTCCCTGGGCCAGTTTGCCCAGAGTGTCACCGTCGACTCCGCCACGGGCAGCGCCCGGCTGCTGGTCAAACTCCCCCCCATGGGCGCCGGCCACTTCCGCCTCGGCGAAAGTCTCGAAATTGTCTTCACCTCCAAGCTCTTCCGCGGCGCCAAGCAGTTCACCTCCGCGGTGTGGAACGACCAGAACGGCCTCCTCGGTTCGACCATTCCCCAGCCCACCAAGGGCGGCGATGCCACCCCCGAGGTCTCCACCAACGACGTCAATGTCGTCGTCGAGCAGATCGACCAGCCGGTCTCCCCTGTCCGCCTCTCTGCCAATCCCTTCACCCCCAACGGCGACGGCATCAACGATCAGTTCCAGATCAGCTTCGACATCTTCCTCCTCCTAGAACAGACCCAGGTCCAGGTCGATATCCTCGACCTCTCGGGAAGACAGGTCGCCGCAGTCGGGCCCTTGTCTCGCACCGCCGGCACCGCCACCATCACCTGGGACGGCAAGGACGGCGGGGG
>SXGS01400627.1_pt1 | contig 15531 bp, 11 predicted proteins | sample 3174681 | NCBI WGS metagenome assembly SXGS01 (sample SAMN11356861, study PRJNA531348) | freshwater metagenome | isolation source: freshwater sample F1-80 | place: China: Fuxian Lake, Yuxi | collected 2017-12-25 | reverse complement strand
GCTGTGCGCTCGACCGCGCGGGGTGTCGCGGGCGAGGCGCGCGGGCTGGCCGGCCGTGGCCGCGAGGCGATCGGCGGCGTGCGCAATGCGGTCGGCGGTGCGGCGGGCGGCGTTGCCGGCTCGGGCAATGGTGCCGCCAATGGCAATGTCGGCGCGGGCAACGGCATGCTGGCGCTGGCCGGCAGCGCGGCGGCGGAAGGCGCGGGCAGCTTCGATGTGCGGCCCGGCATGAACGTCGTCGATGCCCGGGGTCGCGCGATCGGTACGGTCCGGTCGCTGCGCAGCGAGGCCGATGGCCGCGTCCGCGACGTGCTGGTGCAGGTGGGCGACCGCGTCGCCACGCTGCCGGCCGCCAACTTCTCGGGCGAGGGCAATGTCCTCGTCTCCGCCAAGGGTCGCAGCGCGGTGCAGCGCGACGCGACCGGCCAGTAATGACCGACATCCCGCCGCCGACCGGCGGCGGACGCAACGACAGGGCGCGCATGGGGTTGGCGAAAGCCCCGTGCGCGCCATTTGCTATTACCGACGTGGACCAAAGTCGGTCAGTGCGAGTTAGCGCTTTCCGAAGGGAAAGCAGATGGATGATCGATCGGCGCAGGGCGCATCCGGGGCCAGCGTGGCCGCCGCCAAGGTGCCGAGCCGGGACGGGCTGCTGGGGCTGGCGGTCGCGGTCGTCGTGGTGGCGGGGCTGTTCCTCGCCAAGGACGTGCTGATCCCGATCACGCTGGCGGTCCTGTTGTCGTTCGTCCTGTCGCCGATCGTCCTGCTGCTGCGGCGATTGAAGTTCCCCAAGGGGCTGGCGGTCTTCGTCGCGGTGTTGAGCGCGCTGGGCGCCCTGGGCGGGATCGGGACGCTGGTCGGGGTGCAGGCGGCGTCGCTGACCGACGAGGCGCCGCGCTATGCCACCAGTATCCAGGCGAAGATGGAGGGGGCGACCGGCTTCCTGACCAAATCGCTGCCTTTCCTGGGACATGCCACGACGGCGGCGCCGGTCATCGCCGACCCCAATGTCGTGCGCGGGACCCGGACCCATCCGCTGAACGTCCGCGTGATCGAAAAGCAGATGCCCGTCCTGCAGCAGGTGGGCGGCTATCTCGAACCCGTGGTCGCGCCGTTCGAGACCTTCGTCATCGTCCTGGTCGTCGCAATCTTCATCCTGATGCAGAAGGAGGATCTGCGCGACCGGCTGATCCGGCTGTTCGGTTCATCCGACCTGCATCGCACGACGGCGGCGATGGACGATGCCGGTCGCCGACTGAGCCGTTATTTCCTGTCGCAGCTGGCGGTGAATGCCAGTTTCGGCCTGACGGTGGGCATCGGCCTGTGGCTGATCGGGCTGCCGGTGCCGGCGTTATGGGGCATATTGGCCGGGGTGCTGCGCTTCGTGCCCTATATCGGGGCGCTGCTGGGGGCGGCCTTGCCATTGGTGGTCGCGGCCGGGATCGATCCGGGCTGGTCGACGATGCTGATGGTCGCCGCGCTGTTCATCATCCTCGAGCCGATCATCGGCTATGTGATCGAGCCCTTGCTCTATGGCCATTCGACCGGCCTGTCGCCGCTGTCGGTGGTGCTGGCGGCGGTGTTCTGGACGTGGATATGGGGTCCGGTCGGGCTGGTCCTGTCGATGCCGCTGACCCTGTTGCTGGTCGTGCTGGGGCGGCACATCCCCAGCCTGGAATTCCTCGACGTGCTGCTCGGCGACCGCCCGGCGCTGACCCCGGTCGAAAGCTTCTATCAGCGCATGTTGGCCGAGGACCCCGACGAGGCGCTGGAACAGGCCGAGAGCCAGCTCGCCGACCGCTCGCTGACCGCCTATTATGACGAGGTGGCGCTCGCCGCGCTGAAGCTGGCGGCGGCGGATGTCGAGCGCGGGGCGATCACCCGCGACCGCGCGGGGCGGGTGGTCGATTCGATGCTGGTGCTGGTCAGCGAGCTTGAGCATCAGGACGATACCGCCAACGACCAGGAAACGCGCGGCGGCATGCTGAAGCCGTTGCCCGATAACGGCGCGCGCTTCGACGAGACGGCCCCTGTCTCGCTGCCGGCCGCACCGGCCGCGTGGCAGGCCGGGGGCAGCATCTTGTGCATCGCCGGGCGCGGCGTGCTCGATGATGCGGTCACCGCCATGTTGCAGCAATTGCTGGCGAAACGCGGCTTCGGCGTGAACCGCGTGCCGCATGAGGCGGGATCGCGCGCCAATATCGACCGGCTCGACGCATCGGGCGCGCGGATGGTGTGCATCTCCTATCTCGAGATCGGCGGATCGCCATCGCATCTGCGCTATCTCGTCCGGCGCATCCGCTCGCGTGTCGGCGATGTGCCGATCCTGGTCGGGCTATGGCCCGAAGGCGAGGCGGCGCTGACCGATCGCGAGATCCAGCATACTTTGGGCGCGGACGTCTATGTCGGCACCCTGGGCGCGGCGGTCGAGGCCTGTCTCGACCATGCCGGTGCCGAGCGGGAGGCGGCGGCATGACCGGCACCGATCACCGCGCGGGCACCGGTGCCCACTCGCCGCTGCAAGTCCCCGCGCAGGGCTGGTTCGCGATCCTGAAGCGCACCTGGGCCGAGGTCGGCGACGACAATATCGGGATCATCGCGGCGGGCATCGCCTTCTACGTCTTCGCCGCGATCGTCCCGACGCTGGGCGCGGTCGTGCTGAGCTATGGCCTGTTCGCCGATGCCGATACGGTCCGGCGCAATGTCGAGGCGGTCTTCGCCTCGCTGCCCCGCGATGCCGCGTCGATCATCAGCGACCAGTTGCTGACGGTGGTCGAAAGCTCGAAGGACAAGCAGGGGCTGGGACTGGTCATCGCGCTGGTGCTGGCCTGGTATGGCGCGACCAAGGGGTCGTCGGCGATCGTCACCGGCCTGAACGTCGCCTATGATACGGAGGAAAGCCGGGGCTTCGTCCGGCTGAACCTGTTGCAGTTCGGAATCGTCGCGGGCGGCGTCGCGCTGATCTTCGTCGCGATCGGCAGCACGATGCTGCTGGCGTTCCTGGGCGGGCTGATCCCCGATGCGCCCGCCATCATCCTGGTGGCGATCCGGATCGGCGGCTATCTGGTGCTGGCGTTGCTCGTCATCACGGCGGCGGCGGTGCTGTTCCGGTTCGGGCCGGATCACCGGCATCCGCGCTGGGTCTGGCTGTCGCCGGGATCGATCGGTGCGACCTTGCTCTGGCTGGCGGGGACGGCAGGGTTCGGCTTCTATGTCTCCAATTTCGGCAATTACGGCGCGACCTATGGTTCGCTGAGCGCGGTGATCGTCACGCTGACCTGGCTGTGGCTGGCCGCCTATGTATTCCTGCTCGGCGCGGAATTGAATGCCGAGCTGGAGCGGCAGGTCGAGGGGGAGGGGCCGTTGGCGGACAGCGAAACCGCCCCGAAGGACGCGGTGCCGTTGCCACCGCCCTCGGCGGTTCCGGAACGGGTGGGCACGGCCCTGAGCTGGGCCGGTAACGGGACGGTCGCGACCTTGGGATTTGCCCTGCTGCGGCGCGGGCGACCCGTGGGTGCCGCAGCGATCGCGATCGCCGCGCTGGCCGCGTGGCGGGCGAGGCCGAACGATCGATAGGGGCCGGCTATCGCAGCGCCGGATACCCGCGCGCGGCGGCCTTGCGGCCCAGCCCGACCAGCGCGGTGTAGCGATGCCCGCCGGCGGGCACGATGTCCGACAGGAACACCGCCGTCCGCGCCGGGGCCAGCGCCGGATCATGAGCCAGTTCGACCAGCGTCGAACGTAGCGCCGCGACCACCGCCATCGGCGTTTTGCGGGCGGTGACGAAGGGCAGGCTCGGCGAGGCACGGGTCAGCGCGATCGTCCGCAATCCCGCCAGCGCCGCCGGCTCATAGCGTTCGAGTGCGGCATGCGTCACCGCATCGATGGCGGCGATGTCGGCGGTTCCGGCCTGGACCGCCAGCGCGCTTTGCCGGTGCGAGCCGGTGGTGATCACCGCGCTGAAAAACGGCGCGGCGTCGGCGACATCGGCGAGGGCGTCGCGGAATAGATTGGCGCCGGTGTTCGACAGGGGCGCATTGATCGCGGCGATCCGTCCGCGAAACTCGGTCAGGGCGCGTGCGCCGTCGCCGGCACGGACGACGATCCGGCTGACGTGGCGGCCCGGCGTACAGTCCGGTACGTCATAATGCGGCACCGCCACGACCCGCAGGTCGAGGCGGTCATCGGCCACCAGCGGATAGCCGCAACATTGCGCCAGCAATAGGTCGGGCGCGCGCCATATCGTTTCCACCGGCTGGTCGTGTTCGAGTGTCGGCGGCGCGTCGATGCCCCGGTCGCGCAGTCGTGTGGCCAGTGCCGACCAGAGCGCGTCATTGGCCCAGCGCTGCGCCGGATGGTCGTACATGCCGAGCGAGGCGATCACCGCGCCGCCTCCGCATCCGGATGGACCAGCACGTCGTGACGGCGCCAGGCATAGCGGCGCAGGATCGCCCCATAGCTGCGGTGCATCGCCCCCGCCTGCGCCGCCAGTCGCGCGCGGTGGCGCCGCTGATGCGCGGGCAGGCGATACCAGGCGAGGTCGGGCCGGTCATGATGTGCGGTGTGGAGATGGTTGTTGAGATAGAGCAGGCCGAGCAGCCCGCCGCGTTCCACGGTTGCGGCGCGACTGGGGCCGGGGATGTCGGCCCGGTGCTCGGCGAAGGAGCGCAGCAGCGTCAGTGACAGGGCCGGATAGACGACCAGCAACAGATAGCGGCCCGCCCCGAACCCCGTGACGTGCAGCCAGGCGATGATCGCCGCCACCCCGATCAGATGCGGTGCCCAGTCGCGGCATACCGCACGCGGCCGGGTCCGCAGCCGCCCGGCCTCGTCGACCGCCAGCGACAGGATGGCCAGGGCGGGGCCGAAGACGAGCCGCCCGAAGAGCGTCGCCTGGAGCGCGGCCACCCGGCGCGGCCAGCCCCGCCCGGCGACATAGCGCGATTCCGGGTCATGATCGGGATGGGTGATATGCGGGCTGCGATGATGCGCGACATGACTGTCGCGATACACGCCATAGGGCAACCACAAGGCCAGCGGCACCGCACCGATCGCGGCGTTGATCCGCGGCGATGCGGTGGGATGGCCGTGGATCGTCTCATGCTGAAGCGAGCCATGCCATGCGACCAGCCATGCTCCGAGGATGACGATGACCGGCGTCGGCAAACCGGCATGAAAGGCCGTCAGCGCCAGCCATCCGCCATAGATGACCAGCGCCAGCGCCAGCGTCGGCCATTCAAGGGACCGCCGTGGCTGAACGTCGGGTCTCGGCGACCATGCGGATAGGGCGGCATTGGGCTTGCGTGTCATCCTGCACCTCCAGCCTTATTGTCCATCAAATAGATAGGAATTGAATAGAGCAATTCTCGGCATGCTGGAAGCACGGCTTTTGCCGGTGGGATGTCCATGGTCGTCAGGCGGAGCCGGGCGATGGGCTCGCATACGTCGCAGCCGCCATGCCGGATGGGCATGGCAAGCCATAAAATCTTAGTTTTTGATCTATGACATTTTTCGGCTGTATGGCTGCGTGGATCGCAAGGAACGGCGAACCGACGGATTGATCCGCAAAGCGGACGATCAGGGGTTCGTAACAACCGTTGGCGACCGCGCAGGAGGGGTGTGGATATGGGCGTGACACGGTTTCGACGCATGGCCGTCAAGGTCGCCATGCCCTGCGTGCTGGTCACCGCCATGGCGGGCCTGTCGGCCCAAGACCTCCCCCGCGAAAAGACCGGCGTCTCCAATGTCGAGACGGCGAAGGTCGAACTGCCCGCCGGTTTCGATATGGCGAAAGCGCGCAACCTGCGGATGCGCAGAATCACGATCCTGCCCGGCGGCGGGCTACCGATGCATGCGCATGGCGATCGCCCCTCGGTGTCCTATGTGCTGAGCGGTGTGCTGACCGAATATGTCGCGGGTGACGCGACGCCGCGCGTGATCAAGGCGGGCGGGTCCAACGCCAGCTTCACGCGGGACCATGCGCTGGCCAATCGCGGCAAGGTCCCGGTCGTGTTCCTCGAAGTCGATCTGATCACACCATAACCGCATCGCGGTGCCGGGTCAGGCCGCAACGACGGCCACCCGACGCCCGCCATGCGACCAAGACATACCAATCATAAGACGCCGCCCCAAGGCGGCACATCCATCAGGGTGGCATCAATTCAGGAGGGGATTGGAGATGAACTACCGTATTTCCACGGCGGTGTTGGCGTTGGCAATGACCATGCCGGGCGTGGCGCACGCGCAGGCGCAGAGCGTACCCGCCGACACGCAGCAGGAGGCCGCGCCGGCCCCGGCCGAGGATTCGCTCGCCACGACCGGTGACATCGTCGTCACCGCGCAGAAGCGCGCCGAGCGTCTTCAGGACGTGCCGCTCGCCGTCACCGCGATTACCGGCGACGCGCTGGAAAGCCGCCAGATCAACGACACCCAGAGCCTGGTGCAGGCGGTGCCGTCGCTGACCTTCCAGCAGGGGACGAACCCGTCCAACACCAGTTTCCGCGTCCGTGGCATCGGCACCCAGCTGTTCAGTCAGGGTGTCGAGGCGGCGGTCGCCGTGGTCGTCGACGGCGTGGTCGCGGCGCGCCAGGCGCAGGGCTTTGCCGATTTCGCCGATCTGGAACGGATCGAGGCGCTGCGCGGGCCGCATGGCACGCTGTTCGGGCGCAACGCGACCGCCGGCGTGCTCAACATCACCACGGCGCGCCCGTCCTCGACCTTCGAGGCGCGCGGCGACGTGACCATCGCCGAGCAGAACGAATATCGCGCCAAGGGCACGGTGTCCGGCCCGCTGACCGATACGCTGCGCGCGCGACTGACCGGCTTTTACAACAATGTCGGCGGCATCACGTACAATTACGCCACCGACCGGATGGTCAACGGATCGGAAAGCTGGGGCGTTCGCGGCAAGCTGGACTGGGATGCGACGTCGAACCTGAATGTCCTGCTGTCGGTCGATCACCGCGATACCAAGGCGGATTGCTGCGCCCAGGTGCTGATCAGCGCGGTCAATCCGGTCATCGCGCAGCTGACCGCGCCCGTCGTCGCCTCGCGCCGCAACCGTGCGATCAACGACGAGACGCTGACCTATGGCAATTCGCGCCAGACCACGGCCTCGCTGCAGGCCGACTGGGATCTGGGGCCGGCGACCGTGACCTCGATCACCGCCTATCAGGACTATCATCTCGACGCGAACCAGTCGGTCGATCGCATCCCGTCGCTGCCGGTGCGGTTCGTCAGCCCGACCTTCGCCTATGCGCACTGGCCGCTCGGCGGCGGTTCGGTCCAGCTCGGCAACATCACGCAGGAATTGCGCATCGCCTCGAACGGCGGCGGCGACCTGAGCTATGTCGCGGGTGTCTTCTATTCCGACCTGAACATCGACCGCGACTTCACCCGGCGTCGCGCGACCTGTTCGGCCGGGGTGATCGGCCAGCCCTGTGCGACGACGCCAGTCTATCAGTCGGCGCGCAGCGACGCGCATCTCGACGGCGAGAGCATCGCCGCCTTCGGCCAGGTCGATTACCGGATCGTCGGCGGGTTGAAGGCGCTGGGCGGCCTGCGTATCCAGCGCGAGTCGGTGGGCGTGCGCGGCACGCGCGTGTCGCCGGTCGCGAGCGGTGAGACGATCTTCCCCGGCAGCGGCCCCGTTTCGGGCAGCCGTCGCACCCGCGACACCGCCCTGACCGGCAAGGCGGGCCTGCAATATGAGTTCAGCCGCAACGCGCAGCTCTATGGCTCGTACACGCGCGGCTATAAGGGGCCGGGCTTCGATACCGAAATCACCGCCAATTTCGCCACGCAGGACCCGATCCAGCCCGAACATGTCAACGCCTATGAGATCGGGTTCAAGGGCCAGACCGCCGATCGTTCGCTGAGCTTCAGCGCGGCGCTGTTCCTGTCGGACTACAGCAATCTTCAGGTGCAGGCGAACCGGTCGGACCCGGCGACGGGCGTGACCCAGTTCGTCACCACCAATGCCGGCTCCTCGCAGACCAAGGGCTTCGAGATCGAGGCGGTGATGCGCCCGACCCGCGCCTTCACCGTCAACGCCTCGCTGACCTATGCCGAGGCGACGGCGGACATCGACGGGCTGAACTGCCCGTTGCAGTTCCAGGGGGCCGCGCCGATCCTGACCGGCAGCTTCCCGGTAAACAGCTGCTATCGCCGGCGGACGGTGGTCGGCGGCACGACCGTCACCTCGGGGCCGTTGCAGGACGTCCGGGGCGGCACGCTGCCCGCCTCGCCACGCTATCGCATCAACATCACCCCGCGTTACGAAGACCAGATCCCGGGCACCTCGCTGACCGGCTTCGTGCAGACCGCGATCAACTTCCAGAGCGCGCAGAACTTCTCGCTGGAGCAGGACCCGCTGCTGGCCCAGCCGTCCTATACGCTGGTCGACCTGGCCTTTGGCGTGCGGACCGAGGACAGCCGCTATTCGCTGACGCTGTTCGTCAAGAACCTGTTCGACACCAACTATCTGACCTCGATCGCGCACAATTCGCTGCTGGCGACGACGGGTACGCCGTTCGATCTCATCGCCAATTACAACAAGGATGCGGACCGCTATGCGGGGATGACGCTGGGAGTGCGGTTCTGATCGGGACACGCCTTTCGGTCGGGGTGGGCGTCGCGGTCCTGCTGGTCGGGATCGCGACGCCGCTCGCCAGCGGAGCCGCCATGCGCCATCAGCCCGTGCTGGCGGACGGCGATGTGCCGGTTCTGCTGCGCGGCGGCTTGCGGTTTCGCGACCTGGATCGCGACGGGCGGCTGTCCCCCTTCGAGGACTGGCGCAAGACGCCCGAGGCGCGGGCGGCCGATCTGACGACGCGCATGACGCTGGCGGAAAAGGCCGGGGTCATGGTGCATGACGCCGCGCCTCTGGCCGCAAACGGGCAGGGCTATGACCCGGCGGCGGCGGGCGCGCTGATCCGCGACGGGCATGTGGTCACGCTGATCAGCCGACTGGCCGCATCGGGGCGGGTGCTGGCTGAACAGAATAACGCGCTTCAGCGGATCGCGGCGGGCGCGCGGATCGCCATTCCGCTGACCATCAGCACCGATCCGCGCCATCATTTCCAGGTGCTGGACGGCGCCAGCGTCGCGGGCACGGGCTTTTCCAAATGGCCCGAGGCGACCGGCTTCGGCGCGATCGGCGACCCCGCGCTGGTCGAACGGTTCGGCGACATCGCCCGGCAGGAATATCGCGCGATCGGCCTTCATCAGGCGCTGTCGCCCATGGCCGATCTGGCGACCGAGCCGCGCTGGTCGCGGATCAACGGAACGTTCGGCGAGGACTCCGCATCGGTCTCGCGGCTGGTCGGCGCCTATGTGCGCGGGTTTCAGCATGGCGCGCACGGGCTGATGCCCGATGGCGTGTCGACCGTCGTCAAGCACTGGGTCGGCTATGGCGCGTCGGACAAGGGCTATGACGGGCATAGCTGGTATGGCCGCTATGCCACGCTGAGCGCGCGAAGCCTGCGCGCCCATGCCGATGCTTTTCGCGGCGCATTCGCCGCCGGGGCGACCGGGGTGATGCCGACCTATGCCATATTGAAGATCGCCGGGCGGGACGGCCGTCGCTACCCGCCGGTCGGGGCGGCGTTCAGCCGCTATCTGCTCGGCGACCTGCTGCGCGGGCGCTATCGCTTCGGTGGTTTCATACTCTCGGACTGGGGCGTGACCAAGGATTGCGGTCCATTGTGCCGCGATGGTTTTCCGGCGGGGCGGACGCCGACGCGCGAGGGCTTCTCGACCGCCTGGGGGCTGGAGACGGCGAGCGTCGAGGACCGCTTCGTGCGCGGCATCGCGGCGGGCGTCGACCAGTTCGGCGGCACGGGTGACGCCGGACCCATCGTCACGGCGGTGCGCGGGGGCAGGGTGGCGATGGCACGGATCGACCGATCGGTGCGCCGTCTGCTGGTGATCAAGTTCCGGCTCGGTCTGTTCGAGAACCCCTATGTCGACCCTGCGCAAGCCGCGCGGATCGTCGGCGCGCCCGGCTTTCGCGCCGAGGGCTTGCGGGCGCAATCGCGCGCGCTCGTGGTGCTCAAGGCGGATGGCGTGCGGATCGCGCCCGGCACGCGCGTCTATCTGGTGGGAATCGATCCGGCGGTCGCCCGCGCGCAGGGCCTGATCCCCGTCGCCCGGCCCGAGGAGGCCGAACGCGCGCTGGTGCGCATGGCGGCACCTTGGCGCGGCGAGCATACCCAATATTTCTACGGCGCGAAGCAGCATGAGGGCAGCCTCGCCTGGGCGGCGGACGACCCCGCGCTGACGGCGTTCCGGGCGGTGGCGGCGAAGGTGCCGACGACGGCGGTGGTCTATCTCGACCGGCCGGCCATCCTGACCCCCTTGGTTCCGCTGGCGAAAGGGCTGATCGGCGAATTCGGGGCGAGCGATGCCGCATTGCTCGACGCGCTGATGGGGCGGGTACCGCCCGAAGGCCGGTTGCCGTTCGAGCTGCCCTCCTCCGAGGCGGCGGTCGCGGCGCAGGCAGGCGACCTGCCGCATGACAGCCGCGCGCCACTGTTCCCGATCGGCTATGGTTTGACGCTGGCGGGTGCTCCGCTTCGTCCTTCGCAAGGATCATGATGATGCGACGCCTGTCCCTGCTCCTCCTCCCGTTGCTGGTCGCGGCCACCGCACCGGCGCCTTCGGTCCCGCCCCGGCTGGCCGCGCAGGGCAGCTTCTATGTCGGCGGGCGGGACGTCGAACAGAATGGCGTGACGCTGCGCGTCGACAGCATGTATGTTGAATATCGCCTGCCCGCCAAGCGCACCCATGCCACGCCGGTCGTGCTGGTCCATGGTAATTACCAGAACGGCACCGCCTTCACCGGCACGCCGGACGCGCGCGAGGGGTGGGCGGACATGCTGCTCCGCCGGGGCTATGCCGTCTATATCGTCGACCAGCCGATGCGCGGCCGCTCGCCCTATCACCCCGCGATCGACGGCCCCGCGACGACCATCCCCCCTGCGCAGATGGAGCGGCTGTTCACCGCGCCCGCGCTGACCTCGCCAGTGCCGCAGACGCGCAAGCATACGCAATGGCCGGGCACCGGCCGGGTCGGCGATCCGGTGTTCGAGCAGCTCTATACCTCGCAACAGCCGACCGTCACCGGACCGGGCGAGCGGATCGACGCGGTGGTCCGCGCGGCGCTGGGCGCGCTGCTCAGGAAGATCGGGCCAGCGGTGATCCTGACCCATTCGCGCGCCGGGACCTTCGGATGGGAGGTGGCGGACGACGCCCCCGATCTGGTGCGCGCGGTGGTCGCGATCGAGCCGAACGGTCCGCCCTTCTACGATCCCGCCTCCGCCGACGGCAAGACGCACGAGAAGATGGCGCGGCGCTGGGGGCCGACCTATGACCGGCTGACCTATGCGCCGGCGGTCGCCGATCCCGCCGAGCTGCGCATCGCACGCCAGTCGGCCGCCGAAGCGCCCGACCTGCAACCCTGCTGGCTCCAGACGGGGACGCCGCGTCGCCTGTCCCGTCTCGCCCGCACGCCCGTGATGATCGTGGTGGGGGAGGCGTCCTATCACGCGCCCTACGACCATTGCACCGCACGCTTCCTGGCGCAGGCAGGGGTGCCCGTCCGCTTCGTCCGGCTGGAGGATCAGGGCATCCATGGCAACGGCCATCTGATGATGCTGGAGAAGAATAACGGCAGAATCGCCACGCTGATCGCCGACTGGCTGGACCGGACGGTGCGCTGATCAGTTGCCCAGCCAGTCCGCCGCGTCGCTCCACGCGCCGTGCAGGACGAGTTTGCGCAGTTCCTCGACCATCAGTTCGTTCCAGGTTTGCGCCAAGCGGCTGCTGCGGACATTGTGCAGCGTGGCGATGGCGACGCTCGACCGCAGGCTGGGCCGCTCGATCGGCCGGGCGACCAGCCGCCCCGCCTTCATGAAGTCGCGTACCGCCAGTTGCGCAGTAATCGAATAGCCGACGCCGTCATGGACCAGCTGCCGGGTCAGCGCGGCGCTGTCCACCTCCAGCACGACGTTCAGGCGAACGCCGTTCTGCACCGCCGCCTGCTCGATCAGGCGGCGGTTGCTGTGCGGCAGCGCGGGCAGGATCAGCGGACGGTCGACGATGTCGGCGAAGCGGATCGGCCGCTCCGGCTCGCCCGGCGGTGCGATCAGGACCATCGGCTCGCTGAACAGCGGGCACAGGTCGAACGCCTCCATCAAGGGCTGGTTATAGACGATCGCGACCTCGATCTGCCCGTCGAGCAGCCAGGATTGCAGCGAGGTGCTCAGCCCCTCGCGCGCGTGGAGCTGCGCCAGCGGCCAGGTCTTACGAAAGCGGCGGATCAGGGTCGGGCCGATGATCTGGCCGATCGCCGGGGTCAGCCCGATCGACAGATGCTCGCGCTGATGCGCCTGTTCGTCATGCACATGCGCCACCGTGTCGCCCAGATATTGCAGCATCATCTCGGCACGTTCCAGCAGCCGCCCGCCCGCCGGGGTCAGCGCGACGCCGCGACCATGGCGGACGAGCAGGGGGGTCTTCAGCTCCTCCTCCAGCTTGGCGATCTGGCGGCTGATCGCCGGCTGGGCGATGTGGAGTTCCTGCGCGGCGCGGCTGATGCTGCCCGCATGGACGACCGTGACGAACGAGCGCAATTCGCGAATATCCATGCCGGAAAGCTATACCCATGCGGCATGGCTGACCATCAAAAAATGGTTTTTGATATGTGGTCCGGGCCGCCATAGGATGATGGCGTCCAAGGTGATCGGGAAAACCCGCCGCCCGGATCAATACGATAACGGCACCGATGATCGATGGCCCCGCATGGGCCGACCGATGCGCCGGAAGCATGGATGCCGGCATGCCCCCCCTGCGGCATGCGACATGGAGAGGTCGAACGTGAGACATCTTAGGAAGCTGCATGTGCAGGTGCTGATCGCGCTGGTCGCGGCGGTCATCCTCGGGATTGCGGCACCCGAATGGGCGGTCGCCTTCCGCCCGCTGGGCCAGGCCTTCATCGCCCTTCTGAAGATGATGCTCGCGCCGATCATCTTCCTGACCCTGGTGCACGGCCTGACCCATGTCTCGGACATGCGCGCGCTCGGCCGGCTGGGCATCAAGTCGCTGGTCTATTTCGAGGTGGTCAGCACGGTCGCGATGGTCGTCGGGCTGGTCATGGTCAACCTGATGCAGCCGGGCGTCGGACTGCACGCGACCAATCTGGTCGAACCCGAGGCCGCCGTCGCGGCGGGCAAGGTGAACGTCACCGACTTCTTCCTGCACATCATCCCGCACACCCTGGTCGATGCCTTCGCCAAGGGCGACATCCTGCAGGTGCTGCGGGTGTCGATCCTGGCGGGCGTGGCGATCAACCGGGTCTGCGGCCCGGACTCGCTGACCGTGCGCGGCATCGGCGAGGCGCAGGCGATCCTGTTCAAGATGCTCGGCTTCCTGATGAAGCTCGCTCCGCTCGGCGCGTTCGGCGCGATGGCGGCGGCGGTGGGCAGCTATGGCGGCGCGACGCTGTTCTATCTGCTGAAGCTGATCGGCGTCTATTATCTTGCCTCGGCCATCTTCGTCTTCGTCGTGCTGTGGGGCATTTCCTGGTCGATCGGCCTGCCGTTCCTGCCGGTGCTGCGCCTGATACGCGACGAGATGCTGCTGGTCTTCGGCACCGCCTCGGGCGAGGTCGCCTTTCCCCGCCTGCTCGAAAAACTGAAGCGCAGCGGATGCGACGATGTCGTGGTCGGCTTCGTCCTGCCCGCCGGCTACAGCTTCAACCTGGACGGCACCTCCATCTACATGGCGACCGCGATCGGCTTCATCGCCCAGGCGACCGATACGCCCTTCACCCTGTGGCAGCAGGTGGGTCTGCTCGCGATCCTGGCGCTGACCTCGAAGGGCGGGACGACGGTGGCGGGCGGGGCCTTCATCAAGCTGGCCGCGACGCTGCAATCGGTGCGCTCGCTGCCGCTGGGCGGGCTGGGCCTGCTGTTCGGCATCGACCGGATCATGGCGACCGCCACCGCGCTGACCAACATCGTCGGCAACACGATCGCGGTCTTCTTCATCGCACGCTGGGAGGGCGGGTTCGATCCCGACGCCTTCGAGCGCGAGACCGGCCATCGTCCGGGACGCAGCCTGGTGCGTGGTCCCGCCACGCCGATCGCCACCGACGAACCGGCCACCCCCGCCGCTACCCCGAAAGGTCACGCATGAACCGCCTGCCCCCCGTCACCCCCGAGACGCTGACCGAGGCGCAGCGCCCGGTGTTCGATGCGATCGCGACCGGCCCGCGCAAGGGCGTCCGTGGCCCGCTCGCCATCTGGCTGCACCGCCCGGAACTGGCACAGGCCGCGCAGGCGCTGGGACAATATTGCCGCTATGACAGCAGCGTACCCGCCCGCCTGTCGGAACTGGTCATCCTGTCGATGGGGCGGCACTGGCTGGCCGAATATGAATGGGCCGCGCACAAGCCCTTCGCGCTGAAGGCCGGGCTGTCCGAGGCGGTGATCGACGCGATCCGCGACGACCGCGATCCGCCCTTCACGCAGGAGGACGAGCGGCTGGTCCATCGCTTCGTGCGGACCCTGCATGCCGAGCGCGCGATCCCCGACGATCTCTATCAGGCGCTGGTCGCGACGCTGGGCGAGACCGGGGTCGTCGATCTGGTCGGGATCGCCGGATATTACACGCTGATCTCCATGACCATCAAAGTGTTCGAGGTGCCGCCGCCCGCCGGTGTCGCGCCCGAACTGCCCACCCGCCTCGCCTGAGATGGCGGCCGATCCACAAGGAATGGACATGTCCGAAGAACTCATCCCCAATGACCGCCTGCACGGCAAGGTCGCGATCGTCCCCGGCGCAGGGTGCGTCGGCCCCGGCTGGGGCAATGGCCGCGCCGTCGCGGTGCTGTTCGCGCTGGCGGGCGCGAAGGTCTTCGCCGTCGACCGCGACCTGTCGGCGATGGACGAGACGCTGGCCCGTATCCGCGACCTGGGCGGCGAGGTGACGGCCCATGCCTGCGACGTGACCGACAGCCACGCGGTCGAGGCGATGGTTGCGGCCTGCACCGCACAATATGGCCGCGTCGATGTGCTGGTGAACAATGTCGGCGGCAGTGCGGCGGGCGGCGCGGTGGCGCTGTCCGAGGACAAGTGGGACGCGCAGATCGACCTGAACCTGAAAAGCGTGTTCCTGACCTGCAAGCACGCGCTGCCCGAGATGGAGAAGGTCGGCGGCGGCGCGATCGTCAACACCGCCTCGACCTCGGGCATCCGCTTCACGGGCTCGCCGCAGGTCGCCTATGCTGCGACCAAGGCGGCGGTGATCCAGCTCGGCCGCGTCACGGCGGTCGAATATGCGCCGCGCGGCATCCGCGTGAACACGGTGGTGCCGGGCCAGCTCCACACCCCGAGGGTCGAGGCGCGGCTGGCCGGACAGCGGACCGGCGGCAATGTCGATGCGCTGCTCGACAGTCGGTTGAAGCGCATCCCGCTGGGCTTCATGGGCGATGGCCGCGACACCGCCTATGCCGCGCTGTTCCTGGCGAGC
>SXGS01386920.1_pt1 | contig 15531 bp, 11 predicted proteins | sample 3174681 | NCBI WGS metagenome assembly SXGS01 (sample SAMN11356861, study PRJNA531348) | freshwater metagenome | isolation source: freshwater sample F1-80 | place: China: Fuxian Lake, Yuxi | collected 2017-12-25 | reverse complement strand
GCCGCGGCAAGTGCGGCAAGCGATCGACGACTTTGTTGAAGTCTACAACGAAAAGGCAGCGCCGTTTGAATGGAAGAAGGCAGTCGTGTTCCCTTCCGGCCCCAAAGCCAAGTACTTTGACTTATGCAACTAGGTACTAGGCAAAATCGCTTCAGCCGAACTAAATCCCACCGTTGACCAGGGGCTTTCCAAAGTGGATCTGGTAAGCGTAATCGAGGAGGTTCGTCTGATCGCCGGGCCTTCCTTTGAGGAGGCCGGAGTCAAGATCAATTTCACGCTTCCATCCGTGCTCCCAGCGGCGTGGGGCGACCATCATGGCGTCCTTCAGGTTTTCCTGAATCTGGTACAGAACGCGAGGCGCGTTCTCCAGCATTGCGACCGCAGGGAACTAACCATCTCCACAACCCTCGAGGGTGACCGGGTGGTGGTTCGCTTCAGCGATACCGGCCCTGGAATCCCCTCTCCGGAGCGCCTGTTTCGCCCTTTCCAGCATGGAGCGGATGTAGCAGGCCTCGGGCTGTACGTTTCGCGCGCTATTGTCAGGTCCTTCAGGGGCGAATTACGCCACGAACCGCTGCCGGCCGGATGTTGTTTTGCGGTCGAATTGAGAACAGCGGCGAGCCAGATGAGAGGTTAGATGGAGCCGCAGAATCCCAAGAGCATCCGCATCGTCCTTGTGGACGATCACGAATTGTTTCGAGAGGGGCTTGTCCGGTTGTTGGAGGTGGAGCCTCAATTTTCCATCGTCGGACACGCCGGCACAGTCGAGGAAGGCCTGGCGCTGATCGAGGTCACGCCTGTCGATGTGATTCTACTCGACTTCGACCTGGGCGCCGACAAGGGCTCAGACTTCATACGTCAGGCAACCGAGCGCGGCTACAAGGGCAAGATCCTGATTCTCACCGCGGGTGTCGCGGATCAGGATGCGGTGCAGTTGATCCGGCAGGGCGTCGTCGGGATTGTCCTAAAGCACAGCTCGCCTGCCTTGCTCCTGCAGAGTATACGGATGGTGGTCCAGGGCGAAGTCTGGCTCGACCAGAACTCCTTGCGGCAACTCGTCAATCACACGCCCGCGGAAGCCGAATCGAGACGAAGGCTGACGGACCGCGACCGGCAGGTGATGCGGGGGGTCTTCGAAGGTCTTGCCAACAAGGAAATCGCTGAACGCCTGCAGATATCCGAGAGCTCCGTGAAGGCCTCCCTCCAGCAACTCTTTGACAAGACCGGCGTTCGCACCCGGAGCCAGCTTGTACGTGTCGCCCTCGAGCAATACCGGGAACAGTTGATGTAGGCGCGAAAAGTTACGCGGCTCGCACTCGATCCCCTCGCCCAACCGCCGGCCAACCTCACGCTTCGCAGCGCACAGGCCGTTCCACCGATCCCGTCCGGCCTTCCGGGAGCCAGTCATTTGGTCTCCGGGACAAAGCGCAGCGTGTCCTTCGCGGTTATCCGGCCAAACGGCATCGGTTGACTGATGCCATCCCGATGTCCCGGCCACTGATCGTTATAGTGGCTCGAAAGAATCTGCCCCGACTGGCCCGTCGCGACATTCAGGAGCGAGTTTTCCAGGTCCGCCAAATCCACCACCATCCGCATGGACGGTCCCAGGCGGCGCGTAGTCTGTTTCACCGTTGTCTGCGATCCGCTCTGCGTCACCGGCCCGATGCCGAAATACCGCCCAACCCACGGCAACTGGCTGCCCAACGGGTGTGGGACCGTCAACTCAATGTAGCTTCCGTAGCTCCAGCGTTTCACGTCCCGGCCCTGGATGCGGCGGCCCTCCTCCACGCCATCGGAGAGCGCACGCAGGAGCGCTTCGTCATAGTCCCGCAACCAACCGGCGGGCCGATCACGAAGCAGTCTCTCGATCACCGCCGAAGCGATTGGATTCTCGTAGGCCGCCGACGAACCTCCGGACGCGCTTTCCGCCACGGCCTTCCGCAGATGCTGGAACGAAAGCGTCACGAGCAACGGCGCGGAACGATCCTGCGCCATCTGACCGTCCCAGCGCTTCAGCAGTTCAACGGCTTCGGTGAGATCCGGATTGTTTGCCTTGCGCCTTTCATACGCCGATACGATCGATCCGGCCAGAAAGTGGCTGAACTGAGAATAGACGTCGCTTTGCACCGGGAGCATGTCCGGCGCGCGCCAGGCCTTCTTTGCCGATAACAACGAGCGAATCCGCGCCGACCGGTAGGGTGGCGCGAAGTTGCCGTTTACCGGGTGAGGGTATCCGGCAGGGAACGGATTCTGGTTCGCGGTAACAATCATCCCGCCGGGCGGGTTGTATGCGGAGGGAAGCTGATCGAATGGGATGAAACCCTGCCACTCGAAATCGCCCGACGCGCCATCGACTGGTACGTCGCCGTTGTACCCCTTGCGGATAGGCAACTGACCCGCCGCGTGGTAACCGATGTTGCCCTCCATGTCCGCGTATACGAAGTTCTGGCCCGGCCCCGGAAAGCGCGCGAGTGCGCCGGTAAATTCCTGCCAGTTCTTCGCACGGTTGATGTCGAGAAACGGAAATTGAAAGATGCCCGGTTCGGCAGCGGTCCAGCGTAGGGCGAACGCTTCCTTCTCGGCGGTCACCACCAACGGGCCGTGGCGCGTCACCCAATTCCGAATCTCAAGCGCGCCGCGGCCCTTGACCCGGATCATGTCAGTCTCAAGGTGGGCCTGTTCTAACTTGCCACGGAACATGTAGCGGCCACTTTCGCTGTCGATCCTCTCCTGGTATAGATCCTGGACATCGTAGTGCAAGTTGGTGACGCCCCAGGCGATTCTCTCGTTATGGCCTACGATCACGCCGGGTACTCCAGGCAAAGACACACCGCTCACATTCAGTCCGTCAGCCGATTTCAGGTGGATCATGTACCAGACACCCGGCATCGTATTCTCCAGATGCATGTCGTCCGCGAGCAGCGGCTTTCCGGAGGCGGTCAGGGCGCCCGACACCACCCACGCGTTCGAGCCGGGCTGGACCTCACCGCCCAAGCGTGCCGGGAACAGAAAATTTACCTTCGCGGCGTCCCCGGCGGACAGCATCGCGCGCTTCTGCAACTCATCCTTCCAGGACGTCGTAAGGCTGCGAAACATCTGCATACCAACCAGAATCGAATCCGGAATGGTCCAGGGACGCGGGCTGTACTGAAGAACGGTGAACTCCCAGGGCAGCTGCCCCGTATGGGTCCCGATGAACGCGTTTACTCCGCGCGTGTAGGCGGCGAATGCGGCGCGGTCTGCTGCGGGCATGGTGAGCGCGGCAGCTTCGGCGATCCGAGTAAGACGGAACCGGCGGGCCTCGCGATCGGACTCGATTCCGCTCGGTCCCAGAATCTCGGAGATCTCTCCTGCCGGCGCGCGCCGGAGAGTGTCCATCTGCCAGAGGCGGTCCTGAGCCGTTACGTAGCCCTGAACGAAGAACGCGTCCGCGCCGGTTGCGGCCGCGATGTGTGCCACGCCGAGCGAATCGCGGGATGCGGTGGCCTCGCGTTCCAGAAACGCCGGGACGGATCCGGAGAGGCTGGGCAATGGACGGTAGGCAATCCAGTATACGGCGCAAACCAAAGCTGCGGCCGCGACGGCGATCAAGGTGTTGACAACCTTCAGGATGCGGTTAAGGGAGATATCCTTCATCAGAGGCAATGACGGGCGTGGCGTTCGGGCGCGCAATGCGCGACACTTAACTTTAACCGTAGCATGAACGAATCTCATTACGGCTTGCGGTTCCTGCTGCTCGCCCTGATCGTTGGCGCCAACGCTTTCTTCGCCGCCGCCGAAGTTTCCCTGCTCACCGTGCGAAAGTCGCGGCTGCGCCAGTTGGCGAGCGAAGGGAATACCGGGGCGCTGGCCGCGATCGATCTGCTGGCAAAGCCGGAGCGTCTGCTCTCTGTGATACAGCTCGGTGTCACGCTCGCGAGTCTAGGCTTGGGATGGGCAGGGGAAGAAACTCTGTTCGAGCTCCTCATCGGGACATTCGGCGGTCTCATTCCCCCGGCGGGCGCGGGGCTGGTAAGGGGCGCCTGCTTCGTGTTTTCGTTCCTGGCCATGGCCTACGCGCACGTTGTGATCGGAGAAGTAGTGCCGAAGAACCTCGCGCTTGAGCGCTCGGACCGGCTCGCGGTAGTTGTGGCGCCATTGATCCTGATATTCGCGAAACTCTCGTCGCCTTTCGTCTTGTTTCTGGAACGTTCGAGCGAGATGATTTCGGCCGCCGTTGGCGTTTCCAGCAGCCACCAGAGCGGCGGCCACTCGGCTGAAGAACTGAAGTGGATAGTCAGTTCCAGCCATGGCGCGGGGCAACTCCCCAAGTTGCAGGAGGAGATGATTCACCAGGCGCTCGATTTGAACAACATCTCCGTTCGCGAAATCATGGTCCCCCGAAACGAGATCGTCTCGGTTCCGCTCGACGCATCGCTCGACCGGGTCCTGGCTGCCATGGTCGAGCACCGCCATTCACGCCTGCCCGTGTTCGACGGATCCACCGAGAATATCATCGGCGTTCTGCATTTTAAGGATCTGTTGCCAATTTGGCAGCAACGCCGGGTCGCGATTCGCACGCGTCGCGCCACTGCTGAGTTCCGGCTTTCCGGTCTCATACGCAAGCATTTGGTTGTACCGGAGACCAAGCCGCTCGCGCAAATGCTCGAGGAATTTCAGAAGGGCCGCTCGCACATGGCGATGGTCGTCGACGAGCACGGCACGATCGCGGGTCTGCTAACTGTCGAGGACGTTCTCGAGTATCTGGTGGGCGAAATTGAAGACGAATACGATGAGAAGACCGCGCGTGAAGTCTTGCCCGCTTCCATGAATGAGATCGACGGGGCGACCTCAATTCTCGATTTGGACGCCCGGTTCGGAGTGGATGTGCCGGCGGGCCCGGGCTTCGAAACCCTCGCGGGATTTCTGCTCTCGCGGCTTGGGTACATACCGAAGTGCGGTGAAACAGTTGTCGAGGGCGGATGGCGGTTCTCCATCCTTGAAATGGAAGGCAAGCGTATCGCGAGGGTTCGCATCGAACGGGACCAGCGCCCGGATCACCCGGAAAGCCGCCCGGCGTAACTCGTGTGTAAGATCGAGGCGGCGCGACCCCGGAACCAGCAGAGGCGACCGGCAGTTTGTCGCCGAGTGCCTCGACCTGCCCGTGGTCACGCAAGCGGTGACTCCGGATGAACTGGCATCAATTTTCGCGAGGCCACTACGCTTCACCTCAAGGCGAGGGATCTGGCTGCCCTCGGTTCCTGCGAAAACCCGATGATCGGCGCGACCATGGAACCTGACGCCGTAGCCTGATGACAAAGCTGCGAGTTCTCTCCGAACGCGAAGTTCTGAAGACCCTCGGTGGATTTGGCTGCAATAAATTCGCTCAGATAGGAGCCACATCAGGGTCCGTAGTGTTTTGGAAGGCGGCGGTCAACGGCAGGGTCCGACTGTTCCTAATCTAATCTAATTCTGACGTGATTGATCGCGTTACCCTTCATGCCAGATACCGCCAGGCGGCCCGACTCATTCCGGAGGACGGGCTTCGCGCCAAGTTCTTCACGGAGTGAGACTGCGAAGCCCGGAAGAGTTCGCTCGTCGCCAGACGCCGCCAGATCGCAGATTCCTGCGCGGAGCCGCGATCAAAAGAACTACGATGGGATTGTGCTCCATCGCCTCTCTCTCGCGCAAATGGCTGCGCTCGTCCGTGATCGCACGCTATCTCCAGTCGAACTCACGCAGGCTCATCTCGACCGGATCGGCGAAGTTAACCCTGCCCTGAACGCCTTCGTGCGTGTCGAAGCGGAATCGGCTCTCGCCGCGGCGAAAGCCGCCGAACAGGCAGTGGCAACGAATGGCGTGCCGCTTGGCCCACTTCATGGAGTGCCCGTCACCGTGAAGGATAGCTTCGACATCGCCGGCCTGCCCACGCTCTGCGGGAGCCGCTTCCGCCTGGAGCATCGCGCCGCGCGAGACTCCGCGGCGGCTGCGCGTTTCCGCACCGCCGGCGCGATCATCCTGGGCAAGACCAACTGTCCCGAATTCCTTTCCAACTACGAATCCGACAACTTTGTCACCGGGCGGACGAACAACCCCTGGAATCTCGACCACACCTCCGGCGGATCGAGCGGCGGCGAGGCGGCCGCCATCGCGGCCGGTTGTTCGGCGGGCGGCATCGGAAGCGACGGCGGGGGGTCCGTTCGCATTCCCGCGCATTTCTGCGGTATTGCAGGTCTCAAGCCCACTCCCGGGCGCGTTTCCGCGGCGGGCCATTTTCCGGAGATCTCGCACCCGGGCGGCCTTCTCGGCGTCGCCGGCCCCATGGCGCGCACCGTTGACGACCTGAAGATTCTGTTCGGCGCGCTTTCCGGCTACGACCCGGACGACCCGTTCTCGGCGCCCGTACCCCTTCGCGCTCCGTCTTTGGAAGGATTGCGAATCGGCCTCATGGAGCAGTTCTATAAAGTTCCGGTTCATCCTGAAATCCGCGAAACGGTGAGAAAAGCGGCGAGCGCGCTCGAACAACTTGGTTTCGCTATTGAGCCTTTCGAGCCCAAAGGTCTCGAACGCGCCCCCAACCTCTGGTGGTTTTTCTTCGGCCAACTGCCCGCCCGCTTCACCAGGCGCCTGATCGAAGGGCGGGAGCAGGACGCCCACTGGACGGGTACGGAGTTCATGGAGGGTGCGCTGAAAGAGGCCGAACCCACGGTCGAACAGTTGTTGACGAATCTCGCCGTGCGCGACAAGATGCGAGCCGCGTTCCTTAGGCAACTCGAGCGGTTCCCCGTCCTGCTTCTACCCCCTTGCGGCGTGACAGCGTTCCGTCATCGTGAGCGCCGCTGGCCCGTGGGTGAAAAATCCATCGGACTCTTCGAAGCTATGATGCCCGCCACGCCGTTCAACCTGCTGGGACTTCCCGGGCTTGCCATCCCCTACGGATTCTCAAGCGAAGGGTTGCCCATCGGCATCCAGCTCGCCGGAGCGCCCTATTCCGAGGAGTTGCTTCTTGAAGTTGGATCGCGCCTTGAAGCCGCGCGCGGACCGCTTGCTTGTCCGCCGGACCGCGCCGCATAACAGGGAGGACAGCCGGCGGATGGTCTTGCCGGCGGCCATGCCTGTGATAGCCTCCCAAGCGGCGAGTCCGTTTGCGCGGCTGACGGGCGATTGGGTGAGACCGGCGTCATTGCGTCTGCGCGGAGCAAGGTATCACCGAAATCGCCGGTTTCGAACTCTTTGGTCTGATCCGAGTTCTGATTGCCGCTTCGACAAAATTCCGGATCGACGCCAAAAAAGGCCGCGCTCTCCTGAGCAGGGCGCACTGGAAACGGATGGCGCAGTGGCTGGACTGACGGACCGGGAGTGCACCCGGCAGTTTCCTCATCGCCATCGCTCGAACCACTTCTTCCGGGCTCCGGGTTGAGCCTTCACATTCCTCTCGATTGCACCGCCGTCCAGTACAGCCCTGGGGTTGTTCAAAAACAGTGTCTGGGCTGTGTCAATGCCCCATTTCGTGCGTACGAATTCGAAAGCCTCGCGCAAGGATGTAGTGCGGTACTTCTGGTCGTGCGCGTCGCTCGCCACGAAGTGGGCGAATCCCTCTTCGATCAGCGACGCCGCGAACTTGCCGGCGTTCTTTCCCCAGGCGCCCAGCAACGAACCTGCCGTCACCTGAATCAGGCATCCCATCCCGACCCATGCGTGCAACTTCTCCGCGCGTCCGCGCAACAGCGCGTTACGCTCGGGATGCGTGATGATCGGAATCATTCCTGCGCCGAGCATCAACGCGAACGTGTCCGCGGTGGTGTTCGGGATCAGCAGGTCGCTGAATTCCACAAGAACGTACCGCCCCTGATTGATAGCGTATTTTGAGGGGTTCTCAAGCGCGTCGCGGATATTTTCGGTATGCAAATGAAAGTCGCAGCCGCGGTGGATTCGAGGCACGTCTCCCACGGCCGCCTGCACTTCGCGAATTCGCGCGCCGATCGCTTCTGGATCAAAGACGTATTCCTGATTTGAATGCGGCGTAGCGACGATATCGGTAGTGCCGTTCTCCGCCGCCATCCTCGCCATCGCGACGGATTGCTCAAGCGTGCGCGCTCCATCGTCCAGGCCGTACAAAATATGGCTGTGAATGTCTACCAAACTAGATGAACATCTCTTCGTCCTGCGTTACGTGTTGAACCGAAGGACGCTTTCCCTTGCCGTACACGGCCATGGCGGCGCGCAGCCCGGTCACGATTCCGTTTACCTCGCGTACCGGCTTCATCACCGTCTTCTCGATGGCCGCCGTCGTGTTCTGTACGCGCGCGGCCGTATCACCCACCACTCCATCGATGCGCGCAACCTGCACGGTCGCACGGTCCACGATATCGGTCAACAATTCGTCGATGCGCGCCGCCTGCTGTTTCGCCGTCTCGGCGATCTCGCGGGCCGTGCCGGCAATCTCAACGGCGGCGCTCGCCACTTCCACCGCCCGGTCGCCGATCTGTTCCATCTTGGGGCGATTCTCGGCAAGCAGCTGTTTAGCGGAGCCGACCAGCGGTTCGGCGTTCTCGGCGAATGCGGCGAGCTTAACCTGCGATTCTTTCACAGCCCGGAAGATCCCGAAAACCAGAAACGTCTGAACCAGGATCGAAATACCGGCGATCACAACGGCCGCCGTGATGACGTACATGAACGATAGGTCCATAATTTGCGAAAACCGTCCTGATTCTTAGGTTGTGGAGGCCTGTCCCTCCGACACGACATCCTTGTACGCCTGCCGTCCGGCCGCAACCGCTTCGGACAGCTTATCCTTCTGCTGGCCTAAAGCTTCTTTTCCGCGCTCCACGATGCCCGCCGCGGATTCGCGCAGCGTCTCGCTGCGGCGCATTACGAAATCCTTCCCTTCGTCGGCCTTTGAGAGCAGTAATTCACGCGTCTCCTCACCGGATTTCGGGGCGAAAAGCATGCCGAGTGCGACGCCGAGGCCCAAGCCGAGACAGAAGAAAGAGAGTTTGTTGTCGTCCATGGTTGTTATCTCCTAAACAGGAAAGCGGATTCCATTTCAGTATAACCTCGGTTCCGCCGCCGATGCTCACGGCACCGCGGGTGGCGCGTATACTCGTATTCATGACACAACGCCCAGTTCGCCGGTTGAATGCCGCGGGGCTGTTCGAGTACGCCGTAAGGTTGCTTGGCGGGCGAGCGCATTCGAGCGGGGAACTCAGGCGGAAAATGACCTTAAAGGCGGAGACAGCGGCCGACATCGATCCGGTAATCGCCCGGCTCAAGGACCTCGGCTATCTCGACGATAAGCGTTTCGCCGAAAGCTTCGCCTCGGCTCGAAAAGAGAACCAGGGGTTTGGCCAAACGCGGGTGATCCGCGACCTGCGGCAGCGGCTCGTCGCGCCCACCGTTGCCGGACGCGCCGTCCAGCGCGTCTACAGCGAAGCGGACGAGGTGGCAATGATTGACGCCTACATCCGGAGGAAGTATCGCAAGGCAGCATCCGATGTGCTTTTTCAGGCCCCGAAGGATCTGGCGTCGGCGTATCGCAGACTGATCAACGCCGGCTTTGACTCAACCAAGGCGATCCGTGCGCTGAAGAAGTTCGCGGCCGACCCCGATCTGCTCGACCGGTTTGAACCTCCCACCGAAGAACCCGCGGACGAATAAGCGCGTGCCGGACACCGGGAGGCGCTAGAGGACCTTCAAATCCGCCAACGACCCCGCGCCGGCGGTGGCGGCCTCCGCCACTGCGTCCGCCCAACCTTCAGGCAGGTCGCCCGCGTCCTCACGCAGATAGCGCCAGTGCGGCTTCCTGATCGTCGTAAGCAACTCCTGCCGGCTCTTGATGCGCATGGGCTGTCCGCGGTAAAGCTTTCCCATCTTTGCCATCAGCCACTCGGGCATGGCGCTCGCGAACATCAGCAGAGGCCAGGTGAAGTTCGGGCCATTCATCTTCCGCAGCTTCCAAATCCAGGCGCCCAGAGCGCCCACCCTCCAGGCCGACGGTCCCCACCAACTGCGCAGTGCCGGCTTCAAGCTCATTTTCCAGCACTTCATCATGATTTGCCATTGCAGCGGCGTCATCTCACGGCTCTCGCTTACGCCCTGTTTCTTGCCCATGCGCGTGTCTTCGAGCGGCGTGAAGATGGAGGGTACGAAGAAGGCGAACAACCCGCGCCGCTCCACTTCATATAGAAAATCAAGAGTTGCGCGGCAGTCGTCGCCGGTCTCACCGGGGTTGCCTATCATCAGCGTCATAACCGGGAACCAGTTATTGCGGTTCAGGATCGTGAGTCCCTGCATCAACACGCTCGGCCACTCTTCGATCGGGAAGGGAACTCCCTTGCCGGGCATAATCTTCCGTGCCATGTTTACGGATCCCGTCTCCATTCCGATCAATGGCGACAAAATCCGGCCCTCACGATGGGAGCTCACCGAAGGCAATTTCACGGGACTCTTGTCCAGCAGTACCGCCGAGAGATCCTCGATCAACTTTGGATCGACCACGGCTGGGGCCATCGTCGAGTGGCTCAGGAGGTGATTCTCAACGCCAGGAGTCTCGACGACGGAGCGGTACAAATCCACCAGCGCCTCCCGATTTGGGAAGTAGAACGGCGTCTCCGTTTGAACCTGCCCCCAGATGAACATGTCCTCAGTGGCAAGAGAAATTTGCCTGTTGCCTTCGCGCACGTTCGCGCGAACGGCGTCCATGATCCTATCTTTCGGGAAATCGATCTGTGGATTCAGGTCCGGCAGGCAGAACTGACAGCGGCGTCCGCAGCCTGTTGTCATCTCGACGACGCCAAACGTCGTGCGTTTCGCCGGAGTCAGAAGAGCGGCCCGTTCCTTCGGATGCGCAACCTCGACGAAGCGAGGCAAACGCTCTCCGCGAAGGGCTTTCGCCACCAACGCCAGCACATCCTCGCTCTCGCTACGCCCATCTACCACGCAATCCACGCCCAATTCGTCGTAGCTATCGGTCCGCGAGATCTGCCAGCCGCCCGAGCCCCCCACCATTACCTGAAACGCCCGGCGGTGAACGTTTTCCTTGAGCAGGGCAAACAGCTTCTTCGCGTAGAAAGAATTGATCGGCTCACGCGAAGATCCGAAGATCGATGCGTACACTCCGGCGGCAAAGGTCACGCCCAGCGGGTTGTGCGTGGACACGCCCACGAGTCGCGTGCGTGGCCCAATGAACCGCGGCAAGTCGTCCGGGTAGCAGCACACGATATCGTCAGGCGCGAAGCGCCGCAGAAGTGAGGACTCCACCAATCTAACCCCCGCGGGCATGTATCGCGCCGAACCGTCGCCGTTGCGCTCCACTTCGCGCCACTTCGGATACTTCTGGTCGATTACCTTTGTCATCCTCACCGGCATCGATGCCAGCGCCATCTGGATGAAATATCCCGCATGATCAATCGTCTCCGTCAACGGAGCCGTCAAGACTATCGGTCTTCCGCCGTCCGCCATGTCTGCCTCCTTGTACTGAGGAGCATTTTACCGCCTCACGGAAGGCGCCTGTCCCGGCCCCATTCAACCTCCTGTAACAATGCGCTACTATCCTTCATAGATGGAGGGTCGCGATGCATAAAACGGCATTGAGAACGTGGGTTGCTTTTCTGGTCTTGGCATGGGTGTGCCCCGCGCAGTTCGAAACAGCGGTCGTGCTCGGCACGGTACGCGACTCGAGCGACAGTCCCGCGCCTGGCGCGGCCGTCACCCTCACCAGCATCGAGACGGGGATCAAGTCCGCCACCAAAAGCGACCAGACAGGCAGCTATCAGTTCCTGAACGTGAGGATCGGAACGTATCGCGTGAGCGCGGAACTGGCGGGTTTTGCGACCGCGGCTGTGGACAGCTTCGCGGTGCGCGTGAACGCACGGCAGCGCGTCGACCTGGTTCTGAAAGTCGGCGCCGTGAGTGAGACCGTGCAGGTGACTGATGCCGTCAAAGCGCTCGAAACCGATTCGAGCGACCGCGGCCAGGTGATCGGCAGCAAACAAATTGTCGAGCTACCATTGAACGGGCGCAACTATTCGGAACTTGCCCTGCTCACAGCGGGCGTGCGCCGGTCCGCCTACGCCTTCGCCAATCCTCCCCGCGAGGGGTCGTTCAACGCTAACGGGCAGCGCAGCACGTTCAACAACTTCCTCCTGGATGGCGTTGACAACAACGCCTACGGCACGAGCAATCAGGGGTTCTCTAATCAGGTGGTGCAGGCGTCGCCGGACACCGTCGCGGAGTTCAAGGTTGTTACGAATAACATGAGCGCCGAGTATGGCCGTACCTCCGGCGCCGTCATCAATGCCTCAATGAAGAGCGGCACGAACGAATTCCATGGCAGTGCGTGGGAGTTCGTACGGAACACGAGGCTCAATGCCGTCGGTTATTTCAAGCCGGTCGGCAACGTTAAGCCGGTTCTCCAGCGAAACCAGTTCGGTTTTACATTCGGCGGGCCAATCGCGAAGAACCGCGCGTTCTTCTTCACGGATTACGAGGGGTTCCGGGAACTCCAGAAGTTCCCCTCGTTTTCAAGCATTCCAACCTTGAACGATCGTCTCGGAATTTTCGACAAACCCGTGCGCAACGCGATCACCGGAGAAGTCTTCCCGGCCAACACGCCGATTCCGCCGGCGCGCATCACGCCGTTCGCGCGAACCGTGCTGGCGAGTCTGCCCACGCCCACCAGCCTTGCCCGGGCCAACAATTTCAATCTACTGCGCCGCGATAAGCACAACAACGACAAAATGAATGTGAAGCTTGACGGGCAGGTCAATAGCCGCATGTCGGCATTTGTGCGGCTGAGCCATCGGAAGAGCAACATCTTCCAGCAACCGGATATTCCAGGCCCTTCGGGCGGCGGTGGAAACGGCTTCGTTCGTTCGCTGAATCAGCAGCTTGCCTTGGGTTTCACTTACACGGTAACGCCCGCGTCCTTGCTTGAAATCCGCATGGGAATCTCGAAGACGCGCGCAGGCAAGGAGCCGTTCGGTTTGGGGGGCCCGAGTATGCAGGCTTTGTTCGGCATCCCCGGGCTCTCGGAAGATCCGCGACTGAGCGGCGGATTGACGAATCAGAATATCAACGGCTACACCGGCCTCGGCCGGCAAGCGACCAATCCGCAGTGGCAGCACCCGTTTCTATACAATCCTCGCGTGAATTATTCGCGGGTCATGGGAAAGCATTCGCTCAAGGCGGGCTACGAATACCAGCGCATTCACACGGAGGTGCAGGACGTGAACCCCCTCTATGGTTTCGACAGTTACGACGGCCAGTTCAGCCGCCCCGCAGGCGGAGCTGCCGACAACGCCACCTACAACCTGGCCGACTTCATGTTCGGACAGCGCGCCAGCTACTCCCTGGTGAATTTTTTCGTCGCGCAGTACCGCCAAGTGATGAACTTCGGCTACGTCCAGGACGATTTCAAGTTGAACTCGAAGCTGACGCTAAACCTCGGCGCGCGCTACGAATATGCCACACCGCAGTGGGAGAGCGGCCTCAAGCTGAGCAACTTCGATCCTTCCACGAACAAGCTGATTCCGGCGGCGAAAGGTTCGATCTCGAACCGCGCTCAGGTCAATCCGGACCGGAACAATTTCGCGCCGCGTGTGGGTTTCGCCTACTCATTGAACGCGAAGACCGTGGTGCGCGGCGGTTACGGCATCAGTTATGTCCACTTCAACCGGGCGGGCGGCGGGAACCTTCTGGCGATCAACGGGCCGCAGGTGGTGATCGCGGCAATCTCCCAGACGGCCGGTCAAGCTGGATTCCGTCCGACAGAACAGGGGTATCCGGCGGGTCTGACGGACCCCGCGCGGTTCGATCCGATCCGGTCGAACATTTCCTACATGCCGCGTGACACCCGGACCGGCTACGTGCAGAACTGGTTTCTCTCCGTTCAACGCGAAGTGGCGAAGAATACGGTGGTCGATCTAGCCTACGTGGGCAATCGCAGTAACAAACTGCTTCTGTTCGCCGACTTCAACCAGGCACGCCCGAACGCACCCACCGAGGACACCGCCCTGCAACTCCGCCGCCCGAACCAGAGCTTCGGACCGATCACGCTCGCGGCCAACTACGGCTGGGCGAACTACAACGCGCTCCAAGTCAAGGTAGAGCGGCGTTACGCGGACGGATTTTTCGTGCTGAACTCGTTTACTTACTCGAAGGGCCTGGACAACGTGGGGCAGGCGCTCGAAGACCAAAACAGCAGCAATGGCGCGAGCGTGCAGAATTTCTACAACCTTGCCGCGGAGAAGGGTCCGTCCGGCTACGACCAGACGTTCAACAATACGACGAGTCTGGTGTGGCAGGTGCCGATCGGGAAGAATCGGAGGTTTGCGGCAGGCATGCCCGCCGTACTTGATGGCGTGATCGGAGGCTGGCAGATCAGCGCCATCCACAATATGTGGAGCGGCGAGCCGATCAACCTGCGCTACAGTCCGGCCGCGGCGTCTCAGGTTTCAAACATTGCGTCTGACTGGCGCGGCGCCATTTGGTACAGGCCGAATGTGAACGGGCCCGCGGTGACTTCGTCGCAGAGCCGCACGATTGACAATTACCTGAATGCCGCGACGGTCACGGTGCCCACGGACCGCAGCCAGCCTTTTGGCAACGCTGGGCGAAACGTCGCCCGCAGCCACGCGCTCTATCAGGCCGACATGGGCGTGCAAAAGGACTTCCATGTTCCCCGGGAAAATACCTACGTGCAATTTCGCGCGGAGTTCTTCAATTTGCTTAATAAATCGAACTTCCGGCCGGCGAATCCGAACCGCTCGAACCCCGCCTTCGGCACGATACGCGGCACATTCCCGGCAAGGCAGATTCAGTTTGCTTTGAAGGTCGTGTTCTGACAGGGGCGCCTTCGGGTGCGCGGATTTTCGACCTACTGCTCGTGTGCGAGCCATTCCTCGAAAGGCCAGGACACAACTTATATTGGTAAAGCCTCTTTCGCGGAATTGTTCTTCCATGTGCGCACTTCTCCGTCCACAGCAGATCGTGAGCGCGGCATTCTTGTTTCGACTGTCGAGAAGGAGTGCCTGTGCTCGTTCATCGGCGTCTGGCAGGCTGTACCCGATGACTATGATCGCATCAGCATTTGCCAGCGATTCTTCCGTTTGTTTCCAGAGGCCGTCCCAGAATGGTTCCCATTCCCTGCCAAAACTGGTTTCGTGATAGAAAGTCTTGTTCAGCGAGGGCATGATCAGTCCCTGGACGAGCGCTGCGTTGTCGATGTTGCGGCACGATGGATCCTTAAACTCATTGTATTGCAGGTATTCCAAGTCCGGCTGGAAGAAGAGTACCGGGTGGTTTAGCGTCCGTTATTTGGAAGCCATATCCGCCGTTGATCTCCCATCGGCCCGTGGTACGCAATGATCGTTCAATCCCCAAGTCGTAGTTGAAGGTGATGACGGTGTCGCCGCTGCTAGTGTCTAGTTGCATTAGTTCTGGTACTACTGTATGTTGAGTCATGCGCCGAAAGTCCGCGAAATTTCAGCTCAGCGACGAAGAGATGAAGACCTTAGAGGGATGGACCCGCCAAGGCAAGACGGAGCACCGTTT
>SXGS01095375.1_pt1 | contig 15531 bp, 17 predicted proteins | sample 3174681 | NCBI WGS metagenome assembly SXGS01 (sample SAMN11356861, study PRJNA531348) | freshwater metagenome | isolation source: freshwater sample F1-80 | place: China: Fuxian Lake, Yuxi | collected 2017-12-25 | reverse complement strand
AGCACTTACAGAGCACATGAAAATGGACAGAATAATTTTAATGTTGAATATGCAACGAGATATGGAAAAGCATACGGAGTAAGTGCTTCTTGGTTATTGCTAGGTGAGAGTAGTGAAGGGGAATTAATTACTAAAAGACAAGCAGTAAAAAATAATATGAGGGGATGTTCATTAAAGACATGTCCGGATCGCATACAAGCGTATGTTCTATTGCTTAAGGATGAGCCGCAGAATACTTCTTATGTCGGAAAACTACTTGATTGTGTTCAAAATTATTATGATTTTATTCAAGGAAGAAAATAACCTTTAAAAATAAAGATTGTTTATTTTGTAGAATGCCTCACTACTGTCCGGTTGAGCGGATAGCTTAGGTTTGTAAAGCCATTATGAACAATAATCTACGACCAAATTTTCTTGGTGTCGATTTGAATTCCATTACGTAATTTTCGGGTAGTTTTTCCTGAATTATTGATCAGGGAGAGCTGCCGTGAATCTTGGCAGAACGTTGTTTTCACAAATTATGGATTTTGTGCCGTGGACAAGCTTTGATCGGATAGTGAAACGCTACAATGGCGACGTAGGTGTTCGTAGCCTTCGATGCAGCGAGCAATTTCGTATTATGGCCTTTGCTCAAATGACTTATCGTGAGAGCTTGCGAGATATAGAAGCATGCCTTGGAGCCCAGCCAACAAAGCTTTATGGGATGGGACTATGTAAGCCTGTAGCCAAATCTACGTTGGCTGACGCAAATGAACGTCGCGACTGGCGTATATGGGCTGATGTGGCAGCTATTTTAATACGGAGGGCTCGTAAGCTTTACGTAAATGATGATATCGGACTAGATCTTGAAAACACTGTCTATGCACTCGACAGCACGACAATTGATTTATGCTTATCACTATTTCCATGGGCTGATTTTCGCTCAACGAAAGCAGCCGTTAAGATGCATACTCTTCTCGACTTACGCGGCCAGATTCCCAGTTTTATCCATGTTTCTGATGGAAAAATGACTGATGCGAAAGCGCTGGATTTAATCGGTATAGAAGCTGGCGCTATTTATGTGATGGATCGCAACTACATCGATTTTTCCAGACTGTATACTTTACACCAAGCCGGAGCATTCTTCGTTACACGTGCAAAAACAAATATGAATTATCGTCGTGTTAGCTCGCGTTCTGTCGATAAGACATCAGGACTTTGTTCTGATCAGAGTATTATGCTCGATGGCTTTTATGCGCGTCAGGACTACAGTGAACATTTGAGACGTATTAACTTTTGTGATCCAGAAACGAAAAAGAAACTCATATTCCTAACAAACAATTTTACGCTACCAGCTTTGACAATCTCAAAGCTTTATAAGCAAAGATGGCACGTTGAATTATTCTTCAAATGGATAAAACAGAATTTACGTATACGTCATTTTTTTGGTAATTCAGAGAACGCTGTTAAGACGCAAATCTGGACCGCCGTATGTGTCTATGTCCTCGCTGCGATCATAAAAAAGGAACTCTCTTTGAAAGTGTCGCTCTACACTTTTCTACAAATTTTGTCCGTCCACTCATTTGAAAAAGCCTCAATTTTACAGGCACTTGAGGGAGCAGACGACAGTAAAGATGAAGAGACTATTTACAACCAGTTGAATCTATTCGATTCCTAGTCGGACAGTAGTGGAGCACAATGATTTCGCCTTAAGCTGCGATAGGGAAAAGAAAGGAAAATACCAAAGAAATATCGCATGCCTAACCAATATAAATTTTATATGGCAATTGAAATTGGGTTTATTTTTTATCTAAAGAATAAATTCGGTCTATTAAATAAGGCAATTAATCAGTAATTGACTCGTCCGCGACAAGTTATGCAAATAAAATCTCCAAAATTCAAATTTCAAGAAGAAACCGTAGAAAAATCCTAAAACAATTCTCTCTATCAACCTAATCATAAAATAAAGTAATCAAATTTTGGGATCCGGGTTGATTTTATTATCACGGCCTTCTTGTAAAATCATGCGCCCTGTAGAGGATGCGCGCCTAAAGACGCAAGCGGTTTGATAATCTGCATCATGATACCATGACAGAGCCGTCGTGCGATCAGGAAATTCTAAGATAACCAGTCTTTCGAAAAACTCCGGCCCTTCAACTGTTGTAACCGCATCTCCACGCGTTAAAAACTTTCCTCCATAGCGGGCAACCGTTGCTGGAGTCAAAGCTGTATAATTTTTATAATTCTCAGCATCATGAATCGTCATCGTACAAATAAAATATGCCGCCACGACGCGCCCCCAAAGATGTATAGTGAAATAAGACAAAGCCAACAAATTTCTTGGGAAATCTTATGGCTAAAAAACGAAAATTTATCAACGGATGAACCATTTGTAAGGATATCGACTTTTGTTAAAATCTTGATCGCTGAATACTAGTTCCCTAAAATTTTACCATTGAACTCTAAAATGTAATAAAAATGCTTCTTTTGTCTCCAAAGAAAAAAATTGAGTGTCAACACTTCAAATATTTGTGGTTAGGACAAAATTAAAATAGGCATAAGGCCTGCTAATGAATAAAATAATTTTAAATAGCTGAAACTTTAATGTTGGCGATAATATTAGGCATAAAATGCACGGATCAGAATTTTTCAATATCTTATTATTACTTCTTACAGCCGCGTTGGTCCTATCCCTAATTGCTAAGCGTTTTAATCTCCCTCCCGCAATTATTTTCATCCTGGGCGGGGCGGCGCTTGCACTTACGCCAAACGCCCCTACGCTTCACATAGAGCCCGAATTGGTTCTCACACTCTTCCTACCGCCTTTATTACAAGCCAGCGCTTACTTTATTGTCTGGCGTGAATTTAAAGAAAACATCCGACCAATCATGCTTCTAGCGATTGGGGCGGTATTTTTCACAACCCTTATTGTTGGGCTGACGGCGCATGCACTTATACCAAACATGCCGCTTTCAGCCGCCTTTTGCCTAGGCGCTATCGTCTCTCCTCCCGATGCCGTCGCAGCCAAAGCTCTGCTCGAGGGACTGCGCGTTCCAAGACGGCTTGTCACTATTTTGGAAGGAGAAAGTCTTGTTAATGACGCTTCCGGCCTCATGCTTTACCGCTTAGCGTCAGCAGCAACGCTGACAGGCCTTTTTAACTGGTCTGAGGCCGTTTTAATGTTTGGCCAACTGACTTTCGGCGGCATTATCATTGGCGCAATCGCTGGATTGCTAACCTATGCGCTCATTACTAAATTAAGAGAGCCCCAGCTTACAATCCTTGCAAGCTTTCTATTGCCCTGGGGCACTTATTTTTTTGCAGAGAGATTTGAAGCCTCCGGTGTGCTCGCTGTTGTGACGGCAAGCATCATACTTGGTAAAAGCCAACATGAATTATTGGACGCCCAAAGTCGTTTAGAAATGCGAGCGATTTGGAAATCTGCAACCTTTTTTTATGGAAGCGACAATTTTTATCCTAATCGGTATGGCGCTACGAAGCGTCATTCATGCCGCTGGCGGCATTGATGCTATTTTTTCTAAAACGATCCCATTGGCCTTTATTGTAACGCTATCTGCAATAGCAGCCAGATTTTTATGGGTATTTATCGCTATATACTTACCAAGGACGATCCTTTCTAATTTTTATGTAGAGATTGCGCATTATCCTATCTCAGTTCCGATTATTATCAGCTGGGCCGGCATGAGAGGCGTTGTCAGCCTGGCTATTGCGCTAGCATTGCCAATAAATTTTCCACAAAGAGATTTTATTATTATTACAGCCTTTATGGTCACTTCAGTTACTGTTATCCTCCAAGGCGGCACTCTAACAAAACTCATCAAGTGGATGAATTTTGATCAAGCTATGGCCTTGGAAAACAAATTTATTGACGAGCATCATGCACGTGAAAAAATATATGAAGCCTCATATATCTTTATATCATCAAATACAAATGATACGGAGAATGAATTCCTTCTTTATCTACTCAACGAGCATCAACGTCGACTAACCGCCTATCAAAGGCTACAAACTGAAGGAGCTGCTTTATCAGAAAAGAGAAGCGAATATTTTACTGTCGCCCTTAAAGCTATTTCAATAGCACGAAAAAAACTTGTCCAGCTTCATCGATCTGGCCAAATACATGATAAAACACTCAACATAATTGGCAATGAACTTGATTTGGAAGAGTCGAGACTTCTCCACCTTGCTCAAGACGTTAAAAAACCATCACATAGCTAATATGCGTAGCTTAAACCAAAATTTATTAAATCTTTCGTCTTTTCTCGCATTATAGAAAAGGCGACCAAATAGCCAAGACAACGCCCAGGTTTATCAGCTGACAGTTTCCATACAAGATATACTCTTTTCCAACCAATTAATTAAATAAATGACGCAGGACCGCAGATGATGATAGAAGAATCTGACAAATTAAAAGGGCAAGAAAAGACAGATGGCCCCTAAGATAGCACAAGTAGCTGAAAATTTAGGATTAAACCTAACACAGCGTCATATCTTTCTTTGCGTTAAATCCAGCCCTCAGTCCTGCTGCGATAGCGCGCTTGCCCTTCAATCATGGGAATATCTTAAAGCAAAACTTAAAGAACTAAAATTAAGCGAGAGGGGCGGTATCCAACGCACAAAGGCCGATTGTCTCAGGATCTGCGATAGCGGCCCAATCTGCGTTATCTATCCAGAAGGCGTCTGGTATCGTAACTGCACGCCAACAAATTTGGATCTGATCATTACAAATCATCTCATTGGCGGAGACATTATTGAGGAGCTAAAAATTGCTGGCCCAATTTTTTCTCAGCCAAATAACGAGTCATCAAAATAAATGCCAAGCCGACTAAAATTATTCTATAGCGCCTATCTTAAATTTGCGCAGGATGATGGTTGGGCAATTGCTAGCCATATTACGCTTACGGCGCTGACTTCTCTCTTCCCATTCCTAATCTTCCTTACTGCATTATCAGGGTTCTTGGGCAATTCTGAAGTAGCTGATACAGCTGCAGCTCTTTTATTTGGCGATTGGCCGCGTGAAATTTTCGAGCCGCTTTCACGAGAAATCCATACTGTTCTAACCCAACCTCATAGTGGTCTCCTCACAACAGGCGCCGTTCTCTCTCTATATTTTTCATCGAGTTCTGTTCTTGCCGTTAGAACAGGGCTGAACCGCGCCTATAATATAATAGATGCGCGCGCATGGTGGATTTTACGCTTGGAAGCAATAGTTTATGTTATAATCGCTGGTCTTGTCTTGCTACTTATCGCTTTCTTACTGTTAATCACACCCTTCTCATACTTATGGCAAGAGAAATTAAGTCACGCCTCTTTCTTCCCTACACCGTTTCTGCGTTTTTCTTTACATTATAGCTTTGCTATTAGCCTCCTTGGAATAGGAATTTTTTTAACGCAACTCTTGCTACCTGCTCAACGACAAAGCGTTACAAAAATCACCCCCGGCGTTGTGCTAATTTTTTTGAGCTGGCTCATATTTGGAAAAGTATTTGCTGTTTATTTAACAAATTTCTCGAGTAATTATATTGCAACCTACGCAGGCCTTGCATCTATTATGATTATTATTGGCTTCCTTTATACCCTTACGGTTCTTTTTGTTTATTTTTCTGAGATCAATCAAATTCTTAGCCAGACTCAGCTTGAATTGCCTCGTGAACAATAGCTTTAAATCAAGTTGCTTCTTTATTTGTCGTAAATTTCAATATTTTTATTGGGGACCTTCAAACACATAAAAGAGCCATCGCAATTATCTTATCGACTAGACGAGATAAGTTAGTTAAATTTCTGTCAAACACGATAGGGAGCTCCGCCTTTGTATAAAACATTCTTTGCCGCCTGCGCAGGCGCCGCCCTTTTCATTTCTGTGCTTGGCGCTAAAGCCTGTACCCGCATTCTATACGAAACTGGCGAAAAGAGCTTTATAGTTGGTCGAACGATGGACTGGGCTGAAGATCCTCATTCTGATCTTTGGCTTTTTCCTAAAGGCATGATGCGCGACGGCGGCATTGGTAAAGGCTCAATTAACTGGACATCTAAGCATAGTTCTGTGATCAGCTCATTCTACAATGTCGCAACTGTAGATGGCATGAATGATAATGGTCTTGTCGCTAACGTTCTCTACCTTGTTGAGGCGGATTATGGCGACCAAGCGACATCAAAAAAAGCGAAGATTTCAATCGGCGCTTGGGCACAATATGTATTAGATAATTTTGCAACCGTTGATGAGGCTGTATCTGGCCTCCAAAAAGAACCCTTCGTCATTATCGCACCTACTCTGCCAAATGGCGCTAAGGCCTCAGGTCATCTCGCCCTATCAGATGCTAACGGCGACAGCGCGATCTTTGAATATCTAAAGGGAAAACTTATTATTCACCACGGCCCTCAATATCGTGTAATGACCAACTCACCAAGCTACGACGAGCAACTTGCAATAGAAACTTATTGGAAGGATGTTGGCGGACTTAAATTCTTACCGGGAACGGCCCGCTCAGCGGACCGTTTTGCGCGCATCAGTTGGAATTTGAACGCTGCTCCAAAAGAAAAAGATCCACGTCTTGCAACCGCAACAGCTTTCTCGCTTATTCGGGCTATTTCCGTGCCACTGGGGATAGCAGATCCAGAAAGACCCAATATTGCTTCTACTGTATGGCGCACGGTTTCCGACTCAACCGAGAAGCTTTACTATTTTGAGTCCTCTTATAATCCAGCAATCTTTTGGATAAATATAGCAAAGCTTATTTCAGTTTCCTCCGGCAAAGCGCTAAAGTTAGATCTATCAAAAAGACCTATGCTTTCTGGAGAAGTTTCGGATAAATTCACCCCCGCCGAGCCCTTTAAATTTATTGCGCCCTAACAGAAATAAAATGAACGGGTCCCAGGTCAAGGTATTCTGCTTTTGTCAATTTTCTCGTGGGTTACTTTATTTATTTAATCTTTAGATAAGAAGGATAATTAACTTTTTATATTTTTGTAAAAAGACGAATGGCGCCAACAGTCTCGCGCGTTTTTTCAGTTTTCCAAGGATCAATTATTTGTAAATCTGCCGATATTTGAATCCAAGGGGTTATTGCATAATTATAGAAACACTCAACGCCGCCTTCGCTGCGTCGGTAGACTTTAAGATTTTCTAATCCATCAATTAACGATTGGCTCAATCCATAATGATAGTAGCCAATGCCCCATTTATCATGCTCTCGCCCCTCAAAAAGATTATTGCCTGCTAAACCTGTTAAGAGGCTCCATTTAACTGGATTTGGATTTCCATCTGATATTGAGACATTGGTAAAAAGCCCCCAGCCGACAGATGGATCTTTCTCGCTCTGCATTAAGTATTGCTGAACGGCATAACCCGCAAACCAGAAACCTTTTTTTGTAATTGGCAATCCATGAGTTAGGCGCGCTCTAGCGCCATCCATATCGTCTAAATCAAAACCTCGCGCATCACTGTAAGCAGCCCTGATCGTATGATAACCCTGAAGATCAGCCACTTTAATTGGCAATGTATATCCAGCTGTTAAAGCCACGCCTCTTTCGAAGGGATGCTGAATAACTCTTGGATCTTCGGCGTTTCTCGGATCCGCAACGGCAATCATAAATTTTCCGATATTTGTCTTGAGATTAACAAGCGTTCCCAAGGTGTACGTCGGCGAAACAATAACCCGATCAGCTAAAGTTCCTGGTGCAGTGATACCGATACCTGTCTTAGGGACGGCAAAAGCGCGGTTAAGAAATGTTTCCCAACCACCCCCGCCTAAAATCGGCGTTTCAGCCGCAAGCGTCATCATATTGACCTTGCCGGCGCTGATGGACAAATTGTCATCAATATTTTGGGTTACAAATAATGTAAGCGTATTATGATAATAATTAGGTTGAACGAATGCCTGGATCGCGCTTACAGGCAAAAGCGTTCCTGTTATGTTGTTTACGGTATTGCCTGTATATTGCTCGAATTGACTTGTTAAATGGAACCCTCTCCACAACCCAAGTTTTTCAGAATCTAATCGTAAGAAGGCGTCAAGCTTGCCACCACAAAATCCGCCCTTTGGCGGACTACCCGACATAATCCCTTGACAGATTTGCGTGACCCAAAGATCAGGCTGCACACCATATGTTTTTAGCTGATCTTTTGGTCCATTTGGCGTATCTGCGAGAGAAGATTGCTGTGCAAGAAGCGCGATTGAATCATCAGCAAAGGCATGATTAGACATGCCCAATACGACACATAAATTGGCAAGGAATATAATCTCGGTTAATTTGACCGCAAAAGAATTCCCAAGTTTCCTACTTATCAAGTCGGTTCCATTCTTTCTACTAGTGAAAATTAAATGAAAGCCGAGCTATCTCATAGGGTGCAACGAGTGCAAATTTAAGAAAAAAGTGATGTGTAACATATTTGCAACAGGAAATAAGTGAGACAAATTCGAAAATAAATTATACCATTTTCAGCACTTACCGAACGAAATTAGGACAAAATCCATCCTGACGCTTAGGTCAGCGTAAAACTAAAAATAATCCAGACTGGAGGCTTAAGGGAAAAAAATGATCAAGAACTTTTAAGCTTTCTTGAGAAATTCGGTCCTCAACACGAGATCTTTGATCTTTTCCGCGCGACATTCTATTTCAGCAGGATCTACTGTGAGCCGAATATTCTTAATTAGAGTCCCACGCTTTAGAACTGAGGACGTGCCCTTTACTTTTAGGTCTTTGATCAGCGTTACTGAGTCGCCATCCTTCAGTTCTGTTCCATTACTATCTTTTACGATCTCGCTCATTTTCCTGCCTTAATATCCGCCTTACACTCACTAGACACTTTTTAGCTTCATATGACTCAAAACCGACGATAAACGCAGCATGATGATAGAGACTATAGTCTAGGTTCAAATCCAAGGTACTATGTCTAGCGCCTTAGGCGATTATCATGCTTGAAGCCAAGTGCAATATAGAAATGGACGATTTTGCGCCGTCTACAGAAAATAACACTCTATTTTTAAAATGCAAAATGAATTTGCGCTCTAAAACAGATGCAACTGCTCCAGACAGCGCAAACTTCCAATCGCCTTGTCGTATCACGAAAACTCTTAGCCCTCCGCTTAGAGCTTTGGCATTGATACCAAGGCGAACATTTAACGATAGGTATTCGCAAGATCCGCGATTTCTTCGCTGACATTGACTGTTGCGCTAGCATTGGGCTGTTTCACACAGCGGCGCTTAAGCTTATGATATTCATTCCATAACCTATTGGCTTCAGACTCACCATCAATATCTGATACGCTACTATAGATCGAGTTAACTTCATTTTGGGAGTATTGTGCGGCTTCTTGGCAGCTGATTGTTAAGGTCGCAGCACTAGATGCTGAGATGGGCGCAAGAGTAATCATCATTAGACTTAGGAATAACGGACGTCTCATTATTAATCCTCCCTAGAATTCATCAATCTAGATTATCAGAAATAACTCAATTTCCAAAATTTAACCTAGATTTATGATTTCTGTTGGATTTTTGATAACGTTGGGCCCACTAAGTTTGGGCTTTTATAAGCATAAAGAGAACAGAGAGATTTACGTGGAAAGATTAGACTTTAAAAAAAGAAATATCTGAATTAGCATCCTTCCTCACGACATAAGCAAGCGATTAATATCTATGTATCATTTGAGGCTCCTATTTCCCATTTCAATTCTATTTTATTTCAATGTATCAACCTTGAGCGCAATGTCATTTGGTGAGTTTTTAAATATTAAATCGTCGACATTTTATCAAACATCGATGGATAAAAAAGATCAAAATTGGCGTTTTGTGTCGAGCGATGATTTTTCGAAAATTTATCTAAAAGAAGATTCAAAAAAAATAAATGAGGACATTATCAATTTTGAAGCACTAACAGATTACATCGATACCTCACCCCAATGGGATAGCTTCAGCAAGAAGGCAAACGGCTTATCAGAAATCGAAAATGTCTCTTTTGACTGCGCACATAAAAAATATAGAAGTCTTGGCGGCAGCTGGTTTGAAGGCCATCTAGCCAAGGGTCTGATAAAGAGCACATATACCGAAACAGAAAACTGGTCAGCAATTCCGAAATTTTATCAAACACTCTATGAGATGGTCTGCGCCCAGCCTTTCGAGCACAATCACGAGAAACCTTGATTCTGAAAAGAATTTTATTAATTTAAAACTTTATAAAAAATTCGCTTCAAGTCAACGAAAGCTCGCCGCTGCAAGCAAACATGAGCTCCATGCAGCGACTAACTATTAAATTTCACAATCTTTTGTCATTTTCTTAATATTAATTCTTAGCAGCCTGATCTGTGATCTTTTGCTGAAGAGTTGTGACCTTGGCCTTGGCTTTTACATAAGCAGCCTCTGCTTTAATAAAAGCTTGCTGTGTTAAGACCATTTTTTTAAAGGCAGAGTCACATATTTTTACAGCACCAGACAATTGACCTGCTAATTTTGTTTTTCCAGCGATTTTTACCGATAGCTTACGAGTTGATTTTTTTGAGCTCAGTTTTTTCTTCACTGTAGATTTTTTTATTGCAGTTTTTGTCGTTGGTCGGCTCATCACTATCTCCGCACGCATAAAATAATCGACAGATATTTGGTTTAACTAAATTTCATTAATAATTTATGTCATTTAACAGGATCCCTCAACGCCGATCAAAGAGTTATAAATTATTAGAGAAATCTCCAGCTTAACTATCAATTCGCTTATGAAATCTTGATCGGAATATCGCCTAGAAAGTCACGTTTTCCAAGCTCAACGCCACAATGCCGTAAGATTGCATAGGCTATTGCTGCATGAAAATAGACATTAGGCAAAATAAAATGATTAAGATAATCTTCTCCCCGCATCTGGCCTTTATCTACAGCACCAAGCGGAAAGACGATCTCATTTTGTAGAGATTCATTGATTTTATCAAAATTTAAGGAGTTGATATAATCAATCGTGATCTCAATACGCTGCTTTAGCTGCACAAGAGTTGTTTCATTGTCTTCCAGACGAACCGCTTCAACACCAGCAAGACGAGACAATCCGTTCTTAGCTAAATCAGTGATAATTTGTATTTGCTTTACAAAGGGAAACATATCTGGCGCTAGTCGATATTGAAGCAAAACAGCCTCAATAATTTTTTTTGTTTGTGTGAAAATAATTGCCTTATCGATAATGTTAGCTAATGCCTTGAGGGTAATTGTAAATGCAGGTAATGAGATCTGCTTCATTGTAAGCGTCATACTTATCTCCATCCTAGACTTTTCAGTCGATAGTTTATTTTAACGACTACCTTGCACAAAGGATTAAACCAAAGACACAACGCGGTATTATTAGAAGACATCCTATTATTCTTATTTTAGAAAAGCACAGACATTCAACTCAAAAGCAAGCGCCGCCAAATTCATTTCATCGACTAGATCTTTATTAATAACGTTGTCCCGAGATCATATAACGAGCGAGCCAGCCAATACTCAGAGGAACCATAAAGGCTGCAATTAACGAGAATGTAATCGCACTATCTCCAGCGAGCGCTTCAAAAAGGCTTTTATTCATTTTAGTCATTTCCGCAAAAAGAAGGCCTCCTGCACCAATAGCTCCGACTAAAAAACCGCATAGAAAGACGATTGAACCAAGTTTTTTATAGGCCAATGCAGCCGTAGAAGGAATATTGTCATGCTTATGCTTGGTCATTTATTGCCCTACCTTCATTAAGAAACCACTCTATATTCATTCAGTAATCAATAATTTTCATTACCTGATCTCCTAAGTTAGAGATAGCGGAGTAAAATACTATCACTCCTTTTTTTCAAATCAGCAAACCATTTACAAATGGGATAGAGCAAGATTATTTCACAAATCCACACGAGATAGCTTCCCTCAAGACCAAGTCCTTTGGGGGGCGAGTGCATAATCTCTGCTTGCTGAAAATTTGAAAAATCATAACCCTGAAGATAAGCAAGAAGGATCGCGCTAGAGATACCGACATACAAATGTAGAAAATAAAATAAAAATGGCACACGTCCAAAAACAATAATTTTTTGCGCAATTGATTCTGGCAACGAGGCCCTTGCCGAGAGAAGAAGCATCAAAGGCCCTAGCGTAAAAAGACAATAGAGTAATGAAGGCGGATATTTTGATACATTAAAGAAAGACAACAGGCTCATAATTGCGCGTGGCTGCTCCTGCCAAGGAGCTGGGTCGCCATAGCCATTGATAGTCCGCAAAACGACGAACAAAATACAAAATAGCAGACCAAGGGTTTTCATAAATTTTTTATCCGCTGCGGCTGAGGGATAAAAATAAGGTCCAAGGCCATAACCAAGCGCCATAATACCGATCCAGGGCAAGATAGGATAATAAACTTTTCCATTAAGGCCAAATGGTAACGCGCCTTGTTCATGCACTACATGCCAAAAACCTGCGTAGGAGCCTAAATCGACAGCCTTGATGCGGTTAAAGACATCATGACCAAAGACAATTAAAAGTCCAATCGTTAATATGATGCGCCCATCAAAAAATACCAATAATGATAAAGCGATTATACTACTACCAATCGCCCAAAGCGCACCTAAACTATACCGACCGAATTCAAGGGTCCACACAGGACTAATAATAATAGCGTCAAATAGGATAAGCCAAATTCCGCGAGTTATTAGATAAAGAAATATATCGCGAAGCTTTTGATCTCTTCCCCATAAGTAAGCAGAGATTCCTGCAAGAAAAACAAAGCCTGGAGCACAAAAATGCGTCACTAATCGCGTCAAAAACAAAAATGGATATGTTCGCGTCAAATCTGTTGGACTAAATATCAAGGCGTCCGAGTCAAAAAAATCGCGCATGTGATCCAATGCCATAAGGATCATGATCGATCCCCGCATCAAATCAATTTCTGGCAAGCGTTGACTAACCATCTCTACGCCGCCTTATTATCTTTATCCTGTATAAAAAACCGTAAATTTTCATATCGGTCATACGTGAACCTACTTCTAACTATCAGAACAGCTTTTATCACAAGCGCGGTTATCTGATAGAATCTATTTAAACCAGTCTATGACTTAATTATTCACGGCGACAGCGATCAAAATCATGCCGCGGGTCTTAAAATGACCCTTAATCGTTGTTTGAGATACTAAAAGTGATAATCTACAAAAATAGGGCAAAGAACGAAGCCCACCACAGAGCTCATGAAAAGAGCCAACCATCCCATCGTAACGGGCAATTTTAGTATTTTGGCTCTTGAATATCTAGGAGGCCTCTGGAATAAAAATAAGAGAAATAAAAAAGACTGCGAAATATCAAGAAAAGAATTAAAATGCTGATTCATTATACGGGAACATATGATATTCCGTTAAAAATCAATAATTAAAATAAATCGTGTAATTTTGAGGTTTTATTATGGCTCAAAAACCCCGCCCCAAATCCCAAGCCCCGAAGCCCAAAACTTCTAAGCGCAAAAAAGACCTGGATGCGTCCAACTCACTTGCTTGGGTTTGGAGCGAGTTTAAAGGTGAATTCCCACAAAGCGAAGATGACAAGAAGCGCCTGACTCAACTAGAGCTGAATTTCAAAAGGGAGAGTAAAACCTCTCCCGCAGCGACTAAAACAGATAAGAAAAACCAAGTCGCACAAAATCTAGCGCGCATTAGCAAATCAAAACATGTCGATGAACCAAGCCTCTTCGCCGCAGTAAAAGAAAAAAATGAGGTCAAAATTGCGCTCATTTCTTTTGCTGGGCTCATTCTATTTTTCGTCATCTATTCCTTTTCGGGACTTAATACTCCGTCTCAAAACGCGCCCTCCCCCAACCCCATCCCGGTTGAGACAAAAAATAAACAGCCGCAAAATTCTAGTCCCTCGCCAACAACCGAGACCAAAAGCCGAGAGAACTCACAGCCGTCAAAGATTGAAGAAACAGCAAATCAAAACCAAACAATGCCTGGGACAGGTCTGCCTACCCCGTCTCAATCGGACAACCAAACAAGAGACGTCGTAGTCGGATCCCAAAATGCGCTACAAAAAGTATTACGATCTGAGCTTATAGAAGCTGGATCTCTTTCAAACACAGAGCCTTCGTCAACCAGAAGGCAAGAAAGCTTCATTGAATATTTATTAAATGCACAAAACCTACTTAAATCAGCTCTGAAAGAGTACCCCAATGCAGAAACGGCTGAAGCGCTTGATAAGATTGATCAATTAAGATTTTCTTATATCCAGGAAGCCATTCACCTGCTTGAACAAAGCCAAAGCCAAAGCCAGCCACAAGAAATGAAAGACATAGTTTATCAGCTTAAATTAGCCAATATTAGACCCGATACAAACAAGATAGTCCCAGAAGACCTTAGTCCTCACAAAACTGCAGGCATTATGATTACCGAACAGAATTCATTGGCGCTCTTAAGCATCCTTCCGCTAGCCGCATTAGCGCTTTTGCTCATCATCTATCTCTTCAAACGCAAAACCTCCGTCACGAATACCGTTTTTGAAGAGCAACCTATTGAAAGCGCAATGAAAAACTCATTTATACAAGCCCTCAATAATCCGGAATATTCTCACGAGCAAATCGTTGATCTTGTCCACTCCCTACGATCCATAAATAATTCAAATGTCGAGGATGGAGAAAAAAGGACAGCGCTCCTCATTGAAGAGAAACTTTCGCCCCAAGATGCAGGCCGATTTTACATATTTCGACATCAGCTCATTCGAGCTGGCTTATTACTCTCTAGCCTTTTGCTCGGTCTTTTATTTCCTATCGTCGCTATCGGCCTAGTAATCATGGTTTCTCTTCTAATCTATAGACGTCTCTACCCTGAGATCTGCGCACATCAACTGAATAAGTTAGCTTACGCAGACTACATTAATAAATTTTGTAATTTAGCGGAGAAACTTCTTTTCTACTAATAATAAAATTTTTTCGTAAACTTCGTGACAAATGCGATTAACTGTCTTGTAACCAAAGTCGCTATTAAATTCTCTCAACAAAAAATACTCCTCGCCAGAGCAGAAGCATTCGCCTTCATCCCTTCCAAAATTTTTACTTAGATGGTGAGATGCACTCAAATCTTCTCTTAGACATGGCTTTAGAGGCCTTGAAGCCAGGAGCTCTAATAAAGCCATGCAGAATGTTAGCCAAATAATCAAAAAAACCTAGAAATGAGTCTTGGTGAGCACAAAATGTAATTTGAAAAATCCGTGTTTAGCTGACTCCGAGCTGGCAAAAGGAAACGAATCGATTGGCAATTAAGTAACCCAAATCAAATCCCCGCCCAGTTCTGAATGATTTCTAAGATATGAAATAACTGTAGTACGTGAAATTCTTTGGATCCTATTGATAGGACCATCAACTCAGAAATATTTCAGCAACATAGGAACAATTATATTTGAAGTCGTCTAATCTTTTTAGTATATATACCCTGACTCATTGAAAACCCGAAAAACAGTTGCGCTGAAGTGTTTTTCGGATTCGACTTGGCTGTATGATTCGTGGTGGTTTTCTTAGCGCTGAAGATAGAGCCGATCTGATTGATTTGGCTCGAGATGGTTCATCT
>SXGS01629148.1_pt1 | contig 15532 bp, 11 predicted proteins | sample 3174681 | NCBI WGS metagenome assembly SXGS01 (sample SAMN11356861, study PRJNA531348) | freshwater metagenome | isolation source: freshwater sample F1-80 | place: China: Fuxian Lake, Yuxi | collected 2017-12-25 | reverse complement strand
GCGCTCAGGTCACGAGCGCTCAGGTCACGAGCGCTCAGGTCACGAGCGCTCAGGTCACGAGCGCTCAGGTCACGAGCGCTCAGGTCACGAGCGCTCAGGTCACGAGCGCTCAGGTCACGAGCGCCAGGACGCGCGAGAGCACCGTCGCGGCGGCGGCGATCGCGCGGGCGCGGGGCGTCGAGGGCAGCGCTACAGCGGGCGCGGTCGTGACGAACGCGTCGAGCCACGGCTCGATGGGCGGGCGCTTCATGATGCCGCAGAGCGAGAAGAGCCCGAGGTCGTCGACTCCGGCGGCGCGCGCGATGGCGACGTCGTCGGTGAGCTCGGCGACGTCGCGGTAGGGGCGCTCGTCACCGAGGCAGCCACGATCGACCGTGCCGAGAGCGAGGCAAGCGCGAGCGCCGAGTCGTGCCTCGGTCGCGCGCGCGGTCACGGCGAGCAGGGCACGCGCGTCCGCGCGGTGGATGGCGCCCGCGGAGTAACCCTCGGCGAGCGAGGTGTACGCCATCACGGCTACGCGATCGGCGCTGAGCGAGAGGGCGGGGGTCGCGAGCAGCGTCTGAAAGCCACGTGTGTCGCGATCGGCGAGGACCATCGGCACGGCGGCGAGCGTCGTGACGAGGCCGAGGGCGCGCGCGTCCGCGAGCAGGCGGGCGAATTGCTCGGTGGCGTCCGGCTCTCGTGGCCGCGCCGCGAGCGCGCGGAGCGAGGCGAACCGTGGCGGCGCCACGAGGTCGTAGGGCGGCTCGAGATCGAGGACGAGCTCGCTCGGTAGCGCTCTCTTGTCAGCGAGATCCGCGACGAGCGCGCGGGCAAACGTCACGAAGCGGCGCGCGTGAAATCCGCTCGCCCACCGGCCCTCGGAGGGCTCGAGCAGCGGCCAGATGGCGACGCTGACGCCGAGCTCGCGGCACGCACGCACGACGCTCGCGGCGCCGTCGGCGAGGCGCTCGGTCACGGCGAAGGCCAGCGTGATGTTGCGCGACGCGAGCGCCGAGAGCACGTCCTGCTGCGTGAGCTCTTCGTAGGGCAAGTGCTCGCTATAGACGTGCCGATTGGCGGGCCGCGGGCTCATCCCGGGACGAAGACGTCGAGCGCGCGCGGTACGAGCTCGATCGATAAGGGCAGCGTGCCGAGCGGTTCGCCGTCCACGTCGAGCGGGAAATTGTCGCGGATCCGCTCGTTCTCGAGCGCGATGTCGATAGCATTGCACGGAAACACCGCGGCGTTCGGGTTGTTGAGGTGCGTGCCCCGGTAGATGCTGAGAGAGGCGAAGAAGAACTCCACCTTGGGCGCGGCGCCGAGCGAGACGACGTGAAACGTGCCGTCGTCGGGCTCGGCCATCGGCGCGACCTCCATCCCGCCCCCGAAAAAGCGACCATTGCAGATGGCGAGCATCCGCGTCGGGAGCTCGAGCTCGCGCGTCGTGCCGGCGTGCTTCACCGTGCAGCGCAGGACCCCGACTTCGATGTTCGCGAGCGCGCGGACGCTCGCAGTAAAATACGCGACCGCGCCGCCGAGCGGGCGACCGGACTCGGCGACGTAGCGGTCGGCGAGGCCGCCAAGCCCGAGCGAGAGGATGTTGACGAAGTAGGCGCTGCGCTCCTCGCCGGCGCGCGTGCGGTAGCGGAAGCGCCCGACATCCACGCCGCGCGTCTTGCCGCCGGCGATGGCGTCGCAGTAGCGGTCGAGGCGGTGCTCGAGCCCGAGGGTCTTGCGAAAATCGCCCCCGGTGCCCTGGCCGATGATGCCGAGCTTCGGGAGCGTCGTCACGCGAGCGCGCGCGGCGCACAAGCCGTTCGCCGCCTCGTTGATGGAGCCGTCACCGCCGACCACGACCACGAGGTCGCGGCCCTCGAGCGCGGCGTGCTCGGCGAGCTCGGTAGCGTGGCGCGGACGCTCCGTCGTTCGGACCTCGACCTCGCCGATGCGTGCCGACAGCACACGGACGAGCTCGCCCGCGATCCGGCCGGTTTTTCCGCCTTGCGAGCGCGGGTTGACGATGACGAGTGGTTTCATGCGCCCCCTAGGGCATCGATTCGCCTGAATCGATGCCCAATTAAGCACATCTCCATTCGAGTCAGACCATCGTAATCGCGAGGAAAGTGCGGTGCCTCACCACCGTGGGGGCGCCGAACTTCCCGTTGCTTCAATGGACTCGAGACACTTCTTGCAGCGACGATACCGGCGCGTTCACGTCGGCCAGACGACGCCGCGGCCACGCAGATCGGCGATCGTGTCGGACAGCGTGTCGTTCGGATCGCGCGGGGAGAAACCGAGCATTTGTTCGGCGCGCGCCGACGAGCAGTACCAAAAATACTGCGCCATCTCCGCGCTCACCGGATCGAGCGGGGAGGCGAGGTCGAACGCCTTCGTCACCTTGCCGAGCAGCTCGGCGCTCACGCCGGCCATGCGCGCGGGGGTCCGCGGCAGTCGCACCGCGGGCGCCTTCACGCCGCTGATGCGCTCGAGCCGACCGAAGAACGCCTGGAGCGTCATGTTCGCGCCGTTGAGGAGGTAGCGCGCGCGCGGCTCGCCACGCTCGAAGGCCGCCACCATGCCGAGCGCTGCGTCACGCGCATCGACGAACGCGATGCCGCCGGCGGGGCAAAACGGGATCTTCCGCTCGAGGAATTTGCACACGTCTTCCGTCGATGAGCCGTGGACGTCGCCCGGGCCGAGCAAGAGCGACGGGTTCACGCACACGACCTCGAAGTCCGCGCGGCTCTGCTCGAGTGCGGCCTCCTCGGCGAAGAGCTTCGTGCGGTAGTAGGGCCAGCGCGCGATGACGTCGAGCGGGGCCGGCGCGGTCTCGTCGTGCACGGTGGCGCTCTCGGAGACGGCGATGGTGCCGCTCGTGCTCGCGACGACGACCCGCCGAACGCGGGCCTCGCGTAGCGCGTCGAGGACGATCTTGGTGCCGCCGACATGCACGCGCTGCATGAGCTCGGCGTCGGCGCGATCGCGCGAGACCTTGCCCGCGCAGTGAAATGCGCCGTCGGTGCCCTCGGCGGCCGCTCGCACGCTCGCACCGTCGAGCACATCGCCGAGCCGAACGTCGACGCCGAGCGCTACGAGCGCGGGGGAGGGGCGCCGCGCGAGGGCGACGACCTCGTGGCCGCGAGCGCGCAAGAGCTCGGAGAGGTGCCGCCCGAGAAAGCCCGTCGCGCCGGTGACGAAGAGGCGGCTCATCGGATGTCGAACGCCTCTTGAAACGTCGCGAGCAAGCTGACGTCGTTCGTCTTCACGAGCCCGCTCATCACCTCGACGGGCGTCGGCATGTACGCCTCGCGGATCATCTTCGTGAAGATGTCGGGCGACGTCTTGAGCACGCAGTCGGCCTGGCCCTCGGGCTTACCGCGCGCGATCGAGCAGCCATCGGGCGCGAGCCGCGCGGTCCATTTGCTGTCTTCGTCTGCGCCGAGCGTGAAATAGTACGTCAAGGGAGCGCCGACCTTCGCGCGCACGTAGCGGCCCTCGAGCTCGCGAAACATCGTGGCGAGCGGGTGCTCACGCTTCTCTCCGAGCGCAGCCTCGGCCGAGTCGTGACGCTCGAGCTCGAGCACGCCGCCGTTCCGGAGGGCGATGACGGCCGCGCGTGCGAGCGTCGCGACGACCTTGCTCGCCGCCGTGAGCTTCAGGCCTCGCGTGAAGCGCTCGAGCTCCTCGATGCGAAGCGGCGGGCCGATGTGCGCGCGAATGTCGCGGCGCGTCGGCAGGCTTCGGCCCTTCGGCCACGCCTCGTACGTGCCGCCGAGATACACCGGGAGAATGTCGACACGGTTCGTGAGCGCGAGGTGCCCAACGGTCGATTTGAACTCGTGGACCGCGCCGTCTTGGCTGCGCGTGCCCTCGGGGAAGAGCAGCACCGTCTTGCCCGATCGGATCGTGTCTCCCGCCTCGCGCAGCGCCTGCCGCACGTTGGTCTTGCGGTCGAATGCCTGCAGGTTCGTGAGCTTCTCGAAGTACGCGCGCCGCAGCTTGCCCTCGAAGAAGTAGTCGGACGCGGCGAGCGCCACCATGTCCTCGCCATACGAGCCGAGCGCCCACTTCACGAAGCCCATGTCGAGGTGGCTCGCGTGGTTCGAGACGACGATGGTGCTGCGGTTGTGGGGAATGAACGCGCGCCCGAAGACCCTCGGCCGCATTACGCGCTCGTAGAAGCCCATCTGCGCCGAGCCGAGGAGCTTCTTCGCGGCGCGCGCCACGTCGTCCGGGATCTCGATCGGCGTCTCGTCTTCTTCGATGACGGCGGCGCTCGCCGCGCGCTTGCGTGGTGCGCCGCAGAGCAGGGCGAGATCGCGCACCGTGCTCACTTGCTGCAGCTGCTCTTGCGCGAGCGACGCGCCGAGCCCCGCCTCGAGCGCCAGCGACAGCTCCATGGCCATGAGCGAGTCGACGCCGAGATCCGCGGTCAGCGACATTTCCGGGCGAATTTCGCTCGCCTTGCGGTTGGTGAGCGCCGCGAGCGCGTGCGTGACGACGGCCAGCGTGCCCGCGCTCGACGCCAGGGCCGCGCCGCTCGGCAGCGCCGAGCCGAGGCGATCGAGGATCGCGCGGACTTCGCTGCGCTTGACCTTGCGGGTCGCGGTCTTCGGCAGCGCGGTGTCGTAGAGGTGGACGAGCGTGGGCCTCGACGCGCGCGGGAGCTTGTCGATCGCGGTCTTCAGCGAGCGCAGGGCGCGTGCATGTGTCTCGGCGCGCGTCGGGCTCGGCGTCTTCAGTGCGTCCCACGTAGCGGGTCGCGCCGGCACCGCGAGGCAGGCGACGACCTCGGTGTCGCCGCGCACGACGCCGACCACCGAGAGCTCGTCGATGTCGGGCACGCGGCCGAGGAGCTCCTCGACGTCGTCGGGGTACACGTTCTCGCCGCTCGCGCCGACGATGACGTCCTTCTGCCGACCGACGAGGACGAGCTGGCCGCGCCTGTCGAACTTTCCGAGATCGCCCGTGTGCAGCCAGCCCTGCTCGTCGACCGTGGCGCGCGTGGCGTCGACGTTCCCATAGTAGCCCTGCATCACGTTGGGGCCGCGCGCGAGGACCTCGCCGACGCCCTGCTCGTCGGCGTTCGCGAGCTTGAGCTCGACCCCGGGGATCGCCTTTCCGACGTGGCCCGGGCGCGTCTTCGGCGTGCTCTTCGCGACCGAGAGCACCGGCGCCGCCTCGGTGAGGCCGTACCCCTCCGAGAGGTGCAGGCCAAGGCCCGCGAACGTATCCGCGGTGCTCTTCGGCAGCGCGCCGCCGCCGGAGATGAGGAAACGAACGCGCCCGCCGAGCTTCTCATGCACCGGCGCGAAGAACAGCTTGCCGGCGTCGAGGCCGAGGCGCTTGCCGAGCATGCGGTTGAGCTCGAGCGCGACGTCGAAGGCCTGGCTCGCGAGCGGGCCGCGCTCCTTCGCTTGCGACACGATGCGCCGCTCGAGCAGCTGCCAGAGCGCCGGGACGCCGACCATCGCCGTGACGCGCGCCTTGGAAAGGCCCTCGCCCAAGCGCTCGCTCGAGATCTCGCCGAGGTAGCTCACGGTGGCGCCGGCCGACATCGGCAAGAGCAGGCCGCACGAGAACTCGAACGTGTGGTGCAGCGGCAGCACGCTCAGGACGCCGTCGCGCGCGGTGAGCGGAAACAGCGGCGTCAGCGCGGCGAGCAGCGACGTGAAGTTCTCGTGCGAGAGCATCACGCCCTTCGGCTCGCCCGTCGTGCCGCTCGTGAAGATGATGCTCGCGAGATCGCCCGCGCACACGCTCACCTCGGGTGGCTCGGCACCGCAGGGGCTCGTGGCGATCGCGTCGAGGTCGAACGCGCGCAGCTCTGGCATGGGCGCCGCCGCATCAGCGACGCGCGTGAGCTCGACCTCGGCGCCGAAGATGGCGGCCTTGGCGGCCGAGGCGCGCGCCACGTTGGCGAGCTGCTGCCTGCTGAGCTTCGGGTCGACCGGGACGGCGATCGCGCCGGCGCGCAGGATCCCGAAGTAGGCGATGGGCCACGCGGGGCGGTTGTCGCCCGCGAGCATGACGCGATCGCCCTTGTTCACGCCGGCTTCGGCGAGCGCTGCCGCAACCTTCGTCGAGGCGGCGCGCCACTCGAGGAACGTCAGCCGCGACAGACCGTCCTTCTCGAGCATGCGCAGCGCGACGCCGTGGTCGTGTCGCTCGGCCATCTCGTCGAGCAGATCGAGCAGGGTCTCGTAGCGGCGCAGCGGCTTGAGCTCGCGGCGCAGGCGCTTCTCCAGCTCCGGCGCCGCCCAGCGCTCGATCGCCGGGATGTGCACCTCGAACATCCACGTGCGCCAGTCGATCTGCTCCGGCTCCCAGTAGAGGAGCGCACGCTCTTCGAGCGGCATGCGCGAGAGCGCGGCGCGCGTGTTGGCGCACGAGAAGACCCACTCGCACTCGACCATGAACGGCAAGAAGAGATCCATGATCTCCCCGACCTTGTCCTCTTGTGCCGCGGCCTTCTTGAGCGCCTTGGCGACGGGACGAAACAGCGCCGCCATCGGTCCGACGCTCGCCGCATCGAGCAGCGACGCCAGACCGCGCTCGGCCCGCGCGACGGCGTGCGCGCCATGCCGCTGATACTCCGCCTTCGAGAGGTGCACCGGCTCGACTCGCGCGAGGAGCGCATTGACGAGGCGGTTGCCCTCGTCGCCGCCGTCTTGCAGCTGCTTCCGCTTGTAGAGCCCGATGAGCTCCATGTAGCGGCTCGCCTTGCACGGGTTCACGTCGCCCGCGCCGTACTGATAGACCGGCTCGTGCGTGCGCTCGAGGAGCTCGGCGAGCGACGCGAGCATGCCGCTCGTGACCATGTCGACGGGGATGATGTCGAGGTGCACGTCCAGATCGTTCGGGAACTGCACCTGGCCCTTGAGCGCCATGTAGATGAACGGCGCTGAGGTGTTCACGCCCTCGTTCCACCCCGGAAAGGGGAAGACGGTCGACGACTCGATGACGGCGGGGCGAACGATCGTGTACTCGATGCCGCTCGCCGCGAGCACCTGCTCGCCGATGCTCTTCGTGTACGTGTAGATGTTGGGCCAGCCCCAGTAGAGCGCCCGCTCACGACCTGCTTCGGTCAGGCGCTCGCGGATGAACTTGCGCTTCACACGGGCGAGCTCGTCCTCGAGCACCCGTCCGCGGCACGGCTCGCCGCGCGTCGTGAGGTTGTTCTTCGCTTCGTCGAGGAACAGGCTCTGCCGGAAGGCGTCCTCGCAGCGCAAGCGCACGTGCTCGATGACGTTGAGGCACTCGCGGATCTCGTTCTGCGGATCCCAGTGCGAGCGGTCGAGGCGGCGGTCGACCTTGAGCTCTTCGGGCGGCGCGATGAGGCGCTCCCCCGGGGCCCCTTCGGCGCGCGGAAACGGCACCGAGCGCGGCTCGGCCTCTTCGATGCGGCCGGTGCGATAGCCCGCCACGTAGCAGGTGCTCGTGTGCATCACCGGAGCGTCGAGGGCGCGCGCGAGATCGATGAGGTTATTCACGCCGAAGGCGTTGGCGGCGAGCGCCTCGTCGAGCGGCGGGTTGAAGTCGACGACGCCGGCCACGTTGATGACGGCCGCGACGCTGCCCGCGAGCGAGGCGATGAGCCCCTCGTCGAAGCCGACGCGCGCTAGCTCCATGTCGCCGGCGACGGGCGTGACCTTCGCCCGGAGAAAGTCCTCGAACGCCGTGCCCGAGTATTTCTCGCGCAGCGGCTCGAACACCGGCGACGAGGCGATGTCGGCCCAGAACCGCGCCTCCGGCGTCTGCTCGCCCTTCGCGCGAACGAGCAGGTAGACGTGACCGATCCCCGGGTAGCGATCGAGCAGCATCGACAGCCACACCTTGCCGAGGAAGCCGGTGCCGCCGACGACGACGAGGCGCTGCCCCGAAAATAGCCGCGATGGGACGAGCGGGCCGCGCGCCTTCGTGATCGAGGTCACGCGATGGCCCGCAATTTTCACGAGATCCGGCATGGCGATGCGACGCTGGCGACCGCCTAACATGACCCGCAGGGAGTCGCTACTGCAGTGACGTGCGCTGCGGTGACGTGCGCTGCTACGCGAGCGATCGTGTGGCTCGCCGCGCGCGCTCGCGATCGGTCGTGGCTCAAGCGAGCCTCCGGGCGAGCTCTCGGCCGCCGGCGTCCCACGCGGCCGCGAGTCGCTCGAGCCACCACCGCCGGCGCTCGAGCGGCATCGCTGCCTCGGCGCGTGCGAGCGCCTCGTCGTCGAGCTCGGGGCGGGCGAAGGGCACGCAGCCTCCGCGCGGGACGACCGTGTCGCGTACGAGATCGGTCCCGAGCAGCGTGCCGGTGCCGAGGCCGCTCGGCAGCGGCGGCTCGGGCAGCGCGGCGGCGAGCGCGAGCGCGGAATAGAGGCCGATCGACGAGTCGAGCGCGCTGCTCACGGTGACGGGCATGGCGAGCCGCTCGGCGAGCGCGAGGGCGGCGCGTACACCACCGCGCGGCGTCGGCTTGAGGATCGCGACGTCGGCCGACCGTCGCACCGCGTCGCAGTCGACGGTCTGCGCGAGGCGCACCCCTTCGTCGACGGCGACCCGAACCTTCGCCGCGGCGCGCACCGCGGCACAGTCCGCGAGCGTGCGGCAGGGCTGCTCCACGTAGTCGATGGGGAGCTCGGCGAGCGCCGCGAGCGTCGCGCACGCGGTCGTGACGTCCCAGGCGGCGTTGGCGTCGAGCCGCAGCGAGCAGCCAGGCACGGCCGCGGCGACGGCTCGCACGCGCGCGATGCCGTCCTCGTCGCCGACCTTGATCTTGAAGATTGTGCAGCCCGTCTCGCTGCGGATCCGCCGCGCAAATTCCGCGGCGTGGTGAGGCTTGCCGGCCGGGACGATCGCGTTGGCGAGGAGCTTCGAGCGCACGGGCGGCACGGGCGGCACGAACGCCTGCTCGACCGCGGCCGCGAGCCAGCGGGCGCACGCGCGCGCGTCGTATTCGAGAAACGGCGCAAACTCGCCGGTCCCCTCGGGCCCGAACAGCACGAGCCCCTCGCGCTCTCGCACGCCACGAAACTCGCTGCTGAGCGCGATGCGAAATGGCCGCGCGCCGAGGAGCAGCTCCGCGAGCGCGATCACGAGGCTTCGTCGCTCGACGAGAGCGGCCAGCGGGGCCACGCCCCGAGCACGCCGCGCTCGCGGCGCCGGGTCAAGTCCCACTCGGTCACCTCGGCCGCGACGAAGGCGCACGTCGCCGCCAGCACGAGCCCTGCGACGACATCGATGACGTAGTGCCAACGGAGCAGCAACGTCGCCACGATGATGTTCGCCGTGGCGAAGGCGACGAACGGCCACACCCAGCGCATCACGGGGCCATGGCGATAGCGATACGCGACGATCGTGAGCCCCGAGGGCGTCGCCGTGTGCAGCGACGGGAAGATGTCCTTCTTCGCGCCGGCGCCCGAGACGAAGTTGGTCATGAGCTCGAACCAGAAGTTGCCGGCGAGCGGACCATCGAAGGCTTCGGTCGTCGCGTAGAGCGGGCCGAAGCCCGGCACGAACGCGTAGAGCGTCTGCCCGATGGCGCAGGTCAAGAGGACCACGGTCGCGAGCTCGCCCGAGAGCCGCTCGTTCTTCGAGAAGAGCACCGGCGGCATGAGAAACAACGTGAGCAGCACGAAGTAGCTCAGGTAGAAGGCCGCAAACCAGTCGACGACCGGCGGCGTCGTCCAGCGCTGCAAGAGGATCGCGGGCTCGACGCCGAGGAGATCGAGATCGAGGAGAAAGAGCTCGCGGTCGAGCGTGTGCGGGTTCAAGAGCGGCAGCGCGTCGCCGAGCAGCACGTAGGTGACCGCCATCGAGGACGCGAGCCCGAGACGGTAGCCGACGCCGACGAAGCGCGATCGGTGCCAGCGCCTCGTGCGCGCGGCGACGACGAAGGTGGCGACCGTCGCGAGCAGCGCCAGGTACTGGCGGAGCACTCGGTCGCGCGGCGCGCTAGGTGGCGTGAAGACGAGCGCGATCGGCACGAGCGCGAGGTAAGCGAGCACGACGATGTCGTAGAGCGCCATGCGGGTGGCCAGGTCGCGCAGGCGTCGGCCCAGCGTTCGCGTGCTCGCCGCCGTGTCGATGGCAGCCGGCGCCTCGACCGCGGTCGGCGTCTCGACAGCAACAGGGTTCGGTTCGTTCGACATCGAAGCTCGGGCCCGACGCGAGCGAGGGTCGCGCCGCGCGCGCAAGCTACCACGCGACCTCCCCTTGGGCGCAACGGCGGCAGCGCGCGGGCGTTCTCCGCGCTTGCGCCCCTCGGGCGAGAGGCGGCCGCGCGCGTGCCGGGAGCCAGGTGGATCAAGAACGATCCGATGGCGCGGCGACTGTCCATCGCGCTGGACTCCCGCGCCACCATGGTCCAGTGTAACTATTCGGAATTAATTGCTGGGTACGATGTAGGTCAACGGCACACCAATTGCTAAGGCGGGTGCGGGATTGGGAGCAAGGGAGATTCGGGATGGCTTCAAAGATTCGCAGTTTCGCAGGGCTCGGTGCATTGACGGTGAGCTTGTTGCTCGGCGCGTGCGTCGTCGAAGAGGTCGGCGGCGGCTCGCACGAGGATTTCGCGTCGATCGACGAATACCTCCTCGGGATCCCGCACCTGCCGGTCGCGGACTCGCGCCCGAAGACCGAGGTCTCGTGCGAGGAAAACTGCCCGGAGCCCGCGCAAGAGGGCGACTATTTCTGTTCGCACAAGCGCTACAGCGAGACGGTGCGCTTCGATCGCTTCGTCGCGTTCCAGCCGAACTCTGCCTCGATGTGGCCCGGCACCGTGGTGCGAGGCGATGACGCCCAGTACGGCGTGCTCACGCCGCTCGGGGTCGAGCTCGCGCCGATCAAGTTCAGCCTCTCGCTCGAGAACCTGAACGCGAACCCGACCGGCTCGATGGATGAGCCGAGCCTCTCCGCCTTCCGCGAAGAGCGCAACCGCATCCTCGCCGAGGGCGTGACCGGCGCGACGCCGGCGATGATCGATTTCGAGATCGTGCAGGTGCACAGCGAGTCGCAGATCGCGCTCTCGCTCGGCGCGGGTGTCGACTGGCCGGGCGCGGCGAGCGTCACCGGCAACTTCGACTTCACGACCTCCGCGAAGAAGACGCACATCCTCGTCAACTTCACCCAGGCCTATTACACGATCGACGTCGACGCTCCGACGCGCCCGAGCAAATTCTTCAGCGATGCGGTCACGCTCGACCAGATCGAGAAGCAGGTCGGTGCGGACAACCCGCCGATGTACCTGCAGTCGATGACGTTCGGTCGCCGCGTGATCTTCAGCGTGGAGAGCACCGAGGACGCCAAGACCATCAAGGCCGCGCTCGAGGCCGCGGTGACGAAGGCCGTGAGCGCCGAGGCGAACGTCAGCGCCACCTACCAAAAGGCGCTCTCCGAGTCGACGATCCGCGCCTACGTCATCGGCGGCGCGGGCGGCGATGCCACCGGCGTCGTGAGCGGCTTCGAGGGGATCGTCACGTACATCAAGAACGGCGGCAACTACAGCAAGGAGTCGCCCGGCGCTCCCATCGCCTACAAGCTCGCGTACCTCGACAACGAGACGGCGCAGCTCGCGTTCACGTCGGAATACAACGAGCGCCAGTGCGAGAAGACCCTCGCGCGGGTTCGCGTCGAGATCCTCGGCTTCGATCACCTCGGCGGCGGCGACGTCGGCGGCAACATCGAGCTCCACGGCGACGTGTCGGTGCGCTTCCCGACGCCGGCGAACGGCGTGACGTCGTGCACCAAGGGCGGCAACGTGCAGGCCCTCTGGAGCATGCCCGACGACGCATGGATCTCGATGGATGAGCTGAAGACCTGGGAGCCGCCGAGCCCGCTCTTCGTCAACCTGCACGAGGTCCCGGTGACCAAGGGCGCGAAGCTCTGCCTCTCCTCGAACCTGGTCGAGGAAGACTCGGCGACGTGGGAGCTCAGCGGCGACGACGACTTCGGCTCGGGCGAGCTGCTCATCTGGGCCGAGGACGGCTGGCAGGGCGAGCACGCCATTCAGGTGCGCGGCAACGGCAGCGAGGCCGTCGACGTCCGCGTGCTCATCTCGGTCGAGTGATCGTCGTCCTCTGCACGGTGCCCGCCGACGGCGAGCACGCGACCCGCATCGCGCGGGGGCTCGTCGAAGCGCGCCTCGCCGCCTGCGTGAACGCCATCGGCCCGGTCCGGTCCACGTACTCGTGGCAGGGCCAGGTCGAGGAGGCGAGCGAGCTGCAGCTGGTCATCAAGACGACGGCAGCTCGCTACGAGGCGCTCGAGCGCTGGCTGCGTGAGCACCATCCCTACGCGGAGCCGGAAATCATCGCGCTGCCGATAGCGCGCGGCTCGGCGAGCTACCTCGCGTGGCTCGCCGCGGCGACCGAGCCCGCACTGGATTAGAAGCCGCCGCCCGCGACACCGGCAGGCTGGGTGTTCACGACGCGCCAGCTCCCGTCCGCCTGCCGACACGCGGTCCCGAAGAGCTCCTCTTGGCCCTTGCCGACGTTGCCGAGCAACGTGAACTCCCGGCACCGCGCGCCGCCCGCCTGCGTGAAGCTCCGCAACGGCGTCACGCTGTAGGCGGTTCCCCTGTCGGGGTTGGTCCACTGCGTCCGCTGCTGGTTCGGCGAGTGCTCGAGCGCGCCCGTGAGCACCGTGTGATCCTCGAGGTCCATCGAGCGGCCGATCTCGCTGCCGACGAGCGCGCCGAGGACGCCGCCGCGCCGGCTCGACGACGGTAGAACGGGGGCCTTTCGGTGACCCGTGGCCGCGCTGATGCCTGCTCCAGTCACCGCGCCGCCCGTCTGCTTGTCCACGCACGCGCCGAAGGTGAGGCTCAGGGCCACGACCGCCGCGCACCGAGTCGTTGTCGTCTTCATGGCACGTTATCGGCTGCAAGTCCGGCGCCGCGCGCGCCCACGCACGACGCTCGTCATTCGGCTCGACTCGACCGAGCGCGCACCTGACTAGAACCCCCCGCCCGCGACACCGGCAGGCTGGGTGTTCACGACGCGCCAGCTCCCGTCCGCCTGCCGACACGCGGTCCCGAAGAGCTCCTCCTGGCCCATGCCCACGTTGCCGAGCATGGTGAAATCACGGCACGGCGCGCCGCCCGCCTGCGTGAAGCTGCGAACGGGCGTGACGCTGTAGGCGTTGCCGCTGTCGGGGTTGATCCACTGCGTCCGCTGCTGACTCGGCGAGTGCTCGAGCGCGCGCGAGAGGACCATCTGGTCCTGCACGTCCATGGAGCGGCCGATCTCGCTGCCGACGAGCGCGCCGAGGAGGCCACCGATGACGGTGCCCGCGGTGCTGCCCTTCGAGATGGCGTGACCCGTGGCCGCGCCAATGCCCGCGCCGGCGACCGCGCCGCCCGTCTGCTTGTTCACGCACGCGCCGCAGGTGAGGCACAGGGCCACGACCGCCGCGCACCCAGAGGTTCTGGTCTTCATGGCACGTTACCGTGCTGCAACTTCGGAACCCCGCGCGCTCGCGTACGACGCCCATCATTCGGGAGCGAGCCACGGGCCCTCGCAAGCCTTCGCGCCCGCGTGAGCGGCGCCTTCGCCGCCAAGTCTACGCCGCGAACATCGCGCCCTCGGCGAGGCAGTCCGCGAGCCGCGCGTAGACGTCGCAGAGTCGCTCCCCGCGCGCCGTCGCGCGGACGATCCGCCGCGCGAGCGGACCCTCGCTCAGGATCACGTCGAGCGGCTCCGAGAGCTCGCTCGCTCGCGGCCCATGGCGCTCGCGCAGCGCATGCCAGAGTTCGCGGAGCGTCGCCTTGCGCGCGGGCAGCCCAAGGCACGCGAGCAGCCGCGCGTCGTCGACCACGGCGTGCTCGGCGTCGGCGATGGCGCGCAAGAGGAGCGCGGCGAGGACCGCTTGCTCGACCGCGAGCTGCTCTTCCATGCCGGCGTACCGCTCGTCGACGAGCGCGCGCACGACCTCGGCGACGAGCGCGGCGATCGCGAGATCTGCCCGCGGCGTCTCTTGGCAATCGAGCACGCGGATCTCGATCGCGTCGCGAACGAAGCGCACGATCGCCCCGCGCGCGTTCACCCACTCGGGATCCAGCGCGCCGCGGCGATCAAAGCGTGCGAGGTCGCGCAGGATGGGCTCGAGGATGCGCGCACGGTAGTCGCGACGGCTCGTGATCGGCTCGGGCACGACGAGGCCCGTGACCGACGGGATCGCCCGGCAGTTGGTGCGGTAATATTCGAGCCGGCTGTCCATGAGGCCGGTCGGCGAGCCATCGACGATCGGGCTCGAGGCCGCGAGCGCCGGCAAGAGCGGCAAGACGAGGCGCACGGCAGTGTGGAGCCGCACGAGCTCGTCGTCGCCCCGAAACGGCAGATTGACGTGCAGGCTCTGGACGTTGGCCCAGCCGTGTCCGCGGCACGTGAAGATCCGGTCGAAGAGCTCGTACACCTCGCGGTGCTCGTGCGGCCACAGCACGGTCTCGGTCGCGGGCCGCATCCACGGGTGCATCCCCGTCGGCATGAGGCGCGCGCCGAGCGGCTCGAGCAAGCGGTTCGCCTCACGCACATCGGCGGCAAACTGCGCGGCGACGCCCTCGAGCGTCCTGGCCGGACCGTTCGTCTTGAGCTCGACCACGTGCAGCACGAGCTCGTTCGACCAACGCACGGGGCCGCGCTCGAGCTCCGAGGCGCTCCCCATGCCGCCAGCGTCGAGGAGCCGATCGCAGAGCGGCGCGACGTCGAGCGTGTCCTTTGCCACGATCATGTATTCGAGCTCGAGCCCGTAGCCCTCGAACAGCCCGAGCCCGGGGCCGTCCGCTCGATGCGGCGCATCGCTCGCGCGTGGCGCTTCCACGACACGGTGCGGTGGCGGCTCGTCGCGTAGCCCCACGGACCTCGGCGGCTTGTCGCTCATGCCCTGAGTCTCTCGAGCGGCTCGAGGCGCGTCGATCGCGCGGGCGCATGGCTCGCGTCGAGTCGGCGAAGGAACGCGAGCATGATGTATCGGTATAGCTCGTCGCCCGCGACGGCGTCCTCGTCGCCCGCCTCGATCGTCGGATTGTCGTTCACCTCGATGACGAGTACGCGCCTGCCGACTTGCTTCAAGTCGACGCCGTAGAGTCCGTCGCCGACCGTGCGACAGGCGGCGAGCGCGGTTCTGAGCACCGCCGGCGGCGCCTCCGCGAGCGGCACGGCTTCGACGCGTCCGTAGCGCGCGCGCCCGCTCGCGAGGTTGCGGCGGATCTGCCAATGTCCGCGGGCCATGAAGTAGCGGCACACCCACAAGACGCGCCCGCTCATGACGCCCACGCGCCAGTCGAGCTCCGTCGGGGTGAACGACTGCGCGAGGATCAGCTCCGAGCTCATGAACAGACGCGCCGCTTCACGCCGTAGCGACGCCTCGTCGTCCACCTTCTTCACGCCGAGAGAGAACGCGCCGTCCGGCTGCTTCAGCACCATCGGCAGCCCGAGCGCGCGCGGCGCATCGTCGAGGTTGCCTCGGTGCAGCACCATCGTCGGCGGCGTGGGCACGCCGTGCCGCGCGAGGAGCTCGGCGAGGTAGACCTTGTTGGTGCAGCGCATGATGCTCTCGGGAT
>SXGS01572893.1_pt1 | contig 15532 bp, 13 predicted proteins | sample 3174681 | NCBI WGS metagenome assembly SXGS01 (sample SAMN11356861, study PRJNA531348) | freshwater metagenome | isolation source: freshwater sample F1-80 | place: China: Fuxian Lake, Yuxi | collected 2017-12-25 | reverse complement strand
GGTGAAGGGATAGTCCAGACCCCAAACCTTGCTGCATCGAGCAAGGGCGGCGAAAGCCGTAGAGGGCAAGAAAATCCGTTGGACCGCAAGGTCCGTGAGGGTTCAAGTCCCTCCGCCCGCACCAACTTCTCATGGCTTAGCTTCGAAGCCGAAAGGACTGCGGGCCACCATGATCCCGCTTCGGCGTAGGGGATGGCACCATCCTTTTCGCCTGATGCTGACCGAGCCGGGCGAATAAGCCAAGGTGGCGTTGGAAAACACTCACCATATCAACGACTTAACCCATCCTTCTTGACGTATCAAGATTGATAGTCTGGAACTGTAAAGAGGAGAGCCGTCTCATGTCCCAGACCCGCGAGAAATTTGCCACCCAGGTCAAATCCGACATCCTGTCGGCCGTGCGTGCGCTCGCCGACAAGGAAGGCCGCCAGTTGCAGGCGCTCGTGGACGAGGCTTTCGCCGACCTGATCGAGAAGCGCAAGAAGGCCACGCCCCGCGCGCACGTCATGGGCGTCTATCTCGCCAGCCACGAAAAATACGGCCCCCTTTACAAGAAGCTCGCTTAATGACGGACTACCTCACGGTGGCCGAAGTGCTGGCCATGCATGCCGACCAGGTCGAACGCTACGGCGGTTACCATGGCGTCAGAGATTCAGGGCTGCTGGAAGCCGCACTCTACCGGCCGCAGACCGGTTATTACGCCGACCTGATCGAGGAAGCCGCGGCGCTCTGGGAGAGCCTTGCGCAAAACCATGCGTTCCTCGATGGCAACAAGCGCACGCCTTTCGCCGCCACGTATACGTTTCTCGCCATCAACGGCGCGCGGCTCACGGTCGATGCGGAGGAGACCTTCGCTTTCGTTGCAGCGCTCTACGAAGCCAACCAATTCAGCTCGACAAGCTTGCCCCCTGGCTGCGCGATCACGTGACCCAAGGGACGCGTTAAAAGCTCGCTCACCTTGGCCGCTTGGTGCGAGGCCCGCAGCCTACGCACCTGCGCGACGTGCTGCCCGTCCACGTGGCCGGTTCCTTTGATCTCGCGCCGCCGGGAAAACAGCGGGACACCTGTTCCCACCCCGGCAGCTAAGGATGGACATCCGTTCCCCGCGTTGCTCGCAAGGAAGAACAGCACCGGTAGAACAGCCGTCGTCCTCGGAAAAACCGCCCTTTTAGGGCTAGTTTCCAGCACGTCCATTTCTGAGAGTTCATCTCTCAGATTTTCAAGCGGCGAGTAGACAGAGAACCCGTTGAATGGCACGATCCGCCTTGTGAAAAGCAGTTTCGACCTTGCTGGCGGGCTTGAGGGTTTCATCCGGCCGGTGATGAAACAGCAAGTTGGCCAGGGGCCCGCAGACGCGTTTGTGGAACAGGATGAACATGAGTGCGGCACTGACTCCTTTATCGGTGAGCCGGTACGGTAGGCTCGGCCGATACGTTCGAGCAACCATGGGCTTTCAGTTTGCGAAGGTCGTAGCGCAGTTGGGTAAGCGTGTAGGCGCCGGCAGAAATGATAGAACTCCGGCGCTTCTAGGTGCGAGGTGCGCGCCGCTTTCTCGCCCAACCTGGCTTGTTCACCTGACGCGAGCGGCCCACCGCCAGAGCATCCGGTGGAACCGTCTCCGTAATCACCGAGCCTGCCGCGAGGTAGGCGTTCTCGCCAATTTCAGCCGGCGCTACGATGGTCGAATTGCTTCCGACGAATGCGCCCGCCCCGATGATCGTCTGGTGCTTCTGCCTGCCATCGTAGTTGCACGTGATGGTTCCCGCCCCGACGTTTACTCCCGCCCCAAGCGTTGAGTCGCCCAGATACGCCAGGTGCATCGCCTTTGATCCGGCGCCAACACGCGTCTTCTTCAATTCGACGAAGTTGCCGATGTTCGCACCCTTCTCCACAACGTTGGCCATACGAAGCCGCGCGAAGGGACCGGCGTGCGCCTCGTCCTCAAGCTTCGATGTCCCAATCAGCGTGTAAGGCCCTACTTCGACGCGATCGCCAAGCACGGACTCGACGATGATCGCGCCCGCGCCGATGCGGCAGGCTTCTCCTATAACCGTGTCGCCCAGTATCCGGGCAAACGGCTCGATGACGGTATCCATTCCGATCTTGACCTGCGCGTCGATCGAAACCGTTTCGGGCTTCTCGATGGTCACGCCATCGAGCATCAACTGGCGCGCTTTCCGGTCGCGAATCAACCGGTCGGCAATGGCGAGCTCGACACGGTCGTTGATGCCGAAGACCTCGTTCGGATCGTCGATGCGCATCGATTCAATCGCGTGGCCCGCACGATTCAGGATCTCGACCATGTCCGTGAGGTAGTATTCTCGCGCCGGATTGTCCGGCTGAATTTCACCGGCATGTTTCCAGAATAGCGGCGCGTCGAAGCAGTAGACGCCGGCATTCAACTCCTTGATGGCAAGCTGTTCGGGTGTCGCGGCCTTCACTTCCACAATGGCGCACACCCGGCCGCGGGCGTCGTGGATGACGCGTCCCCAAGCCGGAGGATGGGGAAGAACGGTGCTGACCAACGTTGCGGCAACCCCCGATTCCCCGCGGCGGCGCACGAGTTCCCGCAGTGTCGGCGCGGAAATCATCGGGCAATCGCCGTAGAGGACCACAAGGCTGCCGTCGAGTCCCGCGAGCACGCCGCGACCCGATGTAACGGCGTGCCCCGTCCCTTTCGGTTCCGCCTGATCGATGAACCCCACACCTCGCTCCGAAAGTGTCCCGCGAACCTTTTCGCCCATGTGGCCGGTGACAACAAAGACCCGGTCGGGAGTTGTCAGCGCGAGAGCGGTTTCGACGACATGTTCGACGAGAGCGCGCCCACCCGCGCGGTGCAGCACCTTGGGCGTGCGGCTCTTCATCCGCGTTCCGAAACCGGCCGCGAGTATGACGATGGTAAGTGACTCCGTGGAGGAAGGCAAATACCAGTTTACGACAGCCCTGTTTCCGGGAGAGGGCGACGGGGCGTTTCGCTACACTCCCAGGGAATCGCTCAACTGGCCGTCCGCCTTGAGCCGCTCGAATATCTCAAGTGTTTTGACCATCCCTTCTTTGAGCGGCGTCTTGGGCACGCCGGGAATATTCGCGCGTAATTGGGAGTCGTCCATCCGGAAGGCGACCGGGACCTGCGGTCCTGCGACGGATATCAGCGAGGCCGCGCCGGGGCGAATACGGTCCAATTCCAGAACCAGATCCTCCATGCGGACTACCGAGCCTTCCAGATTGAACACATGAGCGCCTTCAAGCGGTGTGAGCGCACTCTGAACGAAGATCTCCGCGACGTCCTCGACGTACTGCAAATCCATGTGGCCGCTGACGCGAATCTGGAACGGGCGGCCAAGGACCGCGGCTTTCATGGCGATGGACGGGTCAGCGGTCAAACCTACATCGCGGCCGGGACCGTAAACTGTCCACGGGCGAAGTCCGACACTCGAAATCCCGTTGACGCTGTAAAAGGCTCGCGCGTTCCCCTCGTTCGCCTGCTTGAACACGCCGTAATGCGTGGCAGGCTTCAGGGGATCATCCTCGGTTAACTTGCCGCTGCTGTACGCCTCCTCCGGCCCCCAGACGGCCGAGGAACTCGCGTAGACGACGCGGACTTCGCGACCTGCGTCCCGGGCCGCTTCAAACACGTTCAGCGTGCCAAGGACGTCGATAATACCTCCCTCCACCGGGTTCGCCTGGCAGAAGGGCATCAGGCGGGCGGCGAGATGAATAATATGCGTGATACCCCCGTCCCTGACCAGCGACTTCACCCGCGCCGTGTCCTCGATCCTGCCCGTTTCGATTGCCGGACGCCGGGCAGCCTCAGCGCCCACGAGCAAGCCGAGCCGAACGGGATTCGGGTCCACGTCGAAAATCACAGCGTCCAAACCGCGCTCGATGAGCGCTTTCACTACCCACGCGCCGATGCACCCCTGCGCGCCAGTCACCAATACCCGCATGTTTTCTCCGGATTGAAAATGGATACGTCCTTTCGATTATCGCGCATGCGCACCGGAGCGATCCGCTCTATAATGCGTTTGTAGGCTCTGAATAATGGATATCAAGAAAAAGCTCCAGGACGAGATCGCGGCTCTCGAGTATGAATTTCGCAACGAACTGCCGAGAGAGATTCTAAAGGCGCGCGCGCACGGGGATCTGAGCGAAAACGCGGAGTACCACGCAGCCAAGGAACGCCAGGGTTTCGTCAATGCGAGGCTGCATCAACTGAAGAGGCGGCTGCAGGAAATGTCGATGGTGGACTTGACGAAGATACCCCGGGACAGGGTCGGCCTCGGATCGACTATCGTGGTTCTGGACGTCAGGAAAGACGAAGAGTTAACCTATCACATCGTCACGACGGAAGACGCGGACGCCCATCAGGGAAAGATTTCACCAAGTTCGCCCATCGGGCGCGGACTCATCGGCAAGGAAGTCGGCGATGTGGTGAAGATCCAGATTCCAGGCGGACTGAAAGAGCTCGAGATCCTGACCCTGGCGACCATCCACGATGTGTAGGGGCCGCAGGCCGGGCTAACCGTCGTTCAGCCCTCAAGGATCACGTGCGCCATGCCATGCTGCGCCGTGTGGGTCAGAGAGAGCGCGACAGACTTTACCCCCATCTTTTCGGCAATCTTCGCCGCCTCTCCATAGAGCCGGAGCGTGGGCCGGCCGGATGGCAGGTTCGCGACCTCAAAATCGCGCCAGGTAACACCTCGCTTCCAGCCAGTGCCGATGGCCTTCATCCCGGCTTCCTTCGCCGCAAAACGCGCGGCGAAACGTTCGTAGCGGTTCGCCTTGCTCTCGGCGTAGGCTGTTTCAAGAGGGGTAAAAATGCGCCCGGTAAACCGTTCACCATATCGGACGATGGCCGCCCGGATGCGCTCGACTTCCGCCAGATCGAGCCCGGTGCCGAGGATCACGCGAGCCCTGCTCCCGAAGTGGTAATCGTAAGCTGTCCGTGTTTCACGCCCTTGGTGCTAATCAGCGCGTCGGAGATTTTCTTGACGACGGCAGCCTTGCCGCGAACGACGAGCACCTCAAGGCAGTTGTCGTGATCCAGGTGGACGTGGAGCGTCGAAAGAATCGAGCGGTGGAAGTCATGCTGGAGATCCGTCAGCTTTTCGGACAGCATCCGTACGTGATGGTCGTATACCAACGTCACCGTGCCGACAACCTGCCGGTCGGGAGACTCCCAATCCTGGTGAACGAGCCGGTCACGGATGAGGTCGCGGAAAGCCTCAGACCTGTTTGTATAGCCGCGTTTTTCAATCAGTTCGTCGAACTTTCCGAGCAAGTCGGAATCAATCGCTACGCCGATGCGGCTCAATTCGCTCATTGCACCTTCGATTATAGGCGCATTTTTGCGAATGCGGCGGAGGCAAAATTGTACGGCGAGTCACGATGGTGAGAGTTCCAGGTGCGGGAACCGCAAATGCCGCGAGGCAAGCGCTACCCGCAGCGCCGGCCTGTGAACACGGGCGGGACGTGCCTCAAAGAAGAGGGCGTCAGTCCACGTACAAGAATTCGTTCGAGCCGAGAAGCGCCTGGGCAAGGCTTGCGAGCGCGCGGTCATTCGCGTCGCTGTCGGCCACGTTAGCCGTAGCGTACACCTTCCGTTGCTTCTTCAGGTGAGCTTCGCCCAACTCGATCTCCGCCTGCAAAGGCTGGCGCGAAAGCGTCAGCATGTAGGCGGTCTCAATTCTCTTCGCATCCGGCGCGGTTGCGCCGGTAATCTCGTTCACGCGCTTCGCGATATGGTCAGCGCTCGCGACGACAAACTCGTCATTCATCAGCGTCAGCGATTGGAGGGGCGTCGCCGACGGCACGCGGCGCGCGCAGTTGGTGTCGATGATCGGATAGTCGAAGACGCTCAGAAACGTCAGGGGGTAAGTGCGGCGCGCGAGGAGGTAGAGGCTGCGCCGGTACTCCGCCGCGGTCTGTAGCCCGTCCGGCCGGTTCGAGACCACGACCGGCGGACCGCCCATTGTGGTGTCGAGCTTTCCGGCTGCCGATATCATTGAATCGCGCAACACTTCGGCCTCGACGCGGCGAAGGTTCATACGCCACAGGAGCCGATTCTCCGCGTCCAGCGATTCGGGCTCCCGCAGCGTCCGGGGCTGCCGCGAGGATTGACGGTAGACGGTGGACGTCATAATCGCCTTGTGCAGGCGCTTCGCGCTCCAGCCGTGATCCATGAAGTCCACGGCGAGCCAGTCGAGGAGTTCCGGGTGCGATGGCGGCGACCCCATCTTCCCGAAATTATCCGGAGTCTCGACTATGCCTCGTCCGAAATGGTGCTGCCAAATGCGATTCACGATCACTCGCGCGGTCAGGGGGTGCTCGCGGCTGGTGAGCCATTTCGCGAATGTGAGACGCGTCCCAGGCGAATCCGGCTTGCCAGGCTCAGAGAGCACGGTGGGGAAGCCCGGCTCCACTTTCGGACCCGGTGATTCCGCGCTGCCTCGCTGGAGCAGCCGGATAGACGGCATAGGCCCCACGTTAAAAAGAGCCTGTATCTTTTCGAGAGGCCTGCGGTATCCGTTCCAGACGCGGATCTTCTCCTCGATTTTCGCCACCGCGGAGCGGTCGGCTTCGTTGAGAAGCTTGCGCCACTCGGCATCGGAGACTTTCAGGGCCGCGGCAAATCTCTTCGCGAGGAATTTCTGCACGTCATCCTGCTTCGCGGGAGGTGTTTCGATCGCGGCCCGCGTGTCGTCGCGAATCTCGATGGGTATCGCCTTCAGTTTTTCGTCAATGAGACGCTTCTCATAGGGCTGAGTGACGGCACTCAACTGATTCTTCAGTTCGGTAACGGACTTGTCGATATCGGCGTTGTGCCGGTCGATCTCCTTCCGCTCATTTTCGGAAACCGTGTAAAGGTGCCGCTTTTCGGGCGGCAGCCAGTTTGATGGATTATACGCAGCCGTGAACAGGGCAAGAAAGCGGTAGTAGTCGCGCTGGGGAATCGGGTCGTACTTGTGCGTGTGACATCGCGCGCAGCCCACCGTCAAACCCATTGTGCTCGACGAGACCTGCTCCACCAGTTTGAAGAGGGCTTCGTAGCGATCGACCGGGAGGTTAGTGAGGTCCGTGCCGGTATTGTCGAGTTCGGTGCGCAGGAATCCCGTTGCGGCGAGCAATTCCACGATCTCAGGCGTGTAAGACACCGCTGACCGCCAGTCGATCAATTCGTCGCCGGCAATTTGCTCGGTGAGGAATCGATCCCATGGCTTGTCGCTGTTGGTGGCCTTGATCACGTAATCGCGGTAACGCCAGATGCCTTCAGATAACGCGGCCTTCTTCGGGTCGAAATCCTTTCCGGTTGTGTCGACGTAGCCAGCGGCATCGAGCCAATGGCGGCCCCATCGCTCGCCGTAGCGCGGCGAGGCAAGCAACCGGTCGATCAACCGCTCGTAGGCGCCTGGCTTTGCGTCGGAGGAAAACTCGCGCGCTTCTTCGGGAGTGGGAGGGAGGCCGGTGAGGTCGAAATAGGCGCGCCGCATGAGTGTCAGGTTCGGCGCGTCTGGCGAAAAAGTCAGGCCCTTCGCTTCGAGCCTGGCAAGCGCGAAGGCGTCGATGGGCGTTCGTACGCGGGCGGCGGTCTTGACCTTCGGCGGCGGAATCGCAATCGGTTTTCGAAACGACCAGAACTCGCGATCCTTCGGCGTGATCTCCGGGGCCTCGGCGCTCGTGAATGGACGGTCGACTACGTGCGATTCGGGCGGAACCGCATCGGCGAAGCTCCCCGTGTCGATCCACTGCCGAAGGGTCTGAATCTCGGCTTCATTGAGCGGATCTCCAGCGCCGGCGGGGGGCATGTTGCGGCTGGAAACTTTGCGAACCAGGATGCTCTTTTCGGAGGAACCCTCGCGGACGACGGGGCCGCTGGTGCTTCCCCTGAGGAGAGAAGGTATCGTTCGAAGGTCCAAGCCAGCCGTCTTCGCCTGCCCGTGACAACTCACGCATTTCGCATTGAAGATGGGCAGCACCTGCTTTTCGAACGACGCTTGCTGCGCTGACTGGTCCCTGGCGGTCTCGTGAGAGTTGGAGGACAAAGCGCCGGCCGCAATCCACCGGCGGATAGTTTGCGCATGTTCCTCCGGGAGTTTTACCAGGTAGGCCTCCGGCGGCATCGCGCCGGTCGATAGCTTCTGCCACAGAAGGCTTTGATCGGGCGATCCCTTCACGACGATGGGGCCGTTGTGGCTGCCCTTCATTGTGGAAGAGGCGGTACGGAGATCGAGGCCGAGTTTCGGCGAAGTCTTGCCATGACAGGTGAAGCAGTACTGGGTGAAAATCGGAAGAATATCCTTCTCGAAAACCGGCGCGCCGGCATCAGTCTGTGCGTGGGCGCGGAGTACGAAGGAAACCAAAGCCAGTCCGGCCGCCGCGGATTTTTGCAGTGTTGTGCCGGGGCGCATCGCCGCTACGAGGCCTCGGGGCGATTTGCCAGGATGTCGCCTACAACCTTGGCGCCGCTCACTGTGACATCCGAAGGAGTTTCCATTCTTCCGGCGTGCGGGTAAACCACGCGTTTGTGGTCGAGACCGAGTTGGTTCAACAAGGTCGCGATCAGATCCGCGACGCCGACTCGATTCACGACGGACCGGTATCCAAATTCGTCGGTCTCGCCGTAGATAAAGCCCTTCTTGAATCCGCCGCCAGCCAACCAGATGGTGAAAGCGTGCCGGTTGTGATCGCGGCCGTCTCCGGCCTGGGTGGTGGGCAATCTTCCGAACTCGCCGGTCCACATGACAACCGTGCTGTCGAGCAGTCCACGGCTCTTCAGATCTTTCACGAGGGCGGCCGATCCCAGGTCGGTTTCGCCGGCGATCTTCGGCATGGATTGCCTGATCTTCGAGTGGTGATCCCACGGCTGTCCGGGGCTTGTGGTCACCTGCACGAAGCGCACTCCGGCCTCAACCAGACGGCGCGCCATCAGGCAGCGCATGCCATAGCTTTGAGTCAACGGATTATCAAGTCCGTACATCTTCCGGGTGGCATCGGTTTCCTTCGACAAATCGAGCACATCGGCCGCTGCGAGTTGCATGCGGGCTGCAAGTTCGAAGTTCTGAATACGCGCGTCCAACTCAGACTCGCCGGGATGATCACGGAGATGCGAGGCATTCAGCTTCGCGAGAAAATCAAGGCTTTCGCGCTGCGCGCCCGGGGGAAGCGGCCGTTCGGGATTCAAGTGATGAACGGGCGCGCCCCGAGTGCTGAACTCGACGCCCTGATACAGAGCCGGCAAATATCCGTTCGCCCAAAGCTGCTTGCCTCCGATGGTGTAACCTTCAGGATCGCGGAGCACGACGTAGGCCGGCAGATTCTGGTTTTCCGTTCCCAGCGCATAGGCGATCCACGCGCCCGTGACCGGGCGTCCAGGAAAGATCTTGCAGGTGAGAAGCATGTTCAACCCTTCAAGGTGGTTGTTGTGCTCGGTATACATCGAACGGACAAAACAAAGATCATCGACGATGGTGCTCACATGCGGCAGGGCTTCGGAGACGTCCATGCCGCACTGCCCGTACTTCCGGAACTCGAAAGGAGAGGCGAACAGTTTGTTCTCGTTGCCGGGCTGATGGATCTCGACGCCATCCGGGTGGGGTTGGCCGGCGCGGCGGGTCAGCTCAGGCTTGGGGTCGAAGAGGTCCATCTGGCTTGGTCCGCCATTCTGAACCAGCTGGATTACCGCCTTCGCTTTAGCGGAGAAGTGCCCTTTTCTCGGGTGGAGGTCATTGTGCGGGATGAGGCCGGCGAGCGCGATCCTGCCGAAGCCGAACGAGGCGAGTTCGAGAATTCCGCGTCTTGACGGTATGACCGGCGTCATGATTTCCCTTGCGCCAATTGTATCAGGACGGGGAGTACGATGCCTCCTCCGGCCACACCTTGCAGCCATACGGCCCTACCCGGCGCAACGGCAGGACCTAACAGGTGTAACTTGGCCACTCCCTGGGCTCGTTTCCGAAATGATGGGACGTTCCCGCGCATCACATTTAGCGCGCGTTAGAACACAATCTTCAAACTCATCTGGGAGACTCGCGCGGGCTCCGAACTCGCGATGACACCAAAGTTGGGCGAGCCGAGCGAATTACCCGGAATGCCCAGATTGGTGTGATTGAAGATGTTGAAAAACTCCGCTCGGAATTCAACCCGGGCGGTCTCGGTGAATTTGACCTCGCGCTTCAGGTTGAAGTCAACATTAAACATACCAGGCAGGATCACGGTCCGGGTCTCCGCGTTGCCATAGGTATAAAGCGGGGCGAACTCGAAAGCGGTAGTATCGAACCAGCGGTTAATCCCACGAGCTTCACCGGACAGATTTCCGTCCTTCACGCGGTTTGTTCGTTGTGCGACGCCCGTGTTCAGACGCGCCACGCCGCCGAGCGCCGCCACATTCAACGCGCCGCCGGATTGTACCGTGGAAATTGTCGAAACCTGCCATCCGCCTACGATATGGCGCGCAAAGCCCCGGCCGACGGATGGGAGGTCGTAGATGGCACTTGTCACCCAAACGTTCTTCCGGTGAGAAGACGAAAGGCCCCGCTGCGACAGATTGCTGTAGTCCTGCGACTCGGCTCCGCCGGTCGGATTGCCCGCGACGGACGAGAAAGCCTGATCGATCGTGCGCGAGAAAGTATAGGAACTCAACGCCGTAAAGCCCTTGTGGAAGCGGCGCGTAAACTTGACGGTTCCGGCGTTGTAGAACGTCTTGGCGTCTGACCGTACTTCCGTGAGCACGCCAAACTGCGGGAACCTTCGGCGGCTCTGAATGGGCCCCGGCGCCGGCTGCGCGTTGTTGGCCGCCACGCCGCGGTCTCCGCCGAGAGCGAAATTGCCAACATAGCCGATCTCAATGGCGTCGCTATCGGTAATCTGGTGCGCCAGGTGCAGGGAACGCAGTTGAGAATACCCCACCTTGAAATCCGGCGTTAAGCCGCCATAGTTCGCGGGCGGCGGGACTCCCGCCGATGCCCGCGGAAACGGATTGTCGAAGGTGATGAGCGGCGCGGCCCGATCCGCGAGATAGGTTGTGACGGTTGCCCAGGGCGGGTTGCTTCCGAGCCGGAACAGCGCCAAGTTCATAGTGGAGTTGTAATAGAGGCCATAGCCTCCCCGAATCACGGTGCGCTCATTCCTGAAGGGCCGGAAGGCGAAGGAAACGCGCGGCGCAAAGTTGTTCCAATCGTTCGGATAGAACTTCTGTCCCGCCTGCATTGGAATGGGCCTTCCGTTCGTAAAGTCGAAGTTCGTAACCTCGCCGCTGTGATCGGATACAGGCGTGGTCGGTTCATAGCGCAGGCCGAGATTGAGGGTCAGGCGTGGGGAAATTTGCCAGTCGTCAACCAGGTACAAGCCTATGCGCTTCTGGCGCATGCGGATGGTCCAGGCCTGATCGCCGACGCTCGATAGCTGGGGCCGCCCGAGCAGGAGATCGGCGAACGAGTTGCCGGACCCGACCGGGTTGTTGTTCTCGAAAGTGAACTGGCCGCGAACCGTGATCCCTTGCAGTCTGTCGGAGCGAACGTGCCGGAAGTCGATGCCGGTCTTCAGATGATGACGGCCTCGAACGACGCTCAGATTATACGTGAACTGGCGCACTTCATCGGGCTGTATCAGCGGGAGGTTGGTGGCGTCTCCAAGGCCGGTGTAGCCCGCAACGCTGAAGAACGGGATTCCATTGGTTCGTCCACGGGCCGGTATGTTCGGAATCCCGAGGTCATCGAGGATGCTGTAATTCGTGTTTTCCCGCGGGTCGAACTGCAAAATCACACTGCGATTCCAGGCGATGCTCGAATCCTGAATGACGGTGGGGGACCAGATGCGCGTCCAGTGCAGGACAATGTTATAGGCCTTGAGGGTGGTGCCCCGAGCAAAACCGGGGAAATACTCGGGATCTGGCCGGGAACGGTTATCGTATGCTCCGCGGGCGAATATCGAATCCTTCGGTCCGAAACGGTGATCGATTTTCTGGATGGTGGAATTACTTTCGGTTCTGACGGGCGCGAGGACTTGATAATTGAATAGCGATCCAGGCGTATTCTCCCTCGGGTAGTATTTGAGGATGTTGACCGACTGCCGGGTGATTCGATTCGTGGGGATCCTGTTTCCGGGAAAAGGCGTCCCGGTCAACGGGTCGATGACGGTACCGGTAAAGGGCGCTCCGGAAAAGGTGCGGGTCAGATCGCCGCTCTTCTGCGCTTCGGTGGGCACGATGAAACGGCCGAACGCCTCCTGGCGGATTCGCAGCCCTTCGTAGTTCGAAAAGAAAAAGGTGCGATCCTTGCCGTTATAAATCTTGGGGACGTAGACGGGGCCGCCCACGGTGCCGCCGAACTGGTTCTGCCGGAGCTTTGGTTTGGAGGTCGGGAAAAAGCCGCGCGCATCCATCTTGTCGTTGCGCAGAAAATTGAAGAGCGTGCCATGCACGCTGTTGGTTCCCGACTTGGTGACGATGTTGACGTTGGCTCCGGACTGGAATCCGAACTCCGCGGAGTAGTTGCCGGTCTGCATCTTAAATTCCTGGATCGCATCGACGGATGGATTGAAGGAGTTCCAATTGTAGAAGCCGACGCTCATGGTCGCGCCGTCCAGGTTCCATTCGTTATCCGTGTCGCGGCTGCCATGCGCCCAGATGCCAATGCCACCCGCCAGGAACGTCTGGAGCGTCGCTCCGCCTTGCACCCCATTCTGGATGTTGGGCGTAAGAAGGGCGAGCGTGTTGAAATTGCGGCCGTTTAACGGCAACTCGACCACGCGCTGATTGTCGATCACGTCGCCGAACACGCCGTCCTCCGTGTTGACGATTGGGGCCGCAGCCACCACATTAACCGTTTCGGTCACACTGCCGGGCTGCAGGGTCACATCCAGACGCGCACGCTGTTGAACCTGGACAACAACGCCCTGCTTCACCTCCTTTCGAAACCCGGCGGCCGAGATGGTAACTTCATATTCGCCGACCGGCAGGCTAAGCAAGGTGTAGTTCCCCTCGCCATCGCTGGTAGTGGAGCGAACCAGGTTGGTGGCAACTGCCTTTGCTTCTACTGACGCTTTCGCGACGACGGCACCCGAGGCGTCCGTCACGGTTCCCAGGATCGTCGCGGATGCGACTTGGGCTTCGAGCGGCGTGAGGAGCGCCGTGCAAGCGACCATTACTAAAACGATACGAATCATGATCATCCCTCCCTAGCTTTGCCAGGCAAGATGAATAGTATTGGAAAGCGGTGACCAAGTCAACCTGGTTGAGGAATTGCCGATAAACCGTTGCATGGCGTTCTCCTCGTGCCGTGTCGGTGATTTCGAACCTCAACACAATAGTACAGTCGTGAATGCCGCTACATTTCACGATTCAGTTTGCGGCGAAGCCGGGCTGTGCCACTTCACTGTTGACAACTCGTTTCGCCGGGTATTGGCAAACCATCGACGGCTGGCCAAATCGCGATCTGGATGCCGGCGAAAGTCATTACTCTGGCCCCGGATATGCGGGCGTTCACTGAGCTGCCTATGATCGATGAAAATACGGTCCGCACGGTACTGCGGAGCTGGGAATCCGGCAGGCGGTTTTGGCGCCAGAGAAAGCTGATGCCGTTCAATACCTGCCAAGTTTGCGAGGGATTTTGGTCGGAGCCCTACGGTTATGGACCATCTAAATGCTTTTTGGGCCCAACCAAGAGCGGATGCCCGGGCGAGGAGCCGAACTCGACCTTGGCGGGCCCGGGTCGCTTCCTGTCAGGAGGCGTCGTGAATCAACCGCTGCAACGCTTTCTTCAACGCTTCGCGATGCGACGCCGCGGCTGAATCGCGGGCCAGATTGCGCATCTCCTGCGGGTCGGTTTTCAAATTGTAGAGTTCATCGATCTCCTGGCTGCCCGGATACCGCACGTACTTCCACTCTTCCGTCCGGATTCCCTCCATGCTGGGCGTATCGGCGAAACTCTCTTCCCGGAAATATTCATACAGAAACGATTCCCGGATTCTTGAAACTTTGCCGGACAGCAGCGGCGCAAGGCTTCTGCCCTGGACAGCAGACGGTGTCGTTACGCCCGCCAAGTCAAGGAATGTCGGCGCCAAATCAATGTTGAGAACCATGCCGTCCACGACGGAACCCGGGCGAGCCAGGCGCGGATAACGCATTAAGAACGGTATGCGGATAGATTCCTCGTACATTGCACGCTTATTCGTCAAACCGTGCTCTCCATGAAAAAAACCGTTGTCGCCGGCGAAAACAATGGCGGTAGAGTCTAGTAACCGGCGCTGTTCGAGCACTTCAAAAAGGCGGCCCATACTATCGTCAACAGCCATTAGAGTTCGCAAATAGTTCCGGTGGTTCAGGTCGTAATTAGGATGGTTAACGACACCGGTCTTGCCGAGCGATCGCGTCCGGACCCACTCCGGCTTACCTTCCAGTGTGTCCTTGGCGCTGGCGGGAGGCGGTAAAGGAGTGTCCGCGCAGGCCTTCCGGTGCCTCTGCGCCGGGACCACCGGAAGGTGGCAGGCCTTGTGCCCAAAGTACATGCAGAACGGATTGCTGCGGGGTTGGTTCAGCCACTCCACCGCATAATCGGTCAGCAGATCGGTTAAGTACCCGGGCACTTTCTGTTCCCGCTGGTTGATAGTCAGCACCGGATCGGTGTACGTCCCTTGTCCGGGAAACGTTACAGCGTGAGAAAAACCCGGACGCTCCATCATTCCATCCATGTGCCATTTGCCGATATGGGCCGTGTCATATCCGCTTCCCAGTAGCTGCGTCGCGAACGTCTTCGTACCTGCCGGTAGAGGCGTCGAATTGTCACGCACCCCATGGCGGCGAGCATACTGGCCCGTCAGGAAACAGGCGCGACTCGGCGAACACAGGGACGTCGTCACGAAAGCGTTGGAAAATCGTGCGCCTTCCTTGCCCAAACGGTCCAAATGCGGCGTCCGAAGGCAGGGGTGATTCATCAGACTCAGGGAATCCCAGCGTTGGTCGTCGGTAAGAATAAACAAAAAATTAGGCCGCTCTGGGAGCGATTTCTGCGCGAGGCCGATCAGGGCGGGCGCCAGAACTGCATGAGCCGAAAGTGCGAGCACGGATCGACGCGAAGTAAGATCAGCCCCGGTTCGATTAGCGGTTGGAAGCGTCACGTTGATATTGGACATTGGCTTTCGATCTTCAGTAAAGCAGCTTCACTCCGAACTGAATCTGACGGGGGTCGTTGGCCTGGCTTGAGACAATCCCAAACTGAGGTGCGCTCAGGCTCAAATTCGGGAGGCCGAATGCCGGTGTGTTCAACAGGTTGAAAGCTTCAGCCCGGAACTGCAACGAGACACGCTCGGCGATTCGGAAACTCTTAAAGAGCGAGAAATCCCAGCTTTTCGTGCCCGGTCCACGAACGTCCGGCAGGGTTCGTCCGGTGTTGCCGAACGTGAAAGGCAGTGGCTGCGAGAATGTGGAAGTATCGAAGTAACGATCAAGGCGGCCGGAAACAGGGCCGCTCAGCTTGGCGCTCTTTCCGCTGTTGTTTGGGCGGAGCGCGGCGCTGCCGGAACCGGAAGTATTCTGCGT
>SXGS01030674.1_pt1 | contig 15533 bp, 15 predicted proteins | sample 3174681 | NCBI WGS metagenome assembly SXGS01 (sample SAMN11356861, study PRJNA531348) | freshwater metagenome | isolation source: freshwater sample F1-80 | place: China: Fuxian Lake, Yuxi | collected 2017-12-25 | reverse complement strand
GAGGATGTTGAGCGGCAGGGTCACGGTCGCGGTGCCGTTCGACTCCCAGACGTTCTTCGTCAAGGTCGCGTTCGCGAACACGGTCTTCGCGCTGCCGTTGTCCTTGGGGTCTTCGAGGTCTTCGTAGGCGATCGGCCAACAGTCCATGCCGTTCCAGAACGGGATGCTCCCGAGCGGCGCGCCGCCATACACCTTGGTGACGAGCTTCGCCTTGTCGGCTTCGGCGCCGAGCCCGTCGAACCGCAGCACCATCGTGAAGGCGCCCGAGGCGATCGACTCGTTCGCCTGTGCATCGAGGCTCGGGACCAGCGACTCCAGCAGCGGCCTCACGTTCTTGCCGAAGGAGTTGTCGCGACCGAGCTTGCCGTCCGAGAATGCCGCGGTCGTGCCGCCCGTGTACGGCAGGCAGTGCGCCGAAAAATCGTTCGTCGTCGTCACGCCGTCGACGTCGAAGCCGAACTCCCCCCACGCAGCCGCGGTCTTCACGCCCTGAAACGTGCGCTCGCCGAGGAAGAGCTCGTCCACCGCGACCACGACCCCGTCGATCGGCGCGCAGCTCGAACCTTGCGAGCCTCCCGCGCTCGCGGTCGAGGCGCCGCCGCCCGTGCCGGCGACCGCGGTCGTCGTCGATGCACCGCCGGCCCCGCCCGCGCTCGCGGTGCCGCCAGCCGACGCCGACGTCGACGACCCGACCGCGTCGCCCTCCCCGCCCGCAGAGCACGCGACGATCGCCCCCGCGAGCGCGATCGTCGACCACGCGCTCGCTTGCATCGTGCGGGTTCTAGGCTGGGTCCGTTGCTTCGTCGGTGCTTTCACGACGACGAAGGTAACGTGGCCCATCAACGCGCCGCCACGCAAAAGAGGGCGCTTGCCGCGAGGGCCGCGCGCGGATCGACGCTGTTCGCGGCCACAAAATGAAAAACGCGGCAGGGAGCCGAAGCACCCGCCGCGCATCGAGTCCCCGCCGTAGCGGAGAGACTCAGCCCTTCTTCGCAGGCGCCTTCTTGGCGGCCTTCTTGGTCGCCTTCTTCGCCTTGGGCTTCGCGGTTGCTTTCTTCGCAGCTTTCTTCGTGGCCATGAGTACCTCCGGCTCGCGCGATGCGCGAGGCATGGGCGCCAAAGTTGGCGCGGTATGGGCGTGGCCTTCTTCAAGTGGCGTGCCAACTCGCGCGAGGCACATGCTCGATGCGCTGCGACTTCGTCGCTCGCTGGTGTGCGTCTTGCTCGAAAGTGCGCGCGACGCCGCGAGAGCTGCGTGAATCGCACGCGCACATCCACGCAACAAGAGCCGCATCTCTCACGCGATCGCGGTCGACGTCGGAGAGCGCGACGTGAGCGAGCGTGCAAAGTGCGCGCGCTTCAGCGTGAAAATCGTGCACGCTCCGAGAGCTCGCGCGTGCGTCGTGTCTGGATCGCTCGTCTCGCTCGTCTCGCTCGTTCGTCCGCGTCTCGCTCGTTCGTCCGCGTCTCGCTCGTTCGTCCGCGTCTCGCTCGTTCGTCCGCGTCTCGAGCGTTCGCCGTCGTCGCGAGGAGCACTTCGCGCGATCGAGCGTCGCGTCTCGCGGCTCACGTCGCGAACACGCGGCGCGAGCGCGTCGGTGATGTTCGTCGCGCAGCGCGCCGTCAGTTCGAGGACTCGAAGATCGAGCGGGTGCGGGCGAGCAACACGGAGCACGGCGCGTGATTCACCACCGACGCCGCGGTCGTTCCGAGCATGCGCTCGAGCGGGCTGTAGCCGTGCGCGCCGAGCACGAGTAGCTCCGCACCGAGCAAATTCGCCACACGACAGATCTCGCGCCACGGTGTGCCGACCCCGACCTCGAGCACGACGCGGACCGAGGGAGGCAGCTCCCGTTGCAGGCGTGCGAGCGCTCGGCGCGCCTCATCGATGGCGACGGACACGGTCGGCTCCACCGAGCCTGCCGTGAGCACGTGCGACGGCAGCCCGAGCTGCGGGGCGACCACCCGCAGCAGCACGAGCGTGGCTCCATTCTGGGATGCGAGCTCCGCGGCGGCGCTCGCCACCACGGGCGCGTGTTCGGTCCCGTCGACCGCAGCGACGATCGTGCGCATGCCTGTACCTCGCGGATCGGGGACTCTTCACCGTGCGGCTCGCTCGGAGGCTCAGCGCCTGGCGCGCGGCCGCTCGCTCGCGGGCCTCGCGAGGCGAGGACCCTGCCGAGTACGGCTGCAACGCGTGTTCCGCGGGCGCGACCGGCACATGCGTTGCAGCGCCTGGTCCGCACGCGCCGAGCGCGCAGGGAGGTGTCGTGGTCACGACTCACAAAGCGACAAGGAGCTGGGCTGCGCCCGCGCGCGTGCGCAGCATCATGACGTCCAAGCTCACGACCGTGGGGGTGCACGAGGATCTCGCCTTCGCGATGCAGCTCATGCTCTGGTCGAACATTCGTCACCTCCCCGTCGTCGAGGGCGATCGCCTCGTCGGGATCCTCAGCTCGCAGGACTTCCTGCCGCAGCGAGGCAAAGGTGAGAGCCTCGATGAGTACCTCCGGCACTCGGTCTTCCACGCGATGAAGTCGCCGGTGAAGACCGTGCACCCCGACGACGACGTGAGCGACGCATCCGACTTCATGGTGTCCGAGCACATCCATTGCTTGCCGGTCGTCGAGAACGACGAGCTCGTCGGGATCCTCACGGCGTCGGACATCCTCGCCGAGCGCGGGCGCAGAAATGCGCGAGAGGGTCGCGGGCACGCGGCGCGGGTCTCGGACATCATGACGCCCGACCCCATTTGCTGCCGACCCGAGCAGGCGCTCTTCGACATCGTGCTCCAGATGGTGCGCGAGGACGTCCGCCACATCCCCGTCGTCGACGCGAACGGCGCCGTCGTCGGCATCGTCACCGATCGTGACGTCCGCGTCGTCCTCGGCGACCCGGTCCGCGCGCTCGCCGACAGCGACGACGTCGACTTCGCGGACCTCACCGTCGCGCACGCGATGACCGCGCATCCGGTCACGGTCGCGCCGACGGCCTCGATCGACGAGCTCGCGCGCATCTTCATCGGGGAGCGTGTGGGTGCCGTTCCGGTCGTCGACGCGCACGGACGCATCGAAGGCATCGCCTCCTACGTGGATCTCCTGCGGTTCTTCATCGGAGAGCCGCAGATCTCCTGATTCGCTCCACTCGTCCCCCGAGTCCGAATTCATCAGGTGGCGAATCTCTGATTCGCCCCACTCGACCTGCTCGGGTTGTTGCGTCAGATGTACCGTAAGACATGGGCGTCTTTCGAGCGCGCGATCTGCTGCGGCCTCCGAACCTCGTGAGCCTCGCTCGGCTCCCGCTCGCCGCGCTCTTCGTCGCGTGCGTCGACGTGCCCGCCGCCGCGCTCCTCGTGCTCGCTGCAGCCGGGCTCTCGGACGTGCTCGATGGCTGGCTCGCGCGCCGTCTCGACATGGCGACGGCGACCGGAGCGTTCGTCGATCCCATCGCGGACAAGCTCTTCGTCCTCACGGTGGTCATCACGCTGGTCGCGCAAGAGAAGCTCTCGCTCCTCGGCGTCGCGCTGCTCAGCACGCGCGAGCTTGGCGAGCTCCCGCTCGTCGCGTGGTTCGCCGTGAGCCGTCGCGCCCCGAGAGAGCGAACCGAGCTACCGCGCGCCAACGTCGTCGGCAAGGTCGCGACGACGCTCCAGTTCGGGACGATCGCGGCGGCGCTCTTCGGCCTCGAGGGGCTCGCGACGATGCTGCTCGTGACGGCCGTCGGCGGCGCCGTGGCCGCGATGAGCTATTGGCTGCGTGCGCTGCGAGGGTCTGCTGCGCGCACGCTGCCAGCGTAGTAGCATCCTTCGGTGACTGGCGGCCGCGATCACCAAGACGGCAAGACGCCACCCGAACGCGAGCCCGTCGCGCTCGAGATAGAGCTCGATCTCGGCCCCTCCGAGTCGCCGGTGTCGCGCATCCGCAAGGCGCCGGCCATGCCGTCGCGCCACGACGACGCCGACGACGACGTTGGCGAGCGAATAGGCGGGATTGGCGGGATCGATCTCGCGACCGATGCGCTCGACCCGCCGAAGAGCGGCATCCGTCGGCCGCCCGCGTCGCTCCCCGGCGGCGCGCTGTCCGAGAAGTCGCGCCGCATCTCGGTCACGCGCCATGCATCGAGCCATCCGAAGGTCGCGCTGGTGCTCGCCCTCGGCTCTGCGCTCGTCGTGATGCTCGTCCTCGCGACGCCGCATTTCTCCAGGCACGGCGTGCTCCGCGTCACGGAGCTCCTCGGCCGTGCGGCACCGGCGCCTTTTGCGGCGCTCGGCGTCGTGGCGCTCGGCGCGTGGGCCTTCGTCTTCGGGCGCGCGCTGCGCGACGCTTCGCCGGCGCTCCACCTCGCTAGCGTCGGTCTCGTCGTCGAGATGATCGCGAGCATGCTCGTCGTCGCCGCGCTCGTTCGCAACTCGCCCACGGCCCGCGCATTTCAGACGGTGATGCCGGTCGTAGTGCCGCTCGCCACCGCGTGCGTCGCGCTCGGGCTCGCGGTGTCGGCGGCGGTCCGCGCCGTCGATGAGCTACGCGGCAGCGACCGACGCGTGCACGTCAGCGCGCTCCTCTTTCTGTTCGCGCTGGCGGGCTGCGGGCTCGGCGTGCGCGTCGCCCGCGTCGATCTGCCGCTGCCTGTTTACGGCGAGTCGCTCGACATCCCGCTCTGGGCGCCGCTCGAGTGACCCGCGGCTGGCACCGCTGAGCCGAGAGGCTCGATTCTCAATCGATCCGCGATCACCGACTACGGTGCCGAGAGGGGGCCAGCTACTAGGCGACGAGGAGCGAGAGGCGCAGCGCACTCCTGTTACTCCTGTGTGTGAGCGTCGCAGCGACGAAGGCAACGACGTAGATGGGCCCTTATCGGCACCGTAGGGCTCAGTTGATCGGCGCCGCGCCGACCGCCCGCGCCTTTCGCAGCAGATCGCGCACGCGCTTGGCGCCGTCGGTACCGGGGTTCAGGCTCAGGTACGCCTCGAAATCGTGAATGGCGACCCGCGTCGCGCCGAGCGCCAGCGCATGGACGCCGCGGTCGACGAGGTGGGTTGCGGCTCGCGTGACGTCATACAGTCGGTCGCACACCACCATCGCGCGCGCGTGATCGGCGCGGCTGCGGTGAATGCGCTGCAGGTTGAGGAGCAGGCGCACCGCGATCGTGCGCGGCCCCACCGGCTCGAGGCTCGCCATCGCCTCGCGCCGATCGCCGAGGGTCTCGAACGCCAACGCGAGCAGCCGCTCACGGTCGATCGGCACGCCGCCTTCGAACGGATCGGCATAGAGCCCTTCGATGCGGACCAGGAAATGCCCCGGAAACGCGATCCCCTCGACGTCGATGCCGGCGCGGCGGCCCACGGCCATGTGCAGCACCGCCATCGCGACCGGGCTCCCCGTGCGGCGATCGAGCACGTCGTTGAAGAAGTTGTTTCGCGGGTCGTCGTAGTCGTCGCTCCCGCGGAACCCGAGCTCCTTGTGGAGGAAGTCGCACAACACGCGCGCGAGCGTGAGCGGCTCGCCGCCCTCCGCGCTCGCCTGCGAGCGTGCGATCTTGAGCGCGAGCGTGCGTCCCATCGCGTCGAGCCGGTGGCGGCACAGCTCGTCGCGCAGTCCCGGGTATTCGTCCGCGGCGATGGCGAGCGCGACCTCTTCGGGGCGCTCCGGGGTGGTCGAAATGAGGTGCGGCAGGGCTTGCACATCCATGAGGTATGCGCGGCGCGCGACTGACAAGAGCGGGGCAAATTGTCCGGCCCCGCGCCAACGCTCGCGGCTACCATCGCCGTGATGCGCATCCTCTACGGCGTCGTCGGCGAAGGCATGGGGCACGCGATCCGCTCGCGCGTCGTGCTCGAGCATTTCGTGGCGCAAAAGCACGAGCTCCAGATCATGGCGTCGTCGCGCGCGGTCGACTTTCTTGGCAAGCACTTCGCGAACGTGAAGCGCATCCGCGGCCTGCACATGATCTACGAGGATAACGTCGTCAAGCGCACGAAGACGCTGATGTCCAACGTCGTCCACACGGCGCTGCGCGGCGTGCCGGCGAACGTCGCGGCCTACTTCGAGCTGCTCGAGACGTTTCGCCCGGAGCTCGTCATCAGCGACTTCGAGTCATGGACCTACCTCTACGCGCGCGCGCACGGGCTGCCGGTCGTCTCGATCGACAACATGCAGATCATCAACCGCTGCGCTCACCCGGAGTCGATCAAGCGCGGCCACGAGACGGCGTTCGCCCTGACGCGCGCGTTCGTGAAGGGCAAGCTGCCCGGGTGCAATCATTACCTGGTCGCCACGTTCTTCCGGCCCGAGGTGCGAAAGAAGCGCACGACGCTGGTGCCGCCGATCCTGCGCGCCGAGGTGCTCGCGAGCTCGCCCGAGCGCGGCGATCACCTGCTCGTCTACCAGACCGGCACGAGCAACGAGCCGCTGCTCGCGGCCCTCGCTCAATGCGGCCGACCCTGCCACGTGTACGGCATTCGCCGCGACCTCGACGGTGACGTCGTGGAGGGCAACCTTCGCTACCGACCGTTCTCCGAGGCCGGCTTCGTCGCGGATCTCGCGTCGTGCCGCGGCGTCATCGCCGGCGGTGGCTTCACGCTGATGGGCGAGGCGGTGTACCTCAAGAAGCCGATGCTGAGCGTGCCGCTCGGACGCCAGTTCGAGCAAGTGATGAACGGGCGCTACCTCGAGCGCCAAGGCTTCGGGCTCACCACCGAGACGCTCGATGACCCGGCGAGCGTGCACGCGTTCGTGGAGCGGCTGCCCGAGTTCGAGCGGGCGCTCGCCTGCTACGAACAAGATGGCAACAACGAGCTCTACCGCGGCCTCGACGGCCTGCTCGATCGCGCCGAGGCGGGGGTGCTCTGACCAGCGTGGCCTCGAACGGGATGACCCTGTTTGGGGGATAGGCGGGCAGAGCGAGGAGAGTGATGGAGCGAATCCTGCTCGTCATGGTCGGGCTCCCGGCGCGGGGAAAGTCATTCCTCGCGCGGAAGATCTGCCGCTACCTGCGCTTCATCGGGCACGACGCGCGCATCTTCAACGTCGGCAGCTACCGGCGCGCACACCTCGGCGACCACAAGCCCGCGGCGTTCTTCGATCCGAACAATCCCGACGGGAGCGAGGCGCGACAACGCGTGGCGGATACGGCGCTCGCCGACGCGCTCTCGTGGCTCCGGACCGGCGGCGAGGTCGCGATCTACGACGCGACGAACTCGACGCGCGCGCGCCGGGCGCACCTGCTCGAGCACGCGGGGAGGGCGAGCGTCCCGGTGTTGTTCATCGAGAGCATCTGCCACGACACGAGCATCGTCGAGTCGAACATCACCGACACGAAGCTCCGCTCGCCGGACTACGTCGGGGTCGCGCCGGACGCCGCGCTCGCGGACTTTCGCCAGCGGATCGCGCTCTACGAGCAGGCATACGAGCAGGTAGCGGATCCGGACCTCAGCTTCGTTCAGGTGATCGACGCGGGCCGACAGGTCGTCGTCAACCGGGTCGAGGGGCAGCTCCTCGCGCGGGTCGTCGCGCTCTTGCTCAACTCGCGCCTCTTGCGTCGCACGATCTGGCTGACGCGCCACGGCGAGAGCGTCTTCAACGTGCGCGGCCTCATCGGAGGCGACTCGCCGCTGAGCCCGCGCGGGCAAGACTACGCGAGCGCGCTCGGTCGCCATTTCGACTCGGTGCCCGAGGGCCTCGTCGTGTGGACGAGCACGCTGGGCCGGGCCATCGACACCGGGCGGCACATCGCGGCCCCGCACGTCGAGTGGCGCCAGCTCGACGAGATCGACGCGGGTATTTGCGACGGCATGACCTACGCCGAGATCGCCGCGCGCATGCCGTCGCTCGCGAGCGCACGCAGCTCCGACAAGCTGCGCTTTCGCTACCCGCAGGGGGAGTCCTACCTCGACGTCGTCCGTCGCATCGAGCTGCTCATCCTCGAGCTCGAGCGCCGCACCGCGCCGACGGTCATCGTGTCGCACCAGGCCGTGCTGCGCTGTCTCTATGCGTATCTCGTCGGCGAGCCGGTCGAGCATTGCCCCCACCTCGCGATGCCGCTCCACACGCTCGTCGAGCTCACGCCGAGCGCGTACGGCTCGGACGAGCGGCGCATCCTGCTCGCGCCGCGGGTCGAGGAACGACCGAGCGTCATGCCGCCCCCCGTCGACGAGGTATGAGCAGGCGCCCCTCGAGCGCGGCCCCGCGAGCGGCGTGCACCCCAACGCATGAGGTCACGTGCGCGCCGTGCTCGGAGCGACGCTCGCTTGCTGTTTACGGAGCCAAGAGCCCGAACTCGCGGGCCGCGGTGTCGTCGAGGAGGCCTTGCGACAAGGCGAGGGCGAGCGTGACGCGGTCGACCCGATCGGTCGCGCGATCGACCATCTTGCCGCCGATCATGGCGGCGCCTCGGCCCGCGAGCTCGGCGTCGCGATAGGCCCGCACCCGGTAGAGCGCTGCCGATACCCGCGCCGGGGCGAGGCGAAACACTTGGTTCACGGTCGCGACCTGCGCGGGGATCCCGCACCACTTGCCGGCAAAGCCGAGCTCGCGCGCGTGCTCGGCGTCACGGCGACACTCCGCGAGCGCCGCCTGCTGCTCGGCCTCGGGCTTGTCGCGCGTCGGGTAGTTGACCGTCATCTCGGCGATCGCGGGCACGCCCACCGCGGCGGCGGCCTTGGCGATACGCATGCGCGCGGCGTCCACGAGCGGATGATCGAAGCGGTACTCGGCGCTCGGCCCGAGGCTGCTCCAGTAGTCGAACGCGCCGAACACCAGGGCGAACAGCCGCTCGGTGGCTCGCGCGATGGCGAACGCCCGCTCTTCTGCGCCGACGCTCTCGATGAGCACGGCGATGCGGATCGCGCCTCTCGGGAGCGACGATTCCGCCTCGAGCTCGCTGAGCCGCGCGTCGAGCCGCTCGAGCTCGCGCTCATGCTCGACCTTCGGGTAGACGAGGCCTTCGAGTCGCGACCCCGCAGCTCGCACGATGGCCTCGACGTCCTCGAGCTCGGGATCGAGCGCGTAGCCTCGCGGGCGGAAGCAGCGAAGGCGCGTGCCCCAGTCGAGCGTCGTGAGCGCGCGCGCGATGTGTCGTCGGCCGAGCTCGAGGAGCGGCGCGTCGTCACGGGGGATCGAGTCCTCGAGATCGAGCATCACGAGGTCGGCGGCGCTCTTCAGACACGCGCCCTCGACGAATTTCCAGTTCGTCGCGGGGCACGTGAGGTGAGTGCGCTGCGACAGCCATCGCGCGGGAAGGGCCATCGCGGTCAGGCGATCGCGGCGGCAGGGGCCTCTTCGATCACGTCGAGGCCGACCTTCTTCATCCACCAGAGCAGGCCGACGACGAGCTGGCGCCGGTCTTCCACGAAGCTCGGCTTCTTGCCCTCGAACGCGTGCCCGACGAACTGGAACGTCCAGCCCACGGTGAACATCGTGGCCGCGAGCGGCAGCCCGATGATGCTCGCGCCGATGGGGAGCGAGCCCGCGATGAGCGGAATGCCCACGGCGTGGCACGCCTGGTTGACGGGGTTCTGATGATCGTCGCGGTACTGCTCGAGGAGGCCAGTCCACTCGGGGTTCAGTTGGATGAGGCTCATGGTGCTCTTACCTTTTCGGGCTGGTGGCGCCGGGTTTTCTTGCGGGTTTTCGTGCGGGCCGCGCCTTCTTTGGCGACGGGCCATCGGTTTCTCGACCGAGGACGATTTGCGCGAGCGCGCGAAGGAGCGCGAGGCGGAAGCGCGCGTCCGACACGTGTGCGTGGCCGAGCACGTGGGCGTGCACCGCGCCCTCGACCATTGCGAACAGGATGAAGGCCGTAGCGTCGCGATCCCCTTCGTGAGCGACGACGGTCAGCAGCGCCGCGATCTTCGTGACGAGCTCGCGCTCCCGTGCGGACCAGAGCGCAGCGACGGCCGGATCTTGGTGGCGGCGCTCGGTCAAGACGGCGTGGAGGCCCGGATCTTCACGGTGCGCGGCGATCACGACGTCGACCACGTGGCGCAGGAGCCGCTCGACGCGCTCTCGGAGGAGCGGCACCTCGTCTTTCGCGGTCGACGCCGGCAGCGCTACCGACGCCACCTCGCCCTGTGCGCCGAAGGTGTCGCGCGCGAGCCCCGAGAGGCGAGTCTCCGCGAGCTCGCGCAAGAGCGCGTCCTTGTCCGCGAAGTACTGGTAGAAGCTGCCGGTGGCGACGCCCGCGCGATCGGCGATCGATTTGGTCGTCGTCGCTGCGTAGCCGCGCGCGGAGAACTCTCTCGCTCCGGCCGCGAGCAGGGCCTCTCGCGTCCGGACGGCGCGCGTCTGGGACGGGGTTCTCAGCAGCGCTGCGGTCGGCACGGCGGCACCATGCCAATATGTGAACGCGACGTCAAGTTCAGAATGTGCGCCGTGCCGAGGTGGGCGCGCATCCCGAGCGCATGCTGAGCTGCTTACCGCTGCGGCGCAGCTTCGCTCAGCGGCGAGGGGCCGGCGTACCGAGCGCTCACCGCTGCCGCGCAGCTTCGCTCAGCGGCGAGGGGCCGGCGTACCGAGCGCTCACCGCTGCCGCGCAGCTTCGCTCAGCGGCTGGAGGGCGGCGTGCCGAGCCACTGGCTCATGCGCTCTTCGGTGCCGAGGTCCGTCCAGCCCGAGGCGCGCGCGAGCGGGAGCACCCACAGGTCCGGCGCGTCTTGCAGGACGTTGGCCGAGAGATCGATGCCTCCGGAGCTCGAGCAGAGCGTGGCGTAGGCGTCGTCGAGGAACTGCTCGCGCTCTTCCGCCGGCAGGCTCGCGCCGTGCAGGAACATCCGCACCACCATGGCGTAGCGCGCGCGAAAGAGCTCGAGCAGCGCGTGGGCCGGACTGACCATCAGCATCGTGTTCCACAGGGCGCCCTCGTCGAAGAGGCGAGCCGCCGCGGCAGGAGCCGGCTTCTCGACGAAGCGCTCGACGCGGCGAAGTCCGTGCGCGTCGGGCGGGCCGCCCGGCACGATCCATCCAAGGTCGCGGCTCGGTCCGCTCGCCTCGCTGCCGACCAGCACGACGCGTCCGCGGTCCGCCGCGTCGAACGCGCGCGCGAGGGTGTCGTGGCTCGCCGCTTCGTCCGCGAAGCCGTGGTCGGCGGGGGTAACGAGCACCGTGGCGTCGGGATGCTCGACGAGGAGCTCCACCAGTGGCGCGAGCACCCCCGCGCCCGTGCCGGCGTCGTTCGGCTGCACGAAGAGTCGCGCCAGCCCGGAGTCGCGCTGCTCGGCGGCGAGCTGCTCGGCGGCGAGCTGCTCGTAATGTCGCGCGACGACGACCCACGTCCTGGCGGCGGGCACACTCGCTCGCGTGCGCGTCAGCGTCTGCTGCAGCAGCGAGCGCGCGCCGGTCGCGAAGGCACAGTATTGCTTGGGGCGCGGCTCGCCGTAGAGGTCTGCGGTCATCCGCGCGAGGCGCGTCCCCTTGCCGCCCGCGAGAACGATCGCCGCGCGCACGCGAGCGGTCGCCGCCGTCGCTGGGGCCAGCGGCTCGTCCGGGGTGAGGACGCGCGCGCGGTGCATGCGCCGCAGGTCCTGCCAGACCTCTCCCGCGCTCGGCATGGGCGTGGCCGGCGTGGGTCGCAACGTCGTATCAGCGAAGGCGCTCGAGCTTGCCATGGTGTCTTCTCCGGGGAAGGGGCGGGCCGAGCACGCGGGGCTCGGCGGAAACGGTGTGGCGTGCTGTGCAACGGCGGTGCCGCTTCGGCTCGAGCGCAAGTGTGCGATCACCTGTCGGCACCACGCGCGGACGTGTGGCAACGCGCCACGCTCGGCCAGGTCGCCACGACGCGCGACGCTGCCGCGGTGCGCCACGCTGCCACGACGCGCGACGCTGCTGCGGTGCGCCACGCTGCCGCGGTGCGTCTGCGTAACATGGCACGTGGACTGCAGCGCCTATCGCCGAGGCCGGACTCCGTGGCCGCCTCCCGCAACGCCATGCAAACTGCGTCGACGCTCCCCGTGATGCCGATGCGCCACGCCGTGGTGTTTCCCGGGATCCCGACGCCGCTCGGCGTCAGCCGCCCGCTGTCGCAAAAGGCGATCGAGGCGGCGCGCCGCGGCCGCGGCTTCTTGTTCGCCGTGACGCAGAAGGTGCCGGTGATCGAGCCGAGCGGCTCCGAGCTGTTCGTGGTCGGCGTCGTGGTGCGGCTGCTCGAGGTCAAGGAGGGCCAAGGCGACTGGGAGGTGCTGCTCCACGGCGTGACGCGAGCGCGCGCGACCGCCTATAGCAGCGACGACGGGCTCATCACGGCGACCGTCGAGCCGATCGCCGACGAGCCGCCCGAGGACGTCGACGAGCCAGGCTTCGTCGCGCAGCTCGCCGAGATCCGCGAGCGCGTGCTCGAGCTCGGTCAGCTTCGGGGCGTCGCGCGCGAGGTTCTCGGCGAGGTCACGAGCGCGCTCACCGAGCCGGGGACGCTGGCAGATTTCGTCGCGAGCTACGTCGAGGCTCCGACCGCGGCCAAGCAGGCGCTGCTCGAGACGACGGACGTCGCGGCGCGGGTCGGCGACGTGCTCGAGCTCCTCGTGCGGCAGATCCGCGTCGAGAAGACGCGCGACGAGATCCGTACGCGCGCTCACGGCGAGCTGTCGACGCGGCAGCGCGAGATGTTCTTGCGCGAGCAGCTGCGCGTCATTCACGAGGAGCTCGGCGACGACGAGCAGGATGATGCCGAGGCCTTGTTTCGCCGGCTCGAGGGCCTGCCGCTACCGCCGCGCGTACGTGAAGAGGTGCAGCGGGAGTCACGACGCCTGCGGCGCGCGCACATGGAGACCGGCGAGGCTCAGGTGATCCGCACCTACCTCGAGTGGATCGCGGAGCTGCCCTGGGCTCAGCGCTCGGAGGACCGCCTCGACATCAAAGAGGCCGCGCGGATCCTCGACGAAGATCATCATGGGCTCGCGCAGGTGAAGGAGCGCGTGCTCGAGTTCCTCGCGGTGCGCGCCCTGAAGGCGGGGAAAGAGGCCGCCGCGCGCGCGCCTCAGTCGGACGCAGTCCCACTCACTGGGCCACTCACTGGGCCACTCACTGGGCCACTCACTGGGCCGCTCACTGGGCCGCTCACTGGGCCACTCACTGGGCCGCTCACTGGGCCGCTCACTGGGCCGCTCACTGGGCCGCTCACTGGGCCGCTCACTGGGCCGCTGGCAGAGCCGCTCACTGGGGGCGAGGTTGGCAACGGAAGCACGGCCTCCCTCGAGGCGACGTCACTTGCGGTCGCGCGCGGCCCGATCCTCTTATTCGTCGGGCCGCCGGGCGTCGGCAAGACCTCGGTCGCGCGCTCGGTCGCGCGGGCGCTCGGTCGCTCGTACGTGCGGATCGCGCTCGGCGGCGTGAATGACGAGAGCGACATTCGCGGACACCGGCGCACGTACGTGGGCGCCATGCCGGGCAGGATCATCGACGGGCTCAAGCACGCCGGGACGAAGAACCCGGTGTTCGTGCTCGACGAGATCGACAAGCTCGGCTCCTCTTGGCACGGCAGCCCCCCCCACGCGCTGCTCGAGGTGCTCGATCCCGCCCAGAACGACTCGTTCACCGATCACTACCTCAACGTCCCGTTCGATCTGCGGGAGGTGCTCTTCATCGCCACGGCGAACTCGACCGAGGGGATCCCCGCGCCGCTGCTCGACCGCATGGAGCTCGTGCAGTTCGACGGCTACACGGAGAGCGACAAGATCGCGATCGGCCGCAAATTCCTCGTGCCGCGGCATTTCGCAGAGGCAGGCCTCGGGGAGCGCGCGCTCCCGTTCGACGACGACGCGCTCTCGGCCATCATCCGCGAGCGCACGCGGGAGGGCGGCGTCCGGCAGCTCGAGCGGGAGATCGCCGCGGTCATGCGAAAGCTGGCGCGCAAGCTCACGGCGGGCACGGGGCTGCCGGAGCGGATCCGCGCCGAGGAGGTTCGCGCGTTGCTCGGTCGCGCACGGCATCGCGTCGAGCGGGCGCTCGACCGAGACGAGGTCGGGACCGCGACGGGCATGTATTTCACGCCCGTCGGCGGCGACATCATGTTCGTCGAGGCCTCGGTGCGCGCGCTCGGCGGCGGAGCGCGTGCCGTCGCGTCCCGCGTGCTCGACCCCGGCCACGTGGAGCTCGTGCTCACCGGCAATCTCGGCGACGTGATGAAGGAGTCCGCGCGCGCGGCGATCACCGTCGCCATGCGTCGCACACAGAGCCTCGAGCTGCTTCACCACCTGCGTGGCCCGCTCGAGGCGCACGTGCACGTGCCGGCGGGCGCGGTCCCGAAGGACGGGCCGTCCGCGGGGCTCGCGATCGTGGTGGCGCTCGTGTCGGCGATGTGCGGGCGGCCGGTGCGACGCGACCTCGCGATCACCGGGGAAATCACCCTGAGCGGGCGCGTTCTGCCCGTCGGAGGCCTCGAAGAGAAGCTGCTCGGCGCCGTGCGAGCGGGCATTCGCGCGATCGTGCTGCCGGCCGCGAACGTCGCCGACCTCGAGCGTGTTCCGCAGGCGGTGCTCGAGCGGCTGCGGATCCATCCGGTCGACTACGTCGAAGAGGCGCTCAGCTTGGCGCTCGGCGTCGGCCGTGGGGACGGCACGAACGCAGGCCGGCCGCGTCGTCCGGGCTCATCCGCTGCCACTGACCGGCCGGCGTGAGCTCGACGAGGTAAGGAGCCTCACCCGCGTAATCCGCCACGATCCGGCGCAGCGGTGCAAACCGCGTGTCGGGCTCTTGGGCCCCGCCCGGCGCGTGCGCGCTCGCGAGCCAGATCTCGTACGACGGGTACGCCTTCGCAGCTTCCTTGCGTGATCTTGCCATGCCGTACCTCGATCGGTGTCCGCGAAGCCGCGGGTGAAAAGACAGCGGTGTCCGCGCAGCCGCGGGACAATCCACCGACGGCGTCCGCGAACCCCCGGGTAGAACGACATAGACACGTGCAACGTTCCCGCCAGCCCCCCCCGCAATTTTCGCGAAGCTTGCCCGTCGTCAACTGGAGCGGCATGGACCGCGGCGCATGCGACCGTGCGCCGTCGGACTGCGCCCCGCCGCGGTACGAATTTGTAGCTTGCGGTGGATCGGGAAGTCACACTCGTCGCTCTTCGCAACACGCCCAAGGCTCGCTCGTTGCGCGAGCCCGAGCGGCCTCTCCCGGTGCAAGGAATGCGTGCGCGAGCCGAAGCTCTAGAACTCGAGTCGACCCCCTCACGCCCAGCAGCGGCGCCCGCGGCGCACGGTCCCGCTCGACGCGCGCGCGCGCCGGCTCTCAGCCGCGGAGGAGACGCGCGCGGGGCCTCCTCGAAGGACGCGGTCGATCGCTACCTCCAGGACCTCGACACGACGTCGCGTGTCACGCCGGAAGAAGAGGTCTTGCTCGCGAACGTCATCGAGCGCGCCGAGCGGGAGGTGTACGCCATCATGGTCAACGCTGGGCTCATCGCGCCCCACGCCGAGCCGACGCGCGGCGAGATCCAAGACTTCGTCACGAAGACCTGGCGCCGCATCGACAAGATCACCGCCGCCGAGCTCCGCGGCGACGAGGCGGGCGCGGCACGAGCCGCCGTGCTCGCCATGAAGGACCTTTGCGTG
>SXGS01102579.1_pt1 | contig 15539 bp, 12 predicted proteins | sample 3174681 | NCBI WGS metagenome assembly SXGS01 (sample SAMN11356861, study PRJNA531348) | freshwater metagenome | isolation source: freshwater sample F1-80 | place: China: Fuxian Lake, Yuxi | collected 2017-12-25 | reverse complement strand
TCGCCTTGAAGCGAAGGATGTTCTGCCTGAAAACGTGAAAGCCTCCATGGAAGGCGTCAACAACGCCCTCGAGCAATTGGATGCCTCCTTCCACGATCTGGAACAGCTCAAGCCACAGCTCGCCGAGCTCGCCACCAAATCGGCCGAGATGATCGCCAACGCCCCCGACACGATCAAAAACTCAGGTGTCCCGGTGACGAAGGTTCCTGGTGCGCTTTCCGCAACCAAGAAAAACGGCAAGGTCGTCGGCGACAGCTCCGACCACGTCACAAAACTGATCGATTCCCTTACCGCGATCAAGGGCGATTTTGAGGGCGCGTTCACCGAGTGATTTCGCGACGCGGTTTCGGCATCGGGTTGATCGGATCCACGGCACTGCTCGGTTTGGGCGGTGCTTTGGCCTGGGTCGACCTGTCTGAAGTGATCGAAGCCGCAACCGAAGCTTGTTTTCCGCCCCAAGGAACGCTCCCATCGGCCGCCTCGGTGGGCGCCGGCGGGCGGGTGTTGGCGTACATCGACGAATTGCCACCGGATGTTGCGACTCAAGCCAAGGCGTTGTTTCGAACTTTGGAGTGGATGACACTTCCCACCCATGGAAGCCGATTTTCGCGCCTGCCGGTCACCGAAAGAACCAATGCACTCGAAAAGCTCGCTTCGTCCCCATGGTTCGCCCGTCGACTTATCGCGCACTCGGTGAAACAGACCTGCGCCGTGGGCTATTGGCAATCGGAATTGACCTGGGCGTATCTGGGGTACGACGGCCCACTGGTGGGTCGAACACCATGAAAACACTGGAACTAGCTACGGAAGTGGTCGTCGTGGGCAGTGGCGCAGGCGGAGGGGCCGCTGCCGTGGAGTTAGTGCAAGCCGGAAGAGAGGTTCTGATCCTCGAAATGGGGAACCGCGAACTGCCAAAGAGCTTTACCCAACGTGAAGAGCAGATGATGCCGCGCCTGTTCCAGGATGCGGGTGCTCGAACCACCGCAGACAAAGCGATTCAGGTGCTCCAAGGCAAGGGATTGGGTGGCTCCACCCTTCACAACCTGAACCTGTGCAAACGCATCGATCCGGAGCTTTTCGAACTGTGGGCGAAAACACGGGACCTCCCCGACATCGGCGAACGGCTGCGCCCGCACTACGACCATTTTGAAAAAGCCCTATCCATCGCCGCGGTTCCCGAGGATCGCATCAACCGAAACAACCAAATCCTCCGTGCTGGAGCCGAAGCCCTTGGCTGGAAAAACGGCCCCCTTCGCCACAATCGGACGGGATGCATCGGTTCGGGGTTCTGCGAACTCGGCTGCGCGTACGACGCCAAAAACAACAGCGCCAAAATCCTGATTCCGGCCGCCGAAAAGGGTGGAGCAAAGGTGCTGACCGGGATTCGCGTCACCCAGGTGTTGCACCGCTTCGGCCGAGCCACCGGCGTTAGCGGCCAAATTTTGGACGAACGCGGCCAAGTCGTCGGACACGCCACCATTCGAGCCGAAAGGGTCGTTCTCGCGGCCTCAGCAACTGGATCCGCGGCGCTGGTGATCGCCTCCGGATTGCCCGATCCCTACCGGCAGGCCGGCCGAGGATTGACGCTCCATCCCGGCGCTACCGTGGGTGGCGTGTTCGACGAGCCAGTAGACGGCTGGAAAGGGGTTCCCCAAAGTTGGGAATGCGACGAGCTTCTCCATCCCACCGATCCAGATCGACGGATGTGGCTGGTTCCCGTGTTCGGCCATCCGGTGGCCACCGCGGCGATGTTGCCCGGACTGGGGCCAGAGGCCGTCGCCAGAATCGGCTCCTATCGCCACATCGCAGCGATCACGCCGATGCTGCATGACTCCACGGTTGGCCGGGTAGACGCGCGCGGAGACGCCCGTCCCCTCCTTCATTATTCGCTCAATGACGCCGACCGCCGGATGATGGCCAAAGGCGTTTCCGCCGCCGCCCAAGTCCTGTTGGCGGCGGGCGCCCGAGAAGTGCTGATTCCCACTGCGGTTCCGCAGGTGGTTCGAACGGCGAAGGAGGCCATCGCCGTCGCCCAACAGGCGTTCGGTCCGTTGGATCCGCCGCTCGCCGCCGTTCATCCCATGGGCGGCATGTGCATGGGCGGAGATCCTCACACTTCAGCCACCAATGCGGACGGGCGGCACCACCATTGTCCCAATCTGTGGATCGCTGACGCCGGCTTATTCCCGACATCTACCGGCGTTCCTCCCCAATGGTCCACGTATTCCTTTGGGCGTTTGGTCGGTCAGGCAGCGGGCGCTTAGACGCCGCACGGCGCTCCGCCATTCGATTCGCCGGCAGCCCGACACATTCTCGGACAAAGGCGCATTATCAAGGCGACCTGATCCGTCCCCATCCCGTCGCGCTATCGTGCCGCGGTGAGCGCCAAACCCTTTCCCATCGGCACGCGTGTCGGCCCCTATGTATTGGATGCGCCACTTGGAACGGGCGCCACCGCCGCCGTGCATCGCGCCCACGACGCCGATGGCCGTGAAATCGCCCTCAAAGTTCGGAAAGTCGGCGTGTCCGCCATGGATCGTCGGTTACTCCGGGAATTCGAGTCCATGCGCACGCTCCGCATCCCGGGCGTCGTGGCCGTGCACGAGGCAGGGGTAGACGACGACCTCCTCTGGTTCTCGATGGATTTGGTCGAGGGAAGGCACTTTCTCGAAGCCGTACACGAGGAGACAACCATCGCAGGAAGGGCACAGCGCACCCTGGATTATGGGCGCCAACTGCTCGAAATCCTTGGACAACTGCACCAAGCGGGCATCATCCACCGAGACGTCAAACCGTCAAATGTGCTCGTCGACAAAAAAGGTCGAGTACAAGTGCTCGATTTCGGAATCGTTCGACTGTTTGGTTCGACTGAGGACACGCTGTCGGACACCGGCCAGGTCTTGGGCACCCTCCCCTTTATGTCGCCCGAGCAATTGGCGGGGATCTCCTTTGATCATCGCATCGATCTGTTCGCCGCAGGCTTGATGCTCTACGAGTGCATCAATGGCCCGCGGCCGAGGCCTGCCACCGCCGTGGGCTGGATCCCTAAAATCTGTCTTGAGAGCCTAACTCCGCTGGCATGTCTCCATCGAGAGGTCCCCCGCGAACTCTCCAAAGTGATCGAGCAGCTAACCCGCGTCGATCCCCGCGAACGGCCCGATCCAATCGAAGCCGCGGCGCGCCTCCGACGGGCGATCAACGACCCCGAGATCGGCGATTGGCCGATCCCACCCAACATCGATACGGGCGATTGGTGGCTTCCTTTGGAAGGCACGATCGGAAACACCTCTCACCCGCCCACCTACATCTTGGAAGGGCACGCCGGATCCGGCCGAAGGAGAGCCGCGGAACAGGTGTTTCGGCACGCCGTTATGCAAGGGATCACCCCGGTTCAGGTGGCCTGCCATCTGGATGGAGTCGGTCAGCCCATCCTGGAGATCTTCCAAACGGCGTTGTTGGGCAACGACGACGAAAAGTGGCGGCGAGAAGTACTGCGGGAAGATGGCGACCTTCTTCGAAGAATGTGGCCATCCATCGACGCGGCATCCAGCCCGTCGGGCAACGGTACCCCTCCGGTCGAAGAACTCGCTCAGGCGGTGGTTCGATGCCTCGATCGTATCTCGCAACACCGGGCGTTGGTCATTGTGTTTCGCCAATTCGAGCAGGTCGACCCCCTGACCGCCACGGTCGTTCAGGCGCTGGCGCCCATTGCCGGTCCGCGGCTCGGTCTGCTGCTGATTCACGAGCCCCGTTGGGCATCGCGGCTATCTCGTCAAGTGATTGACCAATTGCGCGCAGGGGGCGCCGGCTGGGTGACCCCACCAGCCATTACAAAGGAACAAGCCAAACAAATTTCCTCGGCGCTGTGCCCTAACGGTCCGCACCCCACCCGCACCGCCAGCCGCCCCCAGGAAGCGGTTGAAGTTGGCCTCGCCAACCTCGCCGAATGGCGCCGCGAATCTTGGATCCCACCCGACGATCAGCTGTGTCCTTTGGTGGTACGCGACGGGCCGATCCCACACCCGGTCTTTGCGCAGGTCTCCCCTCTCATTCCGTTGGACAGCCCCTGGCTCGACCGCCAGGAGGGATCCCAAGAGATCATCCTGAGCGGCGAGTTCGCACAACGGGCGGCCGAATCCCGGCTCAAGGACGTTCGTGGTGCTGCGCGCGCCCTGGAGGCGGCGTGGACCGCCAGCCTGGGTGTAGAGGTCAACCCCGCGGACATCGCGGCATTGCGCCTCCGCGCGGGCGATCCCCGTGGCGCCTGGTTGCCGGCGGCGCGCTCGGCGTGCCGCGCCGAGGGGATGGGGTTGTACGCCGACGCGCGTCGGTGGCTTTTGGTGCTGTCGCACCTGCCGGTCGACACGGGAATGGAGGCGGAAGCAGTACAATTCGACCTGGCCTACTGCCAAGCGAGCACAGCGCTCCGTACCGAACCCGGTCTCCCCAAAATTGAGCTGGTCGATCGCTGTGAAGCGCTCGCTCAGGGTCCCCTGCAAGAAAATCTCGCGCGCGTGCTCCGCGCCGAATATCGCCTTCGCGCGGGAGAAGTACGGCCTGCGCTTGTCACACTGTTGCGCCTCGCCTCCCCAAGTCAGAATCCCTCGCCGCAGGGAGCGATCCGAGCCCTTCTTGCCGCCACTCACGCCCGTTTTCTGCTGGCACAGCTCGACGAAGTGGCACCGCAACTGCAACGCGCACGCGAGTTGTTGGCCGCCCACCCCGAACCCCGCCTGGAGGTCCAGGTGGCCAACTGGCAGGCCGACTGGCACTTCGCCCGAAATGAATTTCAGCCCGCCCGCAAACTGCTCCAGGACAACCTTCGGCGCGCATCGTACAGCGGCTATGTGCGAGGCGCCGCGTTCGCTGCCGCTCGGCTCGGCCAGGTCCTACGAGTCCTTGGGAAGCGCCGAGAGGCCGAACACCAAATGCGCAGCGCGCGTGAGGCATTTCACGCCACCAGTGACTTGGTACTGGGCGTTGAAACCGCACTCGAACTGGCCAATCTGCGCGCCGAGCGCGCGGACGCCGCCGGAGCCCGCCACCTTCTGGACGACGCCATCCGAAAAATTCGCGCGTTGGGACTCGAATACCTCATGGAACGCGCCATGAGGATCGCGCTTCAAATCGCCATCCTGCGGGCGGATGCCAGCGATGCATCGGTGGCCTTGAGCAACCTTCAAAACCGAAAAGACCCCGAAACGCCCTCGGTCGAAGTGCGGTGGTGGCGGGTTCGCGGCGACACTTGGCGCGCCATGCAGGTGGGAGCGCCCAAGGAAAACACCTACGGGCACGTGTCATGGCTGGTGGAGCGGGCGAGAGCGGCGCATGCTGCGGGCGATCTCGACCAAGCCGAGCAAAACACCCAGCGCGCCTTAGATTCTTCCACCGAGTTCGGTTTTAGCGAGCTCCAACTCCACGCCTCCCTCCTCCAGGCCACCCTGCACCCCACAGATCCCGCCGAGTGGAAGAAACTTCAGAAAAAAGCAGCAGAATGCCTCTCCGCAGAGGTCTACATTTCCGCGCTGGAGCTCGATGCGCGGCGGCTGGAAGCGGTGGGCGACATCACCCTCGCCAAAGCGCGCTGGCGGGCCTTGCGAGCGCGGGCAGAAGAACTCGGCTTTCGTCCTGGCGTCGAGGAAGCCATGGGCTGGCTGCAGGCATGAGCGAGCTGGCGCAGGGGCGAGACTTCTCCTCGTACGGCGCTCAGATGGATGCTTCTCTCGCCTCCAAACTGGAAGATCTTTGGCCCTGGTTCATCGAAGGAACCGTGGTGGACAAAGGTTGCGGCACCGGGCGGCTATTGCAGGCTATTGCCCACCGCTTTCCGGCGACGCACTTGGTGGGTGTTGACCTGTCCGAGGAATTCCTTCGCCAATGCGCCGTCCTCCATCGGGGCGCCGATTGGATCCAAGCGGACGTCGCCCAGGCGCAACTTCCGCCCAACTCCGCATCCATGGTCCTTTTTTCGTCGGTCGTGCATGAGATCTACACCTATTCCGCCTACAACCGGGACCGGGTCCGACATGCCTTGCGATCGGCGGCCTCCGAACTGCGTCCCGGCGGAAGGGTGTGGATCCGCGATGGGGTTTCTCCAGGGCCAGGAACCTGGCGAATGGAACTCCTCGAACCCGGATTGGAGTCGATTTTCGAGCGCTTTGCGTCGGAATTCAAACACGGTGAAGGCGCCGCTTGGCGGCGGCTTTCCGATGGGCAAATCGAGCTTTCCGCCCACCTCGCCAACGAGTTCCTCTGCAAAAAGGACTACCTTCGCAATTGGCACATCGAGGTTCATGAAGAGTTTGGCACCTTCTCCGCGCTGGAATGGCCATCGGTCCTGGCGGAGGCCGGGCTCAAGCCCCTCGCGGTGCAAGCGCGGCATAACCCGTGGATCCTCCAGAACCGGTACGACGGAAAGGTACGACTGACCTCAATTAATGGCGAACATATCCCTTGGCCAGCCACCAATGTGGTGGTCGTCGGAGAAAAACAGTCAACCAGTTGACTATTTGTGACGACTGTCCGCCACCGGCGCCATGACGTCGTTCGTTCCAAGCTTTTTGGCGATCCACTCCGCCAGTTTGGGTGTCAGCGTTTGCAGGGCCAAGATCGGCCGCAACGGCGGTCCGCCCGCAATCAATACATCAGGTTCATCATTCTGAATGGCCCGAATCATCGCCTCCGCCACCGCTTGCGGAGTCACCGTGCCCACCGTTTTCGGTGCGAATTTCTCGGCTTCCGCCTTCATGTTGACGTACATGCCCACATCCGACACAAAACCCGGGCACAACACGGTCGCGCCCACTTCGGAATCCGCCAACGACGAGCGTAAACCTCGAGTAAACCCAACCAATCCATGTTTGGTGGCGTTGTACACCTCGGTGTAGGCGCTACCTATCACCCCCGCCAACGAGGACATATTGACGATATATCCTCGCTTTCTCTCCAACATCCCGGGCAAGAACGCTCGGGTCAGCAGCATCGGTGTGGTCAGGTTCACCGCCACGGCACGCTGGATCTCCTCGGGAGGAAAGCGCTCAAAATGGGAGAACGTCTCGACTCCGGCGTTGTTCACCAACAGGTCGACCGGCCCCAGGGCCTCCGCCTCGATCACCGCTATCGACGCTGGATCCGAGAGATCCACCGCCACCACCCGAGTTTCAATCCCGGTCAGCTCTGACGCCAGCTTTTCCAGCGCAGCCCGATCCCGCGCCACCAACGTCAGGTTCACGCCCTCGGCGGCCAGTCTTCTCGCCAGGTAAGGACCAATGCCCCTGGAAGCCCCTGTCAAAACGGCGTTTGCGCCACGAAAAACAAACATTGGCTCTCCTCCGGACTCGTCGCGTCACCAAAATCAACGTATGGAACGATATTCCTTCCGCGCGGGCACCTGGGCATAGGTGTCCAGCTCCGGGCAATAGCCCGTCAACTGCCCCCCATACACACATCCGGTGTCCAGGCCAATCAGCCAGGGACGACCCTTCTTTTCCCTCCTCACCAACCCACCCATGGCATCATGCCCAAAAATGACCGATTCCGCGCCGGTATAGACGGTGTGCCACCGAGGGGCGTCCGGCGCATCATCGGGCCAACGCCGCCAATAGAGCGCCATGTCGCGGGTGGTCGCTGAACGCCCCAACGAGTGCAGGCTCGCATGAACCACAACAAAGCCCGCTTCATCCCGAAACAGCGGCAGGTCACGAACCCAATGCTCCCACTCGGGGGCCGCAGCATTCAACTCGGCGATCACGCGAAATGCCGCTTTGTCCTCTGGCCGTGCGCCATCCAGCGCCGCCAACAGCCGGTCGTCATGGTTGCCGAGCACCCCCACGGCCCCACACTCGACGACGGTCCTCCAAACCCCCACTGGGTCGGGCCCTTTCGTAAACAGATCGCCCACCATGACAACCCGATCGGGCGCCGTCTTTTGCAGCAGGTCGCGAAACTAGGCGCTGCAGCCATGAACGTCACCGATCACCAAGGTACGCATTCCACTCTCGCACGTGCACGCTCACGCGGCGTTCAGGAGGGAGCAACCTCGCCCATCGCGTCATAGATCTCTTTTTGAACCGGATCCACGGGCGCGATAAATCGGCCAACCTCAGAAAGCCGGCCCGGATCCGGAATTCGTACGCCACCGCGGTGCAACCACCCCGAAGCACCACAATCCGGGCACTTTTCGCCGCGGTGGAGCCCGGTGCTGTTGCAAGTGACGCACACCGCCAATCGGGTCAAAATCTGCAGGCCATCGCCCAAATTCCCAAGCCACAACGACTCGGCGAAATTGTCGTTTGCACCGATAGTGCCGCCGCTCAACACACATCGAAACAGGCGGCCCATGTCCGGCTGTTCATGCTGAACCATCACAAACAGGCGGCGTTGCTCCATCCGATCGCCTTGATTTCGCAACCGGTTGAGCATCGTCTCAGGCAAAAACTTCGGGCGACCGATCCCGGACGAGATCCCACTCGCCAGCCGAAAATAGGCGTCGACCTTCCGGACTTTGTCCGTGACCAAGTCGTAGTTTCGCTCGAAACTCACCGACTTTTGGGCAGCAAACTCGTCTGCCAGAAAGGCGTTCACAAAGGCAACAGCGTTTTCCATTCCGGCTACGGACATCCGGTACCCCCGCGGCCGGCCAATGTATCACGTTTGTGTGGATCCAGCGATGACGACCCGGCCCACAGACTATGTTACCGCTTGTGTGATTTGCGTGCTTCTTTTTGGCGCTTTCGCTTCTCCAACTTCTCCTGGACGGACATTTCAGGTTTGGCCTTTTTCTGAGCGCCAAACATCCCCGGCATACCGCCACCCTGCATCTTCGCCATTTGTTGCTGCATTTTCATCATCTGGGCGGGATTTCCCATCATCGAGCCCAGCCCTTTCATCATTTCCCGGGCCTGCAAAAACCGCTCGTGAAGCTCCTGAATGTCCTTTTCCGCGCGGCCCGATCCCAGCGCAATGCGCCGGAACCGGCCTTTGTTCATCAGATCGGGGTTTCGTCGCTCCTGAACAGTCATCGACGAGATGATCGCCAAGGTGGCATCCAACTGGCTATCGTCCAGCGCTTCCGCGGGCAGTTGGTCGATCATGTCGCCAAAGAACGGGAGCTTCGCCATCAGATCGCGGAGGGAGCCCATCTTCCGGACCGTCCGCAACTGATTCACGAAATCGTCATAACTGAACTGGCCTTTGAGGATTTTCTCCGCGTCTGCCTCCGCCGAGTCCTTGTCGACATGGCGCTCAAAGTCCTGCATCAACCCGACGACGTCACCAAATCCGAGGATTCGCTGCGCCAAGCCCTCCGGGCGAAACTCCTCCAACTTGTCGAGTTGCTCCCCTTGACCCAGGAACTTTACCGGCTTGCCCGTAACCGACTTGATCGACAGCGCTGCACCGCCTCGCGCATCACCATCCAATTTCGTAAGCACAAAGCCGGTAAAGGAGAGGCGTCGATCGAATTCAGCCGCAGTCCGAACAGCGTCCTGACCGATCATCGCGTCGCAAACAAACAGGATGTTCTTCGGGCGAGTTTCCTCTTTGATCTTCTCCAATTCCATCATCAGGGTCTCATCGATCGCCAATCGGCCAGCGGTGTCAATGATCACCACATCCCGGCCGACATTGCGCGCTTGAATCACCGCATTCTTCGCAAGCGCCACCGGGTCCATGCCCTTGATCGAAAACACTGGCACCGAAAGCTTGCGACCGAGCACCATCAATTGCTCAACGGCCGCCGGACGATAGATGTCGGCGGCGACCAACATCGGCTTCTTGCCTTCATCCTTCAGCTTCTTCGCGAGCTTTCCAGAAGTGGTCGTCTTTCCATAGCCCTGCAGGCCCACCATCATGATCACCGCAGGATTTCCGTCCAAATCCAGCGAAGTATCTACCGGACCCATGAGCTCGACGAGCTGGTCGTAACAATTCTTGATGAACCAATCCTGGGGCGTAACAGGCAGCACAGCACCGTTCGGCGCCTTTAACGGTACGATTTCGCCGAGGGACTTTTCCTTCACACGCTCGATGAAGCCCTTGACGACGCCGAGCTCCACGTCGGCCTGTAAAAGCGACGTACGAACCTCCCTAAGTGCTTCCGACAGGTTCTCTTCGTTTAGTTGGGCCTTGCCCTGAAGTTTCAGGCGTGCGCTTTTGAATCCGCGGGAGAGGACGTCGAACATGGGCCGTTGGCTCCTAAGAGTCGAACCTCCCTGTTAACCAAGCGCAGCGCCCGCACCAAGATTTGCGGGCGATAGTAAACCAAATTTACTATCAGCTATCCGAGAAGCCGCAAAGCGGCTTAATTTACCGCGTTCGCCTGCCCCAAAACGGCGACTCCCGACTGCTGCAGAATTTGGTATTTTGCCATCTGGGCGGTTTCGTACGCAAAATCAGCATCTAAGATTCGAGACTTCGCGGCGGCAATGTTCTCGGTGTACGTCGAGATGTTGCGTATCGCCGACTCCAGCCGGTTGGTAACGGCCCCGAGCTTCGACCGGTCGGCGTTTACCGACGCCAACACGAGATCCACGGTCGCCAGCATCGCCTGAGCCCCACTCGCCGTGGACAAGTTGAAGTTCATCCCAAGCGCAGTCAAGTTGTTCCTGAGCGTCTGCGGTGTCCAATCGGTCAGGTCTATCGACATCCGATCGTTCGCCGACGCCGAAGCTCCCACCTGAACCGAAATCGCAGATGCGGCTCCTGCCAAGAGGCTTACGCCGTTGAATTCGGTCACCAAGAAGATTCGGTTCATCTCCCTCAGCAGAGCGTCTTTTTCGTCGCCAACAAAGCTACGCTCCACCGAGCCCAACGTCTCCGACGCCGATTGAACCGCCAGCTCCTTGATCCGTTTCAGGATGTTCGCAACTTCGTTGAACGCGCCTTCTGCAACCTGAACCATCGAAATCGCATCATTGGCGTTTCGGCCGGCTTGGCGCATGCTTCGGTATTCGGCGTCGAAGGACTCCGCCATGCCGAGCCCGGCGGCGTCGTCGGCTGCGCGGTTGATCCGCAGGCCGGACGACAGCCGCTCAAAAACCTTGCTCAATTGGTGGTTCGTCTGCCCCAAACGATTGAGGGAGTTCATCGCCTGCAGGTTCGTATTGACCACCAGTGACATCAGAATCCCCCCCCGCGCTTCGGATCAAACGGCGAGGATTTCAGGGAACTTTACAACACGACTCCAGCAGGTTCAACGGCGCCTCATTGATCCGATTGGCCTGGCCAAGAATCTCCAGGCCGACTCTTGGCCGTTGACCCCGCGGGGCACGCACCAAGATTTGCGGGCGATAGTAAACCGGATTTACTATCCGACCTAACCGAGCAAGCGCAACGCCGCCTGATTGACCGCATTCGCCTGCCCCAGAACGGCGACACCCGATTGCTGCAGAATCTGGTATTTTGCCAACTGGGCGGTTTCGTACGCAAAGTCAGCGTCCAAAATTCGAGACTTCGCTGCGGCAATGTTCTCGGTGTACGTGGAGATGTTGCGTATCGCCGACTCTAGCCGGTTGGTGATCGCTCCTAATTGGGATCGATCGGCATTGACCGAGGCCAACAAGAGGTCCACCGTCGCCAGGGCAGCCTGGGCACTGCTCGCAGAGGTGAGATCCATGTCCATGCCGAGCGCCAGCAAGTTGGACTTCAACGTCTGACGTGACCAATCCGTAAGTTCGATCGAGATTCGATCGTTCGCGGCAGCCGAAGCTCCAATCTGAACCGACACAGCCGACACGGCCCCGCCGAGAAGGCTGACCCCGTTGAATTCGGTGACGTCGGCAATACGAGTCATTTCCCTTGTAAGAGCTTGCTTCTCATCCTCTACAAACCCTCGTTCCACAGAGCCCAATGTCTCCGACGACGATTGAACCGCCAATTCCTTGACGCGCTTCAGAATGTTCGCGATCTCGTTGTACGCGCCTTCTGCAACTTGCACCATCGATATGGCATCATTGGCGTTTCGGCCGGCTTGGCGCATGCCGCGATATTCGGCGTCAAACGACTCGGCCATCCCCAGCCCGGCCGCATCGTCCGCCGCGCGATTGATCCGGAGGCCCGACGACAACCGCTCAAAAACCTTACCCAACGTTTGGTTGGTCTGACCCAAACGATTGAGGGAGTTCATCGCCTGCAGGTTCGTATTGACCACCAGTGACATCAGAATCCCCCCCCGCGCTTCGGATCAAACGGCGAGGATTTCAGGGAATTTTACGACACTACTCCAGCAGGTTCAACGCCGCTTCACTGATAAGATTCGCTTGCCCAAGGATCGCGACGCCCGACTCCTGGAGGATCTGGTACTTCGCGAGCTGCGCCGTCTCATAAGCGAAATCCGCATCCAATATTCGGGACTTCGCTGCCGCGATGTTCTCGGTGTAGGTGGAGATGTTCCGAAGGGTGGATTCCAACCGGTTTTGCACGGCGCCGAGCTGCGACCGATCGGAGTTGACGGACGCCAAAAGGAAATCGATCGCCACCAACGACGTCTGGGCAGAGCTTGCCGTCGACAGGTCAATGTCAAGACCCGCGCCCTGCAACTTCACTTTTACAGCGTCACTTGACCAGTCCGTAAGCTCGATGGAAATTCGATCATTGAGCGATGCGGAGGCGCCCACTTGAACCGAAAGCGCCGACACCGCCCCACCCAACAGGCTCACCCCGTTGAACTCGGTCACATCGCCGATACGGGTCATCTCCTCGGTGATCGCGTGGTTTTCGCTTTCGATGTACACACGCTCGGTGCTGCCCAACGTCTCGGAGGAGGCCTGAACCGCCAATTCCTTCAGCCGTTTTAGGATGTTCGCGATTTCGTTGTACGCACCTTCGGCGACTTGAACCACCGAAATTCCATCGTTGGAATTCCTCAATGCCTGCCGCATGCCGCGATACTCGGCGTCGAACGACTCCGCCATACCGAGTCCGGCAGCATCGTCCGCCGCGCGATTGATCCGAAGGCCTGAGGAAAGGCGCTCAAACACCTTTCCGAGCTGGTAGTTGGTGTTACCCAACCGGTTCAGCGAATTCATCGCTTGAACGTTGGTATTGACAATCAGCGACACCGGTACTCCTGCGCCGCCTTCTCGGATCTCCCTCCGTAGATTTTAGCTCTTAGCACGCAAAAAACACCGATCCGCTCGCACTCCGGATCGGCGCCCTTCGGTCACTCTGCCTCGGAACAATGCTCAATGATCAAAGGCTCGCTTTCCGAGGTCCAGGGTGCGCCATCATCGTCCAACCAATCGGACTGCAGACGCTCGGCGACACAACGCCCTTCGCAAGCGTCTTCCCCGGCGCGAATGGCGTACGCGATAAACGCTTGATCATACCAAGTCTGGTCGGCGGTTGAACCAGGAATCGCCGCTTCCAGCGCCACTTCCCACCGGTAGGTAATGGAGCCATCACCATTCTCTTGGCTCGACACCGGCGCGGGTGAGAATTCCTCGCCGATGAAACCCGCCGGCACCGTTTCGTATACCGACGCCTCTCCCTCGGCTTTTCCGATATTGGTGACCTCGATGATCACGGTCGCGCTGTCCTCGCCAACGATCTCTACGAGATTTTTATCCCTTCCCACCAGGATCGTGGGGTGATCGTTCAGTCGTTCCCAAATCCGATATTGGGTCACGTAGGACAGTTCTTCCATGTCCTCGTGATCTTCGACCCCGTCGTCGTCCACATCGGATCGATCGTGGATGTAGTCGAACAGCGGCTCCGGAACAAGCGAACCATTGTAGGTGTATGCGCCCCCAACGACCGTGACCTGGGTCTCCTCCACGCACCACCAAGCGTCGTTCGAGAATGCAAAGTCGGAGTAGACGTCAGCACCATACGGATAAGAGAACTCGTCCCCCGGTTCTAGACGCGTAGTGTCGAGTTCACCGGCCGCGGCATCCTGAGTGCCTTCGCCAATCAGAACGTACCATTCGTCCATACAAATGGCGTATTGGCTGCTCACATTTTCAAACAACAGACCTTCAGACTCTGTGGTCATGATCACCGCGTGGCGATCCACCGCTTCGGCAAGGCCGATGCATGGCACTTCCGGCGTACATTCATCCTGAACGCATTCGTCGCTGGCCAATTCCATGACTTCATTTGCGGTGATCACCACGGTAATCTGCTCGTGGAAATCTCCCTTTTCGATAACCACCACGTGGGTGCCCGCCGGAAGCTCGGCGATGAAGAACTCGCCATTGGCGTCGGTGTAGTCGACCGACACGCCAAACTCGTGCTCCACGGAGACTTTTGCACCCTCAAGGTAGGAGAACTCATCCTCGCAAACCACGCCGCGGAGGCCACCGGTAGGCACTTCGTCGGGAATGTCCGGGTTTCCCGGATCGTCACCGTCCGTATCCGTGTCGCCTGGAACATCGCCGCCACCGGGAACCACGCCTTGCTGGTATTCGGATGGGCAACCCACCAACAGAGGCAACAACCACAGCAACCTGGACATCTGAACTCCCCGCCCCGAGCGAACCCACTGTGTCATGGAACCCAGTGTCCCGAAACACAAGAGTTGTAAACGGAGGTGATTTTTTCGAGCTTGGCCCGGATCGGGTCCGCCGACGGATTCAACGGCCAGTCGAGCCGAAACCCTGCGTTCCCCTGTCGGTTTCGTCCAGAGAACCCACAAGGGACCAGCCCACCTGCACCACCGGCGCGATCACCATCTGTGCGATTCGATCGCCACGCTCAATCAAAAATGGCTCCCGACCGTGGTTGATCAGCGGCACTCGAATCTCGCCACGGTAGTCCGAGTCGATGGTACCTGGCGAATTGAGAACGGTGATCCCAAACTTTACCGCGAGACCCGAGCGCGGTCGGATCTGCGCCTCAAACCCCTCGGGCAAGGCGATCGCCAAACCCGTCGGGATCAACGCCCGCTCTCCTGGGTGGAGAGTGAGCGGTCCTGCTACGGCGGCGCGCAGATCGCATCCCGCCGCCCCAGCCGATTCATAGGCCGGAAGCGGAAGATCCTCCCCATGTTCCTGGGGAAGGCGAACGATGCGCACCGAAACGCTCATGACTAGCCGAGCGCATCCTTGCGGGACAAGCGGATCTTGCCGGCGCGATCGATGTCGATCACGCGCACCAGCACTTCGTCGCCTTCGTGGACGACATCGGTGACCTTTTCCACGCGCTCACGAGCGAGCTCGCTGATGTGCACGAGACCATCGGTTCCAGGGAAGATTTCGACGAACGCACCGAAATCGACAATCCGCTTAACTACTCCGACGTACAGGGCGCCAATCTCGGCTTCCTGGGTAATTTCGCGGATCATGGCGATCGCTTTCTCGGTCTTGACCGGATCGCTGGAAGCCACATCGACGCGGCCGGTGTCGTTGACGGACACTTTCACGCCGCAGGTCTCCTGAATACCGCGGATGACCTTGCCACCTGGGCCGATCAGATCCTTGATCTTTTCGGTCTTGATGTGGAGGGTGGTAATGCGAGGAGCGTACTGCGAAAGATCCGCGCGGGGCTTCTCAATCGCTTTGCCCATCTCATCGAGGATGTGCACGCGGCCGGCGCGGGCCTCG
>SXGS01143110.1_pt1 | contig 15540 bp, 11 predicted proteins | sample 3174681 | NCBI WGS metagenome assembly SXGS01 (sample SAMN11356861, study PRJNA531348) | freshwater metagenome | isolation source: freshwater sample F1-80 | place: China: Fuxian Lake, Yuxi | collected 2017-12-25 | reverse complement strand
GAATGTCGGCAAGTCCTCGATCATCAATTCGCTCACGGAATCCGAACGCGTCATCGTCAGCCCCATCCCCGGCACCACGCGGGATTCCGTCGATGTGCCCTTCGAGGTCGAGACGGACGGCGTGCGGCAGAAGTATATCCTGATCGACACCGCCGGCCTGCGGAAAGCCCGGCGCGTGGACGACTCCGTCGAGTTCTTCAGCGCCAAGCGCACCGAGGATTCCATCGAGCGCTGCGACATCGCAGTGCTGGTGATCGACGCGGTGGAGGGAATCGGCGAGCAGGACAAGAAGATCGCCGACATCATCGTCGAGCAACGGCGCGCGTGCATCGTGGTCATCAACAAGTGGGACCTCGTGGAAAACACCGTGCGCGAGGCGCGCGAGGAGGAGATCAAGCGCCGGCAGGACAAGAAGCGCACCGAAGGCCAGGACAAGCCGATGACAACGCTCGGCGAGTTCGGACAATGGGTGCAGGAGAAGCTCTTCTTCCTCGACTACGCGCCCGTCATCTTCACCTCCGCCCAGACTGGGTTTCATCTCAACCGGTTGCTGGAGGCGATGCGCTACGTTGCAGCGCAGCTGCAGCAGAAGGTTCCGACCGCGATCCTCAATCGCACCATTCATTCTGCGGTCGAGCGGCGCCAGCCCGTCAGCGACCTCGGGCATCGGTTGAAATTCTACTACGCCACGCAAGTGCGCGAGGCGCCACCGACGTTCCTGCTGTTCGTGAATCGCGACGAGGTTCTCTCGGACCAGTACAAGAAGTACTTGGGTGACCAGATGCGCGCGGCGTTCGGCTACGAGGGCTGCCCAATCATCCTCGTACCCAAAGCGCGCCCGAAAACGATCGAGCCAGTGCGGAAGTTCAACCCCTCGCGCCAGCCGCGCGGGCAAGGCGGCCAGTCCGGACCGAAGCAACACGGGCCATCCAACAAGGGTGGACGCGGCGGACGAAAAGAAAAACCGCGTCGTCGTTCCGGCAAAGGCCGCGCCGCCGCGCGAGGATTACGGAAGTAGTCCAAAACGGGAGCAGACATGAGGCGATCTCCGTTCAGTCGGAACCTTTCCTTGACGCGGTCGCTCTGATCCAGCTTCCATACAAGCACGATGAACGTGACCCGGATCTCGCTGAACGCCAACCGCACTGCTGCGGTGATTCTTGCGCGTCCCGTCATGCAGATGAAGTGGTGCGTCGTCCTGAATCGCCGCCCTTCACGGCAGGAGAAATTCCACTGACCAAACTCGAGAATTTCCAACCCTGCCCACCGAAAAGGTCGGCAGGGTTTTTTGTTTTCCATGAACACAAGACCACCAACCGCTAAACCCGAATCGCTCCTGGCCACCGTGCGCTCCTTCCCGCGCCCGGTCTGGGTGCTGTTCGGCGGCGTGTTCCTCAACAAGTTCGGCACCTTCGTGCTGCCGTTCCTCGCCATTTACCTGACACGCCGCGGTTTCACGCAGGCCGATGCCGGCATCGCCCTCGGCTGTTACGGCCTCGGCCGCATCGCGGCGGCGTTTCTCGGCGGACAACTCGCCGACACGCTCGGCCGCCGCAACACCATCGTGCTCTCCATGGTGCTCACCGCCGTGACAATGATGGCGCTCGCCCATGCGGACTCGCTCGTCGCCATCGCCCTGCTCACCGCACTCGCCAGCCTCACCGGCGAAATGTACGTGCCCGCCTGCACGGCGCTCCTCACCGACCTGACCTCGCCCGCGCAGCGCGTGACCGTGTTCTCGACCTACCGCATGTCGTTCAACGCCGGCTGGGCGTTCGGTCCCGCCGTGGCCGCGTTCCTCGCCAAGCATTCGTTCACCTGGCTGTTCATCGGCGACGCCGTCACCTCACTGCTCTTTGCCGTCATCGCCTGGAAGTGGCTGCCGCGCGGCGGCAACGGAACGCGCGAGGCGAGCTGGGGAGAAGCCGTCGCCACGCTCGTGGTTGATCAAGCTTTCGTCCGTGTCGCCGGAGCCACGCTCTTCATCGGGATCTGCATCCATCAGATGGTCTCCAGCTACGGCGTGCATGTGGGCGCGCTCGGCTTCTCAGACACGACCTACGGACTGCTGCTCTCCTTGAACGGCGTGCTCGTCCTCTGCTGCGAACTGCCTCTCACGCGCGTGACGTCGCGGCTGCCCGCCCAGGCGATGATGGCGCTGGGCTACGTGCTCATCGGCTGCGGGCTGATGACGAACCTCTTTGCGCGTTCGCTGCCCGAACTCGTGTTGGGCATGACCTTGTTTACCTTCGGCGAGATGACCTTCGCCCCCGTCGCCTCCGCGCACGTCTCAAAGCTCGCGCGGGCGAACATGCGCGGTCGTTACATGGGCGGCTGGGCGGTGTTCAACTCTCTGTCCATGTTCATCGCCCCGAACCTCGGGATGCGCCTGCACAATGTGAATCCAAACACGCTGTGGACCTTCTGCGGGATATGCTCCGTGATTGCGGCGTGGATCATCCTCTCGACGCCACGTGTGGCGAAGTCCGTCGGGAGTCCGGACGGGGAGCGCGCAGGCTGATGGAAATCGCGAACAAGAAGGCGCTCAGGGACGAGTTGACGCGCTAACGGGCCCCGCAAACCCGTGCGGATTCAGGCCGTTCAGGCCAGAGAGCATCGCACGACGCCTTGCGCTACCGCCGGCGTGGTTTCCGCCTATCCGCGATCAATTCACTTTCCTCGGGGATCCAAGTGCCGTCGGGCGTTTCACCATGACAGCCTTCTGTTGTGCCAGGTAGATTTCCAACGCAGAACGCTGGAGCAGCCCTGTCACCGAACGCTTGGCCCCAACCATTCCGCGGCGGAAATGGATCAACGTGCGCCCGACCAGCGTCACCTCAAGAAGTGTCTCACCCATCTGCCAAACTTGGCCGGCCTCAAACTCCCGTTTCGATGTCACTTTGGTTGTTTTCATGCAGTCGTGGCGGCCAGCATAACCATTCCCGCAGAACTTTCGATCATTTTCCTGAAAGATTTTGCAACACGCTCAAATCCCGCGGCAGACGGCAGACCGAAAACCATGCCTAATGATTTGAATTAGCGCCGTATTGGAACCGAGCAGCTTACCTTCCGCCGTCGGCGTCTACCGCTCGTCCGCCACTGACAACTTCGCGCCGTCCGGCTGTTCGCGTCCCAGGACGCGCGCGAGGTAGTTCAACTCGGTGTCCTCCGGGCTCCATTCCAAGCCCAGCTTCAGGAGGGACTGCGTGCGCGCCGGCTCCACGACACCCCACGTCCGCCGGATTGCCAGCGCGGACAACCGCGCCGTCGCCCAGTCATCCGTCGGCTTGCGCTCGCGCAACAGAGTCTCGATCGCCGTCGCCGCCTGCACCCGCTGCTCGCGCGCGCCGTCGAGGGTTACCAGCGCGCCGGCCAGTCGTTGATTGACCTCCGCCACCGCCGAGAACCGTCCGGTCGGTGGAGGCGATGCGTTGGCCGGACGGAACACGCTCGGAATCCCCCGCAGTTCCAGCGGCTCGCTCGCGTCCGGCAGGTTCGCGTGCCGAAAGCGCCAGAGCAGAAGATTCTTCAAGTCCTCGTTCATCGTCCAATAGCCGCCGAACGTCTGCCGCAGTTGGTCCACGCTCAGTGCGTTCAACGCCCCCAGTCGCGCCGCGTCCGCCAGATCGCGCTGATGCGTCCGCTCGTCGAACCGCACGATATCGCGCGCCGTGATGCCGAGGTACAACGCCTTGGGCGCCTCGTACTCGAGCACCGGAAACTGATCACTCTGCGTCGGGCCTTCTCCAGGAATCGCAAACGCCGTGCGCTGCGACGCGAACAACCGCGCCGCAAACTGCGCCGGCTGGTGAATGCCGATGGACGCAAGATCCTCCTTCACCACCGGCCGCTCGAAGATGTGCGCCCACTCCGTCACCCCGGAAGCCCACGGCGAACGCGAGCCGATGAGCACGATGTCGCCCGTGCCGGTGTCCCAAATTTCCACGTGCGGGAAACTCTTACCAAACGTCCGGAGCACCAGCCCCACAATGCCGTCGTGCATGTCATAGACGTGAAACCATTGCACCATCACGCCGCCGGGCTTGAGCCGGCTGGCGGCCAGTTCGTAATACTCGCGGCTGAACACGCTGCCCACGCCGGCCATCCACGGGTTCGACGGCTGCGTGATGATCGCGTCGTACTGCTGTGGACTCAGCTTCAGGACCGTCCGCGCATCCTCCAGCACCACGCGCGCCCGGCGATCCGTCAGCACGCCGTTGTTCCAAGGGACGAAAAACTTCGCCGCCCGGATCACCGGCTCGCAATTTTCCGCGACGACCAACCGCTCCACCGGATGGCGCAGCACCGCGCCACCGGTGATGCCCGCGCCGAGGCCGAGCACGAAGACATCCTTCGCCCCCGGCCGCGCCAGCAGCGGCAGATGACCGAGCAGCTTCTGGGTGCTCAAATCGCCGTAGGACGAGGCGTCCATCTTGCCGTTGATGCGCAGGCCGATCTGGTCGACCGCGCCCGCGACGCTCGGCGTCTTCTCCACCGATACCGTTGCGTCCGCCGCATCTTCAAAGAACAAAATTTTGACCTGCTTCTTGCGCTCCGCCATCGCGCCGAAGTCCGGCTCTCGCTCGTGCCTTCGAAATGCGCCAGAACTCATCACCTGCCGCCAGCCGTCGCCCTCGAATACAAAGAGCAGCACCAGCGAAAAACCGACACCGCCCGCCGCGCCCAGACCGCGCCCTAGACCATTGCGCCACGCCGTCCACGCCGCCGTGGCGCACAAGACGGCTGCGAGCACGCAGTAGGCATTGCGCAGACCGACCCACGGCATCAGAACAAAGCCCGCGAACAAAACGCCCACGACCGCGCCGAGCGTATTCCAGGTCAGCAGCCTTCCAATACGCGCGCCCAGTGTGGCCGTGTGACCGGACAGCGCGCGGATCATCAGCGGCAACACCGCGCCCAGCATCGCCGCCGGAACGCCCAGCACCACCATGCTGAAGATGGCCGTCAGTGCCTGGTGATAGAGATAACCCACCGTACTCTGCGCGAGGCCGGCCTTGGTGTAGCGATACACCTCTACCCACGACTCGATTCGAAAGACCAGCAGCCCGACCCACAACGCCGCGCCGAGCAACAGCCCGACGACCAGAGGTTCGCTGCGCCAACTCTTCCAGCGCGGCGACGCAATGACCGCGCTGCCCAGGCCGATGCCGAGAATGAACGCCATGAGCACAATCGCGAATGCCTGAAGACTGGAGCCGAACAGCAGCACCAACGAACGCGCGGCCAGAACCTCGAGCCCCATCGAGACAGCTCCAGTCAACGCCACCAACATGCCGGCCCGGCGCAGCGTCGCGTCGGAAACCTGGGGTGCTGCTTCATCCGGTTTCGTTTCACGCTCCGTTGTCGCCGGCTTCAATTCCTCCAATCCGCCCAGTCCAATCGCCACCGCACCCACAAGCATGTTGAGCAGCGCGGCCGCTTGCAGCGAGGCGACGAGCCCGAGTTCGCGCACGAGGAAGAACCCAGCGACCGCTGAACCGCAGACCGCGCCAAGGCTGTTCACCGAATAGAATCGCGCCGATCGACGGCCCGCCTCGGCGGAACTTTTCTGCAACCACGCCGCGATCAATGGCAGCGTGCCGCCCATCGCCACAGTGGGGACGATCAGCAGGGCGACGCTGAGAGAGCCCTTCAACGCGAGCAACAGCCACGGTTGTTCCAGCACGCTGGAACCGACCGATACGAAGAGGGAATCCGCCATGGAAAAGAACGCCGGGAAAAAGAACGCGTAGAGCCCGATGATGACCTCGACGATTCCGTAGGCGCGGAGCGGGCGCTGCATCAGATCCGACCGCGCGCCGAGCAGATGATTACCGAGGGCCAACCCGCCCATGAACACCGCCAGCACCACCGTCTGCGCGTAGATGGTGCTGCCGAAAAGTTGGGAGAGATACTTGGACCAAATGACTTCGTAGATCAGCGCGGTGGCACCCGAGCAGAAGAAAAGAGCCAGCGCCAGCCAGCCGGAACGTTGTTGTGCGAGCATAGTCGGCTGCCTTGAGCACCAAGGGTGCCGCAGCCCGCCCAAGGGTCGAACCCATCAAGTCCGCCCCGCCAGCGGCAAGAATTTCGCAGTGCCGGGAAAAGAATGCCCCGGTGCCGGAAACGCATCGCCACGGATGGAACACGGATTACTGAAGCTCGTGCAAGAGAAACACGGAGCGTCGAGCATGGACATCCGTGTTTCATCCGCGGCTCCCACGCCGCCCGCGCAATTCCCCTTCCCTTCGCTCCGGCGCTTCGTAGCATCGCCACATGGACAAAGAGAACGTGGCCGAGATCCTCGTCGAGATTGGCATCCTGCTCGAATTGAAGGGCGAGAATCCGTTCAAGACCCGTGCCTACACGAACGCCGCGCGGACGCTCGAAAGCCTGACCGAGCCACTCACCACGCTCGTCGCCGAAAATCGTCTCGCGGAGATCAAGGGCATCGGCGACGCGTTGCAGCAAAAGATCACCGAACTCGTCACCACCGGGAAACTCAAATACTACGACGACCTCAAGGCCTCCGTGCCGCCCGGCCTCGTCGAGATGCTCGGCATTCCCGGCGTCGGGCCGAAGAAGGTCAAGGCGCTGCACGACAAGCTCGGCATCATTTCCATCGACCAGCTCGAGGCCGCGTGCAAAGCCGGCCAAGTGGCGACGCTCGACGGCTTTGGCGAGAAGACGCAGGCGAAGATTCTCGAAGGCATTCAGTTCAAGCGCACCTACGCGTCGCGCCATCACCTGCACACGGCGCTCGCCGTCGCCGAGCCGATTCTCGAATCGTTGCGGCAGCATCCCGACGTGATTCGGTGCAGCACCGGCGGAAGCCTGCGGCGCTGGCGCGAGACCATCGGCGACATCGACTTCCTCGTCTCGTCGAAGAATCCGCCGGCGATCATCGACTACTTCACCAGCCAACCCGGCATCCTCAGCATCAGTGCCAAGGGCGAGACCAAGGCCAGCGTCATTCTGCCCGGCGGCATCCAGGCCGATCTGCGCGTGGTCACCGACGCCGAGTTTCCCTTCGCGCTCCTCTACTTCACCGGCAGCAAGGAGCACAACATCGTCATGCGCCAGCGCGCCATCCAACGCGGCCTGCGTCTGAACGAATACGGCCTCTTCAAGTCGAAGGAGGAAACGCGCGACCCACAGCTCCTCGTGCCGTGCAAGACCGAGGAGGAAGTCTTCGTCGAGCTCGGCCTGAGCTATGTCCCGCCCGAGCTGCGCGAGGATCATGGCGAATTCGCCGCCGCCGAACAGGGCCGCCTGCCGCGCCTGCTCGAATGGACCGACCTTCGCGGCTCGCTCCACAATCACACCACATGGAGCGACGGCCATCACTCGATCGAAGAAGTCGCCGCACACGCGATGGAACTCGGCCTCGACTACTGGGCCGTGACCGATCACAGCCGCTCGTCGTTCCAGGCAAACGGCCTCGATGCCGCCCGCCTGCGCGAACAGATCAAAGCCGTCGCCGCACACAACCAGAAGCTCGCAGACGAAGGGCACGACTTCCGCCTGCTTGCCGGCAGCGAGGTGGACATCCTCAAGGAACGTCTCGACTTCGATGACGACCGGCTCGCGGAACTCGATGTCGTCGTCGCCAGCCTGCACATTGCGGGAAGCGACGAGGCGGACAACACGCGCCGCCTGATTCAAGCCGCCGAAAACCCGCACGTCCACATGCTCGGCCATCTCACCGGCCGGCTGCTGCTCGAACGCGAAGCTTACAAGGTCAACCAACAGGCGGTCATCGACGCCTGCGCCGCCACCGGCACTTGGATTGAGTTAAACGCGAACCCATATCGCTTCGACATGGACTGGCGGCTGTGGTTCTACGCGAAATCCAAGGGCGTCAAATGCGTCATCAACTGTGACGCCCACCGGCGCGAGCACGCGGGCTTCCTCCGGCTCGGCGCACAAATCGCCCGCAAGGGCTGGCTGGAGAAAGCCGACGTGCTAAACACCCTGCCCTTGAAGGAACTGCTCAAGGCGCTCAAGGTGAAGCGGAGCTGATTCCCGCAGCCACATCGAACGCCCCGCCATGCCGGCCTCCCTCGCCCACGCGCTGAAGCTTTTCCTGCCGTCGTGGAATTTCTTCGACGACTTCTCGGCGACACCCCGGCTCGAATATCGGGTCCGCGCGTCCGACGATTCCGCCCCGGACGACTGGCGAATAATCTACGCCAGCCACTCGACACACAGCCTCGGGCGGACGCTCTACAATCCGCACGGCAACGCCGAACTGTTCGAACTCGCCCTCGTCGAAACTGCGGCGGACGAACTGAAGCTCGTCGAACGAGATCGGCGCGGCAATTTCCTCGATTCGGAGATCTGGTCGCGCCTCGCCCCCCACTTGATGCGGCACATTCCTGATGGACGCCCTCGCCAGGTGCAATTCCGCCTCCGCCTCACCACGCGGCAGGGCGACCCCGAAGAATGGTTCGAGACACCGTGGCTGCCGCTCGACCGAGCGTCCCCATGACGCTCGAACTTGCCAGTGCCGTGCAACTCACCCAATGGCTGCTCGCCATCGGACTCGCACTGCAATCCATCGAATCACTCGTCGCCGGGCGCACGTTCGGCAATCGGCTGGTCTTCACTCTCCGCCTGGTCCTTGCGCTCATCCTCCTCGCGCCATCAACCGCGCTGCCGACGCTGGCCTTCGCGATCGTTCATCTCGCCCTGCTGCTGACCTCGATGCACCTCGTCGCCCGCCTGCGCGGCCCGCTCTGCGGCGGCAGCGATGCCATGTTCTTCCAGGTCCAACTCGGTTTGCTACTCGCCTCGCTCCATTCCCTCCACCCGCTCCTCCCACGCCTCGGCCTCGGTTGGATCGCGGCGCAAAGCGTCCTCTCCTACTTCCTCGCCGGCTGGGTGAAACTGCGGAACCCGTCCTGGCGCAACGGCACCGCGCTGTGCAGCCTGTTGCAATCCGAAGGCCCCTACGTCATCTGGCAACCGGCACGCGCGCTTGGCCGATCGCCAGCAACCTGCGCCGTCGCGTCATGGTTGCTCATCGGATTTGAAATGCTCTTTCCCCTCGTGCTGGTGCTGCCCGCGCCAGCGGCGGCGGTCCTGCTGGCTGTGGGTTTCTCCTTCCACCTTGGCAACGCGCTCCTGCTCGGCCTCAACCGAGTCGTCTGGGCATGGGTCGCCACGTACCCTGCCCTGCTCTACTTCTGACTCCGACGTCCTGCCAGTTGCCGCGCCAACCGCAGCGCCGCGATCATGCTCGAAGGATTCGCAATGCCCCGGCCCGCGATGTCATACGCCGTCCCGTGGTCCGGCGACGTGCGGATGAACGGCAACCCCAGCGTCCAGTTCACCCCGGTGTCGAAGGCCACCATCTTGAGCGGGACCAACCCCTGGTCGTGATACATCGCCACCACCGCATCGTAGTCGCCGCGAAACACCTGATGGAACAATGTGTCCGCCGCGAAGGGCCCCGCCACGTTCACCCCTCGCGCCTTCGCCGCCGCCACAGCCGGGGCGATGATCGTAATCTCCTCACCCCCGATCGTTCCACCTTCGCCCGCGTGAGGATTCAGCCCACAGACCGCGACGCGCGCCCGCGACAGCCCCAGATCCGCGCACGCCTTCGCCGCCAGTTCGATGGCGAGTTCGATCTTCTCGCCGCGCAACACCGTCGCCACGCGCGAGATCGGAACGTGAATAGTCGCCAGCGCCACGCGCAACCAGCGCCCGCGATCATCGCAGCCCAGCAACATCATCGCCGTGCGCCCGGTGCCGGCCATCGCGGACAACAACTCCGTCTGCCCGACGAAATCCGCCGCGCCCGAGTTGATGATCGCCTCCTTGTTCACCGGCGCCGTCACCAGCGCATTCGCCTCGCCGCGCAGACACCGCGCCGCGCCTTCGCGCAACCAGTCGAGCGCCGCCTGCGCCCCGGCGGCAGAGCCCGGAACCAAGGCGTGCAATGAGTGCGACGATTTCCCTGGAGCATCCGCGATCGCCACCCGCGCCGTCGCGTCGTCGTTGCCCGAAGTGATCTCCAGTCCGAGCCGCAGACGCTCGTTGAGCGACCGCGCCAATGCGGAGTTGCCAATCAACAGGTAGCGAGTGCCATCAACGGAAAGCTCCGCCGCCACCGCCTTGAGCGCGACCTCGGGACCGACACCCGCCGGATCGCCAAGGGCAATGGCAACGAGCGGCGGACGGACAGACGGACTTGTCATGCCCCGGAGAATCAACGACCCGGCGCGGACGAATCAACACCGCACTTGCGGCAGAGTGCACCATCGAAAATGGCGGACAACGCCATTGCGGAGACCTCACCTTCTTCAGCCCTGAAACCCACCATCATTGGCGATGCGCGAGAGGCTCTTTCAAAACCGTAGCAGTCGAGGTAAGGAAGCTCGGATTTTCCAAATGCTTGAACCTCGTTACCTCGGCTGCTACGAGGTTTTGAAAATGCCTCAGAACAGGTGGAATACTCGCGGGGCAGACGCCCAACTACCAGTGAGGGGCACTGAAGCGGGAGGCGTCCACTCCCGAGCACCGGCATTGTCCGACCGCAATTCGCTTCACAACGCCGGCCCTCGCACCCCGCGAGTCACGACTCTTTTGTTCTCCTCCTTGGGAAAAGTGATTCTCAATTCAACGCAACGCCACGCCGGATGTAAGTCGGCACATCGAGATCCTGCCCGTGAAGAATCGTCGGCTCGCTCTTCTCGAACCGGCCGCGCGAAACAATCTCCAGCGGCAACTGGGCCTGCTTCATCCGGGAGGCCGTCCTGCGCCCGCGGGCGCCGGGCTGTTGCGCCAGCAACCGCTCAGTCTTCTCGGGCGTGGACTCCGGAGCCGGGGCCACGAAACGCGACACCGGCTTCGACACCGGCCCGCCCATGGTGAGCTCTGTCTCGACTCCGGCAGAATACGCCGCAGCAGCCGAAGAATCGGCGACACGGGAACCAGCCGTTGCCTCCGTCGGTCGCACTCCGCCGTCCGCAGCCCCGCGCCTGGACGCGACCAGCGTCACCGAAAGTTTGTCGCCCAGTTCCTCGTCGATCGCAGCGCCCATGATGATGTGCGCGTGTTCGCACTGGCGGTTGATCTGTTCCATGACGCGGTTGACCTCGCCCATGGTGAGGCTGCGCCCGCTGGCGATGCACACCAGCACACCGGCGGATTCCGCCAGCACATGGCCGCCTTCCAGCAGGGGATGCGCGAGCACCTTTTCCATTACTTGATGCGCGCGGTTCTCGCCCTGCGCCTCCGCCGTGATGAGACAGCTCTCCGCATGCTTGCCGCGCGTCACGGTGCAAAGGTCGGCGAAATCCACGTTCATCAGCCCGGGCCGCGACAGCAACCGCCAGATCCCGCGCACCCCCTGGGCCACGAGCTCGTTCGTGATCTGAAACGCCTCCAGCAGGCTCGTATTGTCATCGATCAGCTTGAACACGCGCTGATTCGGCAGGCAGATCACGCCGTCGGCCGCGCCCTTGAGCTCGTGCAACCCGAGCTGCGCCTGCCGCATCCGCCGGCCGCCCTCGCAGTCAAACGGCAGCATCACAATCGAAAGCACCAGTGCCCCGGCTTCCTTCGCGATGCGCGCCACGACCGGCCCGGCACCCGTGCCGGTGCCGCCACCAAGCCCCGCCACGACGAAGACGACGTCCGCCCCTTCGCACAACGCACGAATGTTCGCCGCATCTTCCTCCGCCGCGACACGTCCGCGCTCCGGATCACCGCCCGCACCGAGGCCGCGGGTGGATTTCGCGCCGAGGTTGAGCTTCGTGGTCACAGGCGACTGCGCCAGCGCGCGGGAGTCGGTGTTCGCCACGGCGAAGCCCACGCCTTCGAGCGATTCCCGGGAAAGGTGGCTAACGGCATTGCAGCCCGCGCCCCCGACGCCAAGGACTTTGATCACGAAGGATTTCTTCAGTGCCGCAACGTCCGTGTTCTGGTCAGTTGAAGTGTTCATGAGGGTTGAAGGCTGTTCAGGGCTTCTTGCCAAGCAATCCGCCAAGCATCACCTGTTTGAAAGTCTGGGCGAGAGTGTTCGCCGGCCGGCGCTTCTGCTGGAAGGAACCGTATTTCACGAGGCCGATCGCCGTCGCAAACTCCGGCTGGTCCAGCGCGGACTTGAGACCGCTGATGGTGTTGGTCTTGCCGAGGCTCGTGGGCAACTGGAAAATCCGCTCGGCCAGCTTCGCAATGCCTTCGATACGCGCGCCACCGCCGCAGAGGAACACCCCGCCGCGCACATAATCGAGCAGCCCGGCCGCTGCGAGATCACGTTCCACCAGTTCGAAAATCTCTTCAAGACGTGCCGACATGATCCGGCGCAGATGCTCGACGTTGCACGTCTTGAGCGGGAGGCCGTTCTCGTCCGTCTCGGTCACTGTCAGGCCTTTGTCGCGCTCCTCGATGATCGCCGCGCCGTGCTTCACCTTCAGCGACTCGGCCCGGCTCAACGGCACTTTCAAACCGTAGGCGAGATCGTTCGAGACGTGGTCGCCGCCGACGGCAAGCACGCCCGCGTGCTTGATGATGCCGCCCGTGTACACCACGTACTCCGTCGTGCCGCCGCCAATGTCGATGACGAGCGCGCCGAGTTCCTTCTGCTCGCTGGTCAGCAGCGCCAGCGCGGAGGCGAGGCCATTGAAGACAATTGCATCCACTTCGAGTTGCAGGCCTTTGACCGCGCGGATGGGGTTTTGCAGGCGGTTGAAGTTCCCGTGGATGACGTGCATGTCCACCTCGACGCGCGCGCCGAGCATCCCGACGGGATCGGTGATGCCGTCCTGACCGTCCACGAGGAAATGCTGGCGGATGCCGTGGACGACGTAATTCTCCGCCGGAAGATTGATCGCCTTCGCGTTCTTGATCACGTCCTCCACGTCGTCGTCGGTGATCTCGCGATCCGCCGAGACGACCGGATGCACGCCGCGATTGGTGAAGCCGCGGATGTGGCCGCCGGTGACGCCGAGGAACACGCTGCGAATCTCCACGTCCGCCATCTGCTCGGCTTCGACGATGGCGTTGCGGATGTCCTCGCTCACCGCGGAAGCATCCGCGATCTCGCCCTTGCGCACGCCCCGAGAACGGGCCTGCCCGACGCCGATGACGTTGAGGTTGCCGGCGGCGTTTGTCTCGCCCACGACCGCGCAAACCTTTGACGTGCCGATTTCCAACCCGACAATGAGGGAGGAAGGATCAAACATGTTTTTTCCTGTAGGGAGAGGCCTTCAAGGGCTTGGGTGCCGGCGCGGGCACCGTCGTGTTCGCATCCACCCAGAGCATCGGGGAATTGTTCGACACAGAGAGATCCAGCGTCTTAATCAACTTGCCGCGGCTCCAAGCGTGGTCGTGAACCGACCGCCAGCGCCGAAGTTGCCCCTCGAAATCCGCCAGGCCGAAGGTCAGTTCGTTCCCCTGCGCCGTCGTGACGATCAACGCTCCAGGTGACGCCACGTTGATCTCCTTCAGGTCCACGAGGCCGGCCATCGGCGAGCGCAGGAACTCGCGCACCAACCCCAGCGCAGCCAGCACTTGCGGCGTCTCGGACTTCCGCCCCGGACGCATGTCGCGCGACGGGATGCCGGTGAGGACCGGCAGATGTTCGTTCGTCGGCGAGACCGGCATCGCCCGTTGCGCTGCGGCCACCGGGAACATGAAATGCCCGGCGGCATCCAGCGTCAGGAAGGTTCGCTCCGCCCCGTTTGTGGAACCCGGCACCGCCAGCGTCACGCGGGCAATGGGTTCGCGTTCCGTCACACGAATCCGCAGGCCGGACGGCAACACGCGCTCCAGCACGACCGCCTCGATTGCGGGCACGAGCTTCAAGTCCCGCTCTACGCGCGCCAGATCCAGCGCGAGCAGATTGTCGTTCAGGCGCACCCCGGCCCACGTCCGGATCTGCTCGGACGACAACACGCCGTCGGTCTCCACATCCACCATGCGTATGGCGAACGCGGGGTTTTCGTAAATGAAGTGGCGCACGGCCATGTTGCCGCCGCGCCAGAAGACGAAGACCGTGAAGAACAGAACCAGCGCCGAGCCGAGGATGAGCGTCAGCCGGCGAAGGCGGGTTTCCCGGCGCTGGCTGGCGCTGAGTTTGACATCAAGGACGTATCCGCGCGAGTGGCGGCGGTTTCTGCGTTTTCGCTTGAAGAGCATCGATTGGACAGACGGGTTGTAACGACATTCTAAAACGGGTGCAAGCGGGAGAGCGAAAATTGAGCGAACAATGACGCAACGCCCAAACACCAGGCTCACTGCTCCTGCCGTTCAGCGGGCATGGCGTCATTGGCATTGGTCATTTCGCCGCCCTCTTCATGGCAAGGTCGATCATTCGCTGGCAAAGTTCGGCGTAGCCGACGCCCGCAGCAGCAGCAGCCTTCGGCAACAGGCTCGTCTCCGTCATGCCGGGAAGCGTGTTCACCTCCAGCACCACCGGCGAACCATCCGCGCGCACCATGACATCCACCCGCGCATAGTCGCGGCCGCCGACCGCGCGGAACGCTCCAAGCGCCGCCCGCTGGATCGCCGCAGTCACTGACGGATCGAATGGCGCCGGGCAAAAGTATTCCGTCCGGCCTGCCGTGTATTTGTTCGCGAAATCGTAGGTACCTTCCTTTGGCCGCACTTCCACCACCGGCAGTGCCCGACCATCGAGAATCGCTACCGTCGTCTCGCGGCCCAAGATGCGTTCCTCCATCAACACCTGAGTGTCGTGCCTCAGCGCCTCGGTCAGTGCGGCGGCGAAATCCACCACACGATCCACGAACTGCAAGCCAACGCTCGACCCCTGTCGAACGGGCTTGAGCACCGCCGGCGGCTGCCAATCCTCCGGCCACGTCGACTCGGGCGCGTCGAACACCATGAACTTCGCCGTCGGCACGCCTGCCTCCACGCAACGTTGCTTCGTCAGCACCTTGTCGAACGCAATCCGGCTGGCCTCCGGATCGCAACCCGTGTACGGCATGCCCAACTTCTCCAGTCGCGCCTGCGCACGGCCGTCCTCGCCATACGTCCCGTGCAGCGCCAGGAACACCACGTCCGTTCCCGGTGCCAGCGTCCAGGAGTCATCCTTCGGATCGAGCTCGTGAACGGTGTGCCCGAGCGACCGCAGCGCCTTCGCCGCCGCCGCACCGGTCTTCAAGGACACCTCGCGCTCGGCGGAAAAACCGCCGAGCATCACGGTGATATTCAGAATGTTGTTCATGATGACCACCAATGGACGCCACAAATACTCGCCAAGCTCAAGCGAACTCGCTCCCGTCGGCCCCGCACATCTCGAAACCGCGACCAGATCCACAATGGTCACCACTCTAGGGGCACGATCAGCTCACGATGGCGTTCACAACTTCGCCGCGCACGTCCGTGAGCCGGAAGTCCCGCCCGCCGAAACGGTACGTCAGCTTCTCGTGGTCCATGCCCATCAGGTGCAGGATCGTTGCATGGAGATCGTGCATCTCCAGTTTGTTGACGGTGGACTTGTAGCCCCAGTCATCCGTCTCGCCGTAGGTCATGCCGCCACGCACGCCGCCGCCGGACAGCCAGACG
>SXGS01495405.1_pt1 | contig 15542 bp, 8 predicted proteins | sample 3174681 | NCBI WGS metagenome assembly SXGS01 (sample SAMN11356861, study PRJNA531348) | freshwater metagenome | isolation source: freshwater sample F1-80 | place: China: Fuxian Lake, Yuxi | collected 2017-12-25 | reverse complement strand
AGTCGATATAGCCCGCAGCTGCTTCCGGCCGCATGACTTCACGCGTGTCGTTAGTGTGGTTCATACCTTGGGCGGCAAGGTGACGCACGGACACGCGTTATTTAGGAGCTATGCTTACGCCAACAACTGCAATAACAATGAGTTACGAAAATAGAAAAATCTTTTTGACGCATGACGTTAGCAATGGTGGAACGTCATGCGTCATGTCCTTGGGCGCGGAGTCTTGCCAAAGTTCTTCTTAAGCTCTGCGCGGCGCTCGCACACCGCTTCGTTCCAGTCAGCCCATACCTTCCGGGCGCCGGGGTTCTTGGCTATCGCCTTTGACAGATTTGAAGGGCTGACGCCATCCAGTTTGGCCGCCAAGGCTTTGATCGTGGGGACCTCCCCCCTCGCCTCCTTCACTTCAATGTAAATCGCGAGGGTCTTCTTGAGGTCCTTTGGGATCTTTCTCTTTCTCGGACTCGACGCGCATTTCTTCCTCTCCACCTTCCGCTGCTCTTTTGCCTCTCGGGCCAGGCGCAGTTCCTTGGTGAGATCCTCGGCAGCGCGTGCGTTGTCTCGCTCCTGCATTTGCTGTCGCATGTCCATGGTTTGTGAGCGAGTAGCACCGTGCGGCGCCGTCCGTGGCTCGCCGTCGTTCTGGATCGTCCGCGCCGTTGCAATGAAGCTCTCCTCCGCCTCCTTGCGTGCGCGCGTGGCGGCCTCCCTCGCAGCGATTTGTGGATCGCGAAACTCTCGCCCGAGATTCCCGTTCCCGTCGACCCCGCCACCGCCCATGGGAATCCAGTCGAGTCTGGATCCATCGCTCCCGTCATTGGATTTCACGGGCTGCGAGTCCCCGGGTGGGGGAGTCTCGACTTTCTTCATCTTACGCACCGGCTGCCTCGCTCTTCGCGGCCGCGGCGAGCTGCTCGATCTTGGCACCGTGCGAGTTCAGCGCCTCGCGGGTCGAGTCTACGAGTAGGTGCGCGTAGTGGCGCCTGGTCGTCTCCACTCGCTTGTGACCCAGGACTTTGGAAACGATCTCGAGACGCGTCCCCGAGTTGATGAGCCAGGTGCCGAGCGAACGGCGCAGATCATGGATACGGAGGTCATCGATCTTGGCGCTCTTCAAGATCCGTTCCCACGGCCGCTTGATGTCCCGCAAGTGATCGCCCTTCTTGCCGCCAGGGAAAACGTACTCGTTCTCCTCTTCCTTCGGGAGCGACTCAAGGACTTGTTTCGCGATCGGCGAGAGCGCCACCGCATGCGGCTCGCCCTTCTTCGTCGTCGGGATCTCGATCATGTCGTTCTCGAGCTGGACCTGGCTCCACTTCATGCCGAGGATCTCAGACAAACGGCACCCCGTGAAGATCAGGCACTTGATTGCCCCGGCTGCCCACGGGTTCCGCTCCGTGTCGAGCGCGGCCATGAGCCGTCCCGTCTCCTCCTGCGAGAGCGCCCGTGTCCTTGGCTCCTCCTGGTATCGCTCAACGAATGCGGCAGGGTTCACCGTCTCGGGTGGAAGGGTCAGACTCTTACGTCCCCAGGTGAAGAGTGCGGATAGCAAGGCGACGACGCGATTGCCCTCGTATGGCGTGCCGCTCAGATTCGCGTGGAGAGCCTGCGCAACTTCTGGCGTGACGGACGCGATCGACTTCGCTCCAAGCTTTGGCTCGATCGACGCCTTGTAGCGGTACTCGTCCTTCTTCCAGCTCTTCTTCTTGGTGAACTTCTCGCTTTTCGCGTAGAGCTTCCAGAGTTCGCCGACGGTCAGTCCCTTGGCCTTCTCGCGCCGAAGCTCTTCTCCGGGATCCTTGCCATCCTCGATCTGCCCAATCCACTTCTTGGCCTTGCTGCGCGCCTGGTCAGAAGTATTGACACCGAAGTCGCCAAGGACCGTCAGCCGCTTCACGCCGCGAACCCGGTACGAGAGAACGAAGCTCTTTCGGCCCTCGGGGTAAACGCGGCAACCAAAGCCTCGCAGCTCGCTGTCCCACAAGACACACCGCGGCGAGATCGTGACACCATTCTTGACCTGCGTCTTGCCCGTGTACCTGAGCTTCTTGATCTCTTCCTGCGTGAGCTTCTTGGCTTTCATTTCTGGCCTTCTGATTTTTTCTGACTGGGTTTCCTGCGAGTCACCTGGTTTGTGCGAGTCACCACCAAGTCACCAGGGTATACCGTAGAATGGCGTCAGTCAACAGTGGAAAAAATGGCTTAATCCGCTGTGGTTGCGCACCTTGCCGTAGTTTAGCGACCGTTCGGCGGGCCTCATTTTTCCCACTGGGGGTCAGAAGGTCGTTGGTTCGAATCCCTCCGGCCCGACCAAATCTAAAGCCCGTCGCAGCGAAGAGTTGCGGCGGGCTTTTTCTTTTGCGTCCCGGAGCAAAAGAGCCAAAGGCACTCGCGGCTCTTGAAAACCGCCGTCGAAGCCGTCGAACCACGCGTTGTTCGGGCCGTCGGCGTAGGACGTAGACGACCAGTACGCTGACGACAACGCGCCAAACACCCGATCGATCGACAGATTGAAGCGCTTGTAGTCCGCGATGCTCGGAAGCTCCCGCACATTCGGCAGCCGCCAGTCGTCGTGGTCGGCGAAGTTCAGGTTCTCGCAGTAAGCCAGGGCGCCGCACCAATTAGCGGATTCCTGATCCGTCGACTTCCCATCCCCGTTCACATCCGCCGTGTTCTTCTGCCACATGAGCCCCGTGCAGTTGTCCGTCACCGTGCCGTCGTCGTTGTCGATGAAGCGGCCCTCCGAGGCACAGCCCCACCAGCTTCGTCGGGCTCCCAAGGAACAAGTGCCAGAGGATCGTCACCGCGTCCGACAGCTCTACTTTCCCGTCCGCGTTCACGTCGCCGTTCTTGCTGGCGCATTCCTTGGCCTGGCCGCCTCCGGCCCCGGCCACCGCCGGGCCGCCGTCGAACATCCGCCCCACCGCCACGCCGAAGCATACCAGGAGCAAGGGCCCAATAGCCTTTTTCATGGCACAAGCTCCTTTCAAGGGAAACTGTAGAGAGAAACAAGGGCCCTACAGGGAGCGGGCACACAACCAATGGACAATCAAACCCGAGATACCCTTGGTCACCCATCGTCAACCTGCGGTGACCCGAGCATCAAGGTTTGCTCTTGGCACAACCCTCCTTTCCCACGCCGAGGCGCTTCCTCGTCAGGCTGAAAAAAGAACGCGAAAAAATCGCGAACCTCCTGGAGTCCATTGAAACGATCCATGCTCCTCGAGTCGGATAGCTGCCGCCCTTAACGCCTCGAGCCTGGTCGCTATCCGCGCGTCTCGGGGTAGCTTCGAGTCCGGGAGCGTGGATAAACTTCAGACTATCGGGGACCGTGCTCCGCTGCGACGCGGGGAGGCGCCCCGAGGCGTTACAGAGGGTTATTACCATGAAGCGAGTCGTTGTACTCGGGGCCATGCTTGTCGTGGGGTTCGCCCTGGGTGTTGTCTTTGTCGGTGCGCCGATCGCAGTAAGAGCGGGCGGCGGCCAGGGCGGCGTTGTGGAGTGCACCGCGAAAAACGGTGACGTGAACGGGGACGGATTGGTCCAACTGTCGGACGCAGTGACGATCCTCAGCTACCTTTTCCTGGGGAATCCCACGAAGCTGGTGGGGCTGTGTGCGCCGACGCCCCCTTCGGGCCTTCCGGATTCAGGCCAGACTACGTGCTATGCTGAAAACGGCTCGGAGATCCCCTGCGACAGCGTGACCTGCCTGCGCCAGGACGGCTTCTACGCGACGGGGTGCTCCCCGGAGGGCCGCTTCATCGACAACGACGACGGCACGGTGACCGACAACTGCACCGGGCTCATGTGGCAAAAGGATACCGGGAACGATGGGAATGCGTTGCCCTGGTGTGCCGCCCTGGCCTACTGCGACAACTTGAGCTTGGGCGGCGGCTTGGTAGCTTGGGACGACTGGCGGCTCCCGAACGTGCGGGAGCTCCAGAGCATCGTGGACTACGGGCGATTCAAGCCGTCGATCGATCCGGTGTTCGACGCGTTGCCGTCTTTTTACTGGTCGTCCACGTCCAATGCAGGCTTCCCCGACGTTACGTGGCTCGTCCAGTTCGGCTACGGCTCTATTATCTACGACGACAAGGACGTCAACAACGGCCATGTCCGTGCCGTGCGTGGTGGACCCTGATCCTTTGATGCTTTGCATCATTTGACTCTCTGTGTTCGGGAAGCAATACCTGCGCGGGCTGACTGGAGTTGCCCGGTCTGCTACTCCTTGCACGCCGGGTTCATGTACACCTCGTAGGGGGACGGCTTGCCCTCGTCGATGAGCGCTCGGATCATCTCGTAGCAGTCCTGCTGTGCCTGTGCGGTCGGCTTCAGCGTCGCCATCCACTGGAACTGGTGGGTGCTCATGCCGGCGAGCGACTCCGGGTACGACGCCTGCCCCCTCACCGTGTGGCACCCATTGCAGGTCGAGTCCTGGCACTCGTCCTTCGGTCCCCAGGGGTTGCCGCACTTGTGGCTCTCCGGCCCTTCCGTGTCGGTGCAGAGGACGAAGTTGCGCCAGACGCCTTGAATGTCGGCCGGCATGTCGTTGCGGTGTCCCGTGCCGCAGGCCGTATTGTAGCGGTCCGTCAGCGGCCGTCCCCCCTTGTCCAGGACGTCGCCCTGCGGCGGCGGTACGAAGAAGGTGGCCCAGAGCCACGAGCCGGTGCCGGCCAACTCTCCCGGCGGGTCCTTGGTGTTCAGGTGCAAGCCGACGAGGTACTCCCGCTCCTTGCCGGGAGGCTGGTAGCTGTAGTAGTCGTCCGGGTCGGCCGATGCCGGCAAGTAGGAGAGACCTCGCCAGAAGGTCTTCATGACCATGGCGTCCCGTGGAAAGGAGGTCATCCAGTGGCCGAGGCCGCTATTGCAGCCGAGGAAGTTCTGCGTCGGCACGCAGGGAATGTTGTAGTGGACCGTGAAACGGAAGTGCAGAAAAGCCGGAAGATTGAAGAGAATCGCCTTCTCGCCCACGGGCCGCTCCGGCGGCTGCTTCGTCTCGTTGAGGCCCACCGGGTTGAACATGGCGCTCCGGGGCGCCCAGTGCTCCCACTTCGGTAGCCCCGAGCTCACGTGCTCCCGGGTCACCTCCGCGAGACGGCACCAGGCCAGCTCGCGGGAGCCGAGCTGGCCGAGCTGCTCGCAGGGACTCTTCGCGAGCAAGTCGGTCCCGGACCAGAGCGGAGGCTCGGGAGCCTTCAGCTTCGTCCCGGGACCTGGCCCTTGAGGGTCCGGACCCGGTCCGTTGGGAAACGGCGCGAGGTCGGTCGCCGAGCCGCACGGAAACATTGCAACGCCATTGTCCAGAGGACGCGCCTCGACTTCGACATCCTCGCACGGCAGGTCATTGTCGCAGGGTCCGCCCCCGCCGCCTGCGCGTGGGTCGCCCCCAGCGAGCTCGATGTCAATGCGACGCGCGAGTTGCTTGAGCCATCGCGCGAAGTCCTCGTCGCCGTCGGGGGAGCCGTGAAAGCCGAGTGGCGGCGGACTGAAGTAGTCGAACCCGATGAGTCGGGGACCTCTCGACCCGCGGCTCAAGAGCGGTGGAAAGATGCGCAGCTCGAGGTGGTGAGTTGCCAATGAGCTCCAGCGAGCCCGATCGAAGCGCAGGAGGAGGCCGGCCGGTCGTCTACCGGCGGGCGCGAGCGGCTCCGATGTGCCCGCCAACAGAACATCAGCCGAAACCTCGAAGCGTGGGCAGCTTTCCGTATGAGCACCGGTGGGATCGGCGGCCAGCGTGATACCCCGCTCGTTGCGGTAGGTCAGCTCGCTGTCCGGGTCAGACGACAACCCGTCGTCCACGCGAATCGACTCGAAGAGGAGCGGACACTTGCGCCCTGATGTCGGGACTGCGCCGATGCGCAGGTGGAGGTTGTCAGCCGTCGAGCGCGGCAAAACCTCGGTGGGTGTGTCGCCGAAGAGCACCGTCAGTCGCTGCGGGTCCGCAGTCGAGCCGCGCAGCCGGAAAATCACCACGTCGCCTTCACGGAGGATGTCGGTCGCGCCGATCGGGGCGCCGTCCGCGAGCGTGAGTGCTTCCCAAATCGGCGCCGACGGAATCCCGCAGGGATAGCTGGAGCCCGGGGACTGCCCGGGCTTGGGGTAGGGAGGCGGAATCGGTCTCCCACCAAGGAACAGGCTTTGAAAGAGAAAGACGGCATCGCTCAGGTCGCCAATGTCATCGTCGTTGGTGTCGCCGGCCTCCGGGCACTCGAGCGGCAAACCTCCAAGGAAGAGCCGCGAAAGGATAAAGATCCCGTCGGACAGATCGACGAGATTGTCGCTGTTGGCGTCGCCGCGAATAAAGGAACGTCCCGCGAAGACGATGGCGTTCGCGAGGACGACCGTTCGATGCCCGGTCTCGAGGACGATGTCGCCGCTCTGCGGCGCCAGATTCCGCGCGGCGCCGAAGGGAGGAACGTGCAGCTTGAGTGACGTGGACGTCCGCTCGAGGATCCGTGCCGGTTGCCCGGCGACAGTGGCCGCGGTGACGAAGTTGAGATGGGTCCCTCTCAGAGTCAGCTCGGTGTCGCCGTTTGCTGGCACGGCGAAGTCCGTGGGGAAACAATCGATGCCGGGAGCTGGCTCCGCGTCCTCGGTGAGCGTGGCACGACGAAAGCGAGCCGAGGTGGCCAGGGCGGGCGCTTTCGAGGACTGGGCCATGCCGTACTTGAGGCGATTGCCCTCCAGGTCGCTGCCGGAGATGTCGACCGAATGGTGCTTGGTGAAGCCGACCGGGGAATCGTGGTATGTCGTGATCGTGTTGCCGCGACGCTCGATCTTCAGAAGGAGGGGCAGGCTCACGATCACCGCTGGCGCTCCCTGCTCGCTGGCTGTCGTAGCGCCGGGCTCGAGGCGCGCTGCGGAGCGAAGCTCATACATGCCAGGAGGGCCCGGCGTCACCAGGATCCGCACATGTGCCGAGGACGGGTCGCGCTCGTCGCGCCGCACCATGAGCCCGGCCGCCCCGGAGGGCTCGATCGACTCGAGCAGGGCGAGCAGGGTGACGTCACCGTCGCCGGGTTGTGTGAGAAATCGAAAAGAGTCGATCATCCCGCCGAAGCCGGCACCGGCACTGCAGAGCTCGTAATCGGAGCCTCCGCCATCGGCCAGTGGGCGCGATGCTCCCGGGGTGTCGAGGCCAACATCGACCCCTGCCCATGGCAGAGCCGGATCGCTCTGGAAGCAGGGCCCGGCCTGGGCGCAGAGGCCGCAGGCAAGGCTCAGGAAAGTAACAACGACGAAGAACGGGGCGAGCGCCAGCGATTCACGGCACTGCGGGAATGTAGACCAGATTGCAGAGTTCAATAGTTTCTTTTTGCGCGATTCATAGTGACCCTGTGCGAGTGTCGCCGGGACGAACAACAAACGGAAAATGGCGGGAGTGAGGTAACGCCTGCCTCGGCCGAGCCGGGTCCAGGAGTCGAGGGCATGGTATCGCGTCCTGGCTCGGGCCGCCAGGACTGCGAGCAGGCCAAGGCACTGGCGATTGCGGTTCCGCTTGACGCTTGTGGCTGCCTGGTGGAGAGCGAGATTGGATTTTGGGTACAGATTCTCGCTCGAGCTTGACCCGGAATTGTTCTTCGGGGTCAGCCTGCAGCTCACCGAGCCTGGCGCTCGTACTCGAAAGTGAAGAGCGTGAGCGCCTCGGAGGCATCGCGACGGACATTAACAGCAAGGGCCTCGTTGCTGGGTATTTGTTCGGAGTGGAGGGCCCACCCGTTGCCGCGCGATGGGATAGCAACCAGAACGGTCAATTGCCCGAGTTGGTCGCGGAGAATGGCAAGGTCACTGAGCCCATCAGAGTGAAGAACCTCGGTCAGATCCTGGCGTACGGAGCGGTCGGGGCCTCGTACATCTGGCAACTCTACGGCGACGGGCTCGTCGTCCATCTCGCTGACCTTACTGACGGGCCTGACAGTTGGAGGGATCTCTATTCCGCAGACATCAAGGATGCAGGAGTGATGGTTGGCACTTGAAACCTTGGCGGAGTCCGGCGAGCCTTTGTCACGACGCCAACGGAGAGGTTTGGAAGGAGAACGCATGCGGAAGGACTTCGTCACGGCGGCGGTTCTGGGGACTGGCTCTGCCTTGGGTGTTCTGGCCATTTGCGTTCCCATCCCGGTGAAAGCTGGAGTTGGTGGAGGCGGCGCGGTATTCCGCGGACGACGTTAACGGCGATGGCGATATGGACATATCGGAAGCGGTATCTGTTCGTCCGCCTGTTCAAGGGTGGGCCTGAGCCTGCGCCGGCACCAGGCCCAGGAGGTGAACTCTCCGTTCTTCTCCCGTTCAGCGCCCCGGAACGCCGACCGGGGCCTGTGCACAGTCGAGCTCGTCGGGGGTGTCGTCGACCTGCGGATGACCCGGCTCGTAACCCGGAGGAGCCGGGTCTCCGAGGAACAGGAAGCCGAGGAGCCGGACCGGGTCCGAAATGTCGACCTTTCCGTCGTCGTTGGCGTCGGCGGCGTCGCTGCACGACGGAGCAGTCGCCCCAAGGAAGAGGTAGCTCAGGACGTTGACCGCGTCGGAAAGGTCCAGCTTCCCGTCCGAATTGCTGTCGCCTCGATAGAAGATGGCCGACAGACATTGCAGCGTCTGCACTCCGATGTAGCCCTGCGCCGGGGCGAGACCGGAGAGGCTCGCGGTGACCGTCAGGAACTGACCCTTCACAAACGGTCCCGGAAAGGTCGCCTCGCCGGTCGCGGAGGTGTACCGAAGCGCGAAGAGGTCCAGATCGTCCGTGAGCGTCACCGCAGATCCTGGAACGGGCACTCCTCCAGCCGTCACACTGACCTTGACTGTGTCGTTCGGGTTGATGCACGGGACGTAGTCGATTGCGAGCCGCTCGGGGGTGCCCGTCCACACGGACATCTCCGGGCAGCCGAGCAGGTTCAGGGAGAAATTGACCCACCTCGCGTACTTGTCTCCCAGGAGGGACGCCTTGGAGTTGTGCGCCCACCCGATGTGCCTCAGCACCCGGAGCCTGTCCCAGAAGATCATCTCGAAAGCATGGCCGGTGCCGATCCAGCTGACCGTCGTGTTGCCCACGTAGGCCACCGCGCCACCGACATTGGAAGTGAGCAACGCCTTCGAGAGGGAATTTGACTCGGTGAAGCGGTTCGTGAGGCAGGAGTCAGCGTAGATGACGCCACACTGCTTCCCGTTCGTGAACTTCAAGATGTCATCGACGCTCAGGCCGCAGCAGCCCGTCCACCAGCCGTGTCCGCTGAGGCTCGTGATGTTCTGGCCCGCGCTCAGGGGGGCCAGAAGCGACGTGGCCGTCAAGCCCTGGAGGTCCGGCTGAGGAAAGCCAGGCGTGTCCTCGTAGTCTTCGTGGAAACGCGATCGAAGGTCGATCTCGGGATACTGATTCTCGAAGAGAGTCTTCACTGCCTCTTTTTCGAGGACGGAGCCATCGGGGCCCAGATAGTCGAAGAAGTAGGACTCGGGATGTACCTGCGCAGCAGCGGAACCCAGGACTCGCACGAACTCCGTGGGGATCGCAAAGTTGGGTGGACCGCTCACGGACTGATAGTCCGGTCCCGTCGCGTAGAAATAGCCGAGCGGGCCCGGCAGGGGGAAGAACTCGGGGACTCTCCAGAAGTTGAAGGGATCGTCGTATGCGATCAGGTCGAACTTCCAGGCCTGGGCTCCTGGCGGTCCCGCGAAGTGGCACCGTGCCTCCGCGGACCCGGTGCTGCTGAAGTAGGTGTTCACCTCGGGGGGATTCTTGTCTCCCACTGCTACGGCCGGGGGGTTCCACTAGTTCGAAGAGGAGAGCAGGAGGCGCCTGCCGAAGTCCGGAGCCAGCCCCTCGTACTTCTCGTACGCGAGGAGCTTGTTGACCCACTCGCGCGCACCCGAAGAGTTCTCCGTGGGGACGCGTCCCACCGAGAGCGTGGGCCAGAAATCGACGCCATCCACGTTCTCGTCTCCTGAGAACTCTCCGTAGATGCCATCCCCGTCTTGATCCCAGTCGTGGAGACCCGGCTGATCGTAGAGCGGCGACTGGATGCTGGCGTAGTAGAGATCGGTCGGGATGTTGTAGGTCATCGAGACCGTGTAAAGGGCGGAGGGAGGCGAGCTCGTCGAGGGACCAAAGAGGCGAATCAAGCTCGAGACCTTGGAGGTGGAGGTCGCGTAGCTATCGTCCTTCGAGAAGGTCCAGCCTGGGTTCTGGGCGCTCGGATTGACTTTGCAGGAGTAGAACGTGTTGGTGTCAGCATCCAGGATCCTGTTCTCGCAAAAGAGGCCGGACGCAAGCTCGCTGCTCTGCACGTGAAAGTAGTGTCCGGCCGTGTTTGCATAGGCTTGATAGTTTCCTGGCTTGGGGTTGCTCTGGACGGGGAGCGTGTACCCCCCGCCCAGCTCGGGTACCACCCTGCGCACAGGAATGACCCGGGAATCACCGCCGAGCAACACCCAGTGGGTGCCGAACTTCCTGTGCGCAAGCTGCAGGAAATTTCTCAGAACCTCCTGTAAATCCCGCGCCTGCTTGACGCCGACCGCCCCATAGCGCCCGTTCACGATGTCGGTCACTGTGACGACGGCGGCCTTCATGCCCTTCTGACGCTTCCACTGGGCGAGGCGCTCGAACTCGGCGGGCATGTCACCAATGCCGAGCGGGGGGCCCTGCGGAGTCTTGTCCTCGGTCCATCGCCGATCGTCCGTGATGATCAGGTACCAGGCGTCGAGGACGTCGGGAGGACGGTAGGAGGAGGTCGGGGGAGGCACGAGGTCTCGATTGGCGATCAGCTGTCGCACGGATTCCCGCTCCATGGAGATCGCATAGTCCTCGCTGGGGCCCGTCGGCAGGGTGCCACCCTCGTGATACAGGACGACGCTCGCGTCTTCCACGAGCGAGATCGACCCGTCCACGGGCGACCAGCTCACGGGGCAGATCTTGAGCGTCACGACCTGAAGTCCGCCAACCTCAGCCGTGCTCTCGACGGATACCCCCTGCGGCGGCCAGACGCCCGCGGCGAGCACCGAGGGGTGCATCGGCTCTGCGATCGGGGGCGGGGGACATGTAGACGGGGCCGTCCGGGCCCATCGTGGACAGCGGCGGCCGGGGCACACGGCCTGCCGCTTGCCCGGGCTGCGGGCTCTGCCGCCACTCCACAAGGCCAGGGCTCGTGGCCCGCACCGTGAGCGAGGCACCCTTGATTCTGGCCCCTGACGGAATCGCCAGCTGGCGCAAGATGCACGGCAGGACCGGAAAGCCAACGTGCGCCGTCGGATCCGACACGGCGCCCTTCAAGGTCACCCGCGTGGAGGGACGGGCGTCCGGAGCCATCTCGACCTCCTCGAGGCTCAGATCCGAAGCGCGGAATGTCTCGACAAGGGAGGTCCTGGGCCCGGTCGCCAGAACTGCCTCGACGGCCCCCGGCAAGCGCGCGACGGGCGGCCCGGCCGGCAAGGAGACTTCCACGTCGTGAAGGCCCGCCGGCAGCGCGGGGCAAACGCCACGGATTCTCCGCGAGTCGAGGATCACCCCGGAGCTCAGCGGCATCCCGCCGACGCGAGCGGTCAGGTCGGAGGTGAAGCCATCGCCCGTGATCGTGATGGTGTCACCGCCTCCCGCTGCCACGATCGAGGGGCTCACTCTCCGTGGCGTCACGAAGGAGGGGTGAAGGCAGGGCCCCGCAGTGATGAACGGAATGGCGAAGGTGCCATGATCGCAGGTCCCGTCGCCGTTCGCTCCCGTTGCCAGCGTGAGATAGCGGGCTGTGGCCGGGATCTCGAGCGGCTCCAGGAAGGCTCCGCTGCCTCCGCTGAGCTGAGCGCTCCGGACGGTGAGGACGCCCGTCGCGTCGCTCGAGAGTATGGCGTAGAGGTTGACGTCTCCGGCAGCACAGTCGTCCAGGCCCCAGAAAGCCGAGAAGCAGCCGACGCTGCTGGCCCCGTGGCGCTTCCGCAGCGCGGCGAGGTCGTACGTGATGCCTGCCGCAGCGTGGATTCCCACCGCGGAGGCGAAGCCCTCACGCCCGCCCACGCGCACGGGGAGCGTTGAAACTCCGCCGTTTCGATCGCGCAGGATGTAGTTCCAGCTTCCACCTCCACTTGTTCCCCCGGCTGCGGTCGCACCGCTGTCGCCGAACGCGAACTGGAACGTGACCCCGCTCCTCGTGATGGCCTGGGGCAGTACGCCCCCGGGGATCGGGGTGCCCGTGATGAAGAAGACCGAGTCCACGTACTCCGAGGCTCCCGGCGACGGGTTGCGGCCATCCCCCGCGGGGTCTGTCTCGAGGAGGGGCCCGTCGATGGTGTTCGTCGTGAAGCGCCCGTTGCGTGGGTCGATGCCAGTGTTCTCGGCCGGCGCGTTTCCCGAGCCATCGCCGCCGGCCGTGACGTCGCCGAGGTCGATGGGGCCTGCTGCGGAGGCGCGGCCAGGAAGTAGAAGCAACAGGAGCAACAAGGAGCCGAGGTGGCGGAAGGCAGTTGTCATGTGCAGGGTGGGTTATTGGGGTGCAACCCTTCCTTCAAGGAGTCGGGGACGAACTGAGCGTGCCAAGTTTTTCCAGCCGCAAAATTGTCCTCTTTCAAGTGTATTACTCGGTGTTGAGTGCACTGGAGCCGGTCCTGGGGACGGCGCGGAGGAGAGAGGAGCCTCTCGAGAGAAGGAGCCGGATTTGGATGGCGTCCCGTATCTGTTTTCCTGCTCTGCGGTGCCTCAGCAGGTGAGGTGCTTTCCCGTGAGCACGGATCTCCTCGGACATGGATTGAAGTAGCTCGAGGCTGCGGTCGAGAGGTTCCTGCCTTTGGTCGCCGGCCTGGAAAATAGCCCGAGCTCAACGTCCTCGACGAACCACTCGAGATGCCTCGACCACTCGACGGCCCGTTGATCAAGTCCGCGCCGCCGCGATACAAACTGATCCAGGCCAAATGCGCGCACGTCGCGGGGGGGCTTGTATTGTGGGCGGGTGGGCCAGCAATCTTGTGGCCCTTCCGTGGTGGGTTGCCGAATAACTGTGGGGCAGCCTCTCCTCGAACGAGAGACCTTCTCGCGCCCGCGCGATCGAATCGTTTGATCTCGCGGGATCTGTCAGCCGGGAGCCTTGCTTCTTTCCGACTCTCATTGACAATCAAGATGCAGTTGGTCTTCCTCAAGTCCTTCTCCGGGGTTCTTACCATGAATTCTCAACTCGTGGCTCTCTTGGTCCTGGCCTTGACGCCTTCGATAGCAAATGCCAAAGAGCTTGCCTTCGGTCATGTGCTCACCCTTCGCAGCCCGAGCGGCCTCGTGGGCATCGCCCCCGGGGATATCAATGGAGATGGCCAGCTTGACCTCGTGGCCGTAAACAGCGTGGGCGATCTTGATGTGTTCTTGCAGGACTCTCTGGATCGGATGATCTGGCAGAAGATCTCGAGAAGGCTTGGCCTGCCAATGTACATGGTCCAAACGGCGGATCTGAACCATGACGGATACGCCGAGATTCTTTTTGGGGACATCTCCACGTCGGCGTACTTGATTCGAAATCAGGGTGGCGTCCTTGAGAGCAAGCCGTTTCGCCTCACCTCGACCCGGGGCGCTCGATGGGTCACTGTGGGGGACTGGAACAAGGACGGCCACCGGGATGTCGCCACCGCCGAGTACGCCCACGCCGCGGTCTCGATCCTCTCCGGTGACGGGCAGGGGGGGCTGAATCACCTCGGCTCCCACGAAATCCAGGAGCCGCACTGTTTGGAGTCGGCAGACCTGGACCGTGACGGTGATCTCGACCTCTTCGTCGGGTGGGGCGACAAGGGCATGCGCACGATGGAGGGAAACGGTAAGGGAACCTTTGCCGCTGCGAGGTTGATCCCCCAGGCGACACCGATTGGCCGCTTTGTCTTCCCTGGCGATTTCAACGAGGACGGTCGAAGCGATGTCGCGATCACCGGCCTGCGCAGCGTACCCACTGGCGTCCTCAGCGATGTGTACGTCGGCATCAACAAGGGCGACGGGACTTTTGAGCCAAGCCTTCGGGCGGAGACCCAGCAGCAGAGCATGGCCGCGGTGGGGGATTTCAACGGGGACGGCCACAGCGACCTCGCCCGCGTGTCCCTGGACTCGAGCTTGCTCTCGGTGCACCGGGGTCGTGGCGATGGAACCTTTGAACCACTGGAGCAGTTTGGGCCGGCGGGGCTATCTCCAACATTCATAGTTGCGGCCGACCTGGATGCCGACGGGCGCCAGGATATCGCCATCTCCGACTCGTCCACGGTCAGGGTTTTCTGGGGTCTTGGAGAGAAATCCATGCTCGACAGCTCCAAGCTCGTAACCGGGCATGTGGGGACGATCCCTTGCGTGGCCGATTTCGACGGTGATGGTGCCCCTGATTTTTTCTTCCCCAACTCGAAGCCGCAGGGTGTGGATCTCTACGTCGGCCCGGGCTTCCAGTCGGCCGTGGCGCCCCAGCTCACGATTCCGACGGAGATCGCGTACAGCTCAGTGCGCGCGGCCGACGTGAACGGGGACGAAATGCCGGATCTGCTGGGTGTCAGCACCAAGCCGTCGAATCTCGGGGTAGCGTTCTTGAGCAAGTCGGGAGGCGCGTTGAAGCAGGTTGCTTTCCCCGTGGGGAGCTTTCCGGGGCCGGTCGAGGTCGGTCTCATCGACGAAGGCGAAACGTTGGACGTCGCGGTTCCCTGCTTCGGATCCAACGAGATCCGGTTGTTTCTCGGACGAGGCGGAGACACTCTCGAAGCCGGGCCGGTGGTGAGTACGTTCGAAAGCCCAAAGTTCCTGCAACTCGGCGACGTGGATTCCGATGGCAAGCTCGACATGGCGGTGACCGCGGCTCTCGGCGTGGTGGTGGTGCATTTCAATAGAGGGGGCGGAGCGTTCACGGAGGCAGTGCCCGTATACCCGAGCGAGACACTGGTCAGCTTTCTGGACTTCGCGCTCGGGGACGTCACGGGGGATTCTCGTCCGGATCTTGTCCTGTCGATTGCACGCAGGACCGACCTGCTCGTGATCCCCAGCAAGGGCAACCGTGAGTTTGAATCTCCGATCCCGTTGACGTTCCTGGGCCGACCGCGATCGATCTCCCTTGCCGACCTGGACTCGGACGGACTCCTCGATCTCTCCGTGAGCCAGTTGAATTACACTTTCTCCTTCCTCTACAGCCGAGGAAAGGGGCTCTTCGAGTCTGCCCTGGAACCGCAATACGTCTTGCCCCTTGCCGCCGAGCACGAGGTTCTGGACTTGAACCAGGATGGGGCGCTTGACCTCGCCGTCTACTCCCCGGGAATCACTGCTGTGCTCACGGGTAAGTCTCCAAATACGACACCGCACAGTGACTTTCGACGAGGCGATGCCGACGTGAGCGGCAAGGTGGACTTGACGGACGCCATCGTGATTCTCCAGCACCTTTTCAAGGGTGGCGCAAGTCTGTGTGAAAAAGCAAGCGATGCCGACGACGACGGACGCTTGAGCCTCACGGATGGGCTACAAATAGTGCAGTGGCTCTTCCAGGGCGCTCAGCCGTTGGGGGCGCCGGGCCCGGAGGTCTGCGGGGAGGATCCGACCCCGGACGAGCTCAAACTTTGCGCTCCAGCTT
>SXGS01362950.1_pt1 | contig 15548 bp, 12 predicted proteins | sample 3174681 | NCBI WGS metagenome assembly SXGS01 (sample SAMN11356861, study PRJNA531348) | freshwater metagenome | isolation source: freshwater sample F1-80 | place: China: Fuxian Lake, Yuxi | collected 2017-12-25 | reverse complement strand
GGCCAACCCGCCAGCGGCCCGTCCCCCCCCCTCAGCGGCTCCCCCCACCGCGGCCGCAGGATCAACGACACTAGCTTTGCTGACCACGCGGAACTCCTTGAGGTAGATCTTGATCGGGGCAGTGGGAGGATTGGGCACCGAGGTCCCCCGCAATACATCGTATTTGAGGGTGCAAGCCCCCAATCCCAACGCCAATGCCGCAGCAATAACAGTTATCTGGCGCATTTACCTTATCTCGCTACTTCTCTGGTTTACTGGCAACTTGCCTCGTGCCCTGGGAGATCTCGAATTCGAACTTGAGGTCGGTAAACTCTGTCGGGTTGCCATAACCTACGGCGAAGCGGTCAAACCCCAGAATGAAGTTCCTGATTTCAAGGGTCACCACCTTGGTGTCGGTGGGCAGACGCGGAAAAGTGAGTTTCCCCGAGTATTTGTTGCCCTTGACAACCGGCTTTTCCCGCGCGTATACGCTGCGATTCCAGATATCATTGCGGTCGAAGTTGGCGTAGTACTGTACGTCGCCATCTAGGCTGGACCACTTTAGGTAGGAATAATCCGCATAGTGTTGCGGATCCCACCACCAACCAGCCCCCTCGCGGCAATAGAAGTAGTTGCCGTTGTCCAACCCCAACCGCAACTGGGTTGGGTCCAATTCGACCCGTTCCCGGGTGCGATTGATCACCGTCACCTCGAACACGGTATACAAGGGGGGGGTGTACCCCAGGCGTGGATCCTTCCAGGGAAACAAGGTATAGGGGCTGACCTTGGGATTGTACTGGGCATTCAGCATCTGGTCGGTGTAGAATTTGACTTTGACCTGAACCCCTTCCTGGCTCCACACCACCGAACTGTCGATGGGATCCACGTAGTAGACCTCGCCCTCTGGCAGAATCGGCTTGGCGGCGACAAAGTACTCGATCTCAGGGCGAGTCCAGAACGAGGATTTCCAGGCACACCCGGTTGCCAAGAGCATCGCGGACAGAAGCCCGATGTACACCGTTTTGTTCATACGCTTTTCAGAAAGGCGAAATGAGTTCGACGAAAATCACGTTCTGCGTGAAATTGCGGTCTTCGAAGCTGTCGTACTCGCGGTTCGTGCGCTGATAACCCAGGTAGAAGGAATTGTCGCGGATACCGAAGTATTCGGCGCGAATCCGCAACATGGCTAGATAGTCGCTTTGCTTGAAGGTGCCAAAGGTGTTGGGCGCATCGGGGCCGACATAATACCCCTCAGACACGGACCGGTAGACGTTGCTCTGGGACAGCGAGGTGGCAATGGGCACCCGGTCCCAACGGTAGGGGATGAAGGGAACGAAACCCTGAGCGCCGAATTCAAAGGAGGTATTGTTGGTGAGGCGGTAGTGGGCCACCAGCAGGGGGATGAACTCCGAGTAGGACTTACGGGGTTCGTCCTCGCTGTCGACCACCTCGCGGATGAGGCGGTGTTTGAACTTGGGCTGCAAGGTCCAGTTTCCCCGGCCCCACGTGTGATCAATCTTATTGATCAGGGTGATTCTGGAGCGGACGTCCTTGGGCTGCAACAGACCACTTGCGTCGTCTAGATCGACCTCTGCCTGGCCATTGCGGAACCATACCAACCCGTTGCTGAGGTTGGTATGCTGGCGCCACGAGTATTTGGTGTTGACATAGAAGGTATGGACCAGGCTGTTGCGCATGCTCAACGCATCGGGGGTGGCCGGTCGGTACAGCCCCGCCTGCTCGGGAGGTCCGTCGGCCTTGTTCAACCAGGGAATGATATCGAGGTCGTCCGGCGGGATAATGAAGACATAGCTATGGTCAGCGATGCTGTCTTTGACCTTCTTTAGGTCATAATTGATCTGAAACTCACCCACACCCGACTTGCGGTACTCGTGACGGTAGCGCAAATAGAGCGATGTCACCTTGCCGCTGCCAGCCACCTCGTTGTTGGTGTACCGCCCCAAGGTCAACGCCTTGCCCAACTTGCCCAGACGGGTATAAGAAATCAGATAATGTCGGCCCTTGCTGTCCCGCTTGTAGGGGTAGTCTGGCAGATCGTCGTTTTCGCGGAAATCAGGAAACTCGTTGTTGTTGAAATCGACTCCGTAGACGAACTGGGGAGGATCGGTCTCGTAGGTAGCGAACGCCTCCTCCCAATCCGGAACGAAGTTCTCGTTGCGATCAGAGTCGACAATCGAGTCGACATTGTCGTCCAAACCTGGGTAGGTATACGCGGTGGGCTCACCTGGATACAAGTCCACAGTATTTGTTGCCACTTCGGCACCGCTTTCATCGGGCCAGCTATCGCCATCGTCGTTGTCTTCGACCAGCCCGAATTCCTGGGTCAAGCCTTTCGGTTTCTGGCCCGGGGAATCCTGCAGGTCCATGTGGAAGGGCATCCCGCCGCGGTAGCTATCGTATCCACCACTGTAGTTCGGATCCATCCGGTATACCTCGACACCTACCTTCAAGCCGGCAAACAGATCCTTGTCGCCCTTGACCCAGTATGCCAACGCCCCCTTGGTGCTGCGCTGGCCGTCATCCGCCCCCAGGGGATACATATAGTTCTGCAGATTGTGGGCAACCTCCCCGCTCAACTCCAAACCGACCAGATCAGCCTGCCAGTTTATCGAGGCCAACGACTGCCCGGTAGGCATACCATAGTCGAAACTCACAACCTTGCGGTTGGCGCCCTGGGGGCCGGTGCCATCGGAACGCACCACAGTGAAGTAGGGGACCTCGTCCGATTCGTTATACCACTTGAACGGACGCCGGGTGATGGACTCACCCTCGTTGAAAGGCGCTGGCCAAGTCATCTCAGTTGGGGTGAGCGTCCCGGCGCTGCTCGCCCCCAGGAAATCATGTGTCTGGCGCACGCCGATACGGTAGTCGTCCGCCACGTCAGCCACAAAACGGGCGGATTTGACCGTGACATCCGTGGGTACCGTGAAGGTATAGTTCACGGTTTCCTTGCCCACTGCCTCGCGCCCATCATCCGCCAATACACGCCCCCCATCGACCACTGGCCGCAACCGGGCATCAAACCCTTCCTGCCCCGCGACACTGGTGAGGCGGATGGGCTCTCCGTCCCTGGTGCCCTCGACGACAACATTCATGCTGTAAACCCGGGCATTGTGCTGCGTTTCCCGGGGCGAATCATCACCGACAACCACGGTAATGGTCTTGGCCCCCTGCATCTGATAGGGCAGATCTCCGCGGATAGTGTTGCTGCGCACCGAACTGGTGTGATTCATGAGCTGGTTGACGAAGCTGGTGCCAAAGGAGGCGAAATCCCCCACGCTGTGCTGCCAGTGCCCAGCATAGAGCAACACCGGCGACATCTGCACATTGTCTCCACTGCCATCGCCCCAGTTGGAGAAAAGCACAGCGCTGGCGGTCTTGCCGCCCCGGCTGTAGATCACCGTCCCGCGGTCCCTGGCGTTCTTGTAGTCCAGATCGAGGCGCACCGCCTCCATCCTCGAGTTGACCAGCGTCAGGGGAGTGAACCGGGTGCGTATCTGCCCGTTGCTGGCACCTACGGTCGCAGTCCAGTGAAGATTCTTGTACGCATAGTGGCCGATGCGCAACTGCAGACCACGGTGATCGACCATGCTGATGCCGTCGCCGGTACTGCTGCGTCCCTCTTCCAGGGAGAATACTCTCAAGTAGCTGGAGCCCATGTAGTTCCCCAGGCGATCCCAGCGCACACGGCGGTCTTCGAAGGGCCGCCCCGACACCGAGGACCAGGGAACAAGTTCGCGAAAGGGCAACAGGTACTTCTGGTTGGCGTAATTGGTGTAGGCAACCCCGTCATCGGCGCCAAGGAACAGGTAGTTCCGGCCGCGCTCGAAGCGATCGCGAGGGCCGCGAATGAACGCCGGGCGCCGTTTCCAGTCGGGTTCGCGCGACACCCCCGGTTCATCGCGGTAATAAGGCAGGGCACCGCCCGATTCGGGGTGCCGCTGTGCCTGTGCTGGTCCAAAGACCGCCGCACACAACAGACCCAGGGCAACGACTGGCCCTCTCAAATTGTCGGGAAATTTGGACATCCTATCGATCTCTGGCAGGGTTAGAGCTTTGAGACGCAGGCATGAGGATGCTGGCTGAAAGAAAATAATGTTGACAATTATTATAAGTCAAGTGAAAAAGGGGTGTTTGGCGCCAGGGAGAAAAAAAAAGGCGGGAGTGGATGACCACTCCCGCCTTTTCGACTATGTGAGATTTGGCTTACCGGGTGAAGGTAGCCTTGACGCGACCCCACGAATCCTGCTCGACCGGGGTACCAGCGCCCGGACCAGCCTTCGCATCGGAGAAGACATAGTTGGCGAACTCGGCGGAAGGACCACCGGCCCAAGCCACACACTGGATCTGGCCGCCGTAACCTTCATCGCCGTCCGGATCCACCAGCAACCACGTGAAGCCCATCTGGGTGCCAACAACGGGTTTGCTGTTGAGGTTCACCCGCTGGAAGGCGTCCCACTCCATCTTGCCTTCGATGACGTAGTCGGCTTCGCCGCCGAACTCGTCACCCGCGTCGCGGAAACCGTAGGTAAAACCATCGACGGCATCCGGATCCTGGGTGGCCTGGCGGGTTTCCTGCACCGTGGTCTCCAAGGTCACAGTGACCGGGCTGGAGCCCTGGGGGGCAGCCACGAAGTTGACGATGTTGAGGCTGTGGTAGAAACCCTCAGTGTCACCACCGAGGTCTTCGTTGTTGAGGTCGATGTAGAGGGACATACTGTCACGTTCCCACCAGCTCTCGAGGCGATCGCCACCCACCACGTCGCGGGCATTGTCCGCCACCTCAAGGATGTAGTACAAAGCATCGTCGTCCCAGGCCTGCCAGATCGCCGACTTGACGTCCGCATCGGTTCTGGCAGTAGCAGCGTCCTCAGTGGCGCTCTGGACCAGCTGGTTGGCGCTCACTTCGCTCGCCTGGTTCTGCAGATCACGCCAGCCGAACTCGGCACCGTCCTTCAGGATCTGGCCCGGCGAGCAGTCGAATTCCAGCGCACCGGCCCACTCACCCGGCACCGTGCTGCGGTCCCCGTCTAGTGTCGGCGGCTGGGTGAATTTGGGCAGCTCAAAGAAACGGATCGGAGCTGCGGCCCACACACTGCTGGCGGCCAGCATGATCGCGGCCGTCATAAGCGCAGATTTTCTCATATTTCTCCCTCGCTATTGAGGTTAGGGGTTAAAACTTGAGAAAGAACCCTCTGACCCGCTCTCAAAGGCCTCTTGCTCAAGGTTTTCAACAACTTACACTTCTGATCAGACATCGAACTGCTCGACATTTTTGCACCGAGGTGTTAATAGTGTAGTTTTCCTGAGAAGATATGTCAAGAAAAAGTTGAAGTTGGCAACCCAAACCCTTAGATTTGGCCCATTGTATCCGCTCAAACCTAATTGCACTTTTGCCCCGAACGCCATGACCAGACTACTCGCCGGATTGGCGATGTTGGTGATGGCCAACCGGGAACCAGCGCTAGCGCAACCGCGCACCTACGCCGTAGGCCTGGCGGTCACCGACGGTGTGGCGGCCATCGCATTGCCCCCCCATCTGCGGGCCCGGCACAGCCAATTGGTTGGGGACCTGTGCGCCCAATTGCGCCAACTGCTACTGGGTCTGGGGCGCCTTCAGATCGCCAGTTGGGGTGCAACCTTCAGCGCCAACCGCTTCCAGTACCAGGGCCCTGGGGAAGTCGATTTTGTCGTTCACGTTTTTTTGTCCCAAGCCGACAAGATCTTCCGCAACCAAGTCATCTACGCCAATCAGATGCTGGTGGCGCTTCCGCCCGGGTACGGGGGACAGGACGCGGGCCTCGACTACGAGGTAGTTTCGCTCCCGGCGTTCGGCGCCCGCCTCGAGGTCTGGCTGGTCGACCCGGGTCGGAACAAGGTATTGTGGTCGGCACAGCGGGACACTACGGCCACCATTGCGTTTGATCCGCAGGTTTTTATCTGGAACACCCGCAAATACCCCGGATTCACTCCTCCTAGGGTCTTGCAGGACAACCTGGCCGATCTGATGCGTTTGCGCCAGGACAACAGGAACGTCGACCGCCTCTTGGACGTCGCCGACCGCTGGTTCGTCTCCAAACCCACGGCCGACGTCAAGACTTCCCAGGAGGTGTTATGGGACTTAGTCCAGTCACTGGCCACCGATTTGGACTGCAACCTGGCCCTGGAGGGTACGGTCACCCAGGTGCTGCCCTACGAGGCCGGCGAAACGCAAGTGCAGCTGGACCTGGGCGCCCGACACGGGCTTGCCCTGGGCCTGCGCCTCGAGGTGTGGCGGCCCCTGCCGGCTACCCAAAAGGTCGGCGAACTGGAGGTCGTGGCCGTTGATTCGACCACCGCCACGGCCAGATTGAGGCGATTGGACAAAAAGATTCGCAAGCAAGGAGAGGGCCTGCAGGTTTCCGACCGGGTCATCTCCACCAAACGCCCGCCCGTTGCGGGCAGGAGAGCTACCCCATGACTGTCTTTTCACCTTCATCAGCGCCAGCTGCCCAACAGGAAATGGATGTGGTCTTCCGCAAGCTGCGGCGACTGTACTGGTGGTCGCTGGGTATTGCGGTGGTGGTGCACCTCGTCCTGATCGCGGTGCTGACCACTGCCACCCAGCCTACGGAGGCCGACAAGATCGTCGAGCCGGCGAAGGTGAAGTTCTTCACCCGGCGCGACCCGCTGCTGACCAAACCCCTGGAGTTGCGCAAGGTGCCCCAGCCCAAACGGCAGCTGGTGCGGCGGGAGGTGCAGGTGTCGGCGGCGCGGATGGACCAGGTGCGGGCGACGGCGGCTTTCGACACCCGCGGGCTGATCGCCAACCAGGGCAGTGGGGTGAGTGCCATCGCCCTGCCCCGGCAACTGGACAGCGGCCCGCGTATGGCCATGAATATGGAGTCGGGGCTGGGGGCGCAGAGTATGAGCGCCACCCGCACGGTGGAGAACAAGATCGACATGGCCCTGGAGATGCTGGACGTCAACAGTATGGACACGGGCCGGTACCGGGCGATGGTGATCCAGGATTCAAAGGACCGGCAGTCACTCAAGGGCTTCGTCAAGTTTGCCCAGGTGATGTCGGCCAGCGCGGTGTCGGCCGGCACCATGGGCTGGGGCTCGGTGAACGTGAAAACCATCGACGCGCTGCGCGACGCGGTCAACTCCTATACCGGTCTGCAGGCCGATTTCATCGGCAGCATCGCCTTCGACGACGAGCGGCTGATGGAGGTGCCCATCATCATCCCGCAGGGTGCGCCCAACGAGAGCGAGATGGCGCACCTGGCCAGGTATCTGATTGCCGGGGGGTTTGTCTTTGGCGGTATCTGGGGCGAGGCCCTGGAGAAGTACGGCGGACTGGTGAACGGCCGCGACTTCTGGAGCGAGCGCCTGCCCGACGAGCACCCCATCTTCACCGCCTTCTTCGACATCAAGGGCGGCATGACCTCTGGGGTACTCACGGGTTCGTCCCAGGGCAAGTTCGGCATGACCTCGTGGAACGCCCTGACCGGGTACTTCGTCAAGGGCCGGCTGGCCGGCGTGGCGCCCAACATGGGCTGGGGCTGGGACAATCCCACCGGCCTGTCCTCAGCGGCCGACGCGACCCGGCAGATCCAGATGGCGGTGAACATCATCATCTACGCCCTCACCCAGGAGGGCTCGATGACCCAACGCCTGATGCAGATGGTGAACTGACCCGGCGATGGACGGGCCGCGGGTCGAGGCCGGCCGCCTGAAGCCATTGGTCGCGGCGGTGTTCGGTCGCTGCGGCATGGGGGAGGGCGACGCGGCGCTGCTGGCCGATTCGCTGGTGGAGGCCGATCTGGGCGGGGTGCACTCCCACGGGGTGCTGCGGGTCCCCGAATACGTCGAAAAACTGCAGCGCGGCGGGGTGGATCCGCGCGGTTGTCCCCGCCTGGTGCGGCAGTTCGGCTCCTGTCTGGTGGTAGATGGGGGCAATAACATGGGCCAGATCGGGGCCCACTTCGCCATGGACGCGGCCCTAACCCTGGCCCGCACCACCGGCATCGCCGCCGCCGCCATCCGCGGCAGCAACCACTGCGGCGCCGTGGCCTACTTCGCCCGCCAGGCCCTCGCCCACGATATGATCGGCCTGGCCACCACCAACGCCCTGCCCACCATGGCGCCCTGGGGCGGGGCCGAACGCCTGCTGGGCATCAATCCCCTGGCGGTGGCCATCCCCACAGAGCTAGAACCCCCCGTCGTCTACGACGCGGCCTTCAGCGGTTCCTCCCACGGCAAGATCCGCGTCTACCAGCAACAGGGCCGCAGTCTGCCTCCCGATTGGGCCCTCGACCGGCAGGGGCGGCCCACCACCGACCCGGGCGAGGCCATCGAGGGATTGCTCCAGCCCATCGGCGGGTTCAAGGGAGCCGGCCTGGCCCTGGTGATGGGGGTGTTGTCCTCGCTGCTCTCGGGTGCGGCCTTTGGCACCGAACTGGGCAATATGGAGGCCGGGCCGCAGGCCGGGCAGGACGGGCATTTTGTGGCGGCCATCCGCGTGGAGGCCTTTGAGGAGGTGGGCCGTTTCAAGGCGCGCATGGATCAACTCATCCGGCAGTTGCGCGCCTGCCGCCTGGCCCCCGGCCACGAGCGCGTCTATGCCCCCGGGGAGAAGGAGTATCTCAACCGCCAGGCCTTTCTGCAGGAGGGCATCCCGCTCACCCCCCAGACCTTGGAGGCCCTGGAGCGGACCGCCGGGGCTCTGGGGTTGCCGACGGCCTACAGGTTGAGCCAGTAGTTGAGTTTGAGCAGAAAGATGTTTGACCCCGCGTCGGTGAAGCTGCGGCCCAGGTCGCCCAGAGGGCGGAAACGCGGCACCTCGGTCTCGTGGTCGCGCGCCTGCGACCAGACCAGGTAGAGGGTGCTGCCGGGGCGGTACTCCCAGCGCAGCACCGCGTTGCTGTGCAGCGAGCGCTGGCAGAAGTCCGGGTTGTCCTCCGGGGCGGCATGCGGGGTGAACTCGAAGGATCGCGGCCGTGCCAATTCCTTGAAGTTGCGGTAGTCTCCCGAGCTGATGAAGGGCTGCAGGTAGAACTCCAGGCTCAGGTCCCGGGAAAAGATCAGGCTGGCCCGGGTGGTCAGATCCAGGGTGCGGCTGCGCAACTCCCCGTACACGAAGTGGTCGTCCTGCCCGTCGCCGTCCTCGTCCTCGTTCTCCAGCCACTGGGCCTTGTTTAAGAAGTAGTTGTACCCCGGCCGCAAGGCCAGTTCCAGGCGCGCCGACGGCCGCAGGGTGAGTCCTACACCTATTTCGCTCCAGTTGCCGCCGGCACTGTCGCTGCCCCACTCCCCCTCGAAAAAGGCGCTCAGCGGCTTGCGGTCGTCGCTGCTGACCTCCAGCTCGAAGCCAGTGCGCGCCGGCTGGGTGATGAGCGGCCCGCCTCGGGTATCGAGGTCGTCCAGGCCGCGGAAGCGGTGGAACAACTCGAACTCCAGCCACCAGTAGTTTCTGAACTGGTTGCGCGTCTCGGCGAACATCCCCTGTTCGAGGGTCACCCCGTCGAAGCTCCCCATGAACCAGCGCCCGCCTTCGAGCATGCTGCTGCGGAAGATCCACCAGGGTTTGTCTTTGCGCGCCTGCAGCCACAGCCAGGACTCGTAATAGTTGTTGCGCCATTGGAAGCCCAGGTCATTGACCTCAAACCCTTTGGAGAAGGCCTCCCACCACAGGTTGCCGCGCAGCCAGCCGCTGCGTTTGCCCAGTACCATCGTATTGGCCAGGCCACGCTGTTGTTTGCCGTCCTCGTCCGGGGCGCGACTGAAGGCGGCCTGCCCCCAGAACTCGTAGGCGTCTTTGCGCCACTTGAGGCTCCAGTCCGCCCCGCCGCTGTATGCATCCTCCCCCACGCGGCGATCCAGCAGGGTGCCAATCAGGCCCACGTGTGAGGTGCCGGCCAGGAGATCCTGCTTGACCCGCCCCACCAGGAAGTGGCTGCGCGGTTCGAGCAGGAAGCGGCGATGGTTTGCCTGCTCTGCGCCGGTCAGCGGGTCGGTGTAGGTGCTGTCGAGGTCGCCGTGTTCGTCGGCGCTCACCGCGCTGAGCAGCCCGAAGGAGGTCTGGTGATGGGTCTTGCCGGTGAGTTTGGCCGCCCCCAGGATGGTGGTGAAATCGGACTGATCGGCCACCTCGAAGCCATCGGGAATTTCGAAATGGCCCGGCTGCCTGCCGATGCGCCGGGAATAAAAGAGCTGGATGGGGGTCTGGAAGTTCTGGGCGCCCTCGACGAAGAAGGGCCGCCGCTCGTCCTGAAAGTCCTCGAAGACCGACAGATTGAGCCGGGCCGGGTCGGCTTCCACCTGCCCGAAATCCGGGTTGAAGGTGGCGTTGAGCGAAGTCCCCGAACTGACGCTGTAGCGCAGGTCGCCGCCCAGGTTGGCGAACTGGTCGTCCTCGTCGGCAAAGGTGGAGCGCCCCACCGCATAGGGCAGCATCTCCACGGCCCGGGCCGGCGCGATGTCGGTGATGCCCTCCAGGTGGGCGAAGTGGGAGACCCACCCGCTTTGGCTGCTGGGCACCATCACCCACAGGCTCTTTTCCTTGCGGCGGCTGAGGTAGCGGGTGATGTTGATACCCCAGATGTAGGTCTCCTGCGGGCTGAAGCGCAGCACGTGGAAGGGGATGCGGAACTCGGCGCACCAGCCCTGGGCGCTGCGGCTCTGGCGCGCCTCCCATACCCCGTTCCAGGTGTAGTCCCAGGAGTTCCAGCCCTGGCCGTTGTTGGTGACGATCCCGTCCCGCTGCGAGCCAGCGGCGTTGAGTTCGAAAAAATTGGCGGTCTGGTGGTCGTGGTAGGCGTCGATGGAAACCTGCACGGCGTCGGCCTCGGTCCACTGGTCGCGGCGGGCCAGGCGGGCAGTGATCCGCTCGGGTTGGCGGTCGAAGGCGGTGATGCCGATATAGAGGGCCTCGTCGTCGTAGGCCAGCTGTACGGCGGTTTCCTCGGAGGCCGGCTGGCCTTCGTCGGGCTCGCGCTGGGTGAAGCCGGAAAAACGCGGCGCCACGGCCCAGGTCGCCTCGTCGAGCACCCCGTCGATGCGGAGCGCCGCCCCGTCCAGGCGCACCGCCTGCATGGGCCGGGGTTCAGCGGCCCACAACGCGGTAGGCAGCAGGATGCCCAACAGAATCGGGAAGGGTGTCAGCAGGTGTTTTTTGAGTCTGCAGATGGCGATGAACAGAGCCAAGGGGCCTCTTTGGCGGCGAGTGCGCGTCGTTCAGGTACGATTCTCAAACAACAAAACCCTGTCAACAAAAAGAGAATCACTTCCAGGGGGTCGGATAATGTCAAGGGGCAGGCAGGCTGCTTGGCGGGGCGCCGGGGGGGTGCTACTTTGGGGGCAGAGGGGAGGTGAGGCCTTGATTTGGCACCTGTACGTGGTGCGCACGGTGGACAGAAACCTGTACGCCGGGGTGAGTACCGACGTGGCGCGGCGCTTCGCCGAACACGCGAGCCAGGGCCGCAAGGCGGCGAAGTACCTGCGTGCCCATCGGCCGGCCCGCCTGGTCTTCTCCCAGGCCATCGGCACCCGTTCCCTGGCGCTCAAGGTGGAGTACCGTTTCAAACAACTGGCAAAACCCCAGAAGGAGCGCATCGTGCGTGCGGGCCGGTTGTATTTTGATGAGGTGTCGGGGAGGATCGCGGTTCCGGTGCGCCGCCCAGCTATTGTCCCTCGGCAGCGTATTTGAGATCTCCCTCGGGGTCGGCGAATCTCAGATACAATCCCCAGCCCCCGTAGTGCTGGCCCACCTTGCAGAGTACCTGGTTCCAGCCGGCCCGCAACTCGCAGGGAACCATATCCTCGTCTGGGGTGGCGCCGCGTGAGGGGTTGTGGCGGTGTACTCGGACCCCGTTGATCCACACCGCCACCTGGTCGTCGCTGCCCACCAGCAGGAGCTGGGCCTCTGCCGATCTCCAGGCCGGCATCGGTATAGGGCTGGACCCGGAACCTGCCCTGCCGGGCCCAACAACACCCGGGTCCAATACATGGGCAGTTCCTTCTCCTCAGTCCGTTTTGCCGGGATAGGCGGCCAGCCACAGGCGGGTGCGCTCGTTGAGCACCCCGTAAAAAGCGCGGGTTTCCGGATCGGCATGGTCGCGCCAGAGCGCAGCGGGGATGGCCGAGTCGTTGGCCAGGTACGGGCGGTGGCGGTGGCCGTAGTAGATCTGGGCGGTCTTGCGCTCGCGGCCCGCCGGGGTGGGGCGGGTGGTGGCGGTGTGTAACACCGACACGTTGAAGAGGGCGCAGGTGCCGGCCGGACCCTCAAGGTGGTACTGCCCGCCCCGCGCCAGTTGGGCCTCCTTGTCCTCCAGCACCGGATCGGCGAGGGACTCGGGCGAGAGGGAAAAGCAGTGGGTGCCCTCGTCTACCTCGCTCAGATAGACCATGAGCTGGATATAGTCCATGCGCAGCGGGTGCTCCATCCAGTGCGGCTTGTCGCGGTGCCATTGCTGGTGGAGTTCGCCCTGGTACGCAGGCATCAGGCGCAGGCCGATCTCGCCGAAACACACCGGTCCGCCCATCAGCGCCTCGACCTGGGGCAGGATGCGCGGATGGCGGATCAGGCCATCGATGTCTGGGCTGCTGACCAGGGGGTCGTAGTTGGCCACCTGGTGGTACCCGTAGGGGCGCCAGAAGTTGGGGCAGCGCCGGCGGTCCTCGTCGAAGAGGGCGAGGAAGCGGGCCACCTCCTCGTCGGTGAGGAGTTTGCCCAGGTTGACAAAGCCCTTGGCGGCGAAGGAGGTCGAATCGGTCATGGCGGGCTTTCGTTTTTTGGCGGCGACAGGGGACAGGCCTGGTGTGGGTGTGGACCTAGCATAAGAAAAAAGTCGCCCCGGCCAAAGGCCGCCCCGCCGGTTGGCCGGCAACCTGCTTATTCATATCTTTAGGCGGGATTTCGACTAGCTCAAAGACAGGGAGGATTTCAGCTATGCGCATCACCCATGCAGAGACCATCATCGTCGGCAACCCCTGGAAGAACTGGCTCTTCGTGCGCGTACACACCGACGAAGGGGTGTACGGGATTTCCGAGGCCACCAGCAACGGCTTCTGCAAAACCGTCGAGGCCGCCATCCACGAGCTGGCCCCCATGTACCGGGGGCTCGACCCCTTCCAGCCCGAACTCATCACCCAGCGTATGTACCGCGACATGTACGGGGACGGCGGCCAGCTGCACAAACACGCGGTCGCCGCCATCGAGGTGGCCTGCTGGGACATCATGGGCAAAACCCTGGGGGTGCCCGTTTACAAAATGCTGGGCGGGCAGATGCGCAAAAAGGTGCGGGCCTATGCCAACGGCTGGTACCGCGGTCCGCGCACGCCCGAAAGTTTCCACGAGAAGGCCAAGGAGGTGGTCCGGCGCGGGTACACGGCGCTCAAGTTCGACCCCTTCGGTTCGGCGTACCAGATCACCGACCTGGACGACGAGGCCCTGGCCATCGACATCATCGCCGCGGTGCGCGACGCGGTGGGCCCCAGCGTCGACGTGCTGGTGGAGGGCCACTGCCGCTTCAGCACCTCGACGGCGCTCAAGTTCGCCCGCAAGATGGAGCCATACAACCCCACCTGGTTCGAGGAACCCACGCCCCACCACAAGATCGACGCCCTGGTCCAGGTGGCCAGGGAGTCCCCAGTGCCCATCGCCACCGGCGAGAGCCTGCACACCCAGTACGCCTTTGCCGAGTTGCTCAAACACGACGTGGTCCACATCCTCCAGCCCGAGCCTCTGGCCTGCGGCGGCCTGTGGGCCACCCGCCAGATCTGCGCCATGGCCGACGCCCACTACGCGGTGGTGGCCCCCCACCAGGCCCAGGGGCCAGTGTGTACCGCCCTCTGTATGCAGTTGGCCGCCTGCACCCCCAATTACTTCATCCAGGAGATCTTTGACGAGTTCAACGTCGAGTGGGAGAAGGAGCTGACCAATGGGCAGCACTATCCGGTGAAGGACGGGTACATCGAGGTGTCCGATGCGCCCGGGCTGGGCATCGACCTCAACATGGAGGAGTGCCGCAAACACCCCTATTCGCCCGCCTATTTCCTGCCGCTCTTCAAGAGCGGCTGGGAGATGCGCGAGGAACAGGAAGACCGGATCTGATTGTTCCGGGGAAGGAACGAGGGTATATGGAAAAGGCAGTAGCCATCAAAGGCGATATCTTGGTCGTCGACGACCAGGGGCCCGTGCTCGACCTAGTAGGTAATATCCTGGCCAAACACGGGTACCAAGCGCGCGGCGCTGCCGGCGGCGTCCAGGCCCTGGAGATGGTCCGCAGCCACCTGCCCGATCTGGTGCTGATGGATGTGAGTATGCCGGAGATGGACGGCTACGAGTTGTGCCGGCGGCTCAAGGCCGACCCCCACAGCCGCGACCTGCCGGTGATCTTTATCAGTGCCCACGGCGAGGCCGCCGACAAACTCAAGGGTTTCGCTGCCGGCGGGGTGGACTATGTCACCAAACCCTTCCAGGTCTACGAGGTGCTGGCCCGCATCCAGACCCACCTCAACCTGCACCGGCAACACCAGCACCTGCAACGGGCCTACGCCGAACTGGAACGGCTGGCGACCACGAACAGCCCGCAGATGGAGCGGGTCCAGCGCTCCCTGAATGGGGCGCTGGGGGCACTGGGCCGGCTGGCGGCCCTGCGCAATCCCAACGGGGCCGGCCATCCCACCCGCACCGCCAAGCTGGCCCGGGCCATTGCCGGGGAACTGGGTCTCGACGCCGAGCGCATCGAGGGGCTGGGCACAGCGGCCCTGCTCTGCGACCTGGGCATGGCCGGGGTGCCCGAGTCCATCCTGCTCAAACCCGAAGCACTCACCCCGGCCGAGCTGACCCTGGTCCGCACCCACCCGCAACTGGGCGCGGACCTGGCCCAGCCCCTGGCCCTGCCCTGGCCGGTGGACCAGTTCATCCTCCAGCACCACGAGCGCCTCGACGGGTCGGGGTACCCGGAGGGGCTCAAGGGGGAGGAGATCACCCTCGAAGCCCGCATCCTCGCGGTGGCCGACGTGGTGACCGCCCTGTGCGCCGCCCGTATGCACCGGCCCGCCATGAGCACCGACCAGGCCCTGATGGAGATGGTTTCCAACACGGGCCGGTTCTACGACGCCGAGGTGGTGGGTGCCTGCGTGCGCCTCTTCCGCGAGCGGGGATTCAAGCCCTAGCCCCGCCGCAACTGGCCCACGTCGCGCACCGCGCCCTGGGCGGCGCTGGTGGTCAGGGCGGCGTAGGCCTGCAGGGCCGGCGAGACGTAGCGCCGGCGCTTGAGCGGCTGGTACGCGTCCTTGCCCTGGGCTTCCATACGCTGACGCCGCTGGGCTAACTCCTCGGGAGCTACCAAGAGTTCGATGCGGCGGGCCGGGATGTCGATCAAGATCCGGTCCCCCTCCTCGACCAGGGCGATGAGCCCGCCCTCGGCGGCTTCGGGCGAGACATGGCCGATGGATAGGCCACTGGTGCCGCCGCTGAAGCGTCCGTCGGTCAGAAGGGCGCACTTGGTGCCCAGGTGTCTGGACTTGATGTACGAAGTGGGATAGAGCATCTCCTGCAT
>SXGS01620135.1_pt1 | contig 15549 bp, 12 predicted proteins | sample 3174681 | NCBI WGS metagenome assembly SXGS01 (sample SAMN11356861, study PRJNA531348) | freshwater metagenome | isolation source: freshwater sample F1-80 | place: China: Fuxian Lake, Yuxi | collected 2017-12-25 | reverse complement strand
GAGCCCGAGGAACGACAGCGTCGATTCGGCGACGACGGCGCTTGCCATGCAGAAGGCGGCGGTGACGCCGATCTGGCTGCGCACGAGCGGCAGCAGATGCCGGGTGACGAGGCGCCATTCGGAAACGCCGAGCCCGCGGGCCACGTGCACGAAGTCGCGTTCGCGCAGACTCAACACTTCGCCGCGCACGATGCGCGCAAAACTGGTCCAGAACACGGACGCCATCACCAGCACGAGCCCGAGGCGCGAATCGCCGAAGAACGCGCTGACGAACAACAGGAACAGCAGCGGCGGGAAACAGACGAACACTTCGACGAGGCGCGCGACGACCACGTCGGCGATGCCCGCGCGGCATCCAGCCCAAGCGCCGAGCAGCGTGCCGATGAACGCACCGAGCAGCACCGCCGGCACGCCGAGCCAGACGATCGTGCGCAAGCCGTGGATCAGGCGGGCCAACACATCGCGGCCGGTGTCGTCGCAACCGAGCCAATGCGACATCGTCGGCCGCAGGCGCGCGCGCGTGACGTCGGTCTCTTCGGGACCGAACGACCACGGCGGCATCACCGCCAGGTCTTCCGAATCGGCGGGCAGACGCGCCCACCACTGCTTCCAGGAGAGGTCCTGCGGCCCCGCTCCCGGGCGACCGAACAGGTCGGCGAAAGCCGGGAACGACCACTTGCCCTCGACCCGCGCCATCAGTGGCACTTCGTTGGCCACGAGCGGCGCCAACACGCCGATCGCCAACAACAGGACCCAGAACCACAGCAGGCACTGCCGCCACGGCGAACGCGGCACGCTGGCGGCCGGCGGCGCGACGACGATGTTCGCCACATCGGTCATCGCGACAGCCTCACCCGCGCGTCGAGCACGCGATGCAACGCGTCGGACAACACGAACGACGCCAGCGTGACCAGCGAACCGATGACGACGATCGCCATCAGCATCGGCGCTTCCTTCTGCAGCGCCGCCTGCACGGCGAGGTGACCGAGGCCGTCGAGCGCGAACAGGTTCTCGATCACGATCGAACCGCCGACCAGCATCGGCAACAGGCTGCCGACCAACGTCGCCACCGGCGCACAGCCGTGCCGCAGCAGCCTCGCCCGCACCACCGGCGGCGAGACCCCGAGCGCCCGCATGCCGGCGACGAACGGCGCCTGGGCGGCACGCGCCACCGAATCGCGCACGAAGCGCGACACCAGCACGCACGGCCCCGACGCCATCACCACCACCGGCAACACCAGGTGCTTGGCGAAGTCGACGAGCTGCCATACGAACGTCCAGTGTTCGGAGCCCGGCGAACGCAAGCCCGACGCCGGCAGCAATTGCAGCCAGGCCGCCGAGAACGCGAGCAACAACAGCGTCGCCAGCAAGAACTCGGGCACGCCAGTGCCGACCAGCAGCACCGTCGACACGACGCGGTCGGCCCGCGAACCGGCGCGCAACCCCAGCCACGCGCCGAGGGGCACGCCGATCAGCAGCGCCAGCATCGTCGCCAGCCCACCGAGCCAGATCGTCACCGGCAGCGCCGCCGCCAACCGCCGCCACAGTTCGTCGTGGTCGTCGCCCGGGCCGCCAAACCGCAGCCGAACGGCGTTGCCGAGCCATCGCCCGTACCGCACATACGACGGGTACGGCGCATGGGTCACCGGGTCGACCATGCCGTACTGCACGCGGAACCGCAGGATCGCTTCTTCCCGCTTCTTCGGATCGGTGAAGTCGCGATCGGCCGAACGTTCGACGGCGAGTTCGGCGCGGTCCACCGGCGCCAGATCGATGACGGCGAACGTCACGAACGTGATGCCGAACAGAGTCACCACCAACCAGGCCAGGCGAACGAGCAACCAGCGCATCATCGGGTCACCCGGTCGTGATCACGGCCAGGATGGCGTCGCGCGTCTTTTCCCAGTTCGCCACCGGATCGGTGCCGCGTTCGTACTCGAGCGTCAGGATCGCCTGCCGGCGCGTGTGGCCGACCCAGCTGCCGAGCGAGCCCGGTGTCGGCGCGAACGTGTCCGACGCCTTGACGCGAAACCCCGAACGCGCCGAGAACAGTTCGGCGTGCTTGCGGGCAGGGCCATCGAAGTTGATGAAGTGGTCCTTGCGCCACGCGTGCGCGACGAAGACGAGGTCGAGCCGCTCGCGCACGATCAGGTCGTGCAGCGCCTTGCTCTCCGGCTGATCGAGCGCTTGCTGGCCGCGGCCGTCACCGGGCAGGTAGTTGCGCGCCGGGTAGTTGCGATTCAGATCGACACCGTTGCGGTTGCTGCGCGTGTTCGCGGCCGAACCGTCGGGATTGGCGTCTTCGAGGATCAGCAGCGTCACCGCATCGGCAGCCCCTGGCAGCTCGAGGAACGCCGTCGGCAGCTGTGCGGTGCCGTGGTGCCCTTCGCGTTCGTCGCCGTGGATGCCACCCACCCACAACACGCGGCGCGGGCCATGTCCCAATCTGAGCAAGCGCAGCGAACGGCCTTCGACGCTTCGGCCGACGATTTCCCACTGCGGCCGAACCGGAATCGGCAGCGAGGAAGCCTCGGTGGCTTCGGCCTTGCGGTGACGCCACTCCGGATCGCGTGGATGACTGCCAACGCAACCGACCAACACGACGAGTCCAAGCAGGCATGCCCGCATGAGGTGCGGACGATAGCGCGCACAAGCCCGACCGCCACGGCGCCGATGGGCAATGCGTGACCGCCCTCGACGATCCGATCCACCGGACGATCGACCAGAACCTGCACTTTGGCAGCCTGCTGGTGCGCGCCGCCGTCTACGGCTTCGTCGGCAGTTTCGCCTCTCGCTACGACTGTGGCGAGGCGATGTTGACCGGCACGCTGCTCGGCGACCTCGCCGCCACCGTGCTGCGCGGCTTCTGGTTCGCCCGCACCGACCTCGTGCAGTGCCTGGCCGAGTTCGCGGTGTTCATCCTGGCGTTCTTCTGGCTGCGTGCCCAGTTGGTGCTGCCCGACGACCAGGCGCAACGCGCCATCCTCGGTCTCGCGGCGTTCGGCGTCTTCGCGGGGCGCGTCGGCAAGACGCTGCTGGCGAGCTTCGGCCGCAGCAACGACGGCTGGAGCTGACCGGCGTCAGATTCCGAAGCGGCACGGATCGCCGGGATCGAGCACGAACGTCGGGAAGCCGGTGATCCACGCCGAGCCGGTGATCTCCGGTACGATCGCCTGGAACGGCCCCACCATCGTCTCGCGCACGATGCGCGCCCGGAACTCGGTCGCCAGCACGCTCTGCGAGCGATACCACTGGCCGACCGCGAGCTCGCCCTTGCCGTGCAGCACCGCCAGCTTCGCCGACGTTCCCGTGCCGCAGGGCGACCGGTCGTAGGCGGTGCCCGGGCACAACGTCAGCGCCTTGCTGCCGTGCTCCTCGCCGTCGATCGGCCCGAACAACTTCACGTGGTCGACGATCTCGTCGGCCGCGTGGTCGGGATGGCGACCGCGCACGCCTTCGCGCACCAACGCCTCGCGCACCGCGGTCGCCGCCTGCATCAGCACACCGAGGTGCGACTTCTCGACGGCGAGCCCCAGCTGGTCGGCTTCGACGAACGCAAACCAGTTGCCACCCCACGCGATGTCGGCCGCGACCTTGCCGAAGCCGTGCACCGGCACGATCGCCCGTTGGCGAAACAGGAACGACGGCACGTTGGTGATCGTCACCGAGCGCACCTTGCCGCCTTCGACGGCGACGCGGCACGGCACCACACCGACCGGCGTGTCGAGCAAGAGGTCGGTGAACGGCTCCACCGCGGGCACCATGCCGGTGGCGACGGCGACGGTGGCGACACCGATCGCACCGTGGCCGCACATGCCGAGGTAGCCGGCGTCGTTGGCGAACACGACACCGAGATGCGCGCCGGGCGCGCACGGCGGCAACAGGAACGCGAGCACGATCGCATCGTGGCCGCGCGGTTCGAGCACCAGTGCCCGTCGCAGGTGGTCACAGTCGCGCTGCATCGCCGCGCGCTTCTCGGCCATCGTCGTGCCGGCGACGACGGGAAGCCCGCCGGTGACGATGCGCGTCGGCTCTCCCGCGGTGTGCGAGTCGACGCCGGTGATCACGTTCGAGAACTGCAGCATGCGCGCATCATGCCGCGGCGCGCCCCGTCGTCAGCGCTTCACTTCTTCTTCGTGTAGGTCGCGCGGAAGCTCTCCAACGGGGCCGTGGTGCCGACGATCGTGTGGCTCGCCGCCGACGTCGCCGCACCCGCCGCATCGAACTCGATCACCGAGCGCTGCACCGTCGGTTGCCCCTGGAAGACGCCGCTGTAGATGCCGACCAGCTTGCCGTCGGCGCTCCAACGCGACTCCATCTGCATCACCATGCCGAAGTTGTCGACGTAGGCGCCGACGATGCAGTTCCGCACCGGATCGTGGCCGTAGAGAATCTCGCCGACGTACTTGCCGGGCACGCCTTCGGCCGCCCCTTCGGTCGTGCCGAGGAACACCGTGCCGCCGAACACCGCGCGGAACGTGTCGATGCCGCCGATCTTCAGCGTCGGCATGCCAGGCGCCTGGACCATCTCGCCCTTGGTCTCGTAGACGCCGGCGGACTTGCACAGTTTCGCCATCGCGTCGTGCTGCTTCGCGCCCATCCACGACGGGCCGCTGCCATCGACCGCCACAGCGTCACCACCGCGCGTGAACTTGCCATCGATGAGCGTCAGCGACGGGCCTTCGGGCATCAGCATGTCGATCGTGTGCGTCATCGTGTCGCCGGTGACCTTGAACAGCGACCGCTCGGCATACGGCATGCCCTGCTGGTTCTGCAGCATGATCTGCAGCACGGTGCCGTCGGGCAGAAACTTCATCTCGTGCATCTGCACCTGACCGGCGTTGTTGGCGTTGATGTTCACGTAGCGCTGGTTGTCGCGGTCCCAGCCGAGGTAGCCGACGAACGTGAACACGCCTTCGACGCCCTTGAACTCGATCGTGTAGTCCTCGCGCAGGAAGTGGCCGTCGAGGCACCAGCGGTAGCTGCCGCGCGCCTTCCATTCGCTGACGACGTTGCCGGGCTCGGTCATCGTGCCGCCGCCGGTCCAGTTGCCGACCAGCGGTTCGAGCTTCTTCAATTCGGGAGCCGGGGTCGGCATGCCGTCCTGGGCGCGCGCGCAAACGAGGAACACGAGAACAGAGACGAGGAACGTGGGGACGAAGCGAGACATCGGGAAAGCCTCCGGGAGAAGACGCCCATTCTGGCGAGCTTGCAGACAACGCGCGATGAATACGTCGCCGACATTGAGCCGGCGTGATGGCATGGTGATACTCCGCGCCACACGATGGCCGCACCCGACCTCACGACCTGGATCACCATCCCCGCGATCGGCGGCCTCATCGGTTGGAGCACCAACTGGCTCGCGGTGAAGATGATCTTCCGGCCGATCAAGCCGCGTTCGTTCCTCGGCATTCGCGTGCAGGGCCTCGTCGGGCGGCGCCAACAAGAACTGGCGAAGGCGATCGGCCGCGTCGTCGGCAACCACCTCGTCGAACACAAGGACGTGGTGAAGAGCCTCAACAAGCTCGACTTCCAAGGCATCCTGGTCGGCGTGCTCGACAAGGGGCTCGGCCCGAAGATCCAGGAGCTGCGCGGCCTGCCGCTGATCGGTGGTTTCCTCACCGAAGAACGGGTGCGCGACATCCGCAACTCGATCGTCGATGGCATCATGAAGCACAAGGAAGTCGTGCTCGACGAGGTCGAAAAGGGCCTTGCCAAGGGCCTCGACGTGCCGGGACTCGTCGAAAAGAAGGTCAGCCTGTTCGCCGTCGAGAAACTCGAAACGCTGATCCTCGAAGTCGCCGGCCGCGAACTGCGCGCCATCGAGGTGCTCGGCGGCGTGCTCGGCGTGCTGATCGGGGTTGCGCAGGTCGGCTTCTTGTGGTGGAACGGCTAGCGCCGGTTACGCCGGCGACCCGTCGAGACTACGACGACACGATCAGCCCCAACGAGGCAAGGTCGCAGGTAGTAGTTTGCGCATGGCTTGTCTCGGGGATGTGGCCCACTCGACCGCCGCTGGCTCGATGCAGTACAACGACCCGCCGGACTCCCTATGGTCTGTTGCAACATCGAGCTCGTCTCGCCCCATGCCCTGCGGGTGATCGCAATCACCACGATGATGACGACGGTTGCGCTGGCCCAGTGCACCAATGCATGGGCAACCGGTGATGCCTTTCCGGGCGTGCGCGGGCAGGTCTACGCGATGACGCCCTTCGATCCCGACGGCGCTGGTCCCACGCCGATGCGCGTGGCAATGGGAGGCTATGTCACTCTCGCTGGTTCGGTGCAGGCCAACAACATCGCCGCATGGGATCCGGCCGCCGGCACCTGGTCGACAATGGGCGTCGGGCTGGATGGATATCCGCGCTGCATGACCGCGACGGCGACCGGCGGGCTGGTCGTGGGCGGCGAATTCCTACAAGCCGGCGGCCTCGTCGCCAACGGCATCGCCCTCTGGGATGGCGTCAACTGGTCCACGATGGGTAGTGGAATGTCCGGGGCGTTTGTGTCGAGCACTCCGGCGGCAACTCCGTATGCCGTTCTGGGGTTGCCGAATGGCGACGTCGTGGTCGGCGGCAACTTCACCGCTGCGGGTGGGGCTCCGGCCAACGGCATTGCCTATTGGAACGGCGCTTTCTGGTCACCCTTGGGGTCGGGCATGGACCACTGGGTGATGAGCCTCGTGCAATTGCCCAACGGCGACCTCATCGCTGGCGGCACCTTCACCACGGCGGGCGGCGTGCCGGCGAATCGTGTTGCGCGCTGGAACGGCTCGACCTGGTCTCCACTCGGCACCGGTCTGGCTGGGGTGGTGAGGTCGTTGGTCGTGCTGCCCAACGGCGACATCGTGGCTGGCGGCACGTCCCTCACGGGGAGCGGCCCCACCGATAGTCATCTCGCGCGATGGGATGGCTCCACTTGGACACCGCTCGGCGGTGGCATCAACGCCGCCTTTGGGGGCGTCTACCATCAGGTCGTGCTGCCAAGCGGCGATCTGCAGGTCAGCGGCCTGTTCACGACGGCGGGTGGTTTGCCGGCGAACAACATCGCGCGTTGGGATGGTGTCAATTGGTGGCAGCTCGGCGGTGGTATCACCGGGCAGCTCTGGTCGCAGGTGGTCCTGCCCAACGGGGAAGTCATGGTGGGCGGCTACTTCTCCATGGTTGCGGCCGGTGGTGCGCCAGCGGTCTGCGTGGTCACCTGGAACGGCTCGTCGTGGTTGGCGATGGCAACATCGACGGGCCTCTTCGAAGGCGTCCTTGCCTTCGCGGAACTGGGTGGCAACCTCGTGGCAGGTGGCACGCTCGCGATCCCCGGAGCGCCGACGTTCGAGTACCTCGCCACCAAGGTGAACGGCACCTGGCAGTCCGTGGGCGGCGGCACCAACAACACGGTGCATGCGCTGGCCGTCACCACGAATGGCGACCTGATCGCTGGAGGCTCGTTCACCGCTGCCGGCGGCACCCCGGCCAATCGCATCGCTCGCTGGAACGGGACCGCATGGTCGCCCATGGGCAGCGGCATGTCAGGGGACGTGCGCACGCTGCTGGCGCTGCCGGATGGCAGCGTCATCGCCGGCGGCTCGTTCATCACGGCCGGCGGTGTGACAGTCAACCGCATCGCGCGCTGGGATGGCGTGGCGTGGTCGTCGCTGGGATCGGGCACCTCGTCGACAGTGCGGTGCCTGACCCGGCTGCAAAACGGTGACCTGATCGCCGGCGGCCAGTTCACCACCGCGGGCGGCACCGCAGCGTCGCGCATCGCGCGTTGGGACGGCGCGACCTGGACCCCGCTCGGCTCCGGCATGAACGGCTCCGTCTATTCGTTGCTGGAGCTACCTACGGGTGGCCTGCTCGCCCTCGGCGCCTTCCAGACTGCCGGCGGCATCGCCGCGTCCAACATCGCGCGCTGGGACGGTGCCGCGTGGTCGGCGTTCGGAGGGCTGAACAGCGACGGGCGAGCCAGCGTGTTGCTGCCCGATGGTGACGTGCTGATTGCCGGGCGGTTCCACACTGCGGGCGGCACACCGGCGTCGCGCATCGCGCGTTGGGACGGCGTCACCTGGTCGCAGCCTGATGGCGGCTTGAGCTGGTTCGCCGACGCGCTCTTCATCACGTCGTCAAGCGAGGTCCATGTTGGCGGCTCGTTCTGGAGCGCCGGTTCGACGGCAGCTCTCAGCGTCGCCCGCCTGACCACCAGTTGCCCGGCTGCCGTAGCCGCCGCCGGGCTCGGCTGTCCGAGTTCGGGCGGCGCCAACACCCTGGTCTCCCTGACGCTGCCGTGGACCGGGTCGACGCATCGCACCAGCGCGTCGGGCATGCCGGCGCTGGCCTTGGTCGCGGCGATCACTGGGTTCGGCGCCGCGACCTTGCCGCTGGCCACCGTGTTGCCGCAAGCACCGCCGGGGTGCAATCTCCTCGCGGCACCGGACCTGATCGAACTCATGGTCGCGGTCGGTGGCCAGGCGCAACACGCGCTGCCGCTGCCGGACTCCGCCAGCCTAGCCGGGCTCGCGTTGTTCCAGCAGATGATCCCGCTGGAGATCGATGGCTCCGGGGCGATCGCCTCGGTCACGGCGACCAACGCCTTGCAGTTGACCATCGGCACGCTGTGAGGTCCGCGCTGCCGTTCCACCCACGGGAAGCGGCCGCAGCGACCCGACGTCCGCGCACGCTGGGACTCCGTGGATGCAGTCGCTCGCCGTCGACAACGGCGGTGAGTTCCTCGGCATTGGTTCTCTGACGCCGGCGCTGGAACTTCGCATCAGCAACTGACCAGCCGAACCGAAGTGCTGATCGGGGTTGCGCAGATCGGCTTCTTGTGGTGGAACGGGTAGGCCGGTTACGCCGGCAACCCGCCGAGACTAGATCCCACGCATGTCGGCCCGCCTCTACCGCTTCTTCCCTGCCGTCCTCGGCCTCGCCGCCGCCTTCCCGGCCCAGCAACCGCAGGAGAAGGCGATCGCCTACCCGAAGAAGGACGCGCTGTCGCCGTTCCGCACCCCGACCGATGTCTATGCGCCGCCCGACGAGGTGTTCCGGCTGCTGCGCGTGATGCAGTCGATCGCCGACGCGCCGAACGCGCCGATCAGCTACGGCAAGGACGGGCGCGAAGTGGTCGCCGACGAACGCTGGCAGGGCGCGCGCGCCGAACTGATCCAGAAGGGCATCGATGCTGGCTATCTGGCGCAGATCATGCGGCTCAATCGCAACGTCAGCGATCGCGCGACTTCGTTCTACGGCGCCTTCCACGTGGCCAACATCGACCACGTGTTCGAGTTGATCGCGCACATCCCGGGCGAGCCCGAGCGCCGCACGCGGCAGGCGGCGATGCCGCGCGCGATCGAGTTCCTGCGCGCCAACCTCAACCGGCGCTTCGGCGATCTGCCGAAGGACAACAAGGACCAGTTGCTGAAGGAAATGCCGCAACCGGGCAGCCCTGCCGCGCTGGCCGCCGGCATCACGCGCTTGCCGGGTGACGACGACTGGCTGCACAAGATCACGCTGATGCCGTTCTGCCAGATGCTCGATCTCGACGAGGCGATCGACCAGGCGCAAGCGTTGTGGTTCCTCAAGGAAGCCGTGGCGATCCGCAGCGACCTCGCACAGCTGTGGCTCGAACCCGCGTTGCCGCGCTTGCGGCAATTGCTGGTTGCGAAGGATGCGCGCGTGCGCGAGCAGGCAGTGGGTTTGTTCCAGGCGATCGGGCCGAAGGATCTCGCCCCGCCGCCGGCGACCGATGCCGAACTTCTGGCGTGGTCCGAACTCGCCGCCAAGACGCTGTTCCCGCCGATCCGCAACGTGAACGACGCGATCGTGCAGATGCTGCCGAGTGCGGAGCGCACCGCCATCGGCAACACACTTCGGCAGGCGCTCAAGGCCGGCAGCCTCGGCGATCCGACCCAGGGCGAGCGCAAGGACGGCCAGCGCTACCGCGGTTTCCGGCTGCACGCGCTGCCGAACGAACTGAAGGCGCTGGCGCTGCCGACCGGTGCGGTGATCACCGCGGTGAACGGCGTCGCGGTCGCCGATGCGGCCGCCTTGCTGGCGACGATCGAAGCGCAGCTGCAAGCACAGAAGAAGCAGGCGCGATTGTTCGTCGACTACGTGCTGCAGGGCGAAGCCCGCGCGATCGAGTACCGGCTGCTGTGACCGGCGCCGCAGTTCACTTGTAGGTCTTCAGCACGAACTCGCGCCACTTCGTGTCGAACTGCTCCGGCTCCATGCCGTAGATCTCGGCGAGCTTCTCGAATTGCGTGGTGGCGCCGTAGCTGCCCTGCAGTGCGACCATGAACTTGCCGAACTTGGCGCGATCGAGCGTCAGCAGGTAGTCGACGCGCGACCACACCTGCAGGTGGTCGTAGTAGCCGAAGTCGGTCTTGTTGACGAGGTCGCGGAACGGCACCAGCAGCTTCTCGTGCGCGGCGCGGTTCTTCATCTTGTCGTGCCACAGGTGCTGCGTCTGCGAATCGACGCTCTCGCCGTCCTTGATCGCGGCGAGGATCATGCGCGACGGAATCTTGCGTTCGAAGTGGTGCGCGAGGCCCATCGACAGCCACGGCGGCGAGCCGCCCATCGCATCGCAGAACACTTCCGTCATCATGTTGCGGAACTGGGCGTAGACGACCGCCTCGTCGCGCACTTCCTCGGCCTCGGCGGCGATCACGAGGCCGTGCTGCTGGGTCTTCGCATGCCACGCGCGCATCGCCGACTGGCTCTTGATGTTGAGGAAGCGATCGAGGTAGCGCGCCAGGTCCGAGCGCTTCTGGAACAGCAGCAGCGTGAACTTGCCCTTCTGGCCGAGGCAGGTGCCGGTCGACTCGTCGTGGCCGATCAGCTTGGCGAACTCGGCGTAGAGCTCTTCGGCGCGCAGCGCGTACAGGTGCAGCCGCACCCAGGGTTCGAGCTTGCTGGCGCGCGCCGGCAGCTTCGACAGCTTCTTGTTCAGGCGACCGAGCTCGGCGTTGACGATCTTGCGCGCTTCGGCTTCCTCGGGGATCTGCGTCGTGCCGAGATTGCAGCCGATCAGGAAGTGCTGCGTCTCCATCCACAGGATGCGCTTCTCGCCGAGCACCTTGTCGATGGCGTCGGTGCGCAGGTTGTCCGCCCACAGGAACGGCCCGTAGGCGACGATGCCGAGCGCCTGCATCGGCTTCTGTTCGCCGCTGGTGAACGGGTCCTTCAGCCCCGCCTTGACGACGTCTTCGTCGTCCTTGGTGGTACCGGGAGCGGGATTCTGGGCGACGGTGAACGTGCTGCCGAGCAGCAACACGAACAGCCAACGAAGCGAACGGGAACAAGTCATCGCGCGAAGGGGTCCGGGCAGGCGGCGCACACCTTACCACGAACCCGGCGAGCGAGGGGCCTCGCCGAGTTCCTGTTCATGCCGCACCTGCATCGGAGATGCCGCGCGGCAGCGCAAAGGTGGCCTGCTCCCGCCCGTCGACGCGCAGGACACGCATGGGCCGACCGGCTGGGCCGGCCCTGCCGTGGGCCACGCCGCATCGCCCCGCCGACCGTACGCTGCCACGAGGTGCGAGGGTCGACTGCCGCTACAGTGCCACCGCATGCGGATCTGGCGTGTCGTGCTCGCCGTGCTCGCGATCGGCGCCATCGCCGCGTTCGCGTGGCAACAGCGCGGCCAACCCGACGTCGCGCCGAACGAACCCGTCGCCGCGCCCGGCGACGGCAGCGCGACGCCTGCCACCGCGAATCCGAACGCGACGCCGGACGAGGCCGGCAAGCGCACGCCAGGCGAAGTCGGCTCCACGAGCGCGCCGCCGCCGGCAGCGACCTTCCAACTCGGCCTGCAACTGCGCGTGCGGCTGCGCGGCCTGCATCCCGCGGCAGCGTGGGGCGCGCAGCTGCACCTGCGTATCGATGGCCTCGACACGTCCAGCCGCCAGTGGTTCGACCACTCCACGAGTGTTGCGCCGGACGAACGCGGCGAGGCCGTGTTCGCGCTGCCCGACTGGTACGGCACCGTCATCAGCCACGACCACTGGATCACCGGCCACGCCGAGAGCTACCGCGAACTGCGCGAGCGTTGGCAAGGCGCCAGCGACCTCGGACAGGAACGCATCGTCGACGTGCAGGTGGTCGCAATGCTCTACGGCAGCGTGTTCGACTCCGCGAGGCGGCCGGTCGACAGCGCACGAGTGACCGCCTTCGCCCTGCGCGACGGCGTGCCGACGGAACCGGAACTCGCGCGCAGCCCCACCGCGGAGAACGGCCGCTGGGTCCTGCGCGTGCCGCCGGACGTACCGGTGTTCGTGCTGGCGACGCCGATGCAGCCAAGTGTCGGTCGCTACCTGGAGCACCGCGGCGACAACGGCGCCCTGCGCACCGACCTGCTGCCGGCGAGCATCACGGCGCGCGGCGTGGTGGGCGCGGGGACCGCCGTTCCCGACCTCGTGCTCGCACCCGCAATCGCGCTGCAAGGCCATGTTCGCTGGCTCGACGGCGAAGGCATCCAGCACGCGTTGGTGCGCACCTTGGCAGACGAAGGCGTGCCACTTCGCCTCAGCGACCTCGCCGCCGTGCAACGCGATCCATCCGGCTTGTTGCTGCCGCGCGGCGGCACCAGCACCGACCGCTCGGGAGCGTTCACGCTCGCTGCCGTTCCCGGTCGCCCGCAGGGCGTGCAGGTCGAACGACTGCACGAAATGCACTTGCTGACGCCGGTGCAGGCCACTGCCGTGCCACCGCAGCCGATCGACCTGCGCCTGCCGCGGCCGATCCGTCTGCGGGCGCTGCACCGCGGCGCCGCGCAGTCGCACGCGATCGTCGAACTCGACGGCCGCGGCTCGTTGGCGACGAACGAAGCGGGCGTGGTCGACGTCGTCACCACCACGGCGTTGCGCGTGCGCGGCGCCCGCGAACGGCTGCGCTCCGCCTGGCTCGACGTACCTGCCGATGCCGCCGGCACCACGATCGACCTGCAGCTGACCGACGAGCGCGTTGCGGTCGCGATCGACTTCGACGGCGACGTCCGCGTGCGCAACACCGAGATCCACTGGCGCAACGACCGCGGCGAGCAGGGTCGCCAGCACCTGGCACGCGACGACCGCAGCGGCCCGTTCCAGCTGTTCCTCGAACCGGGGCGCTACGTGTTGACCGCCGGACCCGGCGGTGGCGAGCGCAACGGCGTGTTCCTGTTGCCGGTCGAGCGCGAGATCGAAGTCGCGACGACGCCGGTCGAGCTGCGGCTGCCGGCGACCTTTGGCGGCACCTTCACGCTGATGGCGACCGACAGCAGCGGGTTGCACCTCGGCGGGACGTGCCGGGTGTACGACGTGGATGGCACGGACCGCAGCGGCGCCTTCGAGGTGCACGCGGACGGGGAGAAGCGGCAAGGCAAGCCCGGCGAACTGCTGCCTGGCGGCACCAACCACTTCACCGGCATGCTGCCGCCCGGGACCTACGACCTCGCCGTCGAGTTCCTGCACCACGGGGCGGTGCCCCAGCGGGTGACGATCCGACCGCGCGAAGTGGCGGAGGTCCGGATCCGCCTGCCCTGAGGGGGGGAGGGCCAGCTGGGACCGACCGAATCACGGAACCGAACCTTGGGATCCGGGCAGCGACTTCGCTGGTAGGGGCAACCAAACCACTGCTGATTGCCCATGAACCTCTTCAAGACCCTGTCTCTCACCGTCCTGGCCGCCTTCGCATCGGCCGTTCCCGCCCAGATCGACCGCGAGTCGGAAGCCCTGGTGCCCTACCAGCACCTGCGCCACGCGGCGCTCACCGACATCCAGGCCCTGTCCGCCCAAGGCTACCGGCTCTCGAACTTCGAGATCTCCAGCCAGACGCCGTTCGAATTGAACTGCTCGATGCTGCGCAACCAGGGCGTCTACCAGGCCGGCTGGTACTTCTTCGCCGACAAGTCGCGCGCCGAACTGCTCGAGCTGTGCAACAACCACAACGCGCGCATTGTCGACCTCGAACGATACGAAGTGAACGGCGTCGAGAAGCTGGCGGCGCTGCTGTTCGTCAACTCGGGCCAACAGCAGAAGAATTGGGCCTGGCACACCGCCATCCCACAAGGCTCGTTGTGGAACACGATCAACGGCCTCGGCAAACGCATCATTGATCTCGAGCCGTACTACGAAAACGGCGCGTGGTACTACCACGTGATCTCGATCGCCAACCAGGGCGCCGACGAGAAGGACTGGTGGGTCTACACCAACACGACGGTGGCCGGCGTGCAGGGCTACATGGCGCAGCACAATGCGCGTCTCTACGACTTCGAGATGAAGTCGCTCATCCCCTACAGCTGCGCCTGCGTGCTGGTGGAAGACGACCTCACCGACCTGACGTCGTGGGGCGAGTTCTACGGCTCGGGTTTCAACCTCGACGACGAACGCGGCGGCCGCGTCGCTGTGCTGGCAACGCAGAACATTGGCAGCCACGTGGTCACGTTGATCAACAACCGGAATCCATTCATCACGCACGGCCTCGGTTGCGTCGGCACGCACGGCTTGTCGATCCACCGCGGCGCCGGCACGGCGATGACCGGCACCCAGATCACCTACACCGCCGACCACCTGTGGCCGTGGACGATCGCGATCCAGTTCTACGGCACCTCGACGACGTGGGTGCCGCTCGCGGGCATCGGCGCGCCGGGCTGCAGCGCCTACCTGGTGCCGTTCACGTCGACCGCGTTTGCTGCCAACGGCAACGGCATCGCCACCACCCACGTCAACGTGCCGAACAACCCAGCGCTACAGGGTGTGGTGCTGACGAGTCAGGTCGCGGCGCTCGATCCGGGCCTCAACCAGCTCGGCCTGCAGTTCTCGGACGCGCTGGTGACGACGCTGCGCCACTGGTGAGCGCGACGCGAACTCAGCCGCGGCGCCGGCCAGCCGGTCGCGCCGCGGCTGGTTTCGTTCTGGCGCGCACCGGCTTCGCTTTGGCAGTCGGCGCCTTCGCTTTCGCCTTGCCCGCCTTGCCCGCCTTGCCGGCGATCAAGTCATGGCTGATCTGCAGCAACCGCTCGAGTTCGCCCTCGCTCTGCAGGGCGCTGTCTTCGACGGTGATCCAACCGTGCTTGCCGACGTACTTCGCAATCCGGAAGCCGGGCCGCGTGATCAGGATCGCCTGCAGGTCGAGGCCGACCTTCATGCCGACGCACCACACGCCACCCTCTTCCCCACAGCCGGCGAAGATCTTGCCGCCGACATAGAAGTGCGGCTCGCCGCCGAGGCGCGACGACTCCTCGGTGTCTGGCAAGGCGAGGCAGAACCGGCGCACACGCTCGAGCAGACGCGATGCTGGCATGCACCAAGCCTGCGCACTTCGGCCACCGACGGCAAGTGGGTGTGATGGCGCGCGCTGGTTACCTTCGTGATCCCGCCACCCGCCCATGACGAACTTCCACGAACGCTTCCAGGTTGCCCCCGGCAAGAAACTGCGCCTGCGCGACATCGACCCACGCACGACGCCCGGCTTCGACGGCGACAAGGAAGCGGGCCGCGCCCGCACCGCGCTGCGCAACGCGCGCCTCGAAGAACTGCAGGAACTTCTCTACGCGAACGGCACTCGTCGCCTG
>SXGS01121538.1_pt1 | contig 15550 bp, 14 predicted proteins | sample 3174681 | NCBI WGS metagenome assembly SXGS01 (sample SAMN11356861, study PRJNA531348) | freshwater metagenome | isolation source: freshwater sample F1-80 | place: China: Fuxian Lake, Yuxi | collected 2017-12-25 | reverse complement strand
TGCGCAGACTGCAAACACATCCTTGGCTTCCTTGTTTCGTTGAAAGTCGTTGTTAGCTAACAACTTGTACGAAACAATCCACCACTACGTTCACCTCGGCATGAATAATCCGGGCTAAGGCGAGCGGCAGATAGCGATTGCCTCAATCGATATTAGCGAGCCAGTACTGCGCAATGACATGATTGACATCGGATACATCGCACTAAACGTAATTTGCAATGTTGCCGATTAATCGTGTACAGAATATCTCGCGGAGTTATCTAGTGCAGCACCGTGTGGATGCCGCGCAGTGAAAGCTCACGTAACTTTTTCAATCGAGAAAATCGCCTTGCCTGAGTCGGTCGGGGACGTAGACTTCAGTGACGTAGGAAATATCTTTGCTGATCAGCGATTCCACTTCTAATTTGAAGCCGTTGTCCATCATCTTTTTGATTTCGGCTTGCCAGGGTTTTTTGTCTGCGAACCAGGGGTATTTAGCGATTTGCTGCGCTCGTTTGCGATCTTGATCGTTGAGTTTAATCGTGACGTTGGGCTTCAGTTCGCAGCGATCGAAATCGATGCTGCGCAGGCCGAGGTAGCGAGCTGCGGGAATGGCCATGCGCTGGCTCTCGAATGCGAGATTGATCGAACCTTGCTTGAGCACGCTGTAGATGTAGTATCCCCACGGGTCGTTATCGAGCAGGCAGTAAAGTGGCAGTTTTAACTCGTTGTGCATGCGATACAGCAAGCGTCGAACACCACGTGGAGGCTGGCCGCTGCCGTGCGTGAGAATACATTTGTGCTTTTGCCAGAACTTGTCCTGGTTGAAGCGTTGCCAAACGGTATCCTTTTCGACGTGCAGAATGAATTTGGCATCACATTTTTTGAACTTGATGATTTCAGGTTCCACAATGCTGGGAATAGAGTATCCGCCCGATCCCATACGACTGGCGTCGATCGTATCGCCGCTGTCTTCGAAGGTGATGGTGCCGACCAACGAACCACGAGTTTGGGCGTACAGATGGAGCTCTTCTCGCAGCGCGCCAGCGAGCACTTCCAAGTCTTCGATGACGGCATCCGATTCGGCCTGGTCGTCGAAAGTTTCTTCCTTAGTACCCTCGATAGTATGTTTGAGCATGTAGTACAGACCACGGATGCTGGTCGATTTTCCTTGGCGCAGCAGGCGGCTGCAACCGCTACCGGCGAGCATCGTTTGCATGTACATTCGCGCTTGATTGAGGTTGAACAATTCGCGGCGATTGGTGCGATCACCCATTTCGATAAACCGTTTTTTGCGGTTGAAATGAGCGTTCGATAAACTGCGTGAGGGGACATCCAGATGCGGATCGCGGTGCTTTTCTGCGGACTCGATCACACGTCGGGCCAGCGTTTGCAATCGATCCATCGTGTCGACATCGCGGCCGGTGAGTTCGAGTTCGGGCGCCGTTTCCTCCGGACCGCGTTTCGCTTTCTTAGCCATTTACTTCGCCTCTGTTTCAGATTCGACGATCTCGTTTCCAAATTCATCCAGTTGCATATCCGCGACCGAGGTTTTCTTTTTGGCCACGAACAGCAGTTTCTCGTACACCGGTTGTGAGTCGATCTTGTTAATTGTGCCGACAGCCTCTGCGACTTCACGCAGGTACCGCAGGAAGACGCTGCGGCGATTCCCTTGAGCTTGGATGGCTTGCCTCTTGCGCAAAAATGCGGCCAAATTCCGGCCGATGTTCTGTAGCGCCAGTCGCAGTTCTTTTTCGATTTCCGGGTAGGCCGCTACGGCCTCTTTAGATTCGCTGGTAAACGGCACCCATACGCTTGCCATATGTACGATCAAAGTGATCGGTCCGTTGGGGACCGAGCCTCGCGATTGGCTTAGTCCATAGGCGCGCCAATTCATGTTCAGGATGGCTTGAGTGATCGCGCAGGCACCTGGCTGAAATTGCAATGGGACTCGATTGGCGAAGCGATAGATTTGCATCGTCTGGCCATCGGCGGTGTTCACCGAACGCAGGGCTTCATGCAGTTTATCGAGTTCGGGCTTCTTCAGCTTTTGCGGACTGCAGCGAGTCGGCAGCGCAGATTCCTCGATGATTTTGTCGGCTGCGTCACTGCCGACACCGCTGAAGGTATCGATTAAGAACTTGCGCAGCGTGCGTGCGTCGGACGACTGAATTAACTCAATCAACTCATCGCGCGTCACTTTCGCGGTCGTGGTGGAACCGCCATAGGCCAGCGCTACTTCGATTTGAAAGGGCGAGCCTCGATAGACGGTAGGTGGACGAGTAAGCGCATCGTGGTATTCACCGGGCACGATCGATTTGAGTCCCTGCAACAGCAACTCCTGGCCGATGGGCACGATGCAATCGGTCGACGGCGGGCGAATGCGAGTTTCCTGAAGTGAATTGAACAATCGTTCCGCCTCACTTTGACCGACTTTCAATGCCGACGCGCGTGGCGAAAGCTTGGCGACTTCGCAAACTTTGCGAGCCACTGCGGGCGTCACACAAGAAAAGTTGTTGCAGAGAAAGGCCGACAGAGTACTCTTGCGATCGTCACCGAGCATGGTTACTAGGCGACCCAATTCCAATCCATAGGGATGGGGTTTGATTTCTTTGGCTTCGCGAGGCAGTTCCATTGTGCTGCGCTGAATCGAACGCGAATTGGCATCGGGATCTTGCCAGTGAATAGTAACATGCGGATTGGCAATCGCGGTTTGTTCCAAGTATTCATCCACGCTACCGCGGCCACGTTTGTAGACGGCGGTCAGTTCGATCGTAACTCGAGTCCCAGATTCCACTTCGTGTGGTTCGGTGCCCTCAGACGCTGGATAATGCGACTCCCAGTCGATCTTGTTTTCGCGAATGTACACCAATCCTTTTGGCCCGGATTGGATATCGATGCCTTCCCCTTTGCCGTTGATGATCTCGGGGGCGTTTTTCTTCGTATCCACTTGCAGCAAGAAATAATGTAGCGGTGATTTCGACGATGTTTTCGACAAAATTTGCATCGGCTTGCCCGTGGTGAGCATGCCATTCATACCGGCCGCGCTGATGCCGATGCCTTGCTGGCCGCGACTCATACGCAAGCGATGAAATTTGCTGCCATATAGCAGTTTGCCGAATATCAAGGGGATCTGTTTCTTGACGATTCCCGGGCCATTATCTTGAACAGAAACACGAAAACGCCCAGGTTGAGGTTGGTCGATGCGCACCCACAGTTCTGGAACTATGCCGGCTTCTTCGCAGGCATCCAGCGAGTTATCGACCGCTTCTTTGACGGTCGTCAAGAGTGCCTTGCGCGGGTTGTCGAAGCCTAGAAGATGTTTGTTCTTGGCGAAAAACTCGCTGACAGAAATATCACGTTGTTTTTTGGCCATCGCCTCGGCATTCGACCGACGCGGGCCGGTAACTCGCTTTGAGGTCGAATCTGGGGCTGTACTTTCTGCTGCGGTCGTCATGAGCGAATGTGTAACTCCATTAGTGCGTTCGAGAAACTGCCAAACACTGTGGGCGTGAAACTGGCGTTTTGCGCTTAATAACAATACCGTTCAACGAACGTGGGATAAGCTTCCAGCTTGTCAATATCTTGTGCAAGCAATGGCGAAACTCCGCTACAGGTTGACAAGCTGGAAGCTTATCCCACGTTCGTTGAACGGTTTTGCGCTTAATAACTCACCAGACCAATTGCCCGAAACGCGCGCTTCGTGCACCCAATAACAGATTTCGAATGCTGAATGCCTTGTAACGTCCCTTTTGTTTTACTTCTAAAATTGATTGGGGCTCGAATATAACGACATTCAGCGACTTTCCCAGGTCGGGTTTTCAGGGAATCCAGGCGAACTGGGGTAACTTTTCTATTCGTAAGCGAAGTAACATTGATCCGGCTTAGGGTGAAATTGGTGATCGGCTAAGCTGAGGCGGGGCCAAAGTTTTCTTTGCTTTGTTGGAAAGAATATCTCCGAATCTAGCAATTGAAACGACGACTCGCGTTTGTTTCTGCCGTGCAGTGAACCATGGAAGGCTCCGGCGGCAATCCAAAGTGGTAGATTCCACTACGGAGTACGATCAGTTGGACGCCAGCCAGGGATGGAGAAAAATACTCATGCAATTTGGATTACGAAAACTGTTAGCGAGTGCTGCATTTGCGGTTGCGGCGTGCGTGGCCAACATCGGCTTCGCGCAAGTAGGTGCTTACACCACTGGGCACGATCTGTTTGGCAACTATTACACGCACGGTTCTGCCAATCAGGCGACGGCTGGAATGTATGTTGCACCAGTTCCCGTGCCGCCAAATGTGGGCCATACGTATTACACTTACCAGCCGTTTTATCCACACGAGATGACCTACCGACACACCGATCGCTTTCACAACTATTATGACAATACACGTGGATTGAACCGGACGCGGGTTCATTATTACTCGCCACCGGTGCGCACGGCGGGCAGCTACCTTTGGAAAGCGATTCAATTGCCTCGACCCTAAACGACGTCACTTAAACACAATACCGTTCAACGAACTTGGGATAAGCTTCCAGCTTGTCAATATCTTGTGCAAGCAATGGCGAAACTCCGCTACAGGTTGACAAGCTGGAAGCTTATCCCACGTTCGTTGAACGGTATTGCACTTAAACACAACAGGCTAGAGTGCATTGGGCGCAATAGCCTAATTTGCCGGGAAACTGAATATGAAAAATGCTTTACTAGTGACCGTAATCTTGGCGACGTTCATTTGCCAAAATTCGGTCGTGCAAGCCCAACATCCTCGCGTGGGCGGTTTATATACGCTTGGCAATAATTGGGCTCGCGGCTTTGCAGCGAGTCGGCCATGGCATGGCCAGCATTATTATTTGCCATACGGCCAGCCTACCGCTGTCGTTGTGCCACCTAATTCTGGGATGCAACAGCATTACTCGTGGGGAGTGTCCCAGAACTTAATGACTCCTATTTACCACCAATATGGAAGAGGCGGAATGCCTTCCAGCGGAGGAGCTTTCTACGGAACGCCCGTCTGGCCAAGTCATACCGACCAATCTGGAGTTTACAGCGTTCGCGCACCCTGGTGAGTTTGGCTTTCGCCAAGTTACGATGAAACCAACCAAGGCGACTGGTGTATTCCAGTCGCCATATTCTATTTACGCGACCGGGAATCGATGATTCTGCGGCGTATCTGCCGAACCATCTCTGGATTATCTAAGCTTCTTGCAATACGCTATTATTACTAAGCTGTTGCATTCCAAATTAGTCAAATAACCAGATTCCGATTGCTGTGTGAACCGAATTGCGGTGATTCACTATCCAATTGCGTCGATTATCGAGTGTTACTTCATATTGGTAATTAGTTACCTGTACATGAGTCACGTGTGATGAGCCGCGTAGATGAGCGACCAGTCAGTTTTTCGAGATTTGGCTCGGCGTTCGCTCGGGTAGAAGTTTCTGGACTTGGTTTTGTTTTGGATGGTATCGTCATTGCGATACCGTTCATTCTCGCGTGGTGGTTATTTAGCGGCATCAACGCGTGGCCGCAAAACGATGATCCATTTTATGGTCGACCAGTGCAGTTCTTCGCTGATGACGGTCGTTTGCAACTCGTCAAACAATACGGACAGTTAACGGCCAGTTCGGTAGGGCACATCATACCAGCAGCGCTATGGTGCGGAATGGTCGGTTTTTCCTACCAGAATCTCTTCGTAGTCTGTTTAGTGCAACAGTTACTCGGTGCCCTGGCGATTTACAGCGCAAGTCGCGTTTTGGGAGCGCATCGTTCATGGAGTCTCTTGCTAGCATTAGCAATAGCGGCGTGCCCACTTTATTTTGGGCATGCGTTTACGTTTATGACTGACGGGCCAGCAACCGCGTGGGTTTCGATTGCATGTTGCCTGATGATCGTTGGACTAGTTAAAGAGAAACTAACTTGCTTGGTGGCAGCATCGGTGGCCATCGCCTGGGGAGTGTGGATTCGCCAAACTAATGTCATGGTCTTAACGATTCCGTTGTTTAGCATACTGCTGTTCAGTAACTCCAGCGTCAAGCGCTGGGTTAGCAGCCGAGTCGTGAATCGGTACCAAACACGACTTGCTGCTCAGCGGCCTGCGGTCGGATTGCTCGCAAGCTTGGGAATTGCAGTTGTTTCGATCGCGCTACTTGAATCCGGATGTGTAATTCACTCGAGTTCTGCTCGTCTAGATGATGTCGCTCCCGATCCACTGGGAACGGATCGATTAAAGTCAATGTTGATCGGTGGTTATGGATTTTCGCTGATGGCAGGTTGGCTGTGCGTTCCGGCGTTGCCAATCTTGTGGACCAAGATGGTTACCGTTGGCAGCACAACCTCGATGAAGATTCGTCGCTGCTGTTGGTGCGCTTTTGCGTTGACGCTTGCCGGTCTGCTGATTCCGTTTGTGGGCACTTTTGGTCGAGCGTCGATCACCAGCGCAACTGGTACGTTTATTCAGAATGGGCACTTCGGTCCGATTTTCATGAGCGACATGGATGAGCCTGGGCGATGGGGGACGTTGGGTGGCGTTGCTTGGCCAACAACTATTTGGATGCTGTTGACGCTGCTTGCAATCTTTACTTTTGCATGTTTGGCATTCTGGGGAACGTGGACTTTGGCAAACTGGTATCAACAATTGCGAGAAGGCAACACGGAAGATTCTGATGCTCGATTAGCAGTGGCCTGTGCCGCGCTGATGATGGTTGGTGCTTCAAGCATTGCGGTGTTGCTGTTCGTTGAACCGCTGATGGATCGCTATTGGTTGTTTTTGTTTCCACCGATTTTGGGTTGGTTGATCTTATTGGCAGCGCATCAGCGCTGGGTGGTTGAGCGCTCGAGTTTGACGTGGGCTGGGGTAACTACCGCAGCTTTTCTGACGATCTCCGTTTTGTTTACGCACGATTTGTTGGCCTGGAACAATGCTCGCTGGACCTACGTAACCCAGCAATTGAATACCGGAGTCCAGCCTTGGCACATCGATGGCGGCAGAGATGTCAATGCATGGTTACGGATGAGCGAAGATCCCGAAACGCACGCTCGGCCTGGCGATTCATCGAGTTGGTGGTCTGGATTCGCGCACCAGTGTATTGCCGTTGGTCCACGACCGGGCTGGACAGAAGTTCGACGATTGCGTTGGCAATCTTGGGCCACTATGAGCACGGAATACCTTTTGGTTTTGCAGCGCGATAACATGGAAGTTTTTCCGAGTGTGCATCCCGACCAAGAGCTAGTTCAGAGATGATGCGTACATTGGTGAGGTTACTGGCCCAGTCGCCTGTCGCATTTGATGGCTTGCGCTGGATTCTTGAAGGCGGGTATGCCAATCACCGCAAACTGATTCACAGCAGTATTGGCCAACTAACCGTTCAAGTGTTGGACATCGGTTGTGGTACGGGAATCTATGCGACCTGTTTTTCTGCAGACAAATATACCGGCGTCGATATCTCGCCAGCCTATGTCGATCGATGTAAGCGACGTTGTCCTAAGCACACATTTCAGGTTATGGATGCGACCCAATTGGATTTCGGTGATGCCACCTTCGGTGCAGCGATGATTTCTGGTGTGTTGCACCATTTAGACGACGATTTAGCTCTTCGAGTTTGCCGCGAAGTGCAGCGTGTGCTGACACCTGGTGGAAAACTGCTGGTTTGCGAGGACATTCCCACGACGAACCGGTGGAATCTAATTGGCTCCACGATTCACCGATTGGATCTGGGGGAACATATTCGCGCTCCGGAGGGTTACCGCGATATTCTCACTCGATCCTTTACAGTGAACTCAACTGAATTACTGCGCAGCGGCGTTATGGACTATGTAGCGTTTCGGTGTACGAAGGATCCAGCGCGGGGCGACGACTCGCTTGCCGAGGCCGTACGCGAAGGCACAGCACCTGCGGCGATTCCGACAGACACGATGGTTGAGCAAGTCGGAGGCATTCGACCATGAATCAAGTCGCCTGCAGCGCCCCGCGACCGAAGCTGTCCATCGTCATACCGGTCTTCAACGGAGCGGCGAGCATAGGACATGTGGTCGAGCGGTCACTGCGAGTGCTAGGAGACCAAGAGATTGTTGAAGTCGTACTTGTAAATGACGGATCAGAAGACAACAGTGAAGCCGAGTGCAAAGAGTTGGTGGAGCGGTATTCTGGTCGAGTCGTTTTGTTGCAACTTTCGCGAAACTTCGGCGAGCACAATGCGGTATTGGCGGGAATGGCTCTAACGCAAGGGAAATACGTCGCGGTGCTTGATGATGATGCTCAAAATCCTCCCGAGGAAGTTCCTCGCATGTTGGCGGAATTGGAAAGCAAACAACTGGATGTGGTTTATGGTCGATACATCGAGCGCAAGCACTCACTATTTCAGCAACTGGGCAGTTGGTTCAACGATCGCATGGCCAACGTAATGTTGCGCAAACCCAAGGGGTTGTATCTTTCGAGTTTCAAAGTGGCCAACCGTTTCTTGATCGATCAGATCGTTAAGTACCAGGGGCCTTATCCTTACATCGACGGCCTGATCTGTCGAACGACTAACCGCATGGGGCAGATTGATGTCAGGCACGACCATCGATGTGCAGGCAAGTCCAATTATACGTTGCGACGATTGTTGCGATTGTGGTTGAATATGTTCTTGGGTTTTTCCATATTGCCGCTGAGGCTGAGTGTTGTGTTGGGGTTTGTAACGTCAGCCTCTAGCGTCGTGTGGTTGCTGATGATTTTGATCGACAAGCTGTGGATTACTCCTTCGGTGACGATCGGTATTCCGACCGTTTTGGCGTGCATCGTATTGTTCTCGGGTGTTCAGTTAATTGTGTTGGGGACGATAGGAGAATACGTGGGACGAGTCTTCTTAGCTGGCAACGGAATGCCGCAATACATCGTGCGCTATTGCACTTCGAAGGACCGGACGGATGAGTGACTGGTTTCACGATGCGCATGTGCTGATTACCGGCGGACTGGGGTTCATTGGCAGCAATCTGGCCAAGCATCTGGTACGTCTGGGATCGCGAGTAACGCTGCTGGATTCGATGATTCCCAGCTACGGAGCAACACTCGACAATATTGCTGAGATTCGAGCATCAGTGCATTTGAACTTTTCCGACGTGCGCGACATGCACAGTTTGAAGTATCTGGTTCGAGGGCAAGATGTGATTTTTAGCTTGGCTGGTCAAGTCAGCCATATCGACAGTATGACCGATCCGTTGACCGACCTGGACATCAATTGCCGTAGTCAACTTTCTTTGCTTGACTGTTGTCGCGCCGAAAATCCGCGAGTGCGGTTGGTGCTGGCAGGCACTCGCCAAATTTATGGCAAACCAAAATTCCTGCCGGTTACCGAAGCACATCCCTACTCACCTGCCGACGTGAATGGAATCAACAAACTGGCCGCGGAAATGTATTTTACGTTGTATTCGCAAGTCTACGACATGCATACAGTGTGCTTGCGGTTGACGAATACCTATGGTCCGCACATGGACTTGAAGAATTCGCAGAAAGGATTTGTGGGTGTCTTCTTGAAACAAGTGCTAGCTGGGAAGCCAATTCAGATTTTTGGAACGGGCAACCAGCGCCGAGACTTTAACCATGTGGACGATGTTTGTCGCGCGTTGATTCTGGCCGCCGCGACCACAAACGCTCGTGGCGAGTGCTTTAATTTGGGACATCATCAACATTACAGCTTGTTGGAGTTCGTCCAAGTCTTACACCAGATTTTGCCCTTCGAATTCCAATGCGTGCCGTTTCCTCCATCTCGCCAAGCCATCGATATCGGCGACTACTATGGGGACTACTCCAAATTCTCTCAAGCCACCCAATGGCAACCTCGCATTGGGCTGGACGAAGGCTTAAGAGAAACGGTCGAGTTCTTTCAAGCCAGGACGGCGTATTGGTCATGAATTCAAGAATTACAAGCGCACAGTCCGAGATTCCTGCGTTTACTTATCTTCGCGCGTGGAACAAACATGCCGACGAAATTCGAGCGGCGATCGATCGAGTCTTGAACTCGGGGACCTTGATTCTTGGTCCGGAAGTTGCGGAATTTGAAAACGAATTCGCCCAGTTCGTTGCATCGAGATTTGCGATCGGTGTTTCCAGCGGTACGGACGCATTGATCGTGGCGCTGCGCGCACTCAAGGTTACTTCCGGTGACGAAGTAATCACCGTGGCCAACGGTCCAGTTCCTACTATCGCCGCCATTCGCGCTGTTGGGGCTGTTCCCAAGTTTATCGACGTCGATCGAAACAGTTTACAAATCGATCCTGGTCGGCTGATAGGTGCGATGACTGATCGGACCCGGTGTATTATCCCAATTCATCTCTACGGATTTCCGGCTCCGATTGAGGAGATTATTAATATCGCTGGCGCGCGGAATATTCCGGTGATTGAGGACTGTGCGCAGGCCCACGGAACTTATGTTGCTGGTCGTCACGCGGGAACATTGGGGACGATCGGCTGTTTTTCCTTCTATCCGACGAAGAATCTCGGTGCGTTTGGCGATGGCGGATTGTGCGTCACTCAGGATGAAGAACTGGCGACGAAGATACGACAAATTGCCAGATACGGTTTTCGCGAGGATCGCATTGCTTATTGCGAAGGGCTGAATTGTAGGTTGGACGAATTGCAAGCGGCCATCTTGCGCGTGCGATTGCGCTACTTGCGTAGTGACTTGCGGCGACGAACGGAAATCGCAGCTCGCTATTGCACGGAATTGGTTAGCTCGGCGCTAACTTTGCCAGCCATTCCGTCAAGCGGCACGCATGCTTGGCACTTGTACGTTGCCCGTGTCCAACAACGTTCGCGGTGGATTGAACGATTAAAAGAGCATGGAATTCTCACCGGTGTACATTACCCGAATCCAGTGCACTTGATGCCAGCGTTCCAGTGGCTGGGATACTCAGCCGGGGATCTGCCGGTAACCGAACACGTTTGTCGCGAAGTCCTATCGTTGCCAATGTTCCCCGAACTGACCGATGCAGAAATTGATCGTGTTATCGACGTGCTGCGATCTGTTGGCCAATGAGTTCGCCACGTTCATGCTGCAACAAGCGAGCCTTAGTTAGTAGGCCGCCAGTGCCTGAGTAGCCCGTCAATTTGCCGCTGCAGCCAACGACTCGATGGCATGGTATCAACAATGGCCAACGATTTCTTGCCATCGCTTGGCCGACCGCGCGAGCCGCCAGCGGACTACCACTTCGCCGCGCAAGCTCTCCATAAGTCACGGTAATGCCAGAGTCAATTTCCGAGCAAGCCTTAAGGACTCGCCGATGAAATGGCGGAACATCTGTCCAATCGAGGCCCGCCAAATCCCAGTCGAATTTCGCAGTGGAGAAATACTTGGTGACAGATTTCTCAAACTTTTTTAAGGTTTTTTCCGGCGGGCAACTACTCTGAGAGAGGTCGGCCTGACCGGCCGATTTTATCGGATCATCGGGAGTATTCTGAAATTGGACTGAAAAAAGTCCCTGTTTTGTCCATTTCGCCACCAGGTTTCCTAGCGGTGTGGCGATGACCTGAATCTTTGTTGTAATCATTATTGCATATCAACTTGCCGTACATTGACGAAGGGAAGCCAGATACCTCTTTGACACTTTACCAACCCGAGCGCTATACTTCACTGAGCCGGAAAATGTTTCGCGCTCAAAAGGAATTTGCACTCCCGGGCTGATCATACATATTCAAGCATTGTAGCCCTTGTTGCAACAGAACCAGCTCCGCAGCCTGATTTTGACCTGTGTGTGGCATGTGAGGAGTTCTCGATGAACAATTACAATTCGATCTGTGACGATATCCATGTCAATTTGCATTTAAATACGGAAATGGATCTGCCGCAAAGCCGAGAATCGGTGCTTCATTTCTTTGAGCAGGTCCAAAAACGATTTAGTTCGATGACCAATTTCTACGCCCGTGAGCGTGGCGAATTCTGCTTAGAAGAAGACAAAGAAGGTGGACAGCATCGATGGGTTTCCGTGGAGCCGCGCCGACTGAGCAGCGGTTGGGTGAATCCAACATCGATTGAAAGTGCCATAGAACAGCACCAGTCAATTCTCGAGCTGATGCCCTACGCGTTAACGATCAGCCATTTGGACTGTGAATCGCTTAATTTCGCTATGGGCTTTCACTACAACTACCGAGGCAACCAAAATGAATTGCTGGCCGAGGCCCTGGGAATGGTCCCGGCGCTGGAGCGAATGAGTGAGTTTCCAGGCGCCTCGATCCTGGGTTACGAACCGTCGATCCAGTTGTCATTGGACGATGATTGTCGAACTCAATGCCGACTGGAGTTTGAGACTCGCAATAACGCCTATCAAGTGCGCACTGGAGAATTTTCCGAAGACCAACTGAGCGTATATGTAATTGTGCGACGTTTTGATAGCCTGCGTAGCGAAGAAAATTATGCGGTCGAACTAGCGCGATTGGCCAAGATCTGCACCGAGATGGTGGATTCCTACGTTGTCGAAAATGTTCTGATCCCTTTGCAGCAAACGATTGCACTCAAGTAATCCGTAATCGGCAGTCCGGTCTATGTGGCACGGCTGGTGGAATTAACGGCAGAACTCGCAGAATTCGCGATCCAGCATCGGTAGCGCTGCGCGGTTTCCCTCGCGCGCGGTATTGAACGCGACCATCATTAGCTGCTGCAACTGTTCGACCAAATCTCTGCGCAGATTGGATACATCGTTGACTTCCCAGCGATCATCGGGTTTCACGAACAGTTGTGGCATGCCGCCGTCCACCTGCAACATGCTCCAAGCTGGACAGCGAATCCAGCCACAGGAGGGCTCACCCAACCAAACAAGCAAGTGCTCGTGTGGCCATTGAGTAGACGCAGTCGGTGCACTCTCAGCTAGCAGACTGCGGCCCCACATCGATTCAGGAGGATCGTAACCCAAACACTCCAGCAGGATCGCGCACAAATCGGGCAATTGGCACAGCTCACCTCGGCGAACTCCACTTTGCTGCTTTTTAGGAGAGTAGACGATCGCTGGAACAGCAATTTCTTCATGGTACATTTGACGTCGCAGCCAGCCGATTTGCCCATGCTCGCCCAATGGATAACCGCCTAGCGATGTAATCAACCAACTCCACGATTTGGCATCGGCCCGAGATTGGATCGCCGTTTGTAACGCTTCGATGGCTTGGTCAATTACTGCCGCCTGTGCAGTTGCAACTTGCCCCCAGCCGACAACCAAATCGGGGTCGGTGTTCGTATCTACTTTAGCCAGTGGCAAGGCAACTTCCATCGGTGGCTCTGGGTCTTCGGGATCGATCATGCGCGTGCGCAATCCTGCGGGAGCGTCCCACGGAATACACAGACCTCGCGAGTGCACCCAAACCAGTCCGCTTGAATCCGCCGAGAGGATTTCCTCAATCGCGGCCGAGAATACTTCGGTAACAACGCACTGCTCGGGTTCATCTGCAAGTTGATTCGGCGGTGGAACATCAATCAGCGTCACGTCCGAGCAACCGAGCTGCTGTGCGACCTCGGCAACTGCGCGGCAATCGGTAATCAACCTCGCGGGAATTTTCTGAGCTGATAAGGCTCTCCAAATCGTCCAATCGAGTTGCGCGTCTTGCGTTGCATGGCGACCAGTCCACATACTGGTCAATTGCTGTGGCAATTCGAGCGAATCGACAAAGCAATTATCGAGTAACATGCCGCGCGAGGCCAATCGATCCAGCGTAGGTGTTACGGCGCCAGACGAACCGTACGCACCAATCAAACTGGTTCCAAGCCCTTCGACCACAATCACCATTGCGTTCAATAGCACTCTCCAAAGTCATAATCGTTACAACCTGCATTCCTAACGAACTGCACAGGCTCGATGCTCGTTTCCCATGGTCGGGCTAACTCAACCCTCAAAGTCGCGTTGTAAGTTTGCTTGTCCTGCAATGTAACCGAGCCCATCATGCTATCAAGGACTTTGCTCGAATGAGAGCCAGCTTTCTACCCAATTCGACGTTTCTTCCGACCGCGGCAGGTATGCCTGGTAACTCGCCCTTCAGCCCACAAGCCAGTGCTGCACCAACGAGTTTAGAAGACTCTGTCGCTCCACTCGTCTTCCCGGTCATAGAGCCGACTTGCTCGGGCTTGGGCGAGCTGCCTCAAATTTGCCTACCAGAAACCGTTCCCGTCTGGGGAACCGACTTTGCCCGCGTAAACATGGCAGAAGTTGTCGACATTGCCAACCAAATCATCATGCGGGGACAACCCAGCTATTTCGTGACCGCGAACTTGAACTATTTGATGTTGGCCGAGCGGAATCCTTGTCTGCGAACGGTTAATCGCGATGCCGCTGCTGTTCTGGCTGACGGCTATCCAATTGTGATGCGCAGTCGCTGCGGAGTTGACCCACTGCCGGAACGCGTTGCTGGCGCGGACCTAATCGTCGAGCTAGCGAGATTATCCGCAACGCAAGGGCATCGTATTTATTTCTTGGGCGCAGCCCCAGGAGTTGCCGATGCAGCAGCGACTGAATTGCGTCGGCAGTTTCCTAACGTGCAAATCTCAGGTTGCTATTCTCCGCCGTTTCGACCGCTCAGCGACGAAGAGAATCAAGCCATGCTGAAGAATATTCGATATGCCAAGACCGATATTCTGCTGGTCGCATTCGGTCAACCTAAAGGCGAGCTGTGGATTCATGAAAACTATCAAAAACTCGGGGTTCCGTTAAGCATTCAACTTGGCGCGTCCTTCGATTTTCTTGCAGGTACAGCTCAACGAGCTCCGCAGATCGTTCAGCAGTTAGGCGCCGAATGGTTGTATCGATCGATTCTCGAACCTCGCCGATTAGCTCCCAGATACGCTAAGAACATTCTCTTCCTAGCTCGTGCGCTAATGTACGACGTCAAGCAACTGCTGGGTTAGGCGTCGCAAACAATAATTGCGCAGATCCCAATAATTCGGGCGCACTTTGCCGAGCCTTTAGTGTGCCGCTGGTCCAGTTTGTGCCCATTGATTCCGTCGAGCAGTGGTGGAATTCGCAACTTCGGCCCAATGAAAGAATCTAATAGTAACCCCTTAGGCGAGCGGCAGATGGGAATTTACCAAGGCCTAAGCGAATGCAAGCCCGATGCGCAAGGGAGTGCGTCAATCCTGGCATACACTCGCTTGCGCTTCGGGCTTGTATTGGTAAGAAACTATCTGCCGCTCGCCTTATCAAGTTCGTTTGACTCCAATTGGCAAGCTTTTTGCGTTGGACGCGTCCTTTGGGTCGGAAAACATGGCCAGCAGTATCAGTATCCCGCAAAAAAATTGACCTGACATGTTGATAATGGAGATCGCCCACAAGATGCTTGGCCAAGCTGATCTGGCAGCCGTGCCACTACCTAGTTGGACAGCGCCATTTTGTGTGCAAGGCATGGCTTTTGGCCCTAGCCTTTTCGTCGTTTAACCCGCAGCCGCTAGGCGAGGATTGGGTTGAGCTTCGCTTTGCAATAAGTTCGAAAACTCAACCCAATCCTCGCCTAGCGGCTGCGGGTTAAACGATTTCGCTGCAACGACTTGTTCTTTCCACTGCAAATGAGAGTGGCGCTGTCCATCTAGGGTCCGAGCGAACGGAAGAAATGCGAGCTGAAGGAATTGGT
>SXGS01111302.1_pt1 | contig 15553 bp, 16 predicted proteins | sample 3174681 | NCBI WGS metagenome assembly SXGS01 (sample SAMN11356861, study PRJNA531348) | freshwater metagenome | isolation source: freshwater sample F1-80 | place: China: Fuxian Lake, Yuxi | collected 2017-12-25 | reverse complement strand
TATGACACCCTGGCCGTGCGGGTATGGCTGGAAGCCAGCGAAGAATACTATCAATTGGCCGCGCCCTCGGCGCTCCTGATCGTGGCCATGACCATTCCGGCGATTCTGCTGCTGGTTTCGAAGGACTGGCGCGCGGCGTAAGAACAAGTTTGGAAAGTGAGAAGGCCCCAACGTCGAAAGGTTGGACAGAAGCTGAGATCTCGCACGCCTAGGGACTTTTAACTTGATGACTTTCAGACTTTCAGACGCATTCCTCCCAGGGGTATCTTAATGTCACTCGGGCAACGTCAGCGCCATGATGCGATTTCCGGAGGGCGGCTCCCAGGGGCTTCTTCTTGTCCGACGGTGCTGGAACTGCGCCATGTCACCTGCGCGTATGAACAAGGCCGACCGGCGATCTGCGACATCTCGCTCGCCATCCGTGAGGGGGAGATTCTCTGCCTGCTCGGCCCTTCCGGGTGCGGCAAGACCACCACGTTGAGAGTCATTGCCGGGTTCGAGCCCATCACGGCGGGAGAGGTCTACTTGGAAGGCCGCCTCGTGTCCTCGCCTGGGTCGCTCATGGCCACCGAGCGGCGCCGCGTGGGCATGGTCTTCCAGGACTACGCCTTGTTCCCGCACCTGCGCGTGCTGGACAACATCGCCTTCGGGCTCCGCAACCTGCCCAAGGAGGAACGGGGCGCGCGGGTCTCCACCATGCTGGCCTTGATCGGGTTGACGGGGTTGGAACGACGGTACCCCCACGAGCTGTCCGGGGGACAGCAGCAGCGGGTGGCCCTCGCTCGGGCGCTGGCGCAGAAACCGACGGTCCTGCTGCTCGATGAACCCTTCAGCAACCTCGACCCGGACATGACCGGCAAGATGCGGGAGGAATTATACGACCTGCTGTTGCAGACCAACACGACGGCGGTCCTGGTCACCCACGACCACGAAGAAGCCTTTGCCATGGCCGACCGGGTCGCCGTGCTTCGCGATGGACGCTTGGAGCAGCTTGACTCGCCGGAAGCCATTTACCATACCCCGGCCAGTCCCTTCGTCGCGGACTTCGTCGGCCAGGCCGATTTCATCCCCGGCCTGATCGAGAACGGCACGGTGACGACCGAGATCGGCCCCTTCCCGAATCAGAAACGCTTCGCGGCAGGCACCAAGGTGGTGGTCATGATCCGTCCGGATGACGCGCACATTGCCCCTTCCGAGCAAGGCACCGCCCGCATCACGGCCCGGCAGTTTCGGGGATCGGAGAATCTCTACACCGTCCAACTGGCGTCGGGAGACATCCTGCACAGCAGCGAAACCTCGACCAGTATCTATCCCATCGGCACGCTCGTGAACGTGCAAGTTCTGGCCACGCACACCGTCCTGTTCGAACAGGGCCACCCGACGCCCAGATAGCATGGCCCGCATAGCATGGCCTGCGCCAGACCCCGCCCGATGCTACATGGACTCATTTGCAAGACTTGTGATAGCTTAACGAACCTTGGAGAACATGAGGAGCGCCTGGATGGATGCCCTGAAAGAAACGGTGGACTACGGTGTGATCGGCCTGTTGCTGGCCCTGAGCCTCTGGGCCGTCGCGGTCGCAGTCGAGCGCTGGCTCTTCTACCGGCGCATTGATCCGGCCCAATACCCGAACCTCCAGGTGTTCGAGCTGGCCCTGACGAAACGCCTGGTCATCATCGGCACGGTGGCGGCCAATGCGCCCTATATCGGCCTGCTGGGCACGGTCCTGGGCATCATGCTCACGTTTCACACGATGGGCACCTCCGGCACCATGGCGGTCAGCACGATCATGATCGGCCTCAGCCTGGCGCTCAAGGCCACCGCCGCCGGCCTGCTTGTCGCCATCCCCTGCGTGGTCATGAACAACGTCCTGCGCCGCCGGGTGACCGAGTTGGTCACCCAGTACAAGGTGCAACATGGATCGTGAACTGGACCAGATCAACGTCATCCCTCTCGTCGACGTCATGCTGGTGCTGCTGGTGATCGTGCTCACCACAGCGACATTCATCACGACCGGCCAGATCCCCGTGGACCTCGCCAAAGCCAAGGAGGCGGGGGACCGGAAAGACGTCCCGCTGGTGATTACGCTGACGGCGGACGGGCACCTATACATGAACGATCGGCCCGTCGCGCAGGATGGGCTCAAGGGCGCGCTGCTCCCTCACCCGCGCGAAGCCCTGGTCGTCGTTCGCGCCGACCGTGTGACGTTGCTGGAGCGATTTGTCCAAGTGGTGGACGAGGTCCGGGGACTGGGATTCCAACAAGTCAGCCTGGAGGTCGTGCGCTCGTGAACGCCTTGCCGTTGCCCCGCCCGGGAGACGCACAGGCCTACGCGTGGAGTTGGGCGGCCAGCCTGTTTGTCCATGGACTCGCCGTCGGCGCCGCGGTCCTGCTGGTTTCGGGCTTGCGCCTGGCTCCCCAGCCGGAACCGTTCCGATGGGTCGTCTCCCAGATCGAGCCCCACGTATCGGCCGACCTGTCCGGCCTGGCTCAGCCGATTCACCCGGCCCCCGACCGGCACGTTGCCACACCCCTCTCGGCTGCAACCCACGCGACTGCGAGTGAGGCATCGTCCCTTTCTCCCACACAAGCGATGGCACAACGTGGCGCGCCGGCACGCATCCCGCCACCCCAGACTCTCCCCCAGACAATCCAGACTCAGGCTAAACCAGTCGAGTCGATCCAACCGTTGATCCAGACCACCCCTCCAGGAGAGGCGCTGCCACGCAAAGAGGCGGCACCGACAGAGTCTGTGGCTTCATCCGTTACCCAGCCGATGACACAGGCAGCCCCTCCTGCCTTGGCCAATGCCGTTACGGCTTCATCCCAGGCTGTTGCCGAATCCCAGGAGGCGCCTGCTGTCCAAGAGTCACCAAGGGTGGCATCGCTTGCGCCAATGCCCCAGCCTGCCCCGCAGGCCCAGTCCGGCCAAGCCATCCAAGGAAAAGTTGATTATGACTGGCTCGCTGGCGCCATCCGGACACGAGTGGAACAGCTCAAACACTATCCGCACATCGCCCGTGCAAACCGCTGGGAAGGCCGGGTGGTGTTGCGAGCCGTGATCGGTGAAGATGGACAGTTGGTTGATTTGAAGGTCGCAGAGAGTTCGGGCCACTCCATCCTGGACGAAGCCGCCCTGGAAGTCTTAAAGAAAGCCGCTCCACTGACCTTGCTGCAGCCCTTGGGACGCCCCCAGGTCGTCGTGCAAGTCCCGATCAGCTACAGACTGCGCTGACATCGCCCTCAGGGCGAACCGGACTCCATGGTGAGCCGGCCCTTGAGACCGGAGGACACCAGGACCCGGCCTTCACTGTCCACGATCACCCCCTCGACTCCCGGCAACCGCTCGATCAGGGCCATCCCCGCCTCCGGCCCCATGACGAAGATACCCGTGTCCAACCCGTCGGCCATGGTGCCTTCCGTCGCCACGATCGTCACGCTCTGACAACCTCGAGCCGGCTGCAACGTGTTGGGGTCCAGGATATGGTGGTATCGAATGCCGGCCCGCTCGAAGAACCGTTCATAGTCGCCGGCCGTGGAGATGGCCTCGTCCTGGAGATCCAACCGGGCCAGCAACGTTCCCTCCTTGCGGGGATGCTGTATGCCGAACGCAACCGGATGCCCGTCGGGCATCCGGCCGAACGTCTTGATGTCCCCCGACAGGGCCACCACCCCGGCGGTGGCTCCGGCACGTTGCATGACAGCGACCGCCAGATCGGCGGCAAAGCCTTTTCCGATCCCCCCCACATCCACGCGCATGCCGGTCCTGGCCAGAAACACCGTGCCTGCCTTTTCATCCAACCTCAGGTGCGCGAGATCAACCAATGGACGTAGGGCGTCGAGTTCCCTATCGGACGGCACTCGTTGCTGCTCGGTGACACTCCAAGCCTGAATGGCCGGCCCGACCACAATATTGAAGCCTCCATCCGTGAGCCTGGCCATGTCGAGGGATCGTTGCAGGATCAGCAGGGTGTCCGGACTAACCGCCACCGGCTCGCGCCCGGCTGCCTCATTCACACGCGACAGCTCGCTCGTGGGAATCCAGGTGCTGAGCAGGGCCTCCAAGCGCCGGATCTCTTGAAAGCCAGCCGTGGTGGCGGCTTGCGCCTGGGCTTCCGAGGACGCGACAGCCGTAATCTGCACCAGCGTGCCCATCAGCATCTGGGCCCGCTTGAGGACGACCGGGGAAGCCGCCTGATTACCATGCGCGCATCCGGCCACGGCCCACAGGACCAGAATCAATCCCCACCAGAGGTGGCGGTTCCACGCGGCTGTGCGAGCTGGATTCACGCCGACACCTACCACCAATGCCGGCGATAATAGCGGGGGTAGTTGGGATAGGGCATGACTTCATGCAGGCGGGACTCTGTCGACGGGGGGTTGAGCAAGGACGTGGCGACGGGACGTCCGGCCAAGTCAGGATACCGCGTCAAGACCGGCTCCACAGCCATGGCCTGGCTCTCTTCATCCTGCACGACCGACAGCAACACCATACGTTCATACCGAGGGGAATCGATGCCGAACCGCCATGTCCCCACATACACCATGGGATCGGCCCCCACGTCAAACGCGATGCCCAGGTCAGCCATCGACAAAAACGGCCCTTCACTCACCTGGACCCGGCTCAGGCTATACCGGCCGGTCGGCAATTCGAGTGCGAACAATTTGTCCTCCGACTGCAGGTCCACACGATAACGCTGCCCCGTTTCCTTCCGAACGAGTTCGAAAAACCTGACCTTCGGCTGGTATCGACGCCCGGACTGAGCCATGAGAACCGTCGTGGCGCGGCCGAACACGATCGGCGCCTGAGCCCCGGCATATTCTTTCGCCGACTCAGTAGAGGCGGCACACCCGCTCCATAGGGACCAAGCAACCGTCAGAAGACCCAGCATTCCGATGAATCTGTTCCTCCGACCACTCATGCGCATCATTATAAGCCGGCTCGACGCGAAATTATATGCGCGCCCCCAGGGGAACCCTTGCCCTATGCTCTGCCCGGCCTTGTAAAAATCAAAAAATACCCCTTGACAGCCCACCATTGATTAAGATATCAATAATCGTTCTCAATTAGATGGAAAGCGAGTGTGCCCTCCCCGGCCATTGATCGAATAGGATTCTCAAAGAACCATGCTGACAAAACCCGCTCAGAGTCGCCGTTCGGAGCCGGCGGAAACCCGCTGCGAGTGCGGGCAACTCATTGCGAAGTTGGGCGAGGGAGGGATCGAATTGAAATGCAAACGGTGCAAACGGATCGTCCTGATCCCGTTTTCCTCCATTGAAGGTTGGGCGCCCCTCCCCACCTGAACCGTCACCGAGAACCAGTCGCTATCTAAGGAGGTGCCTATCGGCATGATCGGATAATCGCCACGACAACCGACGGTCAGAGACCCAAGAGTCCCGCGCCGCATCAACCACCTATGTCACACGAGGGAGCACCATGATGAGGACCTGGGCAATACTCGGGGTTCTGACCATCTGTTCGTTGATACCGATCCAACCGGTACAGGCAGAGGATACAGCCCTGGAAGAACGGATCAAAAAATTGGAACTGCAGTTGCGGGAAATGAAGGACTACGAAGCCAAGGAGCGGGAAAAGGAGCGGATGAAGGAACCAGCTGCCCCCCTTCCCAGCGGCGCGAAACCGACGGGGATCGGCTCGATCCAGGAAATCGCCCGTGAGCGAGCCGGCGAGGAAGCCGTGCCGCTGTCCTTCGGCTCAACCGGGTCAGGCCGCTTGCTCTATGCCAAGCCCTTCTTGAGCGCACCGAAGGCCACGGTCGGCGGCTACGGGGACATCCAGTACAACGCCCTGTCCCGTTCCAACCTGGACAACCGGAGCCGGAACACGTTCAATCAGGTCCGCATGATCCCGTTTATTTACTCGGACATCACGGAACGGATCAAGTTCGCGACGGAAATCGAGTTCGAGCGAGGCGGCACAAACAATAATCAAGCCGACGGCGAACTCAAGCTGGAGTTCGCCCAGATCGACTACCTGATCAACGAAGCGGTGAACCTCCGGGCCGGCATCATCCTGGTCCCGATGGGCAAGTTCAACCTCTTGCACGACTCGCCGCTGAACGACCTGACGGATCGGCCGATGGTGGCCCGGATGATGATGCCTTCCACCTGGAGTGAGAGCGGCGCCGGGTTCTACGGCACCGTCTACCCCAGCAGCATGTCCAAGCTGGACTATGAGCTTTATGTCATCAACGGACTTCAAAACACGAGCAACGGGACGCTGCAATCGCCAGGCACGGTGATCACGGACCTGAACGGCACACGCAACGCCCGTGGCAGCATGGCTCGCTCTCCGCACGACGACAAGGCGATCGTCGGCCGTTTGGCCTATAGCCCGATGCTCGGCATCGAAGTGGCCGGGTCCGGCTACCATGGACTCCTCGGCAACAGGAACAATAGCGGCGTCAACAATTTCTCCAGCTATGTGGACATGTTCGCCATCGACTGGACGCTGCAGAAGGGCCCCTGGGAACTCATCGGCGAGTCGCACTGGGTCCGGATCTCGGGGAATCAACTCGGAAGCAATGTCGGCCCGTCCGGCATGTCCGGCTATTATGTGCAAGCCAACTACCACTTCCTGCCGGATTTCCTGAAACGATTGGCGCCGGCGCACTTCACGGACGCCTCGACCTTCACCGCCGTCGTGCGCTGGGAGCAAATCGATACGGACACGACCGACATTACCCGGAACGCCTGTTTGGCCGGGATCACCAGTGGCACCTCCACCTGTCCCGGCAATGCCCGTGAGCTGCAGCGCCTGACGATCGGCCTGAACTTCCGGCCGATCGAGGACACGGTGTTCAAGCTCGACTATCAATGGAACAGCCAGTTGAACACGAGCATCAACAACAACGCGACCAACATCCCCGCATCCACCGCCCGGGGCAACCGGGTGGACGGGAGCGGATTCATGGCCATGGCGGCCACGTATTTCTAGAGGATCAGGGGAACGTCCCGGCCGACATCTAGCCGGGACGTTCCGACTATACCGGTTGTCATGATGAATGTTCGGACCGTTGTCCTGCTTCTTGTCACAGCGCTCATTTCCGGCTGCGCCACAATGGCCGGCCTCCAGGAACACTATCTTGTGTGTCCCTACGATACCCTGTGGGATGTGTCCCTGGAAACATTGAAGGAGCGTCCCATTGCCGTCAAAGACAAAGCGCAGGGATTTATCGAGACCGGCTGGACCGATGTGCCCGTGGCTCGGACCTACGGCGCCTTCAATCGCGACATCGCCAACGCCAGAGACCGCACGAAGGTGTCGGTCACGCTCCGCAAGATGGACGACGTGACCAAGGTCAGCCTGGCCGAGGTTCGCGAACGGTGGAAATTCCGCGGCGGTTCGCGCCTGTACGGGTGGGATCAGGCCGAGCCGTCAGACGAAGACATCGCCAAACTCATGCAACGTCTCACCAAAACGCTGAAGGAGCGCGGATGCACGCTCGCGTGAGAGAGTGGGCTCTCGGATTTGCCGCCGCGCTGCTATGCCTATCCGCCTCGGCCCCGACCTTGGCCCCAGCCCTGGCCGCCGAGCGGATCTGGGACCATGAGCTTCGACGGTACCTGACCGAGGAGGAAATGAGCAAATGGGGCGAGGAGTTCATGAGTGAGGAAGAAGCCCTGAAGCTGATGCTGCCGAAGTCCGAACGGATCAGGAAAGAACACGTCACGGTGACCCCGGACCAAAAGAACGTGGTCGAGGCGCGCATCGGCTGGAAATTTCCCGAGGAAGAATTCGATATCTATATCGGCGAGACCGGGAGCAAGGTGGACGGGTATGCGGTGCTCACCAACACCATCGGCAAATACAAGCACATGACCTACATGGTCGGCGTGGATCCCCGCGGCGAGGTCACGAATGTCGAGCTGTTGGTGTTCCGGGACGCGCGCGGCAGCGAGGTCAGCCGGAAGCGGTTCAACTCCCAGTACAGGGGCAAGACTTGCCTCGATCCGCTCCGAATCAACAAGGACATCATCAATATATCCGGCGCGACCATGTCGGTCCGCTCCATGAGCGCCGGCGTCAAACGGGTGCTGGTCCTGATCGACGAGTTTTACCTGAAGCCGATCGGCACGGGCAGCGACCAAGTTGCCGTCCGGCGGCAGGAGAAAGATTTCTTAGATCTGATTTTCGGACGCTGAGGGAGACCTGGACCGACATGCGCAACTTCAATGCACGTTTTCGCCTGCGCGACACAGACCGTCACATTCGGCTCATCTATACGTTCTTTCTCCTCTTCACGCTGATTGCCTTTGCCTTCAGCTTCTACTGGGCCCACAGCATGACGAGCTTGTCCCCGCAAGGTATTGCCGACCACTACCGAGGCTCAGACGCCACCTTCGGAGAGCCGATGTCATTCCGGGAGCTGGCCGAGGTCACCCACTTTCACCTGTTCACCGTACCGGTCACCTTTATCATCCTCGTGCATGTGCTCTACCTGACAGGCGTCAGTGATCGCACCAAAGCCTGGACAACCTGGGCAGCCTTCGCCGGCGTGGGACTGGACCTTGTTTCGCCCTGGTTGATTACCTATGTCTCGCCGTTCTTTGTGCTGACGCTGCTCACGGGCGACATTTTCATGGCCGCAACGTTTCTCGTATCAATGGCCGTTCCGCTCTATGAAATGTGGTTTCTGAAGCAACCGCTCATGGCGCGAAAAAACGTCGATTGATGACCGGCTAACGTTTCACGATCGCACCAAAGGCCAGCGACACTCAGTCCAGAGCCACAGCCGCCCAAGCGGCTGTGGCTCTGTTGCTTCTACGCGCCGACACAGGAGGACGAGGATGCTGCATCCACATAGCCCGCCCCCAGCCTTATCGACCTGGGCATCGGAACTGTTATCCTCCGTCTGCGCTGAGTGCCGGCCATCGGATGTGCTGCTGGCCCTCAGCCGAATTATCAGGCTGCAGGATGCCGATGTTCTGGCGCACGGCCAGCGGACGGTTCGGTATGTGACTCTGCTGGGGAACGTGGCCGGCCTGTCCGACGCGGATGTGACCGACCTGGGCTACGCCGCTCTGCTGCACGACATCGGCATGCTCACGCTTCCCTTGGAGATCCGGCATAAGCGCGGGCCTCTCGCCGCGGACGAGTACGCCCTTGTCCAGTCTCATCCTCGCGCCGGGGCCGAGCTGCTCGAACCGATCCCCTGCCTGAGCGTGGCTTCGGTCTGGATTGCCCACCACCATGAACGGTGGGACGGCACTGGCTATCCTTACGGGGTCAGAGGCACGTACATTCCGTTCGCCTCGCGCATCCTGGCCATCGCCGACACATTCGACGCCATGACGTCGGGGCGCGCCGGCCACCGGGCGATGGACGTCGACTCAGCCTTCCGCCTGCTCAGGCTGATCGCCGGCTCGCAACTTGACCCGGATTTGGTGGAGTTGTTTGTGCGGCTTCCGTTGGGAACCGTTTCCGGCGAGCCGATCAGGCAGACCGGTGGCTGAACGATTGGGGACCGGGCTGTGTCGCCCGCTCCCCGGGCGGGGCGCCTTTTGTCCTCCGAGGCCCCCCGCCCACCCTTGAACACGATGCCACACGATGAAAGGAGCCCTGATGAGAACCGGCACCGAACAAGCCTAGCAGTTGATCCTGAACCTCTGCGACTGCGGTAGCCTCCATGCAGCTATGGCCTGGTCACCGTCCACCTCACGAGAGAAGCATTGCTCATGCCGGAAGAACAGGTTGTTCAAGCGGCGGCTGTGCTCAAAGGGACCGCGCTGGCCACGGAACTGCAAGCACGTCCCCTTCCTCTGCCTGCCATTAAGCAGCCGACAACCGGTTCTGTCAGGTACATGGGAAGGGAGCATCCGATGACGATCCTGCACTGTCCGCGCTGCCGACAACCGCGTCTGGTCTCGACCGGGGCCTTTTGGTCTTGCGCGAATTGCGGCTATGCCATCACCTAGGCGGCGCTGTCGGTCGAAACGTCCGGCGCTTTGGCCGGGCTCAGGAGCAGGATATCGGAGAGACAGTAGGCGGGCGACGGGAGCAGGAGAGCGTTTACCTAGCCGCGATGCGTTTGCTCAGCCCCCTTCCGCCTCTTTGTGGATCTGCTCGCTGAGATATTTCTCGGTTCCGACTTGCCGGATGGTCTCCAGCTGGGTTTCGATCCAATCAATATGCTCTTCCGAGTCTTTGAGCATATGTTCCAGCAAGTGCCTGGTCGTAAAGTCCCCGACGTTCGCACAATGGGCGACGGCGTTCCGCAGCAGCGCGATATCCTCGATTTCCACGGCCAGGTCCAGCGTGAACTGTTCCGGCACGGTCTTGCCGACATGCACGGGATCCAGCCGTTGCATATCCGGAATCCCTTCCAGATACAGGATATGCTTGATCAGGGATTCGGCATGTCGCATCTCGCCGATGCTGCGGGAGCGGACTGCGTGTTCCAGCCGCTCATAGCCCCAGTGTTCGCAGAGTTCCGCGTGGAGGAAATATTGGTGAATCGCGGTCAGCTCGCAGGTGAGAATCTGGTTCAGATAGTCGAGCACGCCTTCTTTCGCTTTCATCGAATCCCCTTCATTCCTCCCTGAGACCGCCGACCAGCCGGCTCTCTAACTGCCTTCTTTCTTGATCTGCTCGCCGAGATAATTCTCCACCCCGACCTGCTTGATCGTTTCCAATTGTGTTTCGATCCAGTCGATGTGCTCATCCACATCCTTGGCCATGTCCTCGAGCATGTGCCGGGTCGTGAAATCCCCTGCCTTGGTGCAATGGACCACCCCGTCGCTCAGAATCTTGAGCATCTCCTGCTCGGCCTTTAGGTCCAGCTTAAACTGCTCCGGAACCGTCTCTCCCACGTGCACCGTCCCCAGCCGCTGCACGTTGGGCACTCCTTCGAGGTACAGAATGTGTCCGATGAGTTCGTCCGCATCCTTCATTTCGTCGATGCTGCGGCCGCGCACATGGTGGTGGAGCCGCTCATAGCCCCAGTTTTCGCACATCTTGGCGTGGACGAAGTATTGGTTGATGGCGGTCAGGTCCGCCGTGAGCACTTTGTTCAACAGATCGATAACGCCTTCTTTTGCCTTCATACCGGCCTCCTTTCCGCCGAGTTAAGCCGCCCCGCACCGTACCTCCAACCGCAACCCCACACCAGGCAGACGGACCCTATTGTGAAACACGACGTCGCCCGCGTCAGCTGGCTTCGCGGTAGCCGCAGTCTTCGTTCCGGCACTGCACCGTCACGCCGGCCTGCTTGCTGGTTTTCTCGACGAGGAACGGAGCCTGGCAGTTCGGACAGGGCTTGTTGACGGGACGGTCCCAGATCGCAAACTCACATTGGGGATAGTTGGCGCAGGCATAGAACGTGCGGCCCTTCTTGCTCCGCTTCTGGGCCAGGTCACCGCCGTCCTGGGGACATTTGACGCCGAGGGGAATGGGCTTGGTCGTCTTGCAGGCCGGATAGGCGGAGCAGGCGATAAACCGGCCGAACCGGCCGGACTTGATGACCATCGGGGATCCGCACTTCTCGCACTTCTCGTCCGTGGTCATGTCCTGCTTGGCCACGATCTTGATCGTGCCGTCGGGCAGCTTCTCAAAGTTTTGCGTATTCCGGCAGGGCGGATCTTCCTTATAACCAGGACAGGCCAGGAACTTGCCGTTGCGGCCCCACTTGATTTCCATCATGCGGCCGCACTTCTCGCAGGGAATGTTGGTGGGCGGCTCCACCGTGTCCTTGGGCCCCGGGATATCCTTGGCCTTTTCCACATCCTTGCTGAACGGGCCGTAAAAGTCTCGCACCGCCTTGACCCATGGTTTTTCCCCTTCCTCGACCTCGTCCAGCTCTTTTTCCATCAACGAGGTGAAGTCCGTGTTCAGAATGTCGGGGAACCCCTTCACCAGGAAGCTGTTCACCGTCCGCCCGGTTTCGGTGGGCGCCAAGCGGCCCTCCAGCTTATCGACATACTTGCGGTCCTGGATCGTCGAGATGATGCTCGCATACGTGGAGGGACGTCCGATGCCCCGCTCTTCCAGTTCGCGGATCAACAGGGCCTCGTTGTAGCGCGGCGGCGGCTGCGTGAAGTGTTGCTTCGGCAGTAACCCTTGCACCGCTTGCCCCTCCTGGCCGACCAGGCGCAGCGTCTCCCCTTCCTGCAGGGCCGGCAGACGCCGATCGGATTCTTCTTCTCGCTCCTGATCGGCGGTCTTGCCCTGTGGGACAACCTCCGCATCCACCCCTTCCTGATACACAGCCTGATGCCCCTGAAACTTGACGACCATGCCGTTCGCCCGGAACAAATACTGGTCACGGATTCCTTGGGGCGCGCAGTCCACGCGAGTCACCTCCAGAATGGCCGGCACCATCTGGGAGGCGACAAACCGGTTCCAGATCAACTTGTAGAGCATGTATTGATCCCGCTCCAGGAACTGCTTGATGGACTCTGGGTCCCGGTGCGCCGACGTGGGGCGGATCGCTTCGTGGGCTTCTTGCGCGGCTTTCTGAGTCTTGTACACGTTCGGGGTCGCCGGCAAATAGTCGCTGCCGAACCGTTCGCGAATGACCTGACGGGCTTCTTCGGCGGCCTCGGCCGCAATGCGCGGCGAGTCGGTGCGCATGTAGGTGATGAGCCCGACCGGACCTTCTTTTCCGATTTCGAGCCCCTCGTACAGCTGTTGGGCCAACGCCATGGTCTTTTTCGGGGTGAACCGGAGCTTGCGCGAGGCCTCCTGCTGAAGCCGGCTGGTGATGAACGGCGCCACAGGATGGCGCCGCTTTTCTTTCCGTTCGATGGCCTGGACGGCAAAGGACTTTTCCTGCACCGCCGTGACGATCCGCTCGGCCTCGGCGGCAGAGGCAATGACCGCCTCCCGGCCGTTGACGCTGTGCAGCTTGGCCTCGAACGGAGGCGGGTTGGCTCCGGCCAGCGTGGCCGTGATGGACCAATATTCCTCCGTGCGGAACGCCTCCCGCTCCGCTTCCCGATCGCAGATCAATTTCACGGCGACCGATTGGACGCGCCCCATGCTGAGGCCGCGCCGCACCTTGGTCCAGAGCAACTGGCTGCCTTGGTAGCCGACGATCCGGTCGAGCACCCGGCGGGCCTGCTGGGCGTTCACCAGCTTCAGATCGATCTGCCCGGGAGATTGCAGAGCGCGCTTGATGGCCGACTCGGTGATTTCGTTGAACAGGACCCGGAAGACCTCCGGCCCCTTCCCTTTGGACTTGCTCTGGATTTCCTCCGCAATGTGCCAGGCAATGGCTTCTCCCTCGCGATCTGGGTCCGGCGCCAGAAACACCTTGTCCGACTCCAGCGCCTTTTTCTTGATCTCGGCCAGGACCTTGGCCTTGCCCTTGATCGTCACATACTGCGGCGCAAAGTCATGCTCGATATCCACCCCCAGCTTGCTGGTGGGCAGATCCTTGACATGGCCGATCGACGCCATCACCGTATAGCCGCGACCCAGGTACTTCGTAATGGTCCTGGCTTTGGCCGGCGACTCCACGATGATCAACGATTTGGCCATGTTTCCTTTTGTCCCGATTGCCGCATTCCGAGGTTTCGAGAACCGCCCCTTCGAGCAGGGGCCGTGATATACCCCTTCCCGAACAGGTTTGCAAGTGTGCTGATTATACCCTGATGTAGGACTGGCCTGGCAATTGGCGCACCGATCCTTTCAATTCCATGGCCAGCAGCAGGCTGGTCACATCGGACGCGGGCAGTGCCGCCCTGATGATCACTGCATCAAGGTGAGTAGGCTCCGCGGACAGCGCGGCATAGACCCTGGCCTCATTCCTGTCCGACGGCGGCCCCCCGCTGGTGGCCGACGGAACCGGAATGCGCGCCTGAATGCGGTCCCTGACCGGAGGCTCCAACTGCGGGAGGAGTTCCTCGATGACATCCATGGCCCCTTCAACGAGCTTGGCCCCCTGCTTGATCAGGCCGTTGGGGCCCCGGCTGTTGTCCGCCTTAATGAACCCGGGAACCGCAAACACCTCACGCCCCTGCTCCCCCGCCAGTCGCGCCGTGATCAACGACCCGCTTTGCGCCGCCGCCTCCGTCACGACCACGCCGAGACACATCCCGCTGATGATACGATTGCGGCGCGGGAAATGGTAACTGTGGGGCAACGCCCCCAGGGGCAGCTCCGACACCACGGCCCCGCAAGCTTCGATGCGCTCCCGCAACGCCCCATGCTCGGGCGGATACGTCCGGTCAATCCCGCAACCCAACACCGCCACGGTCCGGCCCTTGGCCTCCAACGCCCCGCGGTGCGTGGCGGCATCCACCCCGCGCGCAAGCCCGCTGACGATCGTGAATCCGGCTCCGGCCAATTCGCGGCTCAGCTCCTCGGTGACGGCCCGACCGGCCGCGGAAACGCGGCGCGAACCCACGACGGCCACCGCATGCTGATCGCGCTCCTCCATAATCCCGCTGACATACAAGAACGGGGGCGGGTCCGGAATCATGCGGAGCCTGGCCGGGTAGCCGGGTTCCAGATACGTGACGACGCTGCACCGAAGCCGCTCGAGCAATTTCAGCTCTCGATCGATAGCCCGTTGACTCTCCAAATCAGGGCCGCGGCCGATCGCCTCCGCCACGGAGCGGCGCACGCCGCCCGACTCCATGAGCGCCTCGGCGGGAGCCCGGCAGACCGCCTCCGCCAAACCCAACGTCTGCGCGAGCCGGCACAGGCCCGCGTCACCCAGCCCTGTGACCGCGCGCAACGCCAGCCAGGACCGGAGATCGGCCGGAATCGGCATGGTGGCCCCCCAAGAGGCTCCATCAGAGCACGGCGATATCGTACTGCTCGAGGTGCAGACCCAGGTCCGGCTTCACGATGATCTTGCCGTCGACCTGCCGTTCCAGCGCGTCGAGCCCCTGACGTTCCTCATCGAACAACAGATCGACGACCGCGGGATGGGCGCCGATGACGATCGTTTGCGTTTCCGGCGCCTTCCCGATACGCCGGACCTCGCGGAAAATCTCATAGGCCACCGACGTGGGAGACTTGGTGTACCCGCGCCCTTCGCAGTAATGGCAGGGTTCGGACATCGCCCGCAGCAAGTCTTCCCTGACGCGCTCCCGCGAGATTTCGATCAGGCCGAGGTCGGAGATCCGGGAAATCCTGGTGCGGGCCTTGTCGCTCCCCATGGCCTCGACCAGCGCTTGGTAGACCTTGTCGCGATTCTTTTCCCGTTCCATGTCGATGAAGTCGATGATAATGATCCCCCCGATGCCACGCAGCTTGATCTGATAGGCGATCTCCTTGACGGCTTCCAGATTGTTCTTGAGGATCGTTTCCTCCTGGTCACGCTTGCCGACGAACCGGCCCGTATTGACGTCGATGACCGTCATCGCCTCCGCATGGTCCACGACGATGTGGCCGCCGGACTTCAGCCAGACCTTGCGGTTCATGGCCCGGGCGATCTCCATCTCGATCCCCAGATAGTCGAAGAGGCTTTCCTCCTTGTCGTAATACTGGATGCGGGAGGTCTGCTCCGGCATGAACCGGTGGACGAAATTCTTCACCGCCTCGTACTCGGACCGGGAGTCGATCAACAACCGGTCCACTTTC
>SXGS01536538.1_pt1 | contig 15560 bp, 15 predicted proteins | sample 3174681 | NCBI WGS metagenome assembly SXGS01 (sample SAMN11356861, study PRJNA531348) | freshwater metagenome | isolation source: freshwater sample F1-80 | place: China: Fuxian Lake, Yuxi | collected 2017-12-25 | reverse complement strand
GTCGGCCTGCAGCACGTCGCAGTCGAGCAGGATCTGCCGTTCGCCGAGGACCTTCATGTCGCACGCGGATCGCAACGAACGTCCGATGAGCCGCTGAATCTCCACGGTCCGACTCGATTGCTTCCCCTTCGCCGCCTCGCGGTCGACTCGCTCCGGAGATGACCCGGGCAGCATCGAATACTCCGCGGTCACCCAGCCCTTGCCGGAGCCCTTCATCCAACGGGGTACGTCTTCGTCGACCGATGCCGTGCACAACACGCGGGTGCGGCCGAACGAGACGAGCACGCTGCCGCTCGACATCTCGGTGAAGTCACGCTCGAACGAAATCGGTCGAAGTTCGTTCGCGCGGCGACCGTCCGGGCGCGTCCGTGCCGTTGCTCCGTCGCTCATGAGGACGCTCCCGACATCCACGCCGACACCTCGCCGAGTTCCGGTCCGAGCAATCGCCGACCGAGGGCGGCGAACGCGTCGACATCGCCGGAGGAGAAGAATCGGCGGCGACCCACGGCATCCGACGGTGCCGCGATGTCACGATGTTCGAGGGCTTCACGAACGGCGAATGCAGTCTCGTTCGCACTGCTCACCAGCACCACCCCGTTGCCCATGACCCGTTGTATGACCGGCGCCAAATAGGGATAATGCGTACAGCCGAGCAACACGGCATCGACTCCGGCAACTTGCAACGGTGCCAGCAGCCGACTCGCAAGGAGGGTGACTTCTTCACCGTCGGTTTGGTCGCGCTCGACGAACTCGACGAAGCCCGGACACGCGGTGGCGGTCAAACGCACCTCGGCGCCCGTCGCCTCGACGGCGGTGTCGTAGGCCTTCGACGCGATGGTGCCGACGGTGCCGATGACTCCGACCTTGCCGTTGTGCGTGACTCGAACCAGCGCCCGGGCCCCCGGTTCGATGACGCCGATCACCGGAACCGACAGTGACGCGGCGAGTACGTCGAGCGCCACCGAAGCCGCGGTGTTGCACGCCACCACGATCATCTTCGCGCCGTGATCGCGCACGAGACTCTCGGCCAACTCCACCGCATAGTCGCGCACCTCGTCGGCCGGCTTGTTGCCATAGGGATATCGAGCGGTGTCGCCGATGTACACCAACGATTCGTTGGGCATCAGGTCGATGAGCGATCGCACCACGGTGAGACCACCGAAACCGGAGTCGAACACACCGATCGGTGATTCGCGATGCAACACCATGCGCTTCGTAGGCTATTGCGTCGTGCTCTTGGCGACGTTGATGGCGCTCGGAGCAGCGTTGTTGCACGCGGGTTGGAATTTCGCAGTCAAACGAAACGTCGACTCCGGACTCGCACTGTGGGGACAATTCTTCATCGCGATGCTGCTCGCCACCGGTGCGCTCGGCCTCTGGTGGATCATCGACGGCCTCCCGCGATTCGCGTGGCAGTACACGCTGCTCTCGGGTGTCACGCACCTGCCCTACTCCCTGTTGCTCGTGCGCGCCTACAACACCGGTGACTTCTCCATGTCGTACCCCGTGGCGCGCGGCGGTGGAGCCGTCGGAGCGGCACTGCTCGGCGTGTTGCTGCTCAACGACGACTTGTCCTGGCTCACCGCTACCGGAATCGTCACCGCCGCGTGCGGATTCTTCCTCCTCTCGCGTGGTTCGTTGCGCCAGATGCGTTTCGCGCTCGCCACGGCGGCGATCATCGGGGTGTACACGGCGATCGATGCGACGGGGGTTCGCAATTCCACCGATCCTGCGGCGTACGCGTTGAGCATCTTCGTCGTGACGGGAATCGGTCTCACCGCGTGGACCCTCGCCACACGCCGAGGTGAAATTCTCAGGGCACTGCACCTGCAATGGCGACCGTTCGGCTTTGCCGCAATCGGCACGCTTGGAAGTTATTGCCTCACGTTGCTGGCGATGCGCCTGGCCCCGGTGGGCTACGTCGCCGTGTTGCGGGAGTCGAGCGTGCTCATCGCCGCATTCGTCGGATGGAAACTGCTCGGAGAAACCGACCATCGGCGTCGAATCGGTGGCGCGGCGGTCGTCCTCGTCGGACTCGTGACCCTGGTGGCGGGCGGTTAGAAGTAGATGACCTTTTCGGCGTTCGACGCTGCGGTGTCGAGATCCACCGTGTAGGCGCCGGTCGACAGGTACTTCCAGCCACCATCACAGACGATGAAGACGATGTTGGCGCTCTCGCCACGTTCCGCGAGCTCGTTCGCCACCTTGAGTGCGCCGGCGAGCGAGGCACCCGAGGAGATACCCGCGAAGATGCCGCACTCGAGCACGAGGCGGCGGGTCATCTCGACGCTCTCACGAGGACGAACGATGCGCTTGCGATCGAGGATGCTGCGGCCGTTCCACAACTCGAACACCGGTGGAATGTAACCGTCGTCGAGATTGCGCAATCCCTCGACCAACTCGCCGAGTGGTGGCTCGACGGCCACGATCTGCACGTCGGGGAGGTGTTCCTTCAGATAACGACCGACACCCATCAACGTGCCGCTGGTGCCGAGTCCGGCGACGAAGTGCGTGATGTTCGGACAATCGCGCAGGATCTCCGGACCCGTCGTGTCGTAGTGGGCGCGCGGATTGGCTTCGTTGCTGTACTGGTGCAGGAAGCACCACTCGGGGTGTTCGGCAGCGATGGCTTCGGCTCGGCGAACCGCTCCATTGGAACCCTCTTTGCCCGGGGTGAGGATGATTTCGGCACCGAAGACTTCGAGCATCTGACGACGCTCGATCGACACGCTCTCGGGCATGAGGATGGTGATGGGATTCCCCGTGATGCGGGCGATGGCCGCGAGTGCAATTCCCGTGTTTCCCGAGGACGGTTCGAGGATTCGCTGACCCTTCACGAGACGACCCGTCGCGTACGCGCGGGTGATCATCGCGTGGGCGATACGGTCCTTCACCGAGCCGAACGGGTTCTGATTCTCGAGTTTGGCGAAGAGTCGGATGTCGGTGCTCGGAGACAACCGGGTCACCTCCACGAGCGGCGTGTTGCCGATGAGTTCGAGCACGCTCGACGAGGACCGCTCCGCAAGGTGCATTGCGTTGAGTTGGGTCATGTCGTGCTCCAGGGGGTGAACCGTTGTTGCGCCGATCGGAAAGGGTGAAATCCCGATAGGAGTTGTCAACAATCTACCGCGCGAGCGTCGCCGACACCAGGGCGGAGCGCCGCGCCAGCAGTCACACCCGCCCGATCATTAGTGGCGGGTGACGGCCGTTTCCGTGATTTCACCGGCAATGATGCGGAAGTTTCGGAGCCGCGCCGGGTCGTACTTGAGGCTCACGATCGCGTAGTTCCAGTGGGGATCGGGTGCTTGGGCGACGTCGGTGGCACTCGGGTAGGCCTCGGTGTGCGTATGGCTGTGCACCACCCCGAGCACGGCAAGGCCCCGGTCGTCGGCCGACCGTTCCACGCGCATGTAGTCCCGAGGGTCGAGGGTGTACACGATCGCCGAAGCCGCCGCATTGCGACAGGGATGGAACTCGAGCACGACATCCGAGTCGGGACGACCGACGAGCAATCCGCACATCTCGTGCGGCTTGCAAGCGAGCGCATGGTCGACGATCTCACGCTCGATCTCTTCCGACACCACCACACGTCGATCGCTCATCGCGACGAAACGCTACCGACCGGCGGTTCGACACTCGTCGACGCCACGGGCTCGGCAGCACCCCGTCTACCTAGGCTCAATTCACCGCAATGAGCAAGAAAGATGACGATTCCACCGTGCTGGCCAGCAATCGACGAGCCAGACACGACTACACCATCCTCGACGTCGTCGAGGCCGGCATCGTGCTGCACGGCAGCGAGGTGAAGAGCGTCCGCGAGGGGCTCGTGCAGATTGCCGAGGCGTACGCCCACATGTCGCACGGCGAGATGTGGATCGAGAACATGCACATCTCCGCCTACAAATTCAGCCACGGAGTGGGTGCACACGAACCGGTGTACCCGCGAAAACTCCTGCTCAACCGCAGCGAAATTCGGCGGCTTGCCGAACGCATGGCCAAGGAGCGACTCACGCTCGTGCCGCTCGACGTGCACCTGCGGGGCGGCCGCGTGAAGATCGACCTCGCCCTCGCCAAGGGTCGAAAGAAGGAGGATCGCCGCGCCGCCATCGCGGAGAAGGAATCCAAGATCGAGATGCGTCGCGCGATGGGGCGTCAACGCCGCGGTAAACCCGAGTAATCGCAGCGACACTCCGCAAGATCGGTTGACACGTCGAGGCAGCACAACCTCGGCACATGCGTGCGTAGACTTCTCCTGCTACGCAAGTTCAACGGGGCTGACAGGTTTCGACGTCAGTGTCGCTGGTCGAGCGTGCGACCCGAGTTGCTCAGACTCGAAAAACGGGGCATCCATACAACTGCCAACAAGCAGTTCGCTCTCGCCGCCTAAGTCATTAGGTGTCGGAGAGCACTCGTGAGCCGCAAGGTCGCACGGGGCCGATCCACCGCAGCCCGGCAACAGAAGCGGAGGATGACAGCAGGAAAGCACGCTGACATCGGGAAAGACCGGTGACATTTCGGAAAGACGGAACGCGACCTGGGTAACTAGGTAGTCGACCCGCCGACGGTGTTGCGACAGCACCACAGTGGGGATGGTCGTATCACGGGCGCTCAACGGCTGATGGACGGGGGTTCGATTCCCCCCAGCTCCACCAAAGAATGCTCTGCGGTGTTCACGCGAAGTTTGCTTCCTTGCGCAGATACGCAGACCGTCGTTTCCTACGCTGGAGGCGATGTATCAAGCAATCCTCGAATCGGGTCTCCTAACACGTCTACTCGTCGTGTTGCTCCCCCTGATTGTCATCGCGATTCCGTGTGGTCTGATTTCAATCCATCGCTCAGTTGGAAGCATGTCCGACATCAGCCTGATGACGTCAACGTTCACGTTCGTCGGCGCATCGTTTATTTTCATTGGCTCATTTGCGAACGTCACGGCATGGCAGGGTGCGGATAGAGCCGTTACGAACCTCAAGAACGAACTGTCGTCGCTGTCGTCACTCGCCGAGTCCATTCTCGACTACGAACCGCAACCTGTACTCACCGATGCCATCGGATCGATCGTCTCGTATGTCGAGGCCGTCCGAGACGGCGAATTGAACGCCAGCAACAATGACGGTGCGGTGCAATCTGCGTCCGCCGACGAACGCACCCGACGTACGAAGAATGCCGCACTCACCGAATCAACCTCGGAGAGCAACGAGATCGAACAAGCTGCACTCGACATCCGAAACTCCATCCTGAACATCGAGAAAGCAGACGTGGTCAACGAACGAGATCTCGCTCGCATGCTCGAGCAGGTCTCGCAATTTCAGGATGCGCGGCGTGATCGCATCTCGACACGGTGGCCCCTCGTTTCTGATGTCGTCATGTTCGCTCTACTCATCGTGACCATCGTGGCGGTCGTCGTCTTCGGACTCTTTCCCGTGGGTGAGCGTCGAAATCTCAAGTGGCTGCAAATCGGTGGTTGCTCTCTCGTGGTATCGGCAATTTGGTTCGCGGTGCTCTCGACCCAGAATCTCTCCGTGTCGAATCCGGCCATACGAATACCGGTGGACGCCTTCCTTTCGCGCTATCGGTAGCGGAGTCCGTCGCGTCGGACTCGTGACGTCCGCCGGAATCGTCTAGCGTGCGCTCACACCAAGGGGGCGCCATGACCAACAATCCAGCCGACGATCCACGAATCGACCCACGAATCAAGGTCCTGCTCTCGATGATGCCGAGTTTCGCGGCGCCCGACGTTCCCGACCGAGCAACGCTCGTCGCGCGGAGCAACACTCCGGAAGGTCGCGCCGCCGCCGACACCTATCGCGCGGTGATGTCGGTGTGCGACTCGGAGGACAACGCCCCGACTTCCGGATTGCGCATCCACAACGAGACCATCACGTCGCAGCCCGACGGCAACTCCATCACCCTGCGAGTAATCCGACCCGACAACTCCGCCGTGCTGCCGTGCATCTATTACATCCACGGTGGCGGGATGGCATCACTGTCCTGCTTCGACGGCAACTACAGCGGATGGGGAAAGACCTTGGCGGCACGGGGCGTCGTCGTCGTGATGGTCGAATTCCGCAACGCGGTGACACCTTCTTCACTGCCGGAGGTGGCCCCCTTTCCGGCCGGCCTCAACGACTGCGTGTCGGGCGCTCGTTGGGTAATTGCCAACGCCGCGAAGATTGGTGCCGATCAACGTCGAATCGTGATCGCGGGTGAGAGTGGCGGTGGCAACCTCACGTTGGCAACCGGCATGAAGATGGCAAAGGACGGCGACATCGGTTCGATCTCCGGCTTGTACGCCTTTTGTCCGTACATCGCCGGTCAATGGCCCACCCCGGAGTGTCCTTCGTCCGTGGAGAACAACGGCATCTTCCTCAACCTGCACAACAACAACGGGCGCGTTGGTTACGGCATCGAGGCATTCGATCGTCGCGACCCGCTTGCGTGGCCGAGTTTCGCCAAGGAAGACGACGTTCGAGCACTGCCCCGCACGGTCATCAGCGTCAATGAATGCGACCCACTTCGCGACGAGGGAATCAACTTCTACCGACTGCTTCTGCGAGCCGGGGTTCCTGCACGTGCCCGAACCACCCTCGGTACGACGCACGGAATCGAACTGATGCCGATTGCATGTCCCGAGATCACGGCCTCCGCACAGGTCGACTTGGTGTCGTTCGCTTCTGCTACCGGCGGATGACACCGTCGGCGACGGCTGCGGCGGCGACGGCCGGCGCAACACGCTCCACCACCGAGCGATCGAACACCGACGGCACGATGAAATTCGCCGAAAGATCCTCGGCTGACACCGACTCGGCGATGGCGATGGCTGCTGCCACCTTCATCTTCTCGGTGATGGTGGTGGCCCGCGCATCGAGTGCGCCACGGAAAATACCGGGGAACGCCAACACGTTGTTGATCTGATTCGGATAGTCGCTGCGACCCGTGGCGACGACCGCAGCCAGTCCGTCGATCTGTTCGGGGCGAATCTCGGGATTGGGGTTGGCCATGGCGAACACGATCGGATTCTTGGCCATGTTGCGAACATCGGAGGCCGTGATCACGTCGGGACCGCTCAGTCCGATGAAGACGTCGGCGCCCTTCATCACGTCGGAGATCATCCCCATCTTTCGTGACGGGTTGGTGTGTTCACCGAACCACTGCTTGGCCGAGTTCACCCCGGTGCGACCCGAGTACATCGCACCTTCGCGGTCACAACCGACGATCTCACCGACACCCGCGTCGATGAGGATCTTGCCGACGGCGACACCAGCGGCGCCAATGCCGACGATGACCACGCTGATGTCACCGATCTTCTTGCCGGTGATCTTCAAAGCATTCCACAGGGCGGCCAATGTGACCACCGCCGTGCCGTGCTGATCGTCGTGGACCACGGGGATGTCGAGCGACGCTCGGAGACGCTCCTCGATCTCGAGACACTCGGGCGCCGTGATGTCCTCCAGGTTGATGCCACCGAACGTTGGCGCGATGCGTTGGACGAAATCGACCACCTCGTCGGCGGTGCGGGCGTTGATGCAGATCGGGAATCCGTCGACGCCGCCGAATTCCTTGAACAGCAGCGCCTTGCCTTCCATGACCGGCATGGCCGCCTCCGGACCGATGTCACCCAGTCCCAACACGGCGGTGCCGTTGCTCACGATGGCGACGGTGTTCTTGCGAATCGTGTACTGGTGCGACAACCCCTTGTCTTTTTCGATCGCCGTGCAGATGCGAGCGACGCCGGGCGTGTACGCCATCGAAAGATCCTCTCGATCGTTCACCGGTGCGCTCGACGAGGTGAAGATCTTCCCCGCTTCGTGCATGCGGAACGTGCGATCCCACCAGCCACGCAAGGTGACGGTCGGCAAATCCTGGACCGCCTTCACGACCTGCAGTTGGTGCGCCTCGTCCCGGCAGTGCACGACCAGGACTCGACGCAGAACCGGCCCGCGCACGTCGAAGCCATCGAGTGCGCCGATGTTGCCGCCGGCCGAACCGATAGCGGTGCACAGCTGACCGAGGGAGCCCGGAACGTTGGACAACTCACAGTCGAGGCTGATCGAGAACGCCGCTGTGGGAAGCGTTGGCATGGGTGAGAAGGCTACGAGCGCCCGAAACCGCTGCCACACTGAAGGGGTGACTCCCCCGCCGGACGACGCCGAAATCTCGCCGCTCTTTGCGCCCTCGGCGTGGCGACGCGTCCCCGGTTTCACCTTCACGGACATCACCTACCACCGCAGTATCGACTCGGGCACGGTGCGAATCGCGTTCAACCGACCCGAGGTTCGCAACGCCTTCCGTCCGCAAACGGTGGACGAACTGTTCACGGCACTCGACCACGCGCGACAGACCGCCGACGTCGGTTGCGTGCTCCTCACCGGGAACGGTCCGTCCCGCAAGGACGGTGGCTGGGCATTCTGCAGTGGTGGCGACCAGCGGATACGCGGCAAGGACGGTTACAAGTACGCCGACGGATCCGACGCATCGACCATCGATGCGGCCCGCACGGGGCGCCTGCACATTCTCGAGGTTCAGCGACTGATTCGATTCATGCCCAAGGTGGTCGTTTGTGTGGTGCCCGGTTGGGCGGTCGGCGGCGGACACAGCCTGCATGTGGTGTGCGATCTCACGATTGCCAGTCGCCAACACGCCAAGTTCAAGCAGACCGATGCCGACGTCGCGAGTTTCGACGGTGGCTACGGGTCGGCCTATCTGGCGCGTCAAGTGGGTCAGAAGTTCGCGCGGGAAATCTTCTTCCTCGGTCGCGACTATTCGGCCGACGACGCACACCGCATGGGAATGGTGAACGCCGTGGTCGATCACGACCAGTTGGAGGTGGTGGCACTCGAGTGGGCCCGCGAGATCAATGCGAAGAGTCCCACCGCCCAGCGAATGTTGAAGTTCTCCTTCAATCTCATCGACGATGGTCTCGTGGGCCAGCAACTCTTCGCCGGCGAGGCAACTCGCCTCGCGTACATGACCGACGAGGCACGAGAGGGTCGCGACGCGTTCCTGGAGAAGCGCGATCCGGACTGGTCCGAATTCCCCTGGCACTTCTAGCAATCACCGACCTCGCCGATCCGCGACTCGATCCGTTCCGTTTTCGCGAACGTCGCCTCATGGGCGTCATCCAGCGGCGCAACGGTGGGCCGCTGTTCATCGCGGAGGGCGACCTCGTCACCGAACGGGCACTCGCGGCCGGATGCGAGCCCGTGGCGGTGTTGTGCAGCGAGAAGGGCGAACAACGCCTCGCCGAGTTTGCACCCGACTACGAGCGCTATTCGTTCCTCGCCAGCGAGGAACTTCGTCGCAACGTCACGGGACTCGGTGTACCGCTCGAGGTCATTTCGCTCTTCAAACGACCCGAGCCGACTGACACACGAACGTTGATGCGGCGCTTTCGATTCGGGATTTTCGCGGACAACGTCGACAATCCCGTGAACATCGGGTCGATCGCCCGCAACATGGCCGCGCTCGGCTGGGATGCGCTCTTCCTGGATGACAACAGCGCCGATCCGCTCGCCCGCCGAGCGTTGCGAGTATCGATGGGTAACGCGTTCCACGTGCCTCACGCTCGCGTCGATGACACCGCCGGATTCGTACGCGAGGCGGCCGATGCGGGTGTCGTCACCATCGCACTCACGCCGAGCGCCGACGCGCAGCCCTTGCGCGACGTTCAACTCGGCAACGAACGTCGCCTCGTAGTGCTCGGTTCCGAGCGCGACGGACTGCCCAACGAAGTGCTCGCAGCGTGCGCGCTGCGGGTACGAATCGAGATGCAGGACGGCATCGATTCGTTGAATGTCGCCGCCGCAAGTGCGGTGGCGTGCTACACGTTGCGCAGGTGATCCGCGGCTCGGAAAAAGTAGTCGCCCATCTCCCCGCGAATGATGCGGGCATCGTCGGCCGATACGGTCCCGGGTAGGTCGCAACCTTCGAGCGCCGCGGCCATGTGTGCGAGCCAACGGTCGCGCATCGCTTCATCGATGGGGAAGGTGGCGTGACGCATCCTCAAACGCGGATGTCCGCGCTCGTCGGAATACGTCGTCGGCCCACCCCAATACTGGGCGAGAAACGAGGCGAGTCGCCACCGTGCCGAATCGAGATCGTCGGGTTGCGGATAGAGGGCGAGCAACACCGGGTCACTGCGCACGCCGACATAGAAACGTGCGGCGAGCCGCTCGAAGAAGTCGAGTCCGCCCACACGATCAAAGAGCGTCGACGTTGGACTGCTTCCGTGATTTTCGCGGGACACGTCGCTCACGAAAACTGCGGATCGTCCCAGTCCGGGAAGATGTCCGGGAGCGAGCCCGATACCGAGTCGGTGAAACGCGCGGGACGCTTCTCGAGGAAACTCACGACTCCTTCGTGGGCATCGGCACTCCTCCCCCGCAGTTGAATTCCGCGGGAGTCGGCGCGATGTGCCGCCATCGGATGGTCGGCTCCCAGCATGCGCCACAACATCTGACGCGATAACGCCACCGACACTCCCGAAGTGTTCTCCGCTATCTCCCTGGCCAGTCCGCGAGCCACCGACAGCAATTCGTCCGGTGGGTGAATCGAACGGACCAAACCACCGACCAACGCCTCGTCGGCGGAAAGCAGGCGGCCCGTGTAGACCCACTCGGCAGCCCGCGAGATGCCCACCACTCGGGGCAGGAACCACGACGAACAAGCCTCGGGCACGATTCCGCGTCGCGTGAACACGAATCCGATCCGTGCCGTGCTCGAGGCGAGCCGCACGTCCATGGGCAGGGTCATCGTCGCGCCGATTCCCACCGCTGCTCCGTTGATGGCGGCGATGACGGGCTTCTTGCACTCGAAGATTCGTAGGGTCACTTGTCCGCCGCCGTCACGTCGAATGCGGTCGTCATTCGGTTGCGACCAATCGCCGTCGTCGAACGTCTTCGCACCACGCGACAAGTCGGCGCCTGCACAAAACGCCCTGCCCTCTCCCGTGACGATGACGGCACGAACGTCGTCGTCGGCATCGATGAGGTCGAACACGTCGAGCATTTCGCGCATCATGACGCCGGTGAAGGCGTTCATCTTGTCCGGGCGATGCAGCGTGACGGTCGCAATGGAATCGGCAACCTCGTAGCGGATCTCGGTGAACTCAAGCATGGTCACGTGTCTACCAGCCGAGCTCGTCGACCTACACGTCGAGGAATCGCGAGGCGGCGATCGCGGATCCGATGGCGCCGATGGCAGCGCCGAGCAACAGCAAGACCACCATGACTCCGGAGAGGTACCCGCTGGGCACGACGAGACTCGAGATGCCGGTGCCCGGCTTGAACGCCGCAACACCGCTGCTCCACGCTCCGTTGAGGGCCCAAACGCCCACGCACGACACCACTCCGCCGATGAGACCCTGGAGCAAACCCTCGAGCATGAACGGAATCCGAATGAACCAGTTCGTTGCGCCGACGAGTTTCATCACTTCGATCTCGCGACGACGGGCGAACATCGCCGTACGAATGGTGTTCCAGATGAGTCCGACGGCAACGATGAGCAACACCATCGACATGATGAGCGTCACGTTGCGGACGAAACTCGACAACGTCGAGATCACTTCGAACTCGTCCTCGGCGAGGGCAACCGCCTCCACTCCCGGGAGCGTGCGGTACTGGTCGGCGAGACTGCGCACGAGGTCGGTGTCCTGGGTGAGCGGCACCACCTTGAACTGCGTGGGAATCGTCTCGGGAGTCAGCAGGCTCAATGTGACCGGATCACCGACGAAGATGCGCTGGGCTTCGGCATAACTCTCCGTCTTGTCGAGATAGCGGAGTTTGTCCACGTCGATGACGCTCGGGGCCGCGCGCAACGTACCGTCGATGAGCGCCACCTGCTCCGGTGATGCGTCGCTACGCACGAAGACGATCATCGCCACGTCGCCCCGCCACTGCACGAGCAAGTTTTCGAAGGCACGTTGGATGAGGAAGGTTGCACCAACCAACAACAACGCAATCGCCGACGTCAGCACCGCCGCCATCGTGAGCGTGAGATTGCGACGGAAACTGGCCCAGGTCTCGCGCAACGCGTATTCGATGCGGGCAATCATTATTCGTACACCCCGCGCTCTTGATCGCGAACGACGAGACCGCGGTCCAACTGAATCACGCGGCGACGCATGGCATTGACCACGCGGTGGTCGTGGGTGGCCATCACCACGGTGGTTCCGGTTTCGTTGATGGCCTGCAACAACGCCATGATTCCCTCGCTCGTCGCCGGATCGAGGTTGCCCGTCGGTTCGTCGGCCAACATGATGAGCGGACGGTTCACGAAGGCGCGGGCGATCGAGACGCGTTGTTGTTCGCCGCCGGACAACTGGTTGGGGAACCGTTCACCCTTGTCGGCCAGTCCGACGAGTTCGAGCACGAACGGCACCTGCTCCCTGATCACATGACGCGGCTTGCCGATCACCTCGAGGGCGAATGCCACGTTCTCGAACACCGTCTTGTTCAGCAACAACTTGTAGTCCTGGAAGATATTGCCGAGCGAACGACGAAGGAACGGCACCCGTGACGGTTGCATCTCGCACACGTTGCGACCGGCCACCCAGACGTCTCCCTCCGTCGCCACCTCCTCCCTGCTCATGAGGCGCAGCAACGTGGACTTGCCCGAGCCCGACGGCCCGACGAGGAAGACGAAGTCGCCCTTGTTGACATCGAACGACACGTCGTCGACCGCCAAGGTGTCCTGGCCGTAGATCTTCGTAACGCCCTCGAGTTTGATCACTATTGACCGGCCTCCGTGCGTCGCCAACGCAGGTACCCCTCCATGAAATCGTCGAGGTCGCCGTCGAGCACCGCCGTGACGTTACCCGACTCCACATCGGTGCGAAGGTCCTTCACCCTCTGGTACGGCTGCAGGACGTACGAGCGAATTTGCGTACCCCAGCCGACGGTCGCCTGTTTGCCGGCGATGCGCGCGAGTTCCGCCTCGCGCTCCTCGACGATGCGGGCGGCCACCATCGTCTTCAACTTCTTCAGGGCGTTCTCACGATTTTGTAGCTGGCTGCGCTCCTGCTGTGACGCCGAGACGAGACCGGTCGGTCGATGGATGAGTCGCACCGCCGACGACGTCTTGTTCACGTGCTGTCCGCCGGCACCCGACGCGCGGTACACCTCCATGTCGATGTCCGCATCGTTGATCTCGACGTCGACCTCCTCGAGCACCGGCCACACTTGCACGGTGGCAAAGCTCGTCTGCCGGCGGCCATGGTTGTCGAACGGGCTGATGCGCACGAGTCGGTGCGTGCCGCGCTCGCTCGTCAGGTTGCCGTAGGCGAACCGTCCACGCACCGTGAAGTCGGCAGAGAGGATGCCTGCCTCCGTGCCGTCGGAGACGTCACCCATTTCCACGGCGAAGTTGCGTCGCTCGGCCCAGCGTGTGTACATGCGCAACAACATGGCGCTCCAGTCCTGGGCGTCGATGCCACCATCCTTGGCGTTGATCTGGACGATCGCGTCGGCCTCGTCATGCTCCCCGATGAAGAGACTGCGAAGTTCGACCTCGTCGAGCGCGATCCGTGCGCGCGAAATGCCCTGTTCGATCTCCGGTTCCTGCGAGGCATCGTCGACCTCGCGGGCCATCTCGTGCAACACCTGCACGTCGTCGACGATCTGGTTGATGAGGTCGAACTCCGTGAGGTCGCCCTTCACCGAGGCGTACTCGCTGTTCACCCGTTTGGCGTGTTCCTGATCGTTCCACAAGTCGGGCTTGGCAACCTCGGACTCGAGTTCGACGAGCCGTTGACGAAGTTGGTCGATCTTGAGGTACGACTTGGCCTCCGCCACGCGACGTGACACATCGGAAATGTCGGTGGTGAAGTCACGCATGAGTAAAAGCCGAGGTGGCCTACGCCGCCTTGCCGTGGCACTGCTTGTATTTCTTGCCCGATCCACACGGGCACGGAGCGTTGCGTGGCGTCGTCGTCCAGTCGTCGGCTCGTTTCACGACGGTGGTCGGTTTGGTCGGCGCACCTTGACCCTGTGCAGTCGGTGAAGCGGGTGCGCTCGGCGTCGATCGTGGGGCGTTTCGGCCGGCGGTCGCACCGTCGTCCGGGCCGGAGGTTCGTACGTTCTGCACCGCCTGTACCTGTGCGGCCGTCGGGTCGTTGCGCACCACCTGCACGTGCATGACGTACTTGACGAAGTCTTGTGCGATGCCCTTCATGAGTGCTCCGAACATCTCGAAGCCTTCGCGTTGCCACTCGGTCAGCGGATCCTTCTGTCCCATAGCGCGCAGGTTGATGCCTTCCTGCAGGTAGTCCATTTCCTCCAGATGTTCGCGCCAACGTTGATCGATGATTCGCAACATGACCTGACGCTCTATTTCGCGCATCGTGGCGGCGCCCAGCTCGGACTCGCGTTGCGCATAGTAGGTGGACGCGTCGGCCATCACCATGTCGTACATCTCGTCGGTCGACGAACACGCCGACAACGTCTCGACGGTGAGACGGTGCGGCCAGAACGACGTGAGTTCGATGACCAAACCGGAGACGTCCCATTCATCGTCGGCTTCCGAGACGCAGTGCGCACCAATCAAGGAGTCAACCGCCTCGGCGAGGTACTCCATGGCCGCGGCCTTCAAGTCGCTGCCGGAGAGAATCTGATCGCGACGTTGGTAGATGATCTTGCGCTGCTCGTTCATCACCTCGTCGTACTTGAGGACGTTCTTGCGAATCTCGGCGTTGCGTTGCTCGACCGTGGTCTGCGCGCGTTCGATGGCCTTGGTGACCATCTTGGCTTCGATGGCCTCGTCGTCCGGTAACGCGCGACCCATCACCCAACTCAATGCTCCGGTGGCGAACAGGCGCATGAGTTCGTCGTCGAGACTGAGGTAGAAGCGACTCGCTCCCGGATCACCCTGTCGACCGGCGCGACCGCGCAACTGGTTGTCGATGCGCCGGCTCTCGTGGCGTTCGGTGCCCAGCACGTACAGTCCCCCGAGTGCGCGCACCTTCGCGCCGTCCGCCTCACAGGTTGCGGAGTACTCGCCGACCAGTTGGGTCAGGCGTTCATGTGCCTTGCGGCGAGCGGTGATGTAATCGAGCGGCATTTCCTCCAGCGCCACGGGCAGCGCGAACTCGTCGAGCAACGTGTCGGGATGGTGACCCTCCTTCAACACCTGGGCCCGGGCCATGCCTTCCGGGTTGCCGCCGAGGAGGATGTCGACGCCGCGACCGGCCATGTTGGTGGCGACGGTAACGGAGCCGATTCGCCCGGCCTGTGCGACGATCGTGGCTTCGCGAGTGTGCTGCTTGGCGTTCAACACCTCGTGTTTGACTCCACGTTGCTGCAGTTTGCGGGAGAGCAACTCGCTCTTCTCGACACTGACGGTGCCGACCAACACCGGTTGACCGGTTTCGTGGCGGCTGACGATGTCCTCGACGACCGCCTTGAACTTTGCGTCCTCCGACTTGTAGATGAGGTCCGCGGCATCCTCGCGCACCATCTGCTTGTTCGTGGGAATCGGCACCACGTTGAGACCGTAGGTATTCATGTGTTCGGCGGCTTCGGTTTGGGCGGTGCCCTTCATGCCCGCGATTTTTTCGTACATACGGATGT
>SXGS01260768.1_pt1 | contig 15561 bp, 6 predicted proteins | sample 3174681 | NCBI WGS metagenome assembly SXGS01 (sample SAMN11356861, study PRJNA531348) | freshwater metagenome | isolation source: freshwater sample F1-80 | place: China: Fuxian Lake, Yuxi | collected 2017-12-25 | reverse complement strand
ACGGCGATCTCGGGGTTGCGCGTCCACAGCGAATACTCGGTCTGCACAGCCGCAATCGGGTGCACGGCATGGGCCTTGCGCAGCGTGCTGGCCGACACCTCGGACAAGCCAATCGTCTGGATCTTGCCTTGGCGCACCAGATCGCTCAAAGCACCCACACTGTCTTCGATGGGCAAGTTTTTGTCCCAGCGGTGCAGGTCATACAGGTCGATCACATCGGTCTGCAGGCGGCGCAGCGCGTCTTCGCAGGTCTGCTTGATCGTCTCGGGGCGGCCATCGATCACGCGCACCTGGGTGCCGTCGTTTTGCGCAACGCCCTGCATGCCGCATTTGCTGGCCAGGGTGAATTTCTGGCGGTGCGACTTCAGCACTTTGCCCACCAGGGTTTCGTTGGCCCCAAAGCCGTAAAGCGCCGCCGTGTCGAAAAAGTCCACCCCCTGGTCGAGCGCGGCCAGCAGCACCCGCTCACCCTGTTCGGCAGAAACGGGCGCGCCATACGCGTGGCTGAGGTTCATGCAGCCCAAACCAATGGGGCTGACCTTGAAAGAAGCAATTTGTCGATTTGTCATGCCGACATCTTAGACGGACAAATCCGGGATGCGCACGCGACTCAGTCGGTTGACACCACCAACTTCACCTGGGGCACGAAAGGGGCGGCTCGGGCAACCTCAGAGGCCTCCGGCGCCCCCAGAAACAACTGCGCCTCAGGCACCTTCAAGGCCATCAGCGCCTCGCGCACTTGTTGGGCGCGTGCTTGTGCCAAGTCGCGCATGTCTGAGGCATCGACAGACATGGCGGCCAACAGCAAGGCTTCCATCTCGGCCGGGGGCAAGTCCTTGACCAAGCCCAATGCGTTGCGAGGTTTGGGCACCGCAGAGCGCCGATAAACCGATTTGAGCAATGTCGGGTATTCCTCTGAGCTGATGGCGGATACTTTGGACGCATCCTGATTGTCCCGAGACAGTCGGCGGCGTTTTTCTGCCTTCACCAGGTCAACGAGTTCCGCCTGGCGAAAAGCCTCGCGTTCTGCATCCAGATCGGCCTGCCCCACCAGGGTCACCCGCAGCGCCGGTTTGTCACTCAACCATTGGGCCACCGCTTTGAGCTTCGTGCGATTGGCTGCATCCAGCTCGGCGCTTCCAGGCAAGAAGTTCAGTTGCTCCAAGCGGTCCTCCTCAGAAAAAGCACCTGAAATCAGGCTGAAGGGCGAGAGGATGGCCTTGCCAATCAGCTTGAGGACCATTTCCCAGACAATGGCCCCCACGCGAAAGTCGGGATCGTTGATGGAACCACTGACAGGCAGGTTGATGTCAATGACCCCTTGGCTGTCGGCCAGCAAGGCCACGGCCAACTTCACGGGTAAATCGGGGGCGTCCGCGCTGTTCGATCGTTCGCCAAAACGCAGCTGATTCAGAATGATCTTGTGGGTGGCCTGCAACTGGGCATCGGGATCAATGCGGTAATTCACTTGCGCCGAAAGCTTGCCCCGCTCAATGCCGTAGCCTGCATATTTGTGGCTGTAAGGTGAGAATTGCGGCAGCTCCAGCTCACGGACTTGGCCACGAACATCCAGCGCCACCGGCCGTGCCAGCGGGTTCATGTGACCATTGATCTCCAGGCTGCCGGAGCTGGCCACCTGTCCACGCAAACTCAGCTCAGCCAGCGACGCTGTTTGAGCACCTTCATGGCGATTTGAAAAAGCCCCCAAGCGACCCGTCAGCGCCGTCAAATCGGCCGAATAGTTGGGCTGGATGAAATGGTCAGAAAACAGCACCCGGCCGTTCACCATGCCCGTGGGCCCCACAGTCACCACGGCCGTGGCTTGGGGTGGTTTGGCGTCTTTGGCATCCTTGGAGGACGACGACTTCAAAAGACGCTGCCAATTGAGTTGCCCCTTGGGGTCGATGGCCACACGGGCAAAAAAATCACTCAATGTGGTTTCGTCGATTTTCAAACGCACCAGTGCACCCGACTGCAAGCCGAGGTCCAAGCCGCGCACATTCAAGGACTTGACGTTCAGCAAGTCATCGCTGTCGGGTGGCATGGTGGCGCGCAGATTCTCAACCGCCATATGGCCTTGCAAATTCAGGCCCAAACCGGCCTCGGGCAAAGCCAGGTCCAGCGCTCCCGCATAACTCAGGTCGGCCCTTTTCAAGTCAAATTTGACCATCTCGGCCCCATAAGGACTCAACTTGTGGGCAGGAAAATGGTCCAGCTGCAAACGCCCCTTGAGTTGTAAAGGCGTCGCTTTCGCGGGCTCCAGGCCCACGGAGGGCAGACGAAACGCGCCATCAAACCTTAAACGGCCTGCATCGCGGCGCGTGGCGCCCGCCAGCAAATCCAATTTGACCGAGGTCATCTGGGGCGATTCGGCCAGCGGTTGCCACGCGCCAGTGCTGAGATTCACTTCACGAACATCCATCTGAACCCGCCCACTGCCGGAACGATCGTCCAGTTTGACCACGCCAGCACTGATTTGCATTTCACGAACATCGAACTGCCAAGGCTTGGGCGAAGGGCTTGCCTTTGTGGCGTGGGGCTTCGTTGGGACCCACCACGCCTGGGTCATCCAGCGCCCCTCGGGGTTGCGGGACAACTTCAGCTGAGGCCGTGTCAAAGCCACACGCCCCAGGCGTACCTGTTGTTTGAAGACATCGACCTCCACCGTCTCCAACGCCAACTCGGCCAGCGAAGCATCTACCTGTCCAGGCTGCCCCAAGCTGACATCGGTCACACGTATCTGCGGTGCCGTGACCACGAGCCGCGACGGTTCAAGGCCTTCTGCGGCACGCCAATCCAGTCGAAGGTCTGCAGACGACTGGCCCGAAAGCTCAGGCATCAACAACTCGGCCCAATAGGGTGCAACTGTCTTGAGCGACAAACCTGCCCACTTCACACCCAGTTGTGCGCTCTTCAAGTCGGTCTCGCCGCGCCAGGACACACTGACACCTTGAATGCTGGCTTGGCCGTTCAGCGGTGCCACTTGCCGAGCAGGCCAGCTCAAATGGCTGCTTTGAAAATCGACATCGGCCAATACCAGCGTTGTGGGCACACGGGTCATGGCATCCTGCCATTGGAGCTGCCCTCCCGATATTTGAAAGTGCTTTAAGGCATAAAGAGACATCTGCCTTGCGGGGGATGGCGCGCTACTGGAAACCGGTGCATAAAACTGCTGCAAGCGCGCCCAGTTCAACTCACCGTCGCGGTCACGCCGCACATAAAGTGCAGGCCTGTCCAGACGCAAGCCGTCAAGCTTGAGCACAGCTTCAAGCGGCCGCCACTCACCGATCTTCAAATCCAGCCCACCCAGGTGCAGCAAAGGCTGCTCAGCCTGAGCGCCTGTCCTTTCCTTGAGCGTCAGACCGGTCAGCGCCACATGGCCCGACACCGCCAGTTCGGCAGAAGTTTGTTGACGGAAATCCACAGCGACATCCATGTCCAACTTCCCCTGAGCCAAGCGCACAGGCCACGCTGCTGGCCAATAGGGCAAGTAAGGCGCAACGTCCAGACCGTTGACCTTGAACCGGGCCTGCGTGCGGCGGTCCTTCGCAAAAGGAACCGTCTCGGCATCGGTGTCAAACACAGCGCCATTGAGCTTGAAGGCCAAACGCGGGTGCGTGGCCACATCGCGCTTGGCCCCCAGATTGCTCAAAAATGGAATGTCCAGCCGCACATCCGACAAAACATGGGTGACCGACTTGGGCGCATCGCGAAACTGCACACCCCCGCCAATGATCTGGATGTTAAACAAGGCCATGGGTGGCACGCCCGTGCTGGCGTCACCGGGCATTGCGAGCCGTTGCAAAACATCATCGATGTCGTAACGGCCTTGCCCCAAATGGGTCAAATGCACCTGCGGATTGCGCAGAACCATCGCGTCGGCCACAGGCGCAAAGAGCACCAGCGACTGCAGCGCGACATTCATTTCGATCTCGTCGACCGTCAACGTGTCTGCGCTTTCGGCATCTTGCGACCCCGCCTTGCCAATGTGCAAGCCACGCAAAATCAACGCCATCGACCAAGGTCGAAACACCACTTGCTCGACCGTGACCACACGCCCCAAAAGCCGAGGGCCATGCAATTCAAGTTGCCATTGAACCAGGCGAGGCACCGCTGCCCAACTTAGCGCCCACAAAAGCAGCACACCGAGCACAAAAAACAATGCCCCGCGCTGCCAACGCTTTGAAAGGCCCAATTGCATGATCAACTCTTTGTAAAAACAACCAACGTGATTTTCTTCGATCTCGCGTGGTTCTTTGTAACATGACCGATACAACTGGACTCACCCACAGTGCATAAACTTCTGCGCAGGCATCTGCGCAAAAAGAAATCACTGTCATGCCCTCCCGCCAGAAGACGGTGACACCGGGTGTCTTGGCTGTGCTCGGAAATGAATGTCCATGCCCTTGAAGTCCACGTTCTCCAGCGCCGAACCGGTCGCAAAAAGCCGCCAGTCCTCCATCAGGGTGGTATTGGCCGAGACCAACCGTCCCTCCTGATCCTTGAACCACAACATGTAAGGCTGTGTGGCCAGCAGCATTTGCTGCTGACGCTCACGATCAAGCTCTTCAGCCATCTGTTGTTTCTCCTGAGTGATATCGATCATCACCAGCCGGCATTCGTCACCCTCATCGTCCAGGGTTGCATCAATCCTTACCAACATTTCGGGCCGGTGGTCTGTGGCCAAAAGGGTCACCTCGCAATATCGGCGGCATTTTCCACTCAGCACTTCCTGATGAAAATCCTGAAAGCGGGCCTGATCTGACTGGCTCATGTGGTCCAAGAATGCCATCGGACTGCACTGCGAACGCTGTATATCCAGCATGATGGCGCCAGCCAAATTGGTTTGGACAACCTGCCCCGACTTGTTGAGGCTCACAAAACCCACAGGGGCAAAGTCGTAGGCATCCTGGTATTTGTGCAGCAGCGCATCATCCACCCAAGGGGTTTGAGCAACATCGACACAGGTCATGGGCAAATGCTCGGCACGCTCATACAAACGTCGGGTCTCTGCGGTCACCAATGAAAAACATTCGCAAACACAATCGGTCAAACCATCACGGTCCAAGATGCTGATCTTTCCTCGACCACTGGCCACCAAACCCGCCGCCTGCAATTTCCCCAATGCTTGTGTAATCGACTCACGACGAACCCCCAACATGTTGGCAATCGTTTCGTGGGTAACATTCAACTGGTCACTGCTCAAGGCATCGCGATTGAACAAAAGCCAATAGCAAAGTCGTTCACTGACACTGTGATGGCCAATGCACACAATGCTCTGAGCCATTTGCGTGATCAAAGTCTGGACATAGCACAAGGCCAACTGCTGTAACTCGGAACAGCGGGTCATCTCCACTTGAAAGACCTCAGCTGGCATTCTGTAAGCCTGGCCAGCGCACTGGACGACCACTCGATGGTTCATTGAACTACTGCCCAACACCAAGGAAAAACCCACCATCCCGTCTCTTCCCATCATGGCCAATTCGGAACTATCCCCATCTGCCGTATGCGACACCAACGAGGTCGTGCACGTGGTCGGAAAATAAACAAAGTCCAGTGAATCACCCGCTTCACAAATCACTTGCCCGGCGGAAAGATCAACCAGTGTGAGATGTTCGGACAACCGAGCGTAATGGTTCAGCGGGACAGCTGCCAGGATTCTGTTCTGGCGAGCACTTCCAATCATGGGATAAGACATACCAATCCTTTCTCGCGCTGATGCGCTTCAATCTGGTCAAACAACACTGGCGTCGAAGGAAGAGCGTTTCGAACGCATGGCGAATCCAATCATGAAAATGTTGAAACATGACGTTTAAAAAAATCGCCAACCGCTGGTTTCCATATTGTTTGAATTGAATTGAAAGAACCACTGATCAAAAGATTTGATTGCGTAATCATGCCGGGATATATCTTTTGATCTCACAAAAATTCACAAAACTTCACCCCTATAAATGCTCATCAGAAAAAGGTAATGGTTGTTTGAAAACAGGTGGAAAAAGCCACCTGCACGTCTCTTTCCGTGAACACATGCATGCACGGCAGACGATGCATATCCACTGAACTACAACATCCGTAGATCAAAAACACGCCAAACGCTGGATGTTCAGCAGATGCCAGAGAAAAGAACATGCATGCACTGCAAGCCAGAAGTTAGCAGTTCCCAGATCGGGAAACAGATCAAGATTTGTCGACCTGAAACAGGCTCGAAACAACAAGGAGTTCATGATGGCCAAGTCAAACACCTCTGGGAAAAAACCCTTTGCATTGCACCCTGATCGTGACGATACCGATGCATCAGACGCATCGCTTTACGGACATGTCACCGCGTTGAATTCACTGGAAACTGCCAACACGCACACCATCAAAGCCCATTCCAGCCCAGCATTCACCACTTCATCCAGCACTGAATCTTTTGAAAGTGCCCCTGGAAGATTTTCATCAACGACAGCTGAGCCGTCCTTGGCAGCAGCGCCTACACCCAGTGCCATCACCTACCCGAGCACCAGCATCAGCAAGGTCTACCAGCACTGGGCCGATGGTGACGCAGCTAAGGGAGGCACGCCCGGGTGGAACAACAACATCCTGTCCGATGGCAAATCGGATTACTTTGAAGGCGAGGTGGTGCCCCATGTCTACTTCTACAAGGCCAGCAACAACACCCCGCTGATCAATGGCCAAACGTACTCTTTCAATGTCACCTACAACTACTACCAGGCCAACACCAATGCGGGAGGCTTTGTCTACATGACATCGCCCAACGCAGACCGCGTCCCCACCAGCTTTGCAGGCGGTGATGCGCAGGCCGACAGCACTTTCACCAACGGTGGCGGCATGCAGGGATCGTTCAACACGGTGAATGCCAACATCACAGCCGTCAGTGGCGTGACCTACGACGGCGATCCGGGCAGCTCCCTGTCTGGCAAGGTGACAGTCACCTTTGTCTACACCGGCCCCAACACCACCTCGGGCGGTGCCGAAATCCAGTACGGCCTGATGATCGCGGCACCGGGCGATGTACCCGACCAGGGGCATGGAATGACCGATGGGGCCAACGCATGGACAGGCGGCTCACTGCAGACCACCGTGGACATTGGCGGAAGCGGTGCCACATCGATCCAGCTGGCCCCTTCCGCCATCATTGTGGGCGAGATCAGTGGCATGAAGTTCAGTGACATCGATGGCAACGGTGCGCGCGATGCAGATGGTGCGGACAACCAGATGGGCACCAGCGATGATGAGGCGGGCTTGGGCAACTGGAAGATTTTTTTGGATCTGGACAACGACGGTCAGTGGGACATCGGTGAAGCCTTCGACATGACCGATGCAGACGGCAAGTACGCCCTCTCCGTCATCCCGGATTCTGACCGATCAGATCCAGACAATGACCCTTACATCGTTCGTGAAGTACAACAAGCAGGCTGGACACAAACCACCGTCAACCCTGCGCCCATCGTGATCACCGCCCTGGACCCGAAAGAGACGAATGTCGACTTTGGCAACATGCAGCTCAAACCCAGTTTGAACATCGTCAAGGATGCCTCCGTACCCGGAGGCACAGCTGACGCCGCAGGCGACATCATCACTTACAGCATCGCCGTTCAAAACACCGGCAATCAGACATTGACAGGCGTGACGGTCACTGATCCGTTCATCAGCAACCTGCTTCGCGTGGAAGATGGCGCCACCGTCGACAACGAGCTGGATGTGGGCGAGACTTGGAGCTACACCGCCAGCCACGTCGTCACACAAGCCGAGATCGACGCAGGCACGCCCATCGTCAACGTCGCTACCGCCGACTCGAACCAGACCGGCCCCGATACCGACGATGCCTCGATCACTGTGGAGCAAGCCCCCGGCCTGAACATCGTCAAAGACGCAATGGTTGCCGGTGGCACCGCCAACATGGCAGGCGAAGTCATTGCTTATGCGATCTCGGTACAAAACACCGGCAACCAGACCCTGACTGGCGTGACGGTCACTGATCCGTTCATCAGCAACCTGCTTCGCGTGGAAGATGGCGCCACCGTCGACAACGAACTGGATGTGGGCGAGACCTGGCACTACACCGCCAGCCATGTCGTCACGCAAGCCGAGATCGACGCAGGCACGCCCATCGTCAACGTCGCTACCGCCGACTCGAACCAGACAGGCCCCGACACCGACGATGCTTCTGTGATGGTGCAACAGGATCCTGACATCGCGTTGGACAAAGCCATTGAGATCATCACCCAAGGCAACGGCAACACGATCGCCGATGCGGCAGGCGATGTGCTCAACTACACCGTCACCGTGTTTAACCGGGGCAACGTGACCCTGACCGATGTGACCATCACAGACGTCCTGACCGGTCTGATCATCGAAGGCGTGACCCTGGCACCCGGCGAGAGTCGGACCTACGAGGCCAGCTACGTCCTGACACAGCAGGATCTGGACACCAATGGCGGAGGCGATGGCTACATTGAAAACACCGCCACAGCCGACAGTGCACAAACCGGTGCGGTCAGCGACGCGGAGCACATCCTGGTGCGGCCGCGTGCATCGCTGGGCCTGGACAAGGTGTTTGTCGGCGTCACCGACGGCAACGACAACACCCGGGTAGATGCCGCAGGGGATGTGCTGCATTACACCGCCACGGTCACCAACGAAGGCAATGTCACCCTGACGGGCGTGTCGGTGATGGACCCCACGACCGGTCTGAACCAGACAGGCCTGACGCTGGCACCCGGCGAGAGCGCCGTGTACAAATCCACCTACACGCTGACCCAAATCGATGTGGACAGCAATGGCGATGGCGACGGTTACCACGACAACATCGCGATGGCGGACTCCGATCAGACGGGGCTCCTGTCAGATGCGGAATCCACACCCTTGCTGCGCACCACCGGGCTGGGTGTTGAGAAGAACGTCGCCAGCATCACGGGCGGCAACAACAACAACTTTGCCGACCAAGCGGGCGAGTCGATCAACTACACGATCAACGTGTACAACGCCGGCACCGTCACCTTGACGAATGTCACCGTGCTGGATGACCTGACAGGTCTGAGCGAAACCATTGACGTGCTGGCACCCGGTGACCACCAGGTGTACCTGACCAGCTACACGCTGACCCAGGCCGATCTGGACAACACCGGTATCGGCAGCGGTTACATCGACAACGCGACCGTTGTGGATTCGGATCAAACGTCGCCCACTTTCGACAACGAGATGGTGCAACTCATCAGAAGTTCGGTGCTTTACTTCGACAAGGCCTTCCTGAATGTCACCGGTGGCAATGGCAACAACCTGGTCGATGCCGCGGGCGATGTGCTGAACTACCGGATCGTGGTGGCCAACCCCAGCAACATGACCCTGACCGGTGTGTCCATTGCGGAACCACTGACCGGCCTGTTCATCAATGACCAGACGCTGGCCCCAGGCCAAAGCCAAACCTACCTGACCAGCTACACACTCACGCAGGCGGACATCGACACCCATGGCGGGGGTGATGGCTACATCGACAACATCGCCGTGGCGGACTCGACTCAAACCGTGGCGATCAGTGACATCGAATCGGTACCGGTGCTGCGCAGCATAGGCATGAATTTCAACAAGGGACTGGTGAACATCGACGGGGGCAATGGCAACACCCTGGCCGATGCAGCGGGTGACATGTTGAACTATGTCTTCACGGTGAGCAATCCGGGCAGCGTGACATTGACCAACCTCACGGTGGTGGACGACCTCACCGGCATGAGCAAGCTTCTGGCATCGCTGGCACCCGGCGCCACAGTCACCTACCACTCCAGCTACATGCTCACGCAGGCCGACCTGGACAGCAACGCCGGAGGCGATGGGGTGCTCATCAACACCGCCGCAGCAGACACCAACGAAACACCCGTTTTCACCGATTCGGAAGGCGTGAACGTGGTTTACCAACCCATCATTGATCTGACGAAATACGTTTCGGTAGACAACGGCAGCAGCTGGGTTGATGCGAACGGCCCCACAGGCCCGCTGCTGTCATCCAGCACAGGCTTTGATCCGAAATTCAAGTACACAGTGACCAACAGCGGCAACATCACACTGGCCGATGTCACGCTGACCGATGCCGTGTACGACCTGAATGGCGCAGAGGCTGGCACGGCCTACAGCTTTGGGACACTGGCCGTGGGCGCATCCATGGACTTCATCTTCACACAAGCAGCATGGGCTGCAGGTCAGCAGTCGGGGGATGCGACGGTGACGGTGGCAGGCATGCCTTCGGTGCTGGACATCGACAACGCCTACTACCTGGGCGTTTGAAGCGCTTTGGTGGAACAGATCGTCCCTTGATGTCCCTGGCAAGGGACGGATCTCCCCACGGGTAAGCCGCCAGGCTTACCCGTTTTTTTATGGGCTACCACTTTGTCGGTAAGCCCCGTATCGGTTTCAAAGGATGCCCAGCCACACGGTGCCTGCCTATGCTGACTCATCAGGCCGGCATGGGCTCAAGGCCATGCACTTCATGCCATGTGATCCACAGAAATTCTAGGAGGTTTATGCACTTTTCCACAACCCGCACCTGGTGCCTTGCAGCGGCCATGCTGCCGACTTGGTGCTGTGCGCAAAGTCTGCAAGAGGCCGTTTTGATCGCCTTGGCCCATTACCCCAGCATCACGTCGGCCAAATTCAAAACCGAAGCGGCCCAGTCGGACATTGCACGCGCCAAGGCCGCCCATTGGCCTCAACTGTCCTGGACTGGCACCTACAGCGATTACCGCAGCGATGGCCTGCCCAACCGCTGGGTGCAAACACCGGTGCTGAGCTTAAACCTGTGGTCCGGTGGACGCATCCAGTCCGATGTCGAACGCGCCCAGGCGCTGGCCAAAGCCAGCCAAAAGCAAGAAGGCGTCACTCGCGACAATGTGGCGCTGCTCGGCACCGAGGCCTACCTGCAGTGGGCACACCACAAACAGATGGTGGCTCTGGCGCAGGACAATTTGAAAACCCACGGAAAAATCCTGCGCGATTTTCAAACCATCACCCAGGTGGACCCCGGTCGGCGCATCGACTTGAACCAAGCCCAGGTGCGCTACGACAACGCCCAACTGGCCGTGCTCAAAAACGAAACCGAGGTGATCGTGGCCGCAGAGCGCATGACGCGCATGCTGATGGCCCCGGCACCGGCCGAGCCCAGTGGCTTGGATTTTTCGCCACCGGTGCCCTATGCCACGCTGGCCCAGGCCCAGGCCGAACTGGGGGACCAGCACCCGGTGATCGCCGGGCTGCTGGCGCAACGCGAAGCGGCACAGGCCAGCGTGCGCTATGCCAGGGCCCAAGGTGCGCCAACCGTCCACCTCACGCACGCCAAATCGACCAACCCCGGTCTGGTCGAAGGCCAATTCGTCACGCAACTGCAATTGAACGTGCCACTGATCGACGGCGGCAGCGCACGCGGCGCCGTGGGCGCGGCCTTGGCCAATTTGCAGGCGCTGGAGTACGACCTGCAAGAAACCCGGCTGGTCCTGAGCGAAGAACTCGCCGCCGCCTGGGCCAGCTGGCGGTCTGCCACAAGCCGGGCCGACGTGGGCGAACAACAAACCCGGACCGCACAGGACCTGGCCCACGGCTATGGCCTGCAGTTTCGGGTGGGGCGCCGCTCCCTGCTCGATTTGCTGAACATCCAAAGCGACCTCTTCACCTACCAAAGCAACGCGGCCACCGCCCAGCACGAATCGCGCCTGGCGCAAGCCCGCATTCTGGCCAGCCTGGGCCAACTGGCCAACGCCTACTCGCTGGGCACAGCGGTACGCGCCATGCCAGGTTCACCCCCCCACACACCCCAAGAGTGACCCCATGGACCCACTTGCCTTTCAAACCCCTGATACCAACAGCCCCCTCAGCCAGCCCGCGATGGACCCGTTCGCCGCCAGCGCGCCAGAGCGAGACCCCCTGCTGGTCTGCCTGGCACTGACCGCCAAGCGGATCGACCGAGAAGTCCATGTGTCGGCCCTGCGTGCCGGTTTTGCGGTCGATGAAGAAGGCCGAATTCCCATGAACGCCTACCCCGACCTGGCTCGGCTGCACGGCATGGTCGCGGTGTGGTCACGCACCCCTTTGCACGAATTGCCCAGTTATGTCTTGCCTGTCATCGTGCCTTTGGTCGATGGCCGTGCTGCCGTGCTGGTGTCCGTGACCGGGCAAACAGCCAAAGTCTTGATGGCCGAAACGGGCATGACAGAAATCTCCATGACCCTGGACGAACTCCAACGGCTGGGCTATGGCGAAATTCTGGTGGTCAAACCCGCTACACAAAAATCGGCGCAACAAATGGTGCCCTTCAAGGGGGAGGCCCTGGCCTGGTTCTGGAACACGGTGTGGCGTTACAAAGGCTTTTACATCGAGTCCATGATGGCGGCCGTCGTCGCCAACGTGCTCACACTGGCTGCTGTTTTCTTTGCCATGAATGTGTATGACCGGGTGGTGCCGAGCCAAGCCTATACCTCGTTGTGGACCTTGGCCATCGGCACCACGGTGGCGATATTGCTGGAATTTGGCACACGCTGGCTCAAGGCCAGGCTGGTCGATCTGGCTGGGCGAAAAGCCGATCTGAGCTTGAACGCCACCTTGCTGCGCGAGATCATGGCCATCCGGCTGGAGCATCGTCCGCAATCGATTGGCATCTTTGCCAGCTCCATGCGGGACTTTGAATCGCTGCGCGACTTCATGTCATCGGCCTCCTTGGTGATGGTGGTGGACATGCCTTTCATTTTGATGTTCCTGGTGCTGATCGGCATCATTGGCGGCCCCATTGCCTGGATTCCTGCAGCAGCAGTGCCTATTCTGGTCATCGTGGGTTTGTGGGCACAAAAACCCTTGATGCGGGCCATGCGCGAAAACATGAAGGAAAGTGGCGACAAGCAAAGCGTACTGGTCGAATCGCTTTTGAATCTGGAAATGCTGAAGGCTCACAACGCCGAAAGCTATTTGCAGCGGCGCTGGGAAAATGCCAACCTGGCCACCACCCATTCGTACAAAAAAATCCGGTCCCTGACCAATCTGATGCTGGGCCTCACGGCCACCCTCCAGCAATTGGTGACGGTGGGCATGGTGGTGTACGGCGTGTACCTGATCGGTGACAACACCCTCACACTGGGTGGCCTGATTGCCTCGGTCATTCTGGCGGGACGTGCCATCTCGCCGCTGGGCAGCGTGATGGCACTGGCCACACGCTACCAGCAAGCGCGCAGCTCACTCGACACATTGGATGCCCTGATGAAACGCCCACGCGACCGCGATGGCGAACGCCGGTATGTGGTGCCTGAACGCATCGCAGGCAACCTGAGCGCCGACGTGCTCGAATTTTCTTACCCGGGGGAACACCAGATCCCAGTGATCCGCAAGCTGTCCCTGAACCTGGCCGCTGGCCAACACCTGGCTTTGTTGGGGCGCATCGGCAGCGGCAAAAGCACTTTGCTGCGCCTGCTGTCGGGCTTGTACACGCCGCTGGGGGGCCGGGTCTCGATCGACGGGGTGGACCTGCAGCAACTCGAACCTGCCGAAATGCGAAGCCGCTTGGGCTATGTGGGTCAGGAAGCCCAACTTTTTCAGGGCAGTCTGCGCGACAACCTGGTGCTGTCGGACAGCTGGATCAGTGATACACGGATCATCGAGGTGCTGCAAAAGCTCGACATGTACAACATGGTGGCCAGCCACCCGCGCGGTCTGGACATGCCACTGACCGAAGCAGGTGGCGGCTTGTCAGGTGGTCAGCGTCAAATGCTGGCGATTGCCCGCATGATGTTGCGCGACCCGGCCTTGGTGTTTCTGGACGAACCCACCTCAATGATGGACCAGACGACCGAAGCCAAAGTGATCGAAGTGCTGGGCCAGTGGCTTCATGGCCGCACGCTGGTCCTGTCTACCCACCGACTGCAATTGTTGGTATGGGTCGAACGCATCGCCCTGATGGACCACGGTCAAATTTTGCTCGAAGGCCCTCGGGAAGACGTTTTGAAAAAACTCGCCGTGGGGGTGATGCCCCAATCAGACAAAGGCCAGCGACCACGCGCGCCCAGCAAACCCAACACCGAGGCCGAAGCACCCGTTGCACCAACCGCACAGACGGCAACTGCCGCTGCTTGATGATCGGAGGAATTCACATGTTCATTTTCAAAAAAACCCAAAAACAAGCTCTGATACCGAGTGAACGCAGCATCGAAGACGACGAACGTCAGGCCAGTCGCCACCTGATCTGGATCCTGGGCATGGTGCTGGTCGCGGCGCTTCTGTGGGCAGCCAGGTTCGACTTGGACGAAATCACCCGAGGAACAGGCAAAGTCATTCCTTCAAGTCGGGAACAGGTGATTCAGAGCCTGGACTCGGGTGTGCTGGCCGAATTGCTGGTGCGCGAAGGCGATACCGTGGTCAAAGACCAGGTTCTGCTGCGCATTGACGATGCACGCTCTGGCCCAGTGTTCAGGGAGGCGCGTGAAAAATGGATCGCGCTGTCGGCCCAGGCCGCACGCCTGAAAGCCGAAACCTACGGCACGTCGTTGCAGTTTCCAGAACATGTGAAAAATGCGCCCTCGGTGGTGCAACGTGAGACGCGCGCCTACCATGCGCGTAAAAAAGCACTGGATGAACAAATGACGGCCATGCACCAATCGTTGGAGCAACTGTCCAAAGAACTGAGTCTGACCACCCCTTTGGTGGAGCAAGGGGTCATGTCCGAAGTCGAGTTGCTGCGCCTCAAACGCCAATACGCCGACATGCAATCGCACATGGCCGAACGGCGCAACCGTTACCTGACCGATGCCAGCAACGAATGGGTACATGTCGAGGCGGAACTGTCTCAGACACGCGAAAACACATTGGCACGGGAAGATGCGTTCAAGAAAACAGTGATCCGAGCACCGATGGATGGCATTGTGAAAAACGTGCAGCAAACGACTTTGGGGGCCGTGATCCAAAGCGGCCAGAGCATTCTGGAAATCGTCCCTGTCAAAGACGACATGCTGGTGGAGGCCTATGTCAAACCCTCCGAGGTGGCCTTCCTGAAAGTGAACCAGGCTGCCGTGGTGAAGCTGACCGCCTATGACTTCAACAAATATGGCGGACTGGCTGCGGTACTCGAACACATCAGCCCAGACACCCTGCGCGACGAAAACAAGCCCCGCAAGCCCGGCAATGCGCCAGTCGATCTGGAAGAAGGTTACTACCGCATTCTGGTGCGCATCGTGGACCAGCGTCTGGATCGACATGGCATGCGGATGAACGCCACACCGGGCATGACCGCCAGCGTCGAAATCAAGACAGGCCAAAAGACCGTGCTGGAATATTTGCTGCGCCCCTTGCAGGCCCTCACCCAGGCCCTGCGTGAACGTTGAGCCTCAGTGCGCACCGCCCTGCACTGCCTGTGCAAGGCCTGCAACAGTCAGCAGACAGCGGGCCCAATACCCTTGCCGCCGAATAGTCAAATGGCCTGAACAGGGCCCTTCACTTGAACAAACTGGGAGGCGACACCACACCGTAGTTGGGGCCCGCGCCGCCAGAATATGGCGATTGGCATTGGGTGCTCATTTCGGCCAGAACGTATTTTTT